>Ga0209517_10002856_pt1 | contig 23852 bp, 24 predicted proteins | sample PeaSoiMetSII2010_FD_187695 | JGI IMG/M metagenome (GOLD analysis project Ga0209517, IMG submission 187695) | Peat soil microbial communities from Weissenstadt, Germany - SII-2010 (SPAdes) (version 2) | ecosystem: Environmental > Terrestrial > Soil > Wetlands > Peat | place: Germany... | reverse complement strand
GTGCCGGTACCCGCTTCGCCGCTGCCGACCGCAATGAAGCGATTGAGGCGGTCGAGTGGAATGCGTTCGGTGCGCCCGTCTTCGAAGAAGGCGGTCGCTTCATCGTTCGGACCGTAGTCGAGTTCGGTTATTGTTGCGGTCGATGGATTGATATCGGTCGCAAGCAGACCCACTAGAATTTTGCCGTTGGCCGTTTCCTCGTACCGAAACTTGCCGAGCATCGCGTTAAGCAAAAAAGACTTGCCGCTCGAGAACTCGCCGACGACGGCGAGAACGAACTTGCCGCGTTCGAGGCGAGCTCGCGTCCGTGCCACGGCGCCGCGCCGGTCCTCGCCGATGGCGTTCTCGATGACGAGGAGGCGAGCGACGAGTTCGTCGCGTGTCTTCTCGTACCGACGCATCGCATCGGTGTCAACTCTCGACACGGGGCTGCCTACGCTCTGATAAGGGCCAGAGCTTCGTCGCGGTGCTGCTCCATGAGCGCGCGCGTGTCGCCCTCGACGTTGAGGCGCAGCAGTGGTTCGGTATTGGAACCGCGGACGTTCATCCACCAATCGGGGTAGGAGATTGTAACGCCGTCGAGATGGTCGATCTGCGCGTCCTTGTAGTGCGCTTGTAACTCGGCGAGTTTACCGGGTATGTCCGTCACCGTCGAGTTGATTTCGCCGGAGCGGAAACGCGTATCGATCGGCGCGATCACACCGCTAACCGCTTTTTGCGCCTCGCTGAACACTTCGAGACAGCACATGAGCGCGATCATGCCGGAGTCCGCGTACCAATTGTCTTTGAAATAAAAATGCCCGGAATGCTCGCCGCCGAAGACGATGTCTTCATCGCGCATCGTCTTCTTGATGATCGAGTGGCCGACTTGGGAACGTATCGGAATCCCACCCGCTTTCGTCACGAGTTCGGGAACGCTGCGGCTGCAGATGAGGTTGTAGAGGATCTTCGCGCCAGGGTGTTTCTTGAGCATGCTCAGCGCGACGAGCGCCGTCACGGTGCTTCCGTCGATCAGGTCACCTTTCTCATCGACGATGAACATCCGGTCGGCGTCGCCGTCGAAGGCGACGCCCAGGTCGCAGCCACGTTTGCGAACTTCCGCTTGCAAGTCCAGCATGTTCTCGGGCTCGACGCGGAGGCTTTTGAGCTTGGCGCCCGGAACGGCCCGTTTGAGGTTGGACTCGAAAAAGCGTTGAATATCGTCGGGCTTCATCCGGGAAAAGATTTCGCGGTAGTCGTTGTCGTTAATGCCGTCGAACCACAAATCGGAGCTGGCCTGCAGGCGACCGTCGGCATTAAGCAGGGCGGTGGTCTTGATGCGCATCATGTTTTGATCAGCCGGGATGATCGGGCTGGTCCGGATAGTGTCACCCTCGGGCCGGCAGAGGAGGTAGCTTTGATTGCACTCGTAAGAGGGCAAGAGGTCTTTCGTGTTCTCATCCGTCGGGTCCATTAAGACATAGTCGCCTTTCTTAATCTCCACGCCCACGATCGCGTGGTTAAAAAATGGCTCGGGTACGTCAGGGTCCTTCTTGCTGCCAACGCTCACCAAAACGGGATAAGCGTTGAGCCCCGCCAGACGGAGCATCGAAACCAGCAGCGCCGCCTTATCCCGGCAGACGCCGTATTTGTTCTCGAAGGTCAGCCCCACGTCGTGCGGCTCGAAACCGGGCCGGTCCTTCTCGGGCGTAATGCCCATGTAACGGATTTTATTCGAAACGTAATAGAACAAGGCTTTGATTTTTTCCATCTGGCCAGGCACCGCGCCGGAGAGATCCGCTACCGTTTTCTGCAAGCCAGGGGTGGTCGCCTCCAAATGTGGTTTAGAGACCTCCCAATACCACTTCGAGACCGCTTGCCAATTCGGGGTAGTGCTCACGAGCAGCCTCTGCAAGACCGTCTCATAAGGCGGCATGGAAGGCTCGTCGAACATCCTCGGCACATAGCTAACTTCCCATCGATGCAAGATCCCGCGGTTTTCACCGGGTTTCGTCGAGTAATGGACCGTGCCCGGCACCTCATCCCGCAGTTCGATGCGCTTGAGCGGTTTGTCGGCGGGCGAATAGACTTCGTAGCTGGAATGCCTGAGGTAACCTGGGCCCTCGAACACGTTATTCTCGGCAAACTCGCCGGGAATGATCGAGCGCTCGGTGGTCGTGCGCGTGATGGAATGAACGATGTCCCCAATCTCCACCTTGGGGATATTTACTTGGAAAATCCTGCTGTTGGTGTCGTAGATATTCATGCTCATCTGGCCGCTGTTGATCATCTCTTTCGAGTTTGCGGCTACGTCCACCACCCGGGCTTGCCCGCTCGGGTTGAGCACTTCCAGCTTCACCACCTCCACCGTATTATAGGGCAATTGGAAATACAGGCTTAGGCCGCGGTTGTTGCGCTTGCCCTTTTCCGTCAACACCTTCACAAACGTTTCGTCCTGCGCCTCCCCCGTGCCATCCGCGCGATAGCTCCGCACGAGCCTCTGATCGACCGTCGCCTCGTCGCAATCGGGGTAATTGGCGTGGGTAATCCCAGCCGCCTGTTCCAAAACCTTTCCCACGTCCAGAAACACCCACTTGGCGCCCGAATAAGCGTTCGTTCCCTCGGCGCGCAGCCAGGGCACCGCCAAAAGGACCGCGGCGCAGCACAACGCGCGTCCTACAACGAAAAAGCTGTTCTTCATAAGAAGGTATTAAAATAACTCACCCAACTAATCCGGCAAGCCGGAATCAGCCCGTCAGGAGGCGCCATCGTGGCGTGGAATGAATTCACTTGGCATTTTCCGCCTTTGGTGTAACTTGCAGGTGTTCAAGCAACCATAAACCAAGAGATTGCAGCCATGAAAAAGGCAACGATAATTAAAACATCCGTGGTGACGCTCGCGCTAGGCGCGGGCCTGGCCGTGGCCACCTTCAGTTTCGCCGCTAACGAGAAGAACGAGGCCGCCACAGAAACGATCCAAGGCGAGGTAGTCGATCTGATGTGCTATCTGGATCACGGCGCGATGGGCCCAAAGCACCGCGGTTGCGCAACCATCTGCATTCGCAGCGGCGGGCCGGTGGGCTTGCTCAGCGGAGACAAACTGTATCTGGTCGTGGGCGACCATAAGCCGATTAATGAGGAGCTGGTCTCTAAGGCCGCCGAAACCATCAGGATCAAGGGCAAGGTTGTCGAGCGCAACGGAATGCGCATGATCGAAAACGCTGAGATCGTCAAATAGCCGGATGGGCCGTCCCGAGTACGTCCACGTCGTCATCAATCATTTCCCGTTGGAGGGGCTGCTGGTGGCGGTGCTGGCGCTGGCCGTAGCGCTGGTCGCTCGGGAGCGGAAGGCAATCCTGATTGGTGTGGCCCTGGTCGGCCTGCTCGCGCTTTCCGCTTGGCCAGTCTATTACTACGGCCAAGCCGGTTTCGATCGGGTGATGTCGATCGCCGATGAAAAGGGTGACGCGTTCCTGGACCAGCACAAGGAGTTGGCGGAGCGGTGGATTGCGCTGTATTTCGTCACCGCGGGGGCCGCGGCCTTGGGTTTGGCTCTAGCATGGAAATGGCCGAAGACGTTGGAACTATATTCGCTGCTGGTGCTGGTGCTTGCTGCCGCGGCACTGACGGCGGGCGTGTTGATTGCGCGAGTTGGCGGGAAAATCCGCCATCGCGAGTTCCGCTCGCAGAGGCCGATCCCCGTCCAATCGGGTCGCTACCTTTAGCGGCCCGCGCCAGTGGCGCACGGGGGCAGGGAAGCAGCTTCGCGTGCTAGTCGTCCGGCGTGATCCCGATCGCAAACGAGTCGGTTTTGACCTTCTGGCCCAGGATTTTACCCGACGCAGTGAGGGAAGTGATTGCGTTCACGCTCAAATCCGAAGTAAACGGGTTATCCGTGGCTGTGCTTTTGATGGCCAGCGTCGAACCGCGCGCGATGCTGGTCACCCCGTTGAGGGACAACTGAACGGTGTTCGACGCATTGATCGTGCCCGCGCCTTGGAGAGGCAGATTCACCAAGCCCAATGGGGTGAGGATCTGGCCGGTGAAATTTAAATCCGGAGCAAAGAGCGAGACGGTGCCATTGACATCGATCTCCGACATCGAACCAAGATCGGTCGAGCTGATGGTCGCAGGCGCGTTGCGAATGGTGCTGACTTTAACGCCTTTGATGCCCGGCTGGTAAGCCCCGTTAAAAGTCCCGTCCACCTCCTGTGCCACTGTGCCGTCTGTGCCCGTGGTCATTAGGCCGGTGAAGCGCAAGATCAGGCGGGCCGGGCCGTAATTAATGCCATCAGTAGCATAGCCTTTTCCGGCCAAAGTCATCTGCACGGTGGACGCGACCCCCTGTAGGCCAAAGGTCGCGACGCTGATGCTCCCCATCGAGCCCGTCACGTTCACAATCAACCTCGAGTCAACAATGGTGTCCGTGGTCACAGAAACAAAAGCCACTCCCGAGATTTTGCCTGAGCCATCCAAGGCGATCGCCGAAGCGCTATCCTGGATCTCGATGGCGAATCCGTCGGCAAAGGTGTCGTCGGAGTTTGCCGTCGGCAGCCCAAGCACCTCGTAGATGGGTGCGTTGGAGAGGATGAGGTCGAGGTCGAAGATGCCGAAATTGGTGGAGGATTCTAGCGCCCAAGCGCGGCCGCAAACCAGCCAGGCCACGCCGAAAAGGCAGCAGCAGGATTTCATGGCCATCCCGCTCAATGGCCTGGCTTGGTCAAACCCGAGCGAGCCGACTGGATGACCCTGGGGTCAGTGGATTGCTGGATCAATTGCTGCAAGGCAGCCATCGCGTCGGGGGTGCCGGCCCGCACCAGGGCAACAACGGCGGCCATACGGTCCGAAGCGGTCGTATCATTGAGGGCCAGGTTTTTCAGTTCGGGCGCGGCGGTTTGATCGAAAAACGACTGTAGCGAACTGGACGGATTTTGGCGGAGTTGTCCGGCCAGCAGGTCCAACCCAGCCACTTGGACCGTCTTATCGGTTTCTTTCTGGACCATGGCTTGGATAGTACTCACGTCGAAATCCTCCTGGTTGGCTAGCGCCTGGTAAATGCGGCGGCGCACGTCGGGGTCCGTTTCGGTCTGGAGCATGGTGGTGAGCTGTGGGCCTTGGGTCCCCTCGGTCTGTGTGGTGCTCATGGCCCAGGCAGCGGCCGCGCGCACGTCGGCGGGCTGGGTTTGATCCTGAGCGATGCTGGCCAGGAAAGCACTTGCGTCACCCTGAGTTTGGCCGATGGCTTCCACGGCGGTCACCTTCATTTCGGGGCTGACCGTGGCAGAGCTGAGGTAGTTTTGGAAAGCGCCCTTGGTTTCGCTGATATCGCGGCTGCCGAGGGCATTAAGCACCTGGGTGACTACGTCCTCGTCGGTGATACCGGTGGTGGCGCGCGCCAAGACATCAACTATCCCGGGCTGGTCGATGCTCCCCAGGGCCAGCGCGGTCTCGCAACGAACGTTTAGAGCGGTGGACAGATCAAACAGAGATTGGCTGAGGGAGGCGATGGCCTGTGGAGTGCCTTGATCGGCCAAGGCCCGCACGGCTGCCAGGGCGACGGCTTCGCTCGCATCGCTGAGCATTCCAGCCAACATAGGGACGCTTTGGGCGCTAGGACTGGTACCGAGCGCCTGGGCGATGGCCGCGCGCAACGCGTCGGGAGAATTGGGCAGCGCTCCGGCAAGAGCGGTGATGGCCTCGTAGGAACCTTCGGCAGCCAGCGCCTTGGCCGCAGCCGCTCGCGCCTTCAGGGGCTGTGTCTCATCGTTCAGAGTTTTGGCCAGCTTCGGCACCGAAGTGGGGCTCTCCACGGCTGCCGCGTTCGGGATTTGGGTTTGGGCAGGCGCCGGTTTAGCGGTGGGAGCGCTCGCGGGTTCGGACGAAACAGGCTGCGTGGGTTCCGGGCTGGGCGCAGAGGTTGTGGCGGCGGTCTGATCGTCCGTCACCGCCGGAGCGGGTGGTTGTGAATGGCGCAGGCCGAGAAACAGGATTCCTGCCACCGCGACGCCTGCCAACACTACCAAGGACGCCAGAAAGGCGGGCCGGACCTCTTTCCTTTGAGATTTGTCGATCATAATGGGTTACTTGAGCAAATTGTCTTGTTCGAACGCTTCTTCATGCTGGCGGGGTGACGTTCGCAAACGGCCTTCATCCCCCAGTCATAGCTCTGGAATTATCGCCCAGCTTGGAAAGTTCGCAAGCGCATACTCGCGACCCCGCGAGCCCTTTCAAGTGCTGGGAAAAGCTCACCCCATGGCCACCGGGTCCACGTCCACTGCCAGGGCGACGTCGTCCGGCAAGGCCAAGGTCTCGGTGAGCCGGGCCAAGCGCTTGCTTAGCGTGCTCATCCGTGGGGTCAGGAGCATGATCTGGTAGCGGTAAAAGGTTTCGGCGCGCGCCAAAGGGGCGGGTGCAGGACCGGCGATCCTCAATTGCTGCAGGTCCACCACAGCTTTGTCCAGCTCGCGCCTGAGGTGGTCGGCGGAGTACTTCACCTTTTCCTCGTTTCTGCCCCTCAGTGTGAGCATCACCACCCGGCTTAAAGGCGGATATTTCAATGGTCTTCGCGACTCGAGCTCCTGCTCGTAAAAGCCGACAAAATCGTGCCGGCGTGCGAATTGGATGGCCGGATGGAACGGCGTGAAGGCTTGCACAAACACCTCGCCTTCGATGTCCCCCCGCCCAGCTCGTCCGGCTACTTGGGTCAGCAGTTGAAAAGTCCGCTCCCCGGCTCGGAAATCTGGCTGGTGCAACGCCAGATCGGCGAAAATAATGCCCACCAGCGTCACATTAGGGAAGTGCAGCCCTTTGGCGATCATCTGCGTGCCCAGAAGGATGTCTATTTTGCCGGTGCGAAAATCCCCCAGGATGCGCCGGAAATCGTGTTTGCGTTTAAGCGCGTCGGAGTCCATCCGCGCCACGCGCGCTCGAGGGAACAGTTTCTGGAGGGTCTCCTCGACCTTCTGTGTGCCCAAGCCGGCGTACCGGATGGCAGGATTAGCGCACGCCGGGTTGGGACAAACCGCCGGCACCGCTTCGCTATGGCCGCAAATATGGCAGGACAGTTTCTGGTCCGGACGATGATAAGTGAGTGCCAGGCTGCAATTCGGGCAACCGGCCACGTAGCCGCATTTGGGGCATTGCAAAGAAGTCGAATAACCCCGCCGATTAAGGAACAAGATCGTCTGCTCTTTGCGTTCAAGCCGTTGCGCAATGGCTTCATGGAGCTGCGGCGAGAATACCGGAATGCCCTTGCCGCCTCGCACCGTCTGGCGCATATCGACCACCCGCACCAGCGGCATTTTCTTATCATCGGCCCGTTCCAGCAATTCCAAGAGCCGGTATTTGCCCTTGTGGCAATTGTAATAGCTCTCCATGGAAGGGGTCGCCGAACCCAACACTACCGTCGCTCCTTCCATCTGCCCCCGCACGATTGCCACGTCCCGCGCATGATAGCGTGGCGCCTCTTCCTGCTTGTAAGTGTGCTCGTGCTCTTCGTCCACGATAATGAGCCCCAGCGGTTCCACCGGCGCAAAGACCGCCGAGCGCGGCCCAATCACGATGCGCGCCCTCCCCTGGCGAATTTTGTGCCACTCATCGTGGCGCTCGCCGGCCGAAAGGCTGCTGTGGAGCACGGCCACCAGCGTCTGATTGGGGCCGGAACTGAACCGCGCCTTGAACCGCTCGACCGTTTGGGGCGTCAGCGAAATCTCTGGGACCAGGACAATCGCTCCCTCGCCTCGCTCCAGCGCGTGCGCGATTGCCTGCAGATAAACTTCGGTTTTGCCGCTCCCCGTGACCCCATGCAGCAGGAATGTGGAGGCTGGTGCTCGCTCCGCGGCCTTCCCCCCCCCATCGATCGTGGAGGTGAGCGCTTCGCCTCGCACTTCGTCCCCCGACGATTTGCCGCTGCCATCCTTCGCCGCCGTCGTAAAGGCTGCACGTGCTACGTTCCCAGCCGTCGCGTCCATTGCGGCGGTAATGGAGGTGAGCGCGCGAGCCTGCGCCGGGTTAAGGGGCAGCGGAAGTGTCGGCAGAATATGCTCCCGGGCGTACGGATCGCGCTCGGAGATTTCCCGGGCAATGGCTACTAGGCCTCGATCCTCCAAGCGCCTGACGGTCGCGGCGGTCGTTTGGGCCAGTTCGACCAACTCCTGCAGTGGAAGCTCGCGGCGCTCCTCGACGATCTGCCAGACCTCCTTTTGGCGCTTAGGCAGTTTCGGAATTTCACCTGCGAACGGCAAAACCCGCACAAACAGCCGCTCGCGCCAGCCTGCCTTCTCGCGCCGCACCGCCTCGGGCAGCGCGCTCTTCAGAGCCAGCTCCGGCCGGCAGCAGTAATATTCGCTAACCCACCGCACGAGCTTAAGGATCGATGGCGTGATCAACGCTTGCGCGCCAATAACCCTGAGAATTGGCTTGAGTTTCGTGTGGGTGGACTCCTCGGCCAGGCCGGTCACGCATCCCAACACTTTGCGCGGGCCGAAGGGAACCTGCACGCGGCTGCCCACATTCACCTGGTCGGCCAAGCCGGGTGGAATCAGGTAATCGAATTCCTTCCGCAGCGCCATCTCCAAGGTAACACGGGCAATCATCGTCCGCTGACAATGTCAGTTTTCCTCCTAGAGCAGTCAAAAGAAAACTCACCATCAGAGATTCCCAGGCGCCCCCGATGTCTCCCGATCGGCTCGTCAGGCATTCCGCGCGACCTGGCCGTCCACGAGCTCCATTACCCGGGGTGCTCGCGAGGCCACTTTGGGGTCGTGCGTTGCCATCACCAGGGTGGTTTGCTTTTCGGAGCGCAAGGCGCAAAGCAGTTCGATGATCTCTTCTCCCGTATGCGAGTCTAGATTCCCGGTGGGCTCGTCCGCCAGAATGAGTTCCGGCTCGTTGATAAGGGCGCGGGCAATGGCGACGCGCTGCTGTTCGCCGCCCGACAACTCGTAGGGCTTATGCTCCAGCCGTTCCGCGAGACCTACTCGCGCGAGCAACTCGCGGCCGCGGGCCTCGGCCTGGCCCGCCGGGGTGCGCGCCATGCGCGCCGGCAGGCACACGTTCTCCAGGGCATCCAACTCCGGTAACAAATAGTACGCCTGGAAGATGAATCCCACTTCCCGATTGCGCAGGCGCGCGAGTTCGTTTCTGGAGAGGCCCGCCAGGTTGCGCCCTGCCAGCCGCACTTCGCCGGTACTGGGCGAATCCAACCCGCCCAATAAATAGAGCAGTGTGCTTTTGCCCGCGCCCGAGGCGCCCCGCAACGCCAGAAACTCGCCGCGCTGCAATTCCACGTCCACGCCGCGCAACACCTCCAGGGCGCGCTTGCCCAGGAAATAGGTTTTATGGATGCCCTTGGCAGAAATCAGCGCTTCACTCATAGCGCAAGGCTTCCACCGGTTTGAGCCGGCCCGCCCGCCAGGCCGGGATCACTCCCCCCAGCAGGCAAACGAGAAAGGCGCTGCCGCAAATCAGGATAATGTCGCGCGGCACGATCACGGCCGGTAGTTCCGTAAAGCCGTAGATCTGCGGAGGAAAAAGTTCGAACCCCGTGAGGCGGTTCATGAAATGGAGAAACTCATTGCGATAAGCCAGCGCCAGCATTCCGAGGCCGAATCCTGCCGCATCTCCGACGAACCCCACGAACCCGCTCTGGCTTAAGAACAGCCCCGAAACTTGCAAGTCCGTTGCGCCGAGGGCCTTGAGCATCCCGATTTCCCGCGTTTTCTGCACCACAAAGGTTATGAGCGCGCTTAAGATGCACAAGGCGGCGACAATCATGATGAAAAACAACAAGTAGAACATGACGTTCTTTTCGACGATCAGCGCGCCGAGGAGGTTGGAGTTTTCCTGCATCCACGTAGTAAGGCGATAATCCGGCCCCAGGATTTCCGCCAGTTCTTTTGCCACCGCCGGAGCTCGGTAAGGGTCGCGCAGCATTACGACCAATCCATGAACACTGTCGCCCAGGACGTATAATTCCTGCGCGTCTTCCAAGGAGGTCACAATGAACGAAACGTTGTACTCGTAGTAGCCGACGTCGAAAATGCCGCGCACGGTGTATTCGTCAGGCAGCACCGCCTCCGAGCCTTCCTTGCCTCGATTGGCTTCGATTTTTTCCAACTCCTTGGGCGAATACACCAGCAAGCGGTCTCCTACTTTGAGACCCATATTGGCGGCAAACTCGATCCCGACGAGCAGCCCCCGGTTGCTCACATCGTACTTTCCTTCCACAATGCTGTGCGGCAACACACTGATTTTGTATTCAAGATTAGGATCGATGCCGCGCAGGTAAGGGGCATCGACCTGGGGCTGGCCGCTTTGGGGCTGGGTCTTGACCAGGACCCGTTCGAGGATGAAGGGAGCCACAGCGTCCACTTGGGGATTGGCAGCCACCCGCTTCATGACCTGCTCATAATCCTTCATCGTCTCCTCCCGCCGGAAGATCTTCAGGTGCGAGTTGAAGCCGAGGATCCTATCCCGCAATTGCTGGTCGAAGCCGCTCATGACGCTGATGACGATGATCAGCACCGCGACGCCCAGCGTGACGCCCAGCACGGAAATCAAAGTGATGACCGAGACAAAGGTCCTTTTGGGCCGCAGATACCGCAGCGCCAGCAGCAGTTCGAACGGCAACCCAGACATGCGCCGCCAAGCTAATCAGGGCGCGCGGGGCTGTCAACGCGGGCGCGGAACGCCGGAACGCCGGTTTTTAGGGACTGCCCGCTATTCTCCCAAGTTGCGCCGCAGGAGGGCGCTCAATTTCGCGGGCGACAGCACGGTGACGGTCTTTCCTTTGACCTCGAGCAACCGCTGCTCGCGGAGCTTCGCCAGCGTGCGAGAAAGGGTTTCGCTGATGGTCCCCAACTCCGCGGCAAGCACGCGTTTGGTGACCGTTAGCTCCAGTCTCACCGGGGCCTGGCCGTGGGGATCGGGACAGCGCTTTACCAGCCAGTTGGCCAGCCGTGTTTGCACGTCCCTTACGGTGAGATCTTCAATCTGGCCAACCAACACACGCAGATGGCTGCTCATCGAACCGAGCATGCGCAGGGCCAACTCCGGTTGCCGCTTGAGCAGGGCGAGAATCCCCTCTTTTTGGACCAGCAGAACTTGTGTGGCCTCCTGCGCACGGGCCTCAGCCGGATAACCGCTCGCAGAGGCCAGCGCCACTTCGGCGAACGAATCGCCCGTGCGGAAGACATGGATAACCTGCTCCTTGCCGGCCGCTGTCACGCGATGCACGTTCACCGCTCCGCGCTGCACGATGTAAAACCCTTGCGCCGGGTCGCCTTCGTGAAACAGGTAATCATTCTTCTCGAGGGATTTGACGACCGTGACCTCGGCGATTTTCTCCAAGTCCGGCAGCGGCAGCCCGGCGAAAAGCTGGCAGCTCCGCAACGTATTGATGATGGCGGTTCGCCTGAGTTCGGTCAGCGCCGTGGGCATGCGCCTATTTCAAACCACCTCGCGCCAAAAGTAAACGATCCAATCAGCCCCGCTGCCGCGTTCGATTTTCGACGCGAAACCTTCGCTTTTTAACCTTTCAACGAGCGGCGACGGCAAAAAGGGAGCGACGACGATTAGGCCCTCGTCCGGCTTGAGGGCGTCCACGCGTTTGCAGATTTCCGGTAACGGCTCTTGGCCGGCGGCGAGCAAGGCGCGGACATCGAAGCGCCGGAACGATTTGGCGGCTGGCATGCTCATGGGGACTAGGCGCCGCCACAGCAGCTCGCCGGTTCTCCGGCGGCTTGTTCCAGCGCTTTCAGCTTGGTGATCTTTACCCGGAATTCGTTAGGGCCCTTGACCAAATGTTTCCACTCGAAAGCGCCCGGCCATTGCGCGGCAAACTGATAGTAGAGCGGCACCGGGTCATGATCGTTCAGGAGAATGAAATGGTCGCCGACCGGCAGCTCGGCCCAGGTGCGGAGGATCAAGCCATGCTTGATGGAACAAGGAATGGGACGCACGTCCATGACTTTGTCCGTGCCGATGAGGTCTTTTATTTCAATGTTGGTATTCATTTGTTTCTTATGTTGGTTGATTAAAAACGATTCGCTCCCGTCATGGCCCGCCCGGCGTCCGTCATCATCGACGGCTGCCACGGCGGCTCAAAGACCAACTCGACTTCCGCGTCGGTCACGCCTTCCAGGTTCAGCAGCGCGTTGCGCACACCCGCACACAGGCTGTCGTGCATCGGGCAACCGGGCGTGGTGACGGTCATCGTCACCTGCACCTTGCCACTCTCGATCTTCACATCGTAAATCAAGCCCAGGTCAACCAGGTTGCACCCCAGTTCGGGGTCAATGACCTGGCGCAAAGCTTCGAGCACTTTGGGCTCGTTAAGGACAGTATCGGTCATAAATCATTTTGCCACCGGAGACGCGAGCGGTTTCAGCTTGGGACGAAAAACGTGGGAGAACATTTTTCCGAAGTTCAGGGCGAACAGACCCAGCGTCGTCGCCAGGGCCGCTGCGCCAAAGCGCGCGACGATTTCATTTTGCAGTAGAATCCCGGCGCTGGTCGTTACGAGCCCCGCCAACCAACTCCAGTAACCAGCCACTTGCAGCCGCTCGGAGTATAGTTCCGCCAAGGTGGGAACTTGGGCGCGCCCCACCTGCGGGCTGTAACTGTGGTACCAAACCAGGAAGGGAATGATCTTATGTAGCATCCCCAGAATTGCGAAGGTCACGAAGCCCAGGAGGCCAAGAAAGCCGTAGAGGTTTTCGAGCTGGCCAGTGAACACGTTCAGCGGCAGCCGCGGCCACGCCAGCACTAAACCTAAGACGCAGAGCGGTCCCAGCATGCCAGAAGCCGTGAGGAAGCTTCTCAGGCCACAATCGAGCGTGGCCCGTTCACGGGCTCGTACGATGGCGGCGATCTCCCAGCCGTAAATTCCCAACGCTGTGCAGACCATCAGGGCGAAACCAAATTTCCAGGGACTGTGCAAGGCAATGGAGATAAACGCACCCAGCAGACCGGCATTGAGCAGCAGCAGCGATAATTTGGCGCGGCGCTGACTCTGCACTTCGCTCAACGTGAACATGGGCACGAGCTTATAGCTCACCCCAACGATAAGCATCGTAAACAGGCCAACGACTCCCAAATGCGCGTGCGCGTGCATCGCGCTGAGCGAGTCGAAGTGCGCCATGAGTGCACCTAGCGCGCGCAGCCCGTCCAGGAGTGGTCGAAAGCCGCCCGTCACGGCCACCCCGTCGAGGGATTCGTAGGTGGATTTGCCGGCAGCAATAGACAATCCGGCCAGAACCGTGAGCGAAAACCAGCCCAGCGAAGCGGCCATGGCAGTGGCCACCACTTTCCATTTTCGGACGCGGAGCAGAGTGCGCCCCAGGTTATAGACGAACAGCCCAACCCCAATCGCCAGCACGCACCCGAAGTGCCCCACTTGCTTCATATTCCAGGTCTTAAACATCCACACCATCCCGACGAAGCCGGCGAGGTGAAAGGCGAACTGCCATTTGGCCAGGCGCTCGCTGTAAAGTTTGGTTTCGAGCGCGACCGGCACCAATTGATACATAGCGCCCATCACCACGGAGCCGATCCAGCCCAGAACGAGCAGGTGCGTTAGGGCGACAATGTTCTGATTGTAGTGGTAGGTCGTCAACAGGCTCGGCTGCGCCACCAGCCAACCGACCCCAGTGAGCAACGCTACCAGGCCCGTCACAACAAACCGCAACGGCAGCGAAATGGACGGGGCAGCGGCGACGACCGTTTTGGCCGGTCGTTTGGCTGGGTTAACTGCGGCGGATATAGGTAAGGCAGCTTCCATCAGATTGCTCCTCGGATTCGCCTGCAAACCCGCGCTTCGCCAACTCGGCATACAGTAGTGCCGGCCGCCAACGCGTGTGGAGGCGGAGCGTGGCGCCTTCGGGCAGCGTGCCCAGCGCTTCCAGTGTTTTCATCAGCGGCTGAGGCGGCTCGAAACCGCGCGCGTCAAGTTCGATTGTGGCAGTTTCCATGTTAAAATCCTCTCAGGTTGTTACCGTGCTCATAGACTTCTCAGGTTTGGAAAGCGTCAGCAGCATGGAAAACGGCTTCGTTGCCTTCACCGCATGCGCCAGATTTGGCGGCATGTAAAGCAGCTCGCCCGCTTTCAAAACCTGTGCTTTGCCGGCCAGCGAGAATTCACATTCGCCGGACAAAACCTGGACCAGCGCATGCTGGGTCGAGGTGTGTTCGGTGAGCTCCTGTCCCTCGGCAAAACCAAAGAGCAGGACGCGGCAGTTGGGGGTGCGCAGCATGGTGCGGCTCACGATGCCATTGGGCGCAAACCTGGTCTCGTCAGCCAGCGACAGAACCTTAGCTGAACCCGAATCGCAAATTGGTTTCTCGTTCACGCCCACACTCTACCCCGCCGGTCGGCAGGCTGATTTGACCAAGGTCAAAGTTTGCGCAGGTTCTTTACGCGCGCTCCTTTTGCCCAACTGCAAGGAAGACCCCGTAGGCGCGCGTCCCCCCACTTGACATTGGCTTTGAGATGGAATGGATGCTTTTCACCGAAACAAGTGTAAACCCAGCGGCCTCGAGCCAGTCAGCTATTTTCCGATGCTCAAAACCGTGGTGGAACACATCGTCGCGCTCCCCGTGGAAGCTGCCGTCTTCGGTTTCGAGGTCCGCGGCTGCCAGCCAGCCGCCCGGCTTGAGCAGGGCCGCCAATCGCCTCAACACCAACGGCACGTCACGAAGGTGATGCATCGTCATCGAACTCACTGCCAGGTCGAAGCCGGCCTCCGGGAAAGGCTGCTCCTCGAGATTCCAAAAACTGGTTCGGACGTTGTTAATCCCGGCGGCTTCGAGTTGCTTGCCGAGTTGTTCCAGCATGCCCCGGGACGAATCCAGGGCCACGACCGAGCCGACGCGCGGCTGCAGATTCAAAGTGAGCAGTCCCGTGCCCGCTCCGTAATCAACGGCGCGCCAGTCGGGCTGCAGCGGGACGGCTCGAGCGATGGCTGCGCCCACGGCGCGCGCCAGCTCAACGCGGGCTGGACTAGCGTCCCACTGCGCGGCCGATTCATCAAAACGTGAGGCAGTTCTCATGGGGGCAAATTCTCCACGATTCCGCTCTCGCTCGCAACGTTACTCGCCAGACCTCCTCGTTGACGCGTCCAAAGTTCCCCTCGCCTTGTGCCAACCGTTCCCCTAACCTCTTCCGCAGGTTTCGAACCATGACCAGCAGTGAAATACGCCAATCGTTTTTAGACTTCTTCAAATCGAAGGGGCACACCATCGTGCCCTCATCGAGTTTGCTGCCGGATTCGCCCAACCTGCTCTTCACCAACGCGGGCATGAACCAGTTCGTGCCCATCTTCCTCGGCCAGCGTGCCCCGGACGTCTCGCGCTGGGCTGGCGCCGTCCCCGCCAAGGACACCCGCGCGGCGGACACGCAGAAATGCATTCGCGCCGGAGGCAAACATAACGACCTCGAGGACGTGGGCCTGGATACTTACCACCACACCTTCTTCGAGATGCTCGGCAACTGGTCCTTTGGCGATTACTTCAAAAAGGAGGCCATTGAGTGGGCGTGGGAGCTGGTAACGGAAGTTTGGAAATTCCCGAAGGCCCGCCTCTACGCCACGGTTTATGCTCCCGGCACCGGTGAGCCGAGCGAGTTCGATCAGGAAGCGCATGATTTGTGGGCCGAGAGATTTCGCGCCGCCGGCCTGGACCCCAAGGTCCACGTCGTCAACGGGAATAAGAAGGATAATTTCTGGATGATGGGCGACACCGGCCCGTGCGGGCCGTGCAGCGAGCTGCACGTGGACCTCACCCCGGAGGGCAACACGCGCGGCGCGCTGGTCAATAAGGGCGATGCCCGCTGCATCGAGATCTGGAACCTGGTGTTCATCCAGTTCAACGCCAATCCCGACGGCAGCTTTTCCCCGCTGCCCGCCCGGCACGTGGACACCGGCATGGGGTTCGAGCGCGTGACCGGCATCTTGCAGAACACCAGGAATTTCCAGGATTTCTCAGGACTCATTTCCAATTACGAGACGGATATTTTCCGGCCATTATTTGTCAAGATACAAAATCTTAGTGGGAAAAAGTACGGCTCGACGCTGCCCCGCGCCGGGACTACCGGCGCCACGGAGCAGGAAAAGATGGACGTCGCCTTTCGCGTCATCGCCGACCACATCCGCACGCTCGGATTCGCCATTGCCGACGGCATCGAGCCGGGGAATACCGACCGCAAATACGTGCTGCGCCGCATTCTGCGCCGCGCCGTGCGTTACGGACGCGTGCTCGGTTTTCACGAGCCGTTCTTTTACAAACTCGTGGACGTGCTGGCCGAGACCATGGGCGGCGTGTTCCCGGAAATTCGTGCCAGGCGCGAGCATGTCGAGGAAGTCATCGAACGCGAAGAGAAGGCTTTTAATAAAACTCTCGATCGCGGGATTGAGTTATTCGAGGAAGCCGTCCGCAACTTCGGAGGCGCCACGAGTGGCATCTCCGGCGAGTTCGCGTTCAAGCTTTACGACACCTATGGCTTCCCGCTCGATCTGACGGAACTCATGGCCCGCGAACGCGGCTTGGCCGTCGATGTGGGCGGCTTCAACAAGTTGATGGAGGAGCAAAAAGCCCGCGCCCGCGCCGCGCAAAAGAAGCAAGTCATCGAGCTGTCCCAGGTCGAGACCACCACCCCCACCAGGTTTGTCGGTTACGAAACGCTGGAAGCCAGCGCGCGCGTCCTGGAAGTCATCGACGTGAGAGACAAAACCGCGGTCATCCTCGACACCTCGCCCCTGTATGCCGAGATGGGCGGCCAAGTGGGTGATACGGGCGAGTTGAGCGGGGGCGGCGAATTGTGGCGCATCGTCAATACACAAAAAGCCGGCGGCGCAGTGCTGCACTTGATCGCCGAGGCGGGCGGAGCGGAAGGGCTCGCTGAGCGCCAATCGCAAACGGTCGAAGTGTCGGTCGATCGTCCCCGTCGCGAGGCCATCCAGCGCCATCACACGGTTACCCACCTGCTGCACTGGGCGTTGCATGAGGTGGTGAGCCGGGAGGCCACGCAAAAGGGCTCGTATGTTGGGCCGGAGAAACTCACGTTCGATTTCAGCAGCGCTGCTCTCTCGCCACAGCAGTTGGCCGACGTCGAACGGCTCGTCAACGAACGCATCCTGGAAAACGCGCCGGTAAGCTGGGCCGAGGAGCGCTATGACACGGTCAAAAGCCGCAAAGACATTATGCAGTTCTTCGGCGACAAATACGGCGACGTTGTGCGCGTGGTGCAAATCGGGGGCAAGGCCGGGGACTTGAATGGCTATTCCATGGAGTTGTGCGGCGGCACTCACACTCGCGCCACCGGCGAGTTGGGCCTGTTCCGCATCGTGGGCGAGTCGGCCATTGCCGCCGGGATTCGCCGCATCGAGGCGGTTTCCGGCCTCGAGGCCTACCACCGTACCCAGGAAGAGTTGCGGCTCATCAAGAGCCTGGCCGGCAAGATCAATGCACCGATGGCCGAGCTCGAAAAGAAAATCGAATCACTCCTCGCCCAGCAGAAGGAAGTGGAAAAGCAGCTCAAGGTTGCGCAGCAGAAACAGGCGGCCGAGCTGGCCCGCAGCCTCGCCGCTAAAGCGCAAAGCTTGGGTTCGACGAAGGCAATCATCGAGGACCTCGGCACTGCGGACGGCGATCTTCTGCAATCCATCGCCGACGCCTTGAAAGGCCAATTTCAAGGGTTAGTGGTGCTGGGCGGGGTCACTGATGGGGTGGTCTCGCTGGTCGCCACGGTCTCGCCGACCCTCGTGAAGCAGTTCCAGGCCGGCAAAATCATTCAGGCGATTGCACCGGTGGTTGGCGGCAAAGGCGGTGGCCGTCCCGACAACGCGCGTGGCGGCGGCAAGAACACGGCGAAGCTGGGCGAAGCCCTGGCCAAAGCAGCCGACCTGGTGAGGCAAGTGACTGCTTAGCCCGGCTTAGACGAATCGCGTCGCGTAAGGAACTGTGTGTTACGGGACCAACGTGGGAAAATGGCCCTGCACCTTACACACAAGTCCAAGCCCAAAGGGGTCGTGTCCTTTGGGGCGGAATCCTTTTGGGATTCTCTTTCGATGTTCCAGGCGCGGAGATGTGTATAAGGTGCAGCTTCGGGGCGCTTGCGCGCGAGCACGAGCAAACGCGGACAGAAGGGGAGCTCAGTGCTAAGGCTCCCTGCCGGTCTCGACCAAATCGGGGGCTTGCGGACGCTTGGAGAAGCCCAGCCCCAGCTCGACGCACACCATCAAGGCGCGGTGCCAATCCGCGTCGTTTTGGACCCAAAGCTCCGTGTCGGACCCGTTGATGACGATGCCCTCGACGCTCTCGGCCTGACGCAGTTCGCAAACAATTCCAACTCCCACTAAGGCTTCGCGCACGGTTTCAACCTCGGCGCGGTCCGTGGCATAGAACAACATTTCCATACTTTTCTCGGTTTCGGAGCTTCTCGATCTCGATTCGATGGCCTTGAATGCATGGAACATGCCTCTCAATATTGAGAATAACCGTGAAATCGGCGCGTCGGCCGGGCAACATTTTGGGAACAAATGCAGGCTGATCACGCCGGGAAATGCTGCCCCAAGCCACCCAGGGCTGAAAGCCCGTAATCTGAAAGCGTGAGGTTTTTCCCAAATCTTCTGCAAGATCCGTCGGCCTGGACTGTAGAGGTGAATGAGGCGAGGCAGCCCAGTGCTGCAGCCTCTGGAAAACATTAAAATTTGATGCTTATGAAAACAAAATGGTTTCTCGCAATCGCCGGCCTGCTTGGCGCGGCTACCCTGTCTGCTCACGCCGGAGTTCGCTTCGGCTTTTCGTTCGGTCTGCCCCTTCCCGTTCCCGTCGTGCCGATTGTTGCGCCCGCGCCGATGGTCACCGTGCCGCCCGTGGTGGTGGCGCCCTCGGTTTACCCGGTCCCTGGTTACTCCTGGGCGCCCGGTTATTGGTCGGTCGGGGCTTATGGCCGCGTGTGGGTTCCTGGCTGCTGGCACTGCCGTTCCGGGCGCGTGGGCTATGGCCGCCCCTATGGTTGGTATCGCTAGTAACCGCCCCTGGCCACACTCGCGCACGGCAGGGTCTCCGCGCACGACCGTCGGCGGTAGAAATTGAGTCAATGCACAAGCTGAACCGCATTGACAAACGCCAAAAACGCTTAAGAATCTGCGAGGATATGAAAAAAGAGACACTTATATGCAGGAAGTCGATCGCCACGGCAATCGTCGCCTGTGCTGCCCTCACCTGCATCGGCTTGAGCGATACAGCCCAAGCCCAAAATCCATCCGGGCTGTCACCGGACCTGCAGGAAATCGTCACCCTTTCCAGCCAGCACATGGCAGACGACGTCATCACCAACTATATCAAGAGCTCGGCTAAGTCCTACAAATTGAGCGCGACCGACATCATTTATTTGAACAGCCAGGGAGTCTCGCAGGGCGTCATCAGCGCCTTGCTCCAAACCGCACCCCCGGCTCCCGCACCTGGGGGCCCGGCGCCCGCCCCCGGCACGCCTTCCATGCCTCCGCCGGTCGATGCGAGCTCGGCTCCGTCCGCGGTTCCTCCCACGCCAGTGGCTCCTGCCCCTGCTCCTTCGGCAGCACCTGCAACGTTCGCCCCCACCGTTGCTCCGTCGCCCCAACCACCCATGCCACCAGTCGCCCCCACGCCAATGGCCACCCAGCAACCAGGCGTGCCGCCCACGCCCAGTTTGGAGTATTTCCAGGCTCAATTGACCCCTTACGGCAATTGGGTTGACCTCCCGGGCTACGGTGTTTGCTGGCAACCCGCGGTCAACTTCGGCTGGCGTCCCTACTATGACGGCGGTCACTGGGAATCCACCGATGCCGGCTGGTACTGGCAATCAGAATATCCTTGGGGTGACCTCGCCTTTCACTACGGCCGCTGGGCTTACACTCCCTCTGGCTGGGTTTGGGTGCCCGGTTACGAGTATGCTCCAGCCTGGGTCTTCTGGCGCCACGCCGATGAGGATGGCTTTATCGGCTGGGCGCCCTTGCCTGTCGGCGCGGTGTTCGTCGAAGGCGGCTGGAGGTTTCATGGCGCTCGCGTCGCGGTTGACTTCGATTTCGGCCTGGGTGTCGATTTCTTCACCTTCGTGGGCTGCGACCACTTCTGGGAACACGATTACCGCCGCTTCATCGTTCCCCGTGACCGCGTGGTTTTCGTTTTTCGCCGAAGCGTGATCGAAAACCATTACCGCTTCGAGCATGGCCGCTACATCCATGAAGGCCTGCCCCGCGAACGCATGGCCGCCCTGACTCACCGGGATATCCATGAGATTCGCGCCAGAGGGATCGAAGAGGTTCGGCGGGACGAGGAGCACCAACACGCCGTCGCACGCGCACATGACATTCATGACTTCAAACCCGGCGCCCGCCCCAACGCCACCAGAATGGCCGAATCGAGGACAGAAGGCGCTCACACCATGACTGGAAGCGCTAACGAGCGATCTGAGGGGGCCTCCGAACGCAACGTTAGTGCCTCCCAACGGAACGCCACCAGCTCGGAGAAGAACGCCAAGAAGCCCACCGCGAATCCCGGAAACCGGCCTAAAGACCAAAAGCAATAGGGCGGACCCCGGTCAGGCCCGGGTGTCGGTGAAATGTCACGAAGTAACGCCCCGAACTAACGGCCCGAAGAACCAGAATCCAAAAGGGATTCCGGCCCAAAGCCCAGGGTTGCGACGAACGAGCTACCCTGGGTAAGTAAGTCTCACGAACCGGATCAACCTCAGCGGGGAGGCCGTCATCATTGCTGAATTGCCCACAAATTCGCGGGCGCCCATGCCTCCGGATGCGGTTGATGGTCGCAGTTCCATTGCGCCGCGCTCCGGGGCGGATACAAATAATCACTTCGCCGCACCAAAACCACATGCCCATCGCAGAACAGGACATTGTAACTCCGCCCATGCGGCGGATTTGCTTCACGCTCACCAAAGTAGCTATGAGAACTAAAAGACCAGGGCGACATCTTGATGACGCCGGCGATGCCTTGATGAACCGTTTCCGATCGGGCGTCCGCAACCGCATACATCTCGCTTGGCGCCAACACGGTTCTTTCTTGCTGTCGATCGGCACGTGCCCCAACCCCAATTGCTCCCGGAAAATGGATCCGGGACACCCTGACCAACCGGTCGCAATACCCATGTCGTTATACGAATAGCTGATGCCTTTCGAGTTCCTCAGGACTCGGTCTCGTGAAATGATTCCTTTGCTTCCAATGTACGTTGGACAGTTCCACGACACATTGGTCCAACTTACTGGATAATATGGAAGCAATCTGTCAAAGCACACGGTGGTGGTGCCCCTCTGTGCTAAGGGTGGATACCAACCGTTGTCGTGAACGTACATTTGCAACCCAAGGCCGATTTGCTTCAGGCGGTTTTTGCAGCCAGCGCTCTGGGCTTCCGCCCTCGCTTTCGAGAGCCCGGCCAGCAACAAGGCCGCCACAACGCAGAGGATCGCAATCACCATCAGGAGTTCGATCAATGTGAAGCCCGCGGCCGCCAGTGGCCACTGGCCTGGCTTGCGTGTGCGCCCTTTGCTCATCATCCATTTTGGACCAGGGAGCCGGCCAAACGTCACGAGCCAAATCCCGCGCCCGCACCGCGGCTGCCAGGAGGGCCCTACTGTTACTGGGCGCCCGAGCGGCCTCGCGTGCGCCCTCGGAGGTGCGCGGCAAGCATCGCCGCCGCCAGGCAAACCAGACCGCCGGGCTCGGGAACCAAAGTCGTCTCGTCAGCGATGCAGAAAGGCCCATCGAGACCACTGGCAAACACGCTCACGGTCCCATCGGGCGTAATTCGACTTAAGGTCGAGCCGGTCCCCTCGGGGCTGTTGCCGACATAAAGGTCGCCGTCGGTGCCGAAGCAGAGCCCAGCCGGGCCGCTAAGGCCGGAGGCGAAGGTGCTGATGGCGCCGCCGGGAGTCACTTCTGCGATCGTACCGGAAGCATTATTGGCCACAAACAGGTTGCCTGATCGATCGAAAGCCAGACCGGCAGGATTGACGTACATGGAGGTGACTTTCGTCGCGGCGCCCCCCGGAAAAATCTCGTACAGCGCATTGCCATAATCGGCTGTCCAGAGATTACCGCCGCCATCGAACGCCAAAGCCATTGGCTGCGACGGCCCCGCTCCCACTGTCCAACTCCAAGTACTGAGCAAGGAGCCCTGCGGATTGAACTTCAGGATGGCGGAAACGAAAGTGCCCTCATAGTGATTGGCGCCGACATAAAGGTTCCCGGCTGAATCGAACGCCATTCCGTTTAAAAAATAGTACCCTAACCCCGAGGCAAAGGGCGTGACCACGCCTCCCGGAGTGATCTTATCAATCACTCCAGATCTCTGTAGCGCCACATATAGGTTACCCGCCGGGTCGAAGGTCAAGCCCGAGGGCAAAGTCAGTCCGGAAACAAACGTTGTCACGGAACCGTCAACCGTGTTGACCTCGCTGATCGTCCCGCTTTGAAAATTGGAAACGTACAAAACATCGGCCCAACTCGTGCCGGTCTGGGCCGTGAGCACGAGAATCAGCGGCCAGGACTCCAAGAGCGGGAGCCATTTCTTCAAAGGTCTGCGAGAGGCTGAGCTAAAATTGGTGTTCGGATTCATGCGAAATGACAGTTGCTCTTCTGATGACCGTGAGCTTGGCACTGCGGCGCACATAAGGCGTGCCGGCTTCTGTCCCGCTCATCGCGCCGCGGATTGTGGCAGAAAAGAACATAACTGTCAAGCCTTACGTTTTGCTGGCCGCAACTCGTGCAACATCCTGGGCGGTTCACGGAAAGCCCGCTTTCGCTTTCGCGCATGCATTGGGACCATGAACCTGGGATTGGCGGGGGGCCGGTTCATGGCCGCTTCGTCGCCGGGCTCGTACCTCGCGAAGCGCTCGGAGTGCGCGCCCCGAGAGCTTTCGGGGCTGCCGCTTTCGAAAGCCAAGGGTGCCCCAGAGCGCCGCCCAGCCGCTTCGTGCCCTGATTGCTACGCCCGTTAGGCGGCAACACGCGATTCGGCGGGTGTGACTGAGAGCGTCAGCTTGTCGGTACCGCGAATGATGATGAGAGGCGAGGAAACGCCGATTTGCTCGCTGGTGAGCAGCTTGTGCAAGGCATCGATCGTGGGTATCGACTGGCCGTTGAACTCGATCATCACGTCGCCTTCCCGCAAGCCGGCGCCAGCGGCTGGACTGCCCGGGGTGACCGAAATGACCAACACTCCGCGCGCGGACGACAAGCGGTAATGGCGCACCAGCCGACGATGGAGCGGGACGTTCTGGCCGCCGACCCCCAGGTAACTGCGCCGGATCTTTCCGTCCTTGATGAGCCAGGCAGCAACATACTTGGCCGTCCCTACGCCGATGGCAAAGCAGATGCCTTGGGCCGGCAAGATGACAGCGGTGTTCACGCCGATGACCTCGCCCCGCGAGTTAACCAGCGGCCCGCCGGAGTTGCCGGGATTCAACGCGGCGTCCGTTTGGATAATGTCATCCATCAGCCGGCCGGTGTTCGCGCGAAAGGATCGGCCTAAGGCGCTGACAACGCCTGCCGTGACAGTGCATTGGAATCCGTACGGGTTGCCAATCGCGATGGCGAGCTGGCCGACCCGGAGGTTCTTTGATTCCCCCAGGCGCACGGGGCGCAATTGGGGCGCATAAACGCGCACAACCGCCAAGTCGGTATCCGGATCGTCACCAACCACATGGGCGTCGGGCCGGCGGCCATCGGCCAGGGAAACGTCAATTTTTGCCGCGCCATGAACGACGTGGCTGTTCGTCAAAACGAACCCATCGGGTGTGATGATGAAACCCGAGCCGCTCCCCTGGCGCTCACCGTCTTTGCGCCGCACTTCAATGTTCACGATGGACGGGCCGACTTCC
>Ga0209517_10002854_pt1 | contig 23862 bp, 18 predicted proteins | sample PeaSoiMetSII2010_FD_187695 | JGI IMG/M metagenome (GOLD analysis project Ga0209517, IMG submission 187695) | Peat soil microbial communities from Weissenstadt, Germany - SII-2010 (SPAdes) (version 2) | ecosystem: Environmental > Terrestrial > Soil > Wetlands > Peat | place: Germany... | reverse complement strand
AGAGCGGAGGCGCTCGGCAAAAAATCCCCGCCAGTCGTAGGGCACAACTCTGTTCATCCCCGCCACGACATCCTCGAATGTGTAGGAAACGACTTTTGGCCCCGTATTTTCACCGCCATGAAAATTCCGGCAAAAATCATCGAGCGACTTCTTGCCTCGGGTTTCCCGGCGGATAATGGTATCGGCCTCCAGCCAAATCAGGATGCTTTCATCGTAGTAATCGACACTGCGGCGACGCGCAGCTCCTGACTGCGGCGCGCCGTAAAGAATCTGCGCGGAAATCGCGGTGTCTTGCAGATCCCGCCAGGCGCGTCCCGGCCAGTCATTCAAATACGCTGCGGTGGCCGCAAGAAACTCGCGGAGCCGTTCCGGCGTCCAAAAGCCGCTGCGCGCGGCAAGCATCACTCCGAGATATTGCGTCAGTCCTTCATAGACCCAAAGCAGATCCCCTTTGAGCGGTGTCTGATAATCGGAGGCGGCCAGCCCCATGGGACGCCGATACTTGCCGTTCCAGGAATGTGTAAATTCATGCGCCAGCAGATCCGTCTGCGTTTCGAGGACCTCGGGATCCAGAAACAGCGCTTCGGGCGCGCGGTCATCGCTGGACTCGTGATGTTCCACGCCATCGGGAGGCATGACGTCACTTAACGAGAGCAGAAAATCGTACCGGCGATAGTGCCGCGCACCGAAAAGGGCGCCCGTCTCCGCCACCAGTTGGCGCATGTGCTGCACTTCCGCAGGGCTCACCGCCAGCGCCGCGGGTCCGTCCGCGGCGATGTGGACGAAATGTTCGGGTTTCTGTCCGGGCGACAAATCAATGGTGCGGAAATAAGCTCCGGCAATCACCGGCGAATCGATCAGCGTGGTTAAGGAAGCAGGGGCGAACCCGACTGTGTCCGATGTTTCGCTCGCTACCGGCAAGGCTGTGCCGTACTTCCACCCGGCGGGCAGGCGCAAACTCGCAGCGTAGGTCAGATCGTCGCTCCTGGCCCCTTGCGGATAAAGCGTAACGAGGTACCAGTTCAGCACGGCGATCTGCGCCGTCGCGGAAGGAGTTTCCCGCGACCCGTTCGTGTCCGCGGGTGACAAATAGTCCAACGCCACTTCCAATGTGCTGGCGCCACTGGGAACTTCCAGATGAAAAGCGTACATGTCCACATCATCGCGGCGCCATGCAACTTCGTGTCCCGCGGCCCGCATTTTCAGGTCCATGAGATCGACGATCGGCCCGGTCGGAGAGTGCTCGCCTTGGATCCACTTCGGGTAAACGAGAGTTAGAGTCCCGGGCTTCACGGGAAACACGAGTTGCGCGTGAAAAAGGTGCTTCGCAACGTCGCGTAAATCCACGGCAATTTTCACCGGCTCCTGTGGGGACTGAGCGCGAGTCCCACTGATCGCGACGATACCTGACACGAGGTAAAAAATGAGTGAACGAAAACTGAAACGCGTGAACAAGTGGCGTCCTCCGATCCCGTGAAAGAGTATTACACGGCTGCGCCACGGGGTCACCTTCAAGTGCCGCCGCCTGGTTTGCTACAATCACTATATGAGTACGGCTACGCGCTCTTCTCCGCTATTTTCCCGCAATCTTCGAAAACAATATCCGGTCGCCGTGCGCGGCGAAGGCAGTTGGATCATCGCCGCCGACGGGCGCCGCTATCTGGACGCTTCCGGCCAGGCTGCGGTTGTCAGCATCGGCCACGGCGTTCCGGAGATCGGCCGGGCCATGGCCGAGCAGTCCAACAATATTGCCTTTGCCCACACCTCGCAATTTCACACCGCGCCGGCCGAAAAACTCGCGGCGCGTGTGCTGGCGCTTGCTCCAAGGAATTTCCATGATGGCGGGCGCGTTTATTTCACTTCCGGCGGATCGGAGGCCACGGAAACGGCGATCAAACTTGTGCGGCAATATTTTCTGGAGCGCAAGGAGAACGCACGTTACCGCGTGATTTCGCGCAAGCAGAGTTATCACGGGAGCACGCTCGGCGCGATGTCTGTCAGTGGCAACGTAGCGCGGCGTGCGCCGTATGCGCCGATGCTTCCCGAGTGGGGCCACGTCGCGCCTTGTTTCTGCTACCACTGTCCGTTCGACAGAACATTTCCGGAATGCCAGCTTGCCTGCGCGGACGATCTGGATGCATTCCTGCAGGCGAATGACGCTTCCACAGTTGCCGCGTTTATTTTTGAGCCTGTTGTCGGTGCGACGCTTGGCGCAGTGGCCGCCGTGGAGGGCTACACCGCGCGCATCGCCGAAATCTGCCGCAAGCATGGCATCCTGCTGATTGCCGACGAGGTCATGAGCGGAATGGGCCGCACGGGCAGGCCTTTTGCCAGCCAGCACTGGAGCCTTGAGCCGGATATTATTCTTACGGGGAAGGGCATCGCCAGCGGCTACGCGCCGCTCGGAGCCGTTCTTGCGGCGGCGCGGGTGGTCGAAGGGTTCGAGAAGGGCTCTGCGGCGTTCATGCATGGCTTCACCTACCAGTCGCATCCCGTGTCCATGGCCGCGGGGAATGCGGTGTTTGACTATTTGGAAGCGCACAAATTGTTCGAGCGCGTGACCCCTGCGGGCGAGACGCTGCGCAAAGCGCTCGCCGCATTGGAAAGCCATCCGCACGTCGGGCAGGTGCGCGGATTGGGCTTGCTGCAGGGCGTCGAGCTCGTGAAGAACAAAGCTACGCGCGAGCCTTTTCCCAAAGAAGCGGGCATTGCCGAAAAAATCCGCCAGGCCGCGCTGGAAAAGAACGTTCTCACCTATCCCACGCAGGGTTGCGTGGATGGCTCGCGTGGCGATCACATTCTTCTTGCGCCGCCTTTCATCATCACGCCAGAAGAGTGCCGGCTCATAGCGGAGGCATTGCAATACGCATTGGCAAAAGTCTTTCCCGCCTGAGTGGCCCGCGCTACTCTTTTTGGCAGGACTTCATCATCATTCATACGTTTATTTATTCAGGAGATGCCTTTCATGCGCCGTCCTCTACCGTTCATTGCTTTGCTGCTCGCCTCTGTTCTTATTGCGATTCCTTCTTGTGCACAGGAAAAAAGCACGGCCAAGCCACGCGCACGCGATCTTGGCGTGCCCTTTGATGGGACACCCGGCCCTTTCAACGCCATCACCGACGTGCCGGGTGTAACCGTTGGCCATACAACGCTCATCTCCGGTGAAGGAAAGTTGGAGGTCGGCAAAGGGCCGGTGCGCACGGGAGTCACCGCGATTCTGCCGCGTGGAAAAGATTCGTTTGACGGAGCGGTATTTGCGGCTTGGTGGACGCTGAATGGCAACGGCGAAATGACCGGCACGACCTGGGTGGAAGAATCCGGTTTTCTGGCGGGCCCGGTGATGATCACGAACACGCACAGCGTGGGAGTGGTGCGCGACGCGGTCATCCAATGGATTGTCACGCATCGCAAATTGGGACCGGACGATGATTGGTGGTCGCTGCCGGTGGTCGCGGAAACTTGGGACGGCTGGCTGAATGACATCAACGGCTTTCACGTGAAACCCGAGCACGCGTTTCACGCCATCGAATCCGCGCATGCTGGCGCCGTTGAGGAAGGAAACGTTGGCGGCGGCACGGGTATGATATGCGGCGGCTACAAAGGCGGGATCGGCACATCCTCGCGCAAATTAACAGCGAAAGATGGCGGGTACACCGTTGGCGTGCTGGTGCAATGCAATTACGGGTCACGCCAGAATTTCCGAGTGGCCGGTATTCCGGTCGGGCGCGAGATCTGGTCGGAGGATCCGTACGCCTACCAGCCGTCGGAGATTTCCGAGCGCGGCTCGATCATTGTTGTGGTGGCGACGGACGCCCCGTTGGTGTCGCATCAACTCAAGCGCCTGGCGCGCCGCGTTTCCCTGGGGCTTGGCCGGAATGGCAGCATTTCTGACAACGGCTCGGGCGACATTTTCATTGCGTTCTCAACGGCGAATCCCGGGGCGGCTGCGACAGACCACGTGGTGGATATGAAGATGCTGCCGAACGATATGCTAGCGCCATTATTTGCGGCCACGGTGGAAGCGACGGAAGAATCGATCGTCAACGCGGTGGTTGGCGCCGAATCCATGACCGGGATCGAGAACCATCACGTCAGCGCGTTACCGCACGATCAACTCCGCGCGGTGCTGAAGAAATACAACCGGCTAAATCCGTAAAATGCGCCTCTGGGGCGCGACGCGACTCTGCTCCGCGTACCTAGAGTGCGAGCGCTGCTGTCTTGCGCGGTGGATTAAAGAATGGCAAAGGCACGATTTTGGCGGAAACCGTTTTGCGCGAGGCTTCCACCGTCAATTCCATGCTAAGGGTCTGGCCAGCAGTGGCGCTCTCCCGGCCTATGGTAGCCAGCGCGATCATGCGCTTCAGTGTGGGCGACCATGTCGTAGACGTGGCCTTGCCCACTTGCCGCCCGCCGCGATACACCGGCACGGCAACGCGCGACGCGGTCCCCGGCACTTGTGGCGCCATACCAATTTTATCGTAGAGCGCTTCGACTTCGCTCCAATTGATTTCCAGGCCGACCAGCCTGCGCGCTGGCCCGCCTTTCTTCGCTTCCAGTGCCAGAGCGTCGCGCCCGACGAAGTTTTCCTTTTTCAAATCCACGAGCTTGCCGAGGCCGATTTCTCCCGGCGAGTATTTCTGATCGTCGATCAAGGCGCGCTTGCAGGAGATATAGTCCACTTCAATCAAGATCAATCCCGCTTCGATGCGCGCGATATCCAGGGCCACCATGCCCGCGGCGTGGATATCGAAGGGCTTGCCCTTGGTCATCAACTCGTCAAACACTTTGACCGCATCATTCCAGTTGACCCAGATTTCGTAGCCCAGGTCGCCGGTGTAGCCGGTGCGCGAAATGTCCACGGGAACGCCGGCAATTTTCCCGTGGGTCACACGGAAATATTTCAGCTTGGCAATATCGGCGTCCGCAACCGCGTGCAGCAGTCTGCCTGACGTTGGGCCTTGCAATGCGAGCGCGGCAACTTTCTCGGAAATGTCCTCAATCTGCACGTCAAGGCCGAGGGCGTTCTGCCGGAACCAGCGGAGGCTGGGATCGGCGGCGGTCCAACGGTAGTCATTTTCGCCGAGGCGTGTGATCGTGCCGTCGTCAATGACCTTGCCGTGGGGATCGCACCAACAGCAGTAAATGACCTGATCGACGGCAACCTTGGTGATGTCGCGCGCGATGACGCGGTTGACGAGTTTGCTGGCATCGCGGCCGCTGACGCGGTATTTGAAGAGCGGTGTGATGTCGATCAAAGCCGCGGTGCTGCGGATGGCGTTGTACTCGTGCTCGTGCGTCATCTCGTAGACGCTGGCGGTGTAATAGCCCGACCATTCCTTGAAGTTGAGGCTTTCGCAGAGCGCGAGAGTTCTTTCGTGAAAAGCGGTTCCGACGGGCACGTTGCCTCCGATGCAGACGCACGAAAACTTGAGAAGAACCTGGCAGCGGCTGCCGGGTTAACCTCGGATTATAGTTTCGAGTTCATGGCGGCTGCAAGCACCAGAGAACACAAAAATCCCAGTGATTCTCCCTGTCGAGCCATTTAAGAATGTAACCGTAGGTGGGGTTGTCGAGACATCTGAGATGTAACCGGAAGTTTGTTGGCGCGACGGTGGGAAAGCGGGAATCCCGCGGGGGGTGCAGGATTCCCCAGCGCAGCGGTTTTGCCACGGCCGTTGGCCCGCTGGCCGCGCGTTTGCTCGGGCGCCGTTTCCTGCACCGCTCTCGGACTCAGGCGGCGATTCGCCAGGCGAGAGATGTGTTGCAGCTTGCACTCGACGCTGCGGCTCAGTTGAAACGGGTCCAGCTGTTTTCGCAACTGCTCGAGCTGCGCCACCTTCTGCGCATCCGCTCCGGCGCACTCCCGCACGCGCTCGAACGGGGTGCGGGCCGCGTCGTACACGCGTCGCACCTTGCTGCCCACGCGCACCTTCTCCAGCAACTTCACCGAAGGCAGAAACAGGTTCAGCCATAAGCGCAGTTCGCGGCTGTACAGTTCGTTGCAGGCGGCCACCGCCTCGTGCGTGTCATAGCGATCCCAGCCCAGCAGCTTGCGCACATGCGTCCAGTTCTTCTGCTCGACGTGCGCGTTGTCGTCCTTCTTGTACGGCCGCCCGCGGGTCATCTGGATCTGTCGTTGTTCGCACCAACTCTTCAGATGCCAGTTGATGAACTCGCTGCCGTTGTCGGAATCCACGCCCAGCAGCGCAAAGGGCAGCACCCCGGCGATCTCATTTAAGGCCCGTTGTACGGCCTCTTCGCCGCGCCCCAGCACCGCCCGCGATTCCGTCCAAGTGGTGTGAATGTCGGTGACGTTCAGGGTGTGCGCGAACTCTCCGCTGGCGGAATTCCCGGAATGCGAAACCAGATCGACTTCCGTGAAGCCCGGCTGGTGCACATCCCAGCGGTCGGTCTTCACCGGAATGTGGTGCTTGAGCAGATAGCCCGGCTTGGTGCGACCATAGATGCTCCGCCGCCGTTGCGTCTTCTGCGCTTTCAGCCGGCGGTCCATCTGCCGCGCGCTGATCCGCAAAAGCTGCCGCTCGATCTCCGGCCGCAAGCGAAAGCGTTTGCGGATCCACGGCAGCCACTGCGGCAACAGCGCTTTCAGCCGCACCGACCAGGGATATCCCGCCGCTTCCCAAACGGCGGTCAGCACGGCCTGGGTTTCCTGGCTGTAGGTCAGTCCGCGCCGCCGCTCGCGCACCTTTCCCCTTCTTGGTGGCGCTCCATTCAACAAGCGAATCGCATACTTCCGGTGATAGCCGGTGTTGACGCAAAACTCGTTCAAGATCACCTGCTTGACCTCACGCCCCGCCGCACGGTAACGGTCATAGATCGTCCGCAGATACTCCCATCGCCCTTTGTTCCCCAACCGGACCTCCTCGAAAACAAGTTTTGGTCGGGTTACATCTTAAATGGCGCGACGTTACCCCCTCCGGTTACATTTTAGATGGCGCGATACGAGTAATTGACTCCGCGCCAGCGGACCAGTAAGATGCCTGCCTCTGCTCCGCGGGATTTGGCATTTTGGGGAACAGCATGCCCAGTGTGAAGTCCAACATGAAGCAGCTTCCGTGGTCCCGGCAGGTTCCGGTCGCCTGCCTTTTTGCTTCCATCACAAGTGATGAATACCCGGGTAAAGCCCACTTACACTCCGCGGCAACACGCTGGCGGCCAGCGTTGAGGTCCGTCGAAGGCTTCGCTGGAAGTATGGCGCGTAACTGATTTTGGAGATGACGGGGGAGATTCCGAGGAGGCTGGAAGATGAATTGGAGCGAAGGAAGTAAAGGCTTGATTCGTGGATTGCTGTTTTCTGTAGTTTTGTTATTTGCAGTCTCGGATTTTGCGCTGGCACAACAGAAGAAGCCTTCTGGTGGTTCGGCACCCAGTAAACCTGCGGCGCCAGCGCCCAAGCCTGCGCCGGCAGCTAAGCCGGCGACCCGCGCCCCAACGGGCGGGGCAACCCACACGAATACCAATACGCAGCACACGAATACGGCCACGGGCGCCAAGACTGGCACGACTGGCGCAGCCAGAACGGGCACGACCACGGGCGCCAAAACTGGCACGACTGGCGGAGCCAAGACGGGCACCACCACGGGCGCCAAGACTGGCACAACTGGGGGAGCTAAAGCGGGCACGACCACGGGCGCCAAGACTGGCACGACTGGGGGAGCTAAAACGGGCACGACCACGGGCGCCAAGACCGGCACGACTGGCGGAGCCAAAACGGGCACGACCACTGGCGGGACAGCAGGTGGCAAGCCGGGCGGCGCAGCAGCCGGTGCCAAAGTGGCGGGAAATCATCCCCCCGGAGGGACTTCTAAGGCTGGCGCGAATGGCAGCACCCACAGTTTCAACGCCAGCGGCAAGCGAACGAGCGTTGAAACTAAGAATGGCACAAAAGCGAATTTCGATCGCGGCGGCCATGTCAGCACCATCCATACCCGCAGCGGCATGACGATCAACCATGGCGCTCATGGCGAGCGGCGGTTTGACTCGCATCCCCGGCCCGGTGTCAGAGTGGTTGGCTACGGCCACGGTCGTGGCTATGCCGAGCATGGTTACTACCGGGGTGGTCACGCTTATATGCGGCGATCTTATTACTATGGCGGCCACCGCTACGCGTATGCCTACCGCGGGTACTATTACCACGGATATCCTTACTACGGCTATGTTCCTCCCTACTACTACGCCCCCGGATTCTACGCTTGGGCCTACAATCCTTGGGCTGCGCCAGTAGCGTATGGCTGGGGTTGGGGTGGGGCTCCGTGGTACGGGTATTATGGCTACTACTTTAATCCATATCCGGTTTACGCATCGCCGGCTTTCTGGATCACCGACTATTTGCTGGCTGCCAGTCTCCAGGCTGCATACGAAGCTCGTGCGACAGCCCAGGCCGAGGCCAATGCCAATGCAAGTGCGGCGGCAGCCGAGGAGCAACCTGCTTCCGGCGGCCCAGTCGCTCTTTCGCCGGAGGTCAAACAGCAGATTGCCGACGAAGTGAAAGCCCAAATCCAGGCGCAACTCCAAGCGTCGGCGCATCCCGAACCCGTCGAGCCAGTCACGAGTACCCCCCCGGCGGGTGGAGGCCAGACTGGCGCCGATGAAGTCCCGGCCGCGCTGGATCCAGCGCGCCGTACCTTCATCGTCTCCGCGGTTCTCAGTGAAACCACAGCCGACGGAACCGAATGCTCCTTGAGCCCCGGCGATGTCCTGACGCGCCTCCAGGACACCCCAGACGCGGACCAGAACGTGAAAGTGCTCGTGGCCAGCAGCCAGAAGAATGATTGCGCCTCTGGTTCACAAGTTGCCGTGTCCGTTCAGGATCTGCAGGACATGCACAACGACTTCCAGGCCAAGATCAGCGAAGGACTTGGAAAGCTCGCGGAAAACCAGGGAAAGAACGGCATTCCCGCCGGTCCGGCGGCTGGTGCCAAACCCAATCCCAACGGTCAGGCGCAGCCAGACTTAACTGTTGAGGCGGACTTGAAAGCGCAGCAGGACGAAGCCAACCAAGCCGAGAAGGAAGTCCAGGACGCCTCCGCAACCAACAGCAGCGACGACTAGTGGAGGAATACCGGATACGACATCCGGCAGCATAAGAGTAAGCGGGAGCGTCAGCCGCGTTCGCCTGATGCTCCTTCTTTATACAGGGAAAGATAGATTTGGGGCATCGGTTCCTTGGGCTTGGGAATGTTTGCGGTCAAGAGAAGGAGCTTTCAATGAACGGGAAGGCGACGCGGATAATCCGGATAGTTGCGGTAATCTTCGCGGGAATATTTCCCTGGATGCTGGCTGAAGCACAGACTGGCGGGGCTGATTCCCTGGAAAGCCAGCTTGCCGAGAAATACAAACTGGTAAAACTGGGCACGGATTCCACCGGGCTTGCCGTGCTCGAAGCCGGCACGGTGCTGGTGATAAAGAAAGGTGGAATCATCAGCGTCCCCTCCGGAAACGCGGTTATCCTGCCCAGCACCGTAAAAGATGGCCAGGTTCACGCGACCAGCAATACGGCCGCGCAGGGAGTTAGTAAATTCCTGAAATGGAAAGGTGTGTCGGACCCGACGGGCGCGGCGTCGACAGACACGAAGTTCCTGACCGTTGGGGAAAAAGTTTATGTCTCCAAGGTCGACGTCAATCATAAGGACTCCAAGGTTGCTCTCACGATTATCGAGTGCGACACCTGTAATTCGGTTCAGGATCCCTCCTCGCGAAGAGCCCAGGTTGTCTTTCAGTTCCCCAAGGACTATTTGAGCGGCGCCGATGGAGGTCAAATCTCCGACGTAATCAATCAAACCCTCGAAATCCAGGCGGATGATAGCGGCCAGCAACAACAGCAGGGGCAAGACGCGCAGCAGAACGCGCAGGCGCAGCAACCGGAGGCCCCGCAGCAGCCGGCCGCGCCGGCGCAGCCGCCCCCGACGATTCAGTTGGGCCAAACGCCTGACGAAGTTACGGGTGCCCTGGGTCAGCCGGAGAAAATCGTCAATCTCGGCGCTAAGCAGATTTACTACTACAAAGATATGAAGGTCACATTCGTGAAGGGCAAAGTCTCCGACGTGCAGTAAAACTCCACGCCTCGCTTTGCTCTGGTGCCCCGAGCCGCAAATTCATTTGGATAAAGAAATGTGTCATTCCGAGCGAAGCGAGGAATCTGCTTTTTCAATCCCGTCTCCCGATGGATCTACGTTCTTTCCCCCACGTACCACGGCGCACTCAAAACCTGTCATTCCGACCGGAGGGACGGCGTCGTTGGCCGTCCTGGAGTGGAGGAATCGCGCGATAACTTAGGATTTCATGCTCGGTCCTTATTCCCGCCTCCCGAAGGAATTACGTTCTTTCTCCAACGTACCACGGCGCACTCACCGTGAAGATGCGTTCATTCCCCTGTACCAGCAGCGTCCATTCCAGCAGCCGGCCACGCTGATTGTGCAGGAAGTATTCATACCATCTGTCTTCCACCAGCTCGGGGATGACGACGATGATGTTGCGTTCGGGATGCTTCTTTGAGAGATCGAGAATGTACTGAATGATGGGAATGATGATGAAGCGGTAAGGGGAGGGCAGTATTTCGAGTTTCGGCGCCTCCTTCCCCGCGAGGCGGAATGGCTCTTCAACGTAGCGCTGCCAATCCTCGCGGAGCAATTCGGAGTTCTCCGTGGGCTCGACGTGCAGCGCGATCACTTCCGTGGAAAGCCGGGCGGCAAATTCAATCCCCTGCCGCGTAATGTTGCTCCAGCGGTCCACAGGCACAACGGCAATGGGCGCTTGGCTGAGAATTGCCGGGTTGACGGGAACCATGCACGTCGTTTGAACCTTCACTGAGTGGTAGTGGCGGCGGACCACGGTGAAGAAAACGATCGCCAATGGAATGAAGAGCAGCGTAATCCAGGCGCCTTGCGCGAATTTCGCAACCAACACCACCACGACGGTGATCCCGGTGACGCCCGCGCCCAGCCCGTTCACCAGCGCGCTCCTCAGCCAGTGCGGGCCGCGCTCTCTCCGCCAGTGCATCACCATGCCGGACTGCGAAAGCGTGAACGCCAGAAAAGCCCCCACGGCATAGAGCGGGATCAGCCGGTCGGTTACGCCGCCAAAAAGAATCAGCAGCCCGCCACAGAGCACCGCCAGGACAACGATTCCGTAGGTATAGACGAGCCGCCGCCCGCGATACCCGAAAGCGTGCGGCAGGTAGTTGTTCTGCGCGATGGCGCGGCACAGCCGCGGGAAATCCGCGAAAGCCGTGTTGGCGGAAAGCGAAAGAACGAAAAGAATCGAGCCGATCGTCAGATAGTAGAAATAGCCTTTGCCGAAAACTGCGGCGATGAGCATCGAGAGGAGGCTCTGGTAACCGGGCTGCCCCGGATCAGTTGCGGCAATGCCGTAAACCTTCACAAGATAGGAAATCCCTGCCAGCAGCACTGCCAGCACAAAAATGATCACCGTGAGGCTGCGCTGCGCGTTTTTCACGGCAGGCTCGCGGAAGGCCTTTACGCCGTTGCTCACAGCCTCCACACCAGTCAACGCCGTGCAACCGCTGGCAAAGACTTTCAGCAGTAGCCAGTAGGTGACCGCTTGGGTCATCGGTGGCGGAGGAGGAAGGTGCGCTGCCGGGATTGGATGTCCGCCGCTGAGGAGAACGCGGACGACTCCTGCGACGATGGTAATCAGAAGCGTGCCGACGAAAAGGTACGTGGGAAGTGCGAAGGCCACGCCCGCATCGCGTACGCCGCGCAGATTGACGATGGTGATGATGATCAGAATGCCCACGCAAATTAAAACCGTGTGCGACAGCAAGGACGGTGCAGCCGAAACCAGGGCGCCCACTCCCGCGGAAATCCCCACGGCCGCAGTCAGGATGTAGTCCGCCAGCAGCGCCGCCGCAGCCAGCAGCGCGGCTGGCGTGCCCAGGTTGAAACGCGCCACGGTATACGAACCGCCACCGGAAGGATACGCGGCGATGGTCTGGCGATAAGAGAAGTACACGATCACCAGCAACGTGATGATGGCGGCGCTGATCGGAACGATGTAGCGCACGCCAAGCAGGCCGAGGGGAATCAGAAGACTGAGAGCCGCTTCCGGGCCGTACGCAGCCGAGCTCAGCCCATCGAGTCCAAAGATGGGGATGCCCTGGACTGGACCGATTTTTTCGGCGCGTTCGTCGCTCGTCTTGATGGGCTTGCCAACTACCAGGTCAAGTATGTTCATAAGCGGCGGCGTCCCATGGAAGATTCACTCCAAGGAAGACTATTCCTGCGCGAAATTTGTGCGGCGCCCTCAATAACCATAATTAAGGATACGGACATGAAGTCCCATTCGGCCCTCGTCGCAAGCTCCGCCAATCGTGCAAGCAGAGACACCATAGCATTGCTCAGACTCGCAATCAAAAACCTGCGCTCTGGCCTTTGCTCAGACGGATTGCCGGCTGTGCGCCATCCCACTAGATGCCATCTCATGGATGGTGGCAACGGGGGTCGGAGCTTTAGCTCCGACATTAAGTGCTTGGCTATTATTGGGCTTTAGCCCCTGAGGAAATGGTTTTATGCCTTTTCCCGCAGCCTGTTCAGCCGTGCAAACAAGCCCCAAGATGTTAGAAGCAACCTCCTGCTTCAGAGCGCGGGGAAGAAAAGGTCCTTCGGGTTCATACTCCATCCCTGGATGGACTGCGGTCTGACAAGGCTCGGCGCGCGGTGCTCGTCCTTGTTGCTCATCAAAAGAGAATAGCCATTGGCAAGATACGAAGGAATCTCGCGGTCGTCGGTAAGCGGAATATACGGGCCTTCTTTTCCCAGTTGCACGCGGTATCGGTTGTCATTGAATCGATGCGGTACCAATCGCGTTCCCAAATTTTTCCCGCGAGAAACCGTAGCAAAGAGCATCAACCACCCCCAAAGATGTAAAGGCTCGCTTATCTTACAAACGAGATGCTGTGCCGGTAAGTGCTGATTCTGTGGAAAAATGTGCATCCTTTTCGCGCCATTTTCACCGCCAACTTACCCTTTTGCCTGCAATGGAATTTCCAGTTGAGTCGTCTTCTCCTCCTAAACCACTAGTTGCGCAGCCAATTCCACTTTTCCGATTGCGTTTGTCAGGCATGTGGCCTGTCTTCAAACGCAAATGGTAATGTAAAATCGTGTCATAGTGCACGACGGCTGGCGAACGACGAGGTGCCACTCAGTGCTCGAGCAAGGTCTGAGTGTCTTGAAGAGGCACGTTGGGTTCTTTGAAAGATTAAGGCTCTCCCGTCTGGGACCGAACTCCTGACTAGCCGCCAAATCGGAAACTGTCCTTTTCCCGAGTAGAAATGCCGCAAACGCTTCGTTGACATTCCCCCACTCCACCCTTAAACTTAGATTTTGTCTCTACAGGGAAAGGTGTGACTGATTGCAATGAGGACGTACGTAGCCAAAGGAGCAGAAGCCGAGGCCCTCAAAACCGGCTCGCAGTGGTTTATCTTGGACGCTTCCAACCAGGTGCTGGGCCGCCTGGCCACGAAAGCGGCGCGCATTTTAATCGGGAAGGATAAGGCCAGCTTTACGCCCTATCTCGATTCCGGCGATCACCTGGTGATCATCAATGCGGATAAAATTCGCATGACCGGCAACAAGGTCGATCAGAAAATCTATTACTCGCACAGCGGCTATCCCGGCGGATTGAAGGAAGTTCCCGCCAAGCGCATCCGCGAGAGCAAGCCGGAATGGATCGTTCGCGAAGCCATTCTTGGCATGCTGCCGAAGAACAAGTTGCGCGCGCGACGTGCCAAGAAATTGCGTGTTTACCGCGACGCCGAAGGTTTGACGCGGCACGTGGGGCAGAAGCCGCAAGCGATTTCGCTTTGAGTTTGGTTCCGGCGGGGCCGGGGCCCGATTCTGGTTTTCCGCACGTAGGGGTTCCTTTCTAAGTGGTGCCTTAGCAGGGAGCAATCCGCACGTGAAGTGGACGCGGCTACGCGGAGTAGTCTCGTCCAACAGAGTTTCGAGGAGGAGCATTGAGTACAGGGGAAACGCCCGTTGTGGGCACAAAGACTTGGTTTCTCGGCACCGGCCGCCGCAAGGAATCCGTCGCTCGCGTGTTTTTGCGGGCCGGCACCGGTAAATTCACGGTGAACGGCCGCGAAGTCGATAAGTATTTTCCGAACCATGCCTGGAGTCATGACGCTACCGAGCCGCTGAAGTTCAGCAGCATCGCGGAGCAGGTGGACGTGATGGCCACGGCGAAGGGCGGCGGCGTTGGCGGGCAAGCCGGTGCGGTGCGCATGGGACTCTCCCGCGCCATCAGCCGCTTCAATCCGGAATTGCGCCCGGCTCTTCGCAAGAACGGCTTTCTGACCCGCGATTCCCGTATGAAGGAACGCAAAAAGTACGGCCAGAAGGGCGCACGCAAGCGCTTCCAGTTCACCAAGCGTTAATCGCTTGATTTGCGTTGTCATCCTGAGGAGCGCGGTGTTTGCGCGACGAAGGATCCCAACCCTGGTGCTTGGCAAGGAATTCATGAACTCTGGAGCTTCGGCGCAAGCCGCGGCCCCAAGATCACGGCCGGCAAGGAAGCCGGCAAGAGGCTGTTGCGGAGCATGGCGCGGTCGCCTTCGGGTGGCCAAACGTGCACGAAAAACAGCCATCTACTTAGGAGGAATAGTGGCGGTAGAAATCACTATGAAGGAGCTGCTGGAGGCTGGCGTTCATTTCGGCCACCAGACGCGTCGTTGGAACCCCAAAATGAAGGAATACATTTTCGGGGAGCGCAACGGCATTCATATCATTGACCTGCAGAAAACTCTGAAAATGTTCCGCGAAGCCAGCCGCTTCGTCAGCGACATCTCCGGGCAAGGTAAAACCGTTTTGTTTGTCGGCACCAAGCGCCAGGCCCAGGAAGCCATCGCCGAAGAGGCCAAGCGCTGCAATGCCTACTTTGTCAATCACCGCTGGCTGGGCGGCACGCTAACCAATTGGTCCACGCTGCAGAAGTCCATCAAGCGCCTCAAGCTCCTGAAAGCCATGACCGAAGACGGCCGCATGGAGCAGCTCTCCAAGAAAGAGCGCGCGCGTTTGGACCGCGAGATGAAGCACCTGTTCCAAAACCTCGAGGGCATCGAGAACATGGCCCAGCTCCCGGATGCGATGTTCGTCGTTGATTCCAACGCCGAGGAAATCGCCGTCAAGGAAGCGCGCCGCATGGGCATTCCAGTGGTCAGTGTTGTGGATACGAACTGCGACCCGGATATGGTCGATTGGATCATCCCGGGGAACGATGACGCGTTGCGCGCCATCCGCCTGTTCACCACCAAGATTGCCGATTCCGTCTCCGAAGGCCGCACGCTCTATGAGCAGTCCCAGGTTGCCGATCAGAAGCTCGCTGCCGACCAGTCTCACGAGGCGGGCGTGGATTACGTGGACACCAGCGCGTACGAGCAGTACGAAAAGCAGGAAGGCGATTTCGTCGAAGGCAGCGAAGCCTTCGTCGAAGCCGCTGCCGAAGCCCCCGCCGAAGCCACTGTGCCGCCCGACGAGGAAAAAAGCTAAGAACCGCGCGTGGCTATTCGATTTCAACGGCCCGGCGCTGTGCGCAAAGTTCACGCCGGGCCATTATTCTAAAATGTGTCCCAAAATTTTCGCTAGAACTGAGAGAAAAGGATGAGTACAACGAAACCTGTCATGGACATTCCAGCTAAGCTCGTGAAGGAACTTAGAGAACTTACGAATGCCGGCTTCAGCGATTGCCGCGCTGCCCTGGTCGAAACCAACTGTGACATCCCCAAGGCCGTGGACGTTCTCCGCAAAAGGGGTCAGGCGGCCGCCGCCAAGAAAGCCACACGCGAAGCCAGCGAGGGCCTCATCGGCCATTACATTCATGCCGGCGGCAAGATCGGCGTGATTGTCGAAATCAATTGCGAAAGCGATTTTGTGGCCCGCACGGAGGCCTTCAAGACTCTTTCCCACGACGTGGCCATGCACATCGCCGCCGTCGATCCCCGCTACGTTCGCCGCGAGGACGTTACCCAGGAGATGCTCGAGCATGAGAAAGAGATTTACACCGCCCAGGCCCGCGCCACCGGCAAGCCTGAGCCCGTCATCCAGAAGATCGTCCAGGGCAAGATGGAAAAGTTCTACGAGGAGTCTTGCCTCTACGAACAGCACTACATCAAGGATGAAACTCAGACCATCGGCGAGATGATCGCTCAGGCCATCTCCAAGCTCGGCGAGAACATCACCATCCGCCGCTTCTCCCGATACAAGGTCGGGGAAGCCACCACTGCCGCCCCGGACAGCGGCGCCGAGGAAACTCCAGTCACGGTCGTCTGATTCTGCGATTCAGTGCGGCGTCGCCCAGCCGCCGTACTGCGAAACGCCCCGCCCCGCCGGGGCGTTTTCTTTTTACACTCTCATCGCCCGCCACTCAATCTTGTCATTCCGACCGGAGCGGCCCGACTTTCTCTTGCGCGCCGTATTCTGGCGCGTCGGGCCGCGGAGCGGAGGAATCTCTCCCTAACTTTGGATCTTAGGTACGTCGGCAGCGTACTGCCACCCTATCGTATCTCTTGCCACACTCGCTCGGTTCGTCTTCCCATTGCACCATCCCGAAACTGTGACCCCAAACCTACGCCACCCCGCTCGATGTTTGTTACAATCGGCAAGGTTTCCCTCGGATCGGACGGACACACATGGCACGGCCATCGCAAGCGGCAAGAAAAACTTCCAAAAAACGCCCTGCGTATCACCGGATTCTGTTGAAACTCTCCGGCGAATCCATGCAAGGCGCCCAGGGGTTCGGGATCGATGGCCAAACCATCTATTCCATCGCCCAGGAACTCCGTGAAGTCCACAGGCTTGGCGTGCAGATCGCCATCATGGTGGGTGGCGGCAATATTTTTCGGGGCGCTCGCCAGAAGGGCTTTGAAATTGATCGCGCCACCGGCGACTACATGGGCATGCTCGCCACTGTCCTGAATGCGCTGGCCCTGCAGGACGCCCTCGAAAAGAGCGGCGTGAACACCCGCGTGCAGAGCGCCATCGAAATGCATCAGGTTTGCGAACCCTTCATCCGCCGCCGCGCCACGCGTCATCTTGAAAAAGGGCGCGTCGTCATTTTCGCCGCCGGCACCGGCAATCCCTATTTCTCCACGGACACGGCCGCCGCCCTCCGCGCCATGGAAATCAAGGCCGACGTGATCCTGAAAGCCACGCGCGTGGACGGCATCTACGACGCTGACCCGGAGAAGGTCAGCGGCGCCAGATTTTTCGCGGAAATCAGCTATCGCGAGGTGCTGCACCAGAACTTGAAGGTCATGGATGCCACGGCCATCTCCCTTTGCATGGACAATGGCATGCCCATCAAGATTTTCAATATGCACAAGCCCGGCAACATCCGCCGCGTGGTTCTCGGGGAGCACGTCGGCTCGACGGTCTTGTCGGCATAGGATAAGTTTTCAGTTCTATGTGATAGGTATTAAGTTTTGAGTAAGGCAGTCGGGGACCCAGTCCGGCGAGTTGGGGTTTAATTTTGCTTTTGCTTGGGACTGACAACTTTCGGCTGATTGCTTGGTGCTTAGATCGGACAATTTTGAGGTGGTATATAGGTGTCAGTGCCCCGGCCGGGTGATTTTGGTTTTGCTTGAAAGTGTCAACTGGTAACTGATAGCAGATAACCTTGCTTCACGGGCCCGCATTTCACAGAGGACATACAAATGACTACGATTTCGAGCACCAAAGAAGCGTTCGCCGCTGCAAAAACGCGCATGGAAAAGGCCGTTGACGATTTTCGCAAGGAGCTTTCCAGCGTGCGCACCGGCCGGGCCAACGCCGCCATTCTCGATCATGTCCGCGTCGATTATCACGGCACGCTCATGCCCGTGAACCAGCTTGGCAACGTCACCGTCCCCGATGCCAGCATGCTGATGATTACGCCGTGGGATCCCAGCGCCGTGCCGCTCATTGACAAGGCCATTCGCGCCTCCGACCTTGGCCTCAATCCCGCCACCGACGGCAAGGTCGTGCGCATCCCCATCCCTTCGCCTACCGAAGAGCGCCGCAAGGACCTGGTGAAACAGATTCACCGGGCCCTGGAGAATCACCGCACTGCGGTCCGCAACATCCGCCGCGACATCAAGGAAGCCATCGACAAGCTCGAAAAAGACAAGAAGATCAGCCAGGACGAACAGAAGCGCGCGCTCGACGAACTCGAAAAAGTCTCCCACGCCGAAACCCAAAAAATCGAAGCGCTCTCCGCTGGCAAAGAAAAAGAAGTCATGGAGATTAAATAAATTGTCGGCAATTTTGCTGTCACTTGAGAGACTGGAAAATCGAAAATAGAAAATGGAAATTGCACGAGCCGACAATACGCTGCCTGTCCACCCGGGAGTCCGCGACTTTACTGACTTGGTTACCTGGAGGTCGGCACGGATCCTCAGAACAAGTATTTACGGCATGTGTCGACGATTTCCGAAGCAAGAAACGTTCGAGTTGAGTTCCCAGATGCGCAGGGCGGCCGTATCGGTGACCGCAAACTTGGCAGAAGGTTACGGGCGGTTCTCCTACCAAGAGAACATTCAGTTCTGCCGCCAAAGCAGAGGCTCTGTCTATGAGCTTCGGGATCATCTGACCACTGCTTTGGATGCTGGTTACATAACGCCGGATGAATACAAGGAGAACGATCTTCGAGCGGTGTCTGTGGTGAAGCTCATCAACGGCTATATTCGCGCGACAAGGCTGAGGAAACTCCAAGCTGACGCTAGGAAATAGGCGGGTGCGTCTTCCGACTTTCCATTTTCTATTTTCCAATTTCCAGTTCTCGCTGACCGCCCCAGATCTCACGGTTTCGCCGTCGGCTTCGCCTCGCCCGCCGCACTCGGCACAAGCGTGATGCTCTGCGCCTGATCGCTTTGCACGGCGCGCACAAACGCGTTGTAATCCATCGCGCGATCGCCCGGTATTTCGCGTAACACAAAATTCACGCGCCGCGAGGCCGTCACCGTGTTCGCTGCTGCGCTGTATTTCGACGAGAACTTCGCGTAATCGCGCTCCACGGAAGTCCCTGCAGGCGGTTGCGCCACCGTTCCCGCCGGCAGTTTCAGCGTCATCTGCGTGTCCACGTCCAGCGGCGTCCCCAACTCAATCGCGTGCGCCTCTTCTCCCGCCGCCGGCTTGGCGGGCGGGTCCGGCAATCCAATCTGCGGCAGCAGCGCCGGAATGCGCACCGGCTGCTTCGACCAGTCCACGAATTTCGCCTGCGTAATCTCGTACTCCACCGTGAACGGATCCTTCGTCGCCATCGGATCCGAAACGTTCACGCTCGTCACCTGCCCCCGAAACCCATCCGAAAGCGCCAGCAACCCCGCCACATCCTCCCATTTCTCCTTCGCCGTCTGGTGAAATGCCACCCGCAGCAGCAGTTCGTTGTCCCCCCGCAGCGCATACTTCACCTTGGCCGACAACGTTCCGTCTGAATCCAGAGAGGCAATCACAGCGACATTCTGCAATGAAGGGAACGGCAGGTCATTGGGCGCCTTCACCCATGGAATGTCAGTCGAATTTGCTAGATTTTCGTCCACGGCAAGCACGGATTTCCCTCGGATATCGCCGCGGACTGTCCCAAAAGGAGCAACTTCAAGATCAGGTTCGAGAATGTAGATATTGCCGCCATAGGCAGCCCGCAGCAAGACACTCCCAAAAACATTCGGTCTCGGCAATTGCTCCTGTGAATTTGTCGCAGCGGGAACCAGCAATGGATCGAATGAGATCTTCATTTCGCGCAAAATGGCGCCAAACAGCACAATCTTGTCCAAAGGGCTCGCGTAACCCGAGGCAAGGACTTCCTCCGGCGCACGCGCTCGATATCCCGCGGCGTCCAGCGGCAGATCGACGGTCGTGATCTTTTGCGACACGAAATCATAGATGGATTCAAGTGGATTTCTCTGGCCTCCTTCGGTCAACAGATCTTTCTCTTTCTTCTGAATGGCCCCTGCGTCCTCTGCATTGCGCGACATGCACAGGCTCAACCGCGTGCTCAAAGCAGCCCACGACGAAAATGTCGTGAGAACAACGTCAGGCGGCAAAACGTCTGAAGGATTCGATGCGGCCTGATTCTTCGAGGCCTTCAGACCGTTGATCTTCCAAGAGACTACGAACCGGGAACGGCTGAGATCGTCTCCTAGGGTTCGATTCGTGCCCGGCGTTTCCGGCGACACGTACATGTGAAGCTGATTCAACTCGGTGAGCGGAAGGTTCGGGGTAGCCAGAGGGCTACTTGCGGAGGCCCTCATGACATTCAGCAAGAGTATCTGGGGGAGATTGAGTTCGTAGTGTTCTTCGACTACCTGCCCGGAGCGGTCAAACGTATGCTCCAGCCAGAAATTCGGTGCAAGCGGATGCTTCGTCGTCGTGGTGATCACGCGATACTCGATTGCATCGCCGTCCGCCAAGCCAAGAATCCGCACCGATTTCACCCGCACGTCCTGATATGCCGGGAATTTCTCCACCGCCGGATTCGGCGCATCCATAATGGCGCTTGGCAACAGTTCGCTCGTGCCGCCATTCGCGTGGCTGACGCGCACCAGCGGAATCTCCACCTGCTGAAACGCGCGATTGTAATCAAACGTCAGCCGCGCAAACTCGTGCGCCCCTAAAACATTGTTGATCTTAACGATGGTGCGGACCTCCTTGCGCGAATCCCCATTGACCTCAAACCGGATGTGAGTCTCTAGAAGTTGAATCTGAAAGGGAAGTTCCGGCTTGCTAACAGTCTTCTCCGGTGGAGCTGCCTTTTCCTTGGCCGTTTTCTCAACAGGCTCGGCAGGCTTCTGTCCACTGTTCTGGCCAAAGGCCGACCCCAGCACAACCTGGAGGGTTGTCAGCAGCAAGAAAGCGCACAATGCATCGCGCGTGCGTGTCACGCTGAAAGTGTAGGAGTCGCCGCGCCACCCGTAAAGCGCCGCCACGCCTTACGTTGCCCTTCAGTCACGGGACCACTCTCCACCGTGCCGCCCAAACTATCAGCTAGCGACCTGCCGGCCGGCTGCGTCTAACACATGGTAAAATCGTATGTTTGCGTTTGCTTTCCAAGACTGCTCAGGGAGACAGCGGATGAAAAATCATGTGCTTGCGATACTTCTCGGGCTAACACTATTGGCAATCGCGGTCCAGGCCAACGATGTAGCCAGGCCCAAAGGCCCCGAGGAGGACGGCACCCTGCCCGCCCTCGTCAAAATCGCCGGCGAAGGCACGATGGATTCCCACGCTTTCGAATACCTCACCGAACTTAGCGACGAAGTCGGTGCCCGCGTAACCGGCACTCCCTCCGGGCAGAAAGCCGTTGACTGGGGCCTCGTCAAGATGAAGGCCATCGGCTTGCAAAACGTGCATGCGGAAAAGTGGTCCATGTGGAAAGGCTGGACACGCGGCGCGGCCGAAGCGGAATTGCTCGCACCAATACGCCATCCTTTAATGATTGATGCCATGGGCTGGACCGGCTCCACGCCCGTCAACGGCGTCGAAGCCGATGTCGTCACCGCCAATCTTTTCGATCTCGACGAAGAAATTCAGAGTGCAGGCAAGTTCCGCGGGAAAATCGTCCTGATGTCGCCAAAGGGCCGGCCGAAAAAAAGTTTCGACGCCATCTTCGCCCAATTTGGTGATTTTCTGCGCGCCGCGCATCAGGCCGGCGCCGTTGCCGTGATTGGCGGCCAGGGCGGATTCAAAGCGGAAGGCATGCACCTGACGCACACCGGAATCCTCGGATTTGCCGCTGATTTTGCGATTCCCGTGGTGGACATGACCCGCGAAGACCAAGGCCAACTGGAGCGTTTTCTCGGCGCCGGGAAAACCGTGCGCGTGCGCATGAATGTGCAGAACAACTTCACCAACGGCCCTGTGGAGAGCGCCAACGTCGTCGGCGAGATTCCCGGCCGCGAACATCCCGAGGAGATTTTCGTCGTCGGAGCGCATCTCGACTCCTGGGATCTAAGCGAAGGCGCTACCGACAACGGTTTCGGTTCCGCAAGTGTTCTCGCTGCCGCGGACGCCATCGTCAAATCCGGCTTTCGGCCTCGGCGCACCATTCGTTTCGTGCTTTTCACTGGCGAAGAGCAGGGCTTGCTGGGCTCCTTGGCCTACGTCAAGGAACATGAAGGCGAGATGAAGAATCACTTGGGCGACATTGTGCTCGACTTTGGTCAAGGCCCCATAAAGGAATTCCAACTCGGCGGGCGCGGCGATCTGCTCCTGGCGTTCGGACCGTTTCTCCGTGCGCTTGCCAATATTCGCGAGATCCAGGTCAGCGACAAAATCGAAATCGGGACAGACACCGCTCCCTTCACCTTGGCCGGTCTGCCCGGAATCAACCTTGATCAGGATTCTCCGGATTATAAGTACACCAATCATTCCGCCGCCGATGCGCTGGAAGCCGTCAAGCCTGACGTGCTAACACAAGACGCCACGGTGATGGCCTTGACCGCTTTCTGGGTCGCCGACCGCCAGGAGCGCCTGGCCTCGCCGTGGTCCGCCGAAAAAACCGCCAAAATGCTGCGAGACAAGGGCGAATACGATACCCTGAAATCTTTCGGCTTGTGGACCTTCGGCGAGTTGGGTGCCGAGCCTACCGCAACTAATTGATTATAAATATCTTATGTGAAAATGTGGGAGCCCCGACTGCCCCTCTTTTGAGCTCTTTCGGTGGTTAGCTCAACCAGACCCGAGCAGTCGTGGTGCCACATCCCACTTTTCCACAGTTTTTTCTCTTCCCCTGTGGCGAATCTTGTTTGACAGAACCCTCTGCCTTCTCTATACTTTATGTTTTGTCAGGGGTATTTTCCCCCTAGTTGTAGGCCATCTCGCTCATGGGGGGGATGGTTGGTTGGAAGGGAATTCTTCGGTCCCGGAACGAGTTCGATGGAATGGGACGGAAGAGCGGCCGGAATGGGGCGCCAGCCCCGAAAAGCCGAGTAAGCCTCTCCGATTCGGAACCAAGAGCTGAACGCTAGCCTCTTGGAGTGCGTGCGGAGTCTCTTGCTGGTATCTCCGGATTCGCAGTACACCTTTCCGCATCTGTGTGTGCTCTCGCGATTCTGTCTGCGCGCGGCGCGAGAGTTTGGAAATTTGTCTGCGCGCAAAGACCGGTGGCTCGCGATATGCCTCGCGATTCGCTGAAGATAAACGAGGAACGACTGTGCCGACGTTTTCGCAACTGATTCGCATGGGTAGAGAAGGAATCCACTCGAAGACCAAGTCGCCCGCGTTGATGGGCTGCCCGGAAAAGCGTGGCGTGTGCATTCGCGTGTATACCCAGACGCCCAAGAAGCCGAACTCCGCGCTTCGTAAGGTCGCGCGCGTGCGCCTGACCAACGCTATCGAGGTCACCACGTACATTCCCGGGATCGGCCACAACCTGCAGGAGCACTCCATCGTGCTCGTGCGCGGTGGCCGCGTGAAGGACCTTCCCGGTGTCCGCTACCACATCGTGCGCGGCACGCTCGATGCGGCCGGCGTGGAAAATCGCAAACAGGGACGTTCGAAGTACGGCGCCAAGCGGCCCAAGGCCGGCGCTGCGGCGAAGTGACGATCCGGCAAGGATCGTCATCCTGGGGAGCGTAGCGAAGAAGGATCTCTCAGGTGCGGCACAATCATTCGGCTTTAGCTGTTGAGCAAGAATTTGAAGGAGTGATAAGACGCGATGCCTCGTAAAGGAATAGTCAGCCGGCGGGTCCAAGCGACCGATCCGGTCTATGGTGAAGCTATCGTCGAGAAGTTCATCTGCTCGATGATGTGGGAGGGCAAGAAGAGCACGGCCCAGCGCGTCTTCTACGGCGCCATGGATCAGGTCGCCAAGAAGACCAGCGACGACGCTCTGAAAATTTTCAAGAAGGCCATC
>Ga0209517_10002853_pt1 | contig 23872 bp, 21 predicted proteins | sample PeaSoiMetSII2010_FD_187695 | JGI IMG/M metagenome (GOLD analysis project Ga0209517, IMG submission 187695) | Peat soil microbial communities from Weissenstadt, Germany - SII-2010 (SPAdes) (version 2) | ecosystem: Environmental > Terrestrial > Soil > Wetlands > Peat | place: Germany... | reverse complement strand
CCTGGAGCGCAGGATGCTGCATGATGCATTCCATCAGCCACGTGCTCAGCCCGCGACCGCGATGCGATTCAACCACGAACACATCGCCGAGATACGCGACTGTAGCGAAATCGCTGACCACCCGGGCGAAGCCGATTTGCGTCCCGCTACCATCATAAACGCCAAAGCACAATGAATGCTCGATGGATCGTGCCACGGTTTCCCGCGGAATTCCCTTAGCCCAATAACAATTCGTCAGGAAATTATGAATCGTGTTCAGATCGAGGCGCGAGCGATCAGTGCTGACCAGGAATTCGTCGCGACGGTGCTCGACGATCGTATTGGGGCTCGCAGCCTGCATTCTCACATTCTAAACGGCAGCGGCGAGCACTCGACATTTGCCACTTGCGATTTCGCTCAGGCTCGGCAACTGGGAAGGGCACGACTTCCAGTCGTGCCGCTACCAGCCGGCAATGGAGTGCGGCTTTAGCCGCTGAGTTCGCTTCGAAAGCATACGTCAGTGGCTAAAGCCGATTCCTCCTCATTCTTCCAAGGGCACGAGTAGAACTCGTGCCCTTCCCAATTCCCCGGGCCGAATGCTGAGTGCTTTTTCAAAACGCCGTCCGCAAGAACGAAGCCAGGTGCCAGCCGTCCATGTATTTGTAGGGCGTTTCGCCAGTCGTGTAGTGTCCGCAAGGCAGCACGGCAACTTTATGATCGAGTCCGTGCCGCTCAAATTCTTCGACGACCTGATGCGACAATTCCGGCAGAAACGTCAGATCATACTTCGCATACACGATGAGCGACTTGCGCGGCCAGCGCGAAAACTGTTTGAAATACGACATGGGGCTGACTGCGAGCCAGGCTTGCCGCAAGCGATCGAGATCAATCTGTTGCTCAATTCCCTGCCGGATGTGCCGGGTCGACTGCCCGTGCCACACGACATCGGCAACATAAGTAGACGCGTGATTGAACGCCGCCACGCGAAGCCGCGACTCATGCGCCGCGGCGATAAAGGCGTAACACGATCCCAAGCTCGTGCCCACGATCCCGAACTGGCTGTAGCCCTGCTGTTCGAGCCAGTCGAGGCAGCTGCGGATGTCGACCACGCCCTGGCGCACGGCGTCGAGCGTGCGTCCAATGTTGGCGGAGACGGCGTAGTCCGCGCGGCTGATCTCGGCGGGCATGCGAATGTCGTGATACGGCATGGTCAGCCGCAACACCGCGATGCCCAGCATGTTCAGAACACGGCAGAGACTGTTGTAAGCGATCGCGTCGGCGTTCCAGTGTGGTAGCAAGACAATGGCGCGGCGGCCCCGCGCCGGGAACCAGCGGGCATTCACCAGATTGTTTTCGGGATAGGGCGTCTCGACCGGCGAAGTGAAGCGCAGGAATTCTCCGAATGTGCCTTTGACCTTCGCCTCAAGCTTCGGGTCAGGCACTTCGCGCGTGGAGAACACTTGGACTTCCCGCGTCTCCAAACGAAAATCCGTGGGCCGCGTGTAGAAATAGAATTCGTCGCTCGACGCGACGATGCGGCGGTTGTAATCCAGAATAAACTTCTCGGGATTCTCTTGCGCGACGCTCGGCGTCTGACCGGGGCGGAAGCCGTTGCGGCAAGGCCAGTCCCGAGTAAATTCCACGCCCCAATCCAGGGGACGCACCACGCGGTTGTTGTCCACCGAAGTGAGCCGGTGTTCCCAGTCGTACATCCACTGTGCGTAGCGCGAGGGCATGGTTAATCTTCTAGTGTAACAAGCGGAAACGCCCGGTTTACGCGCGAATCATTCAACGGTAGCAATAGTCGGTTGGCAGTTACCATTCGCTCCCTAAACGGGACAATTCCTTAAGAAATGTGCCGGAATGTGACATCGGTCACCGAGAAAACAGCTCCCCACGATATCCCATGGGAGAACGCGCAATCGCCGCTTGAGATGTAGCTACAGCTGGAGTTACAATGAAGTTTGAATGGGACGAGGACAAGAACCGGGACAACATCAAGAAACACGGATTCGACCTTGCAGACGCGGAAGAGATGTTCCGGGGCGTGCTTGTGCTCAATCCCGACACACGCGAAGACTACGGGGAAAAGCGCTGGGCGGGGCTGGGAACGATCAGAGATCGTGTCGCGTACGTGGTTTTTGCCGAGCGCGACCCAGACACCATTCGCATCATCTCACTGAGAAAGGCTAGCCATCGTGAACGCAAAGAATACGAAAAGGCGCTCCAGGACTGACTGGAAGCGAATTGACGCGATGAAGGATTCCGAAATAGATTTTTCTGACATGCCCGAACTCGGTCCTGACTTCTTCGCTCGCGCTATCATCTGGCCTGGACCGAAAAAGCAGATCACGTTGCGCCTCGATCCTGACGTGCTGACTTTCTTTCGCAAGCACGGACGCGGCTATCAAAGCACCATCAACGCCGTCTTGCGCAAGTACATGGAAGCAAGAAAAGAAGTAGCGCCCGCCGCCAGAACTCGGACTCGTCCAACCCGCACTTCAGCGGCCGGTGACTGAGGTCTGAGTTTAGCCGTCTGAGGTCCGACGCCGCTTTCTAGCTTGCGTACTTGCGCGGAACCCGCTTCGAAATGTTGCAGAGAATTTCGTAGGGAGTGCTGTTGGCCAGCTCAGCGTGCTCTAAAGCGTCCACGCTCAGCCCTTCGCCCGCGCCCAACAGGATGACTTCGTCTCCGACTGCGATTCCGGGAATTCCGGTGACATCCACCAGAGTAAGGTCCATCGAGATGCGGCCCACAATTGGCGCGTAATGCTCGCGCACGATCACGCGGCCGCGATTGGAGAGCTGGCGGTTGTATCCGTCGGCGTAGCCCACGGGCAGCACCGCAACGTGCGCGGGAGCCTTGGTCACATAGGTCGCGCCGTAGCCCAGCGGCTGATTGGCTCCGAAGTCGCGCAGTGAGAGAATGCGTGTCTTCCAGGTGAGAATCGGCTTCACCGGCAGGCGCAAAGTCCCGCCGCTCACTTCGCGTCCGGCGCGCTGAAAGGGCAGGTAGTAGCCATAGAGCGCGACTCCCGGCCGCACCATGGTGTTCCACGTCTCGCGCCGCGAAATGACCGCGGCCGTGTTGGCCACGTGCACGAATGAGGGCTCCATGCCCGCCTCGCGCACCAGGCGGCGGGCCGTGTCGAAGCAGCGTTCTTGTTCGGCGACCGAGGGCGCGTCCATAATTTCTGAAGACGCGAGGTGAGTCGAGAGCCCCTCCAGCACAAGATGCCTGGCCGCTTTCAACGCGGCGAGTACGCCGGGAAGTTGCTCGACGCCGACGCCCAGCCGACCCATGCCGGTGTCGACTTTCAAGTGGACGGGATGCCGCGCCACAGCGAGCGCGGCGGCCGCGGTTTCCAGCGTCTCGATATGCCAGGGTTCCCAGACCGTGGGCGTGAGGTGCAGACGGATAATCTCAGTCTCCTCGCCTCGCCAGAAGCCGGTCATCAACAAAATGTTCGCGCGAACACCCGCCTCGCGCAGAGGAATCGCCTCATCGAGCGAGGTGACGCCCAGCCATTTCGCACCTTCGGCTTCGAGGGCGCGCGAACATTCGACCGCGCCGTGTCCGTAAGCGTCGGCCTTCACCACGGCGCACACGGTGACGTTCGCTCCCACGTGCTTCTGCACCGTGCGGAAGTTTTGCCGCAGCGTGGTCAAAGAAACTTCCGCCCAAGTCGGGCGGGTCGCCACGCGGCTCAGGATTTCTGCTGTGCTTGCCACTTTCGCGATTATAGCGGGAGCAGCCCGCGTGCCCAGGTTACGCTGGGGCTACTCCCACCTTGAATCCACTGACGGCGGTCGCCGGGTTTTCTTCTTTCCGTCAACTGACCAAGTTTGTTCCTGAGGAGCACCTGCCCCATTTCCAGATCTAGTTTCCGGACAGATAGAAGTTCACGGTGATCTGCGTCTCCACTTCGATAGGCTCGCTGTTGAGGATATACGGGCGGTAGCGCCACTGGCTGACCGCGTCGATCGCGGCCGGCACAAGCAGCGGATGCCCAGAGAGCGCGCGCACGTTCTCCATCGTGCCTACTTTGCTGATGAGCGCATATACCACGACCGAGCCCTGGATGTGCGCAGTCCTCGCGAGTGGAGGATAGACCGGCTGCACGCGGCGAATCAGATTGCCCTCCAGCATGGACGAAGTGCGGATGGCTCGGGTGACCGTGGAAGGAGGAGTTGGCAGGATCGCCCTGGTCCCGATCAAAGATGTGGGCAAGCCGTCCCCAGAGCCTGGGAGAAAACCAGGTCCGCCATTTCCGATCTCGGACCCGCCAGTTGGTCCGCCGGGCGACTTCGCAGAGGGATCATCAGCAACCATAGCAATGAGCGGGGGCACGTGCCCGGGTGCCACCAGCCTTGGGTTAGCGAAGTTGTTCTGCGCGCGGGAAGGGGCAGTAGTTCGCGGCGTGGCCGCCAGCGGCATTGGAGCACGCCGTCCCAGACTGATCGGCGTCGAGACCGTACGCGCTGACGGCAAGCCGACGGTCTTCAGCACGGGCAAAAGAAGAAGCAGACCGATCCCCAGTGCCTGCAGTCCGAACGACGTCAACGTAGTCCAGCTGCGGCGAGTGCGTTGGGCCCATGAAGTTTCCAGCATGCTATCGGCAAACAGCGTTTCTTCAGACACGGCGTCTTCCAACTTGGTGTCCTCAATCATGGCGTCCTCCAGCGTGAAATCTGTTTGCTGTAATGGACACCGGGAGGGCAGGCGCGGGCGATGGAACCGCAAAGAAAAAAGGCCGCGTTTTCACGCGGCCCGCTGGAACTTTTCGGACACCCGAGGTGTCGATTTATTGCTTCGGCGTCTCAGTCGGCTTGGGCGCCGCAGGCTTCGCAGCTCCCGTGCCGGTTGCAGGCTTCGGAGCCGCCGGCTTTGCGGTCCCCGTAGGAGCAGCTACGCCGGACTGCGCGTTGTAGAGATCCACCACCGGCTTGGTGATGTCCACGCCTTCGCTGGCCATCACGACGGGGCTCTGTGGCCAAGGCTTCGAAGTGTCGATGATCAGGCCAAAGGCGTTGTCCTGGGCATATTTGACGATCATCGGAGCCAGCTTCTGCAGAATACGGGCGGCGATCTCCTGATTCTGGTTGCTGAAGTCTTCCTGCGCATCCTGCACGGAGCGATCGAAAAGCTTTTGCTTGGTTTCGATCTGCTTCTTCAGGGTGTCCAGGGCGTCCTGGTTCAACTTTTCCCCCGTGTTGGTCAACTGCTTCTTCAGAGCTTCGAGTTCATCGTTCTGACTCTTCAGTTCGGTCTGCTTGGGCTCGAACTTCTTTTGCAAAGCTTCGAGGTCGCGACGACCCTCGTTGTTCCCGAAGATCGCGCCTTCAATGTTGATCGTCCCGACCTTGGTGCCAGTGTTCGGGCCCGTTGTGGAGGCAGGCGTCGAAGCGGCCGAGCTGGCAGGCGGAGCGGTCGGGCTGGACGGTGTGGCAGCGCTGCCGGTTTGGGCCAATGCGGAAATCGTTAAGGTAAGCGCAGCGGCCAGAAGAATTCGCAGAAACTTGCTTGTCATCGGATCGGTTGAACTCCTTGGAACATGCTTTTCAGAACATGCTTCCGGGACTGAATTTCAGTTAATCGTTCTCAGACTTTTTCGGTCAATGCTAGGCCGCACTGAATGAAGTCTCCGCTGCGGTAGCGGCCGCCATCGGAAAAGGCGCACTAGATTGCCAGCGGGCGTGCCGTCCACCCCTCACAGCTGACTGGATGGTGCGGATCATTGTCATTATAGTGACCTCACTCGGAGGCCGTCAAACAAACCTGGAGCCGAGTGCTGAGCCGAGTGCTGGCCCAATTTCGAACCCTTAACCACGAAGGACACGAAGTCACACAAAGGAACGCCACCCAACGAAGCCCCTCGTGATACTTCGTGCCCTTTGTGGTTCATGTTTTTTCTCTTCCAGCTTTCAAACAGGTACGCAAACTTAGAGCGCAAAACTAGAACGTCGTCGCCACCGTGAAGCGGAAGGTCTTGCGTGGCTCCCGCAACAGGAAGCTGGGAGCGTACGTATTCACCGCCTGGCGATAGGTATAGTCACCCGCCGCGCCCACCGGGAACATGCTGCGAGTAATCGGAATCGGCGGGTTGGCATCCTGGTTGATCCGCAGCGGGTTGTAGGCCCAGTAGATGCGGAAAGGCGCGTTAACAACGGGCAGGAACATTTGCAGTTCGAGCCCGGTGGAGGCGCGCGGCCTCCAATTGGTTGCGCTCAAAATCTGGAGCTCATTCGATGGCCTCGGCGACAGGATGTTTCCACCCTGGCAGTTGTAGCCCGCATCGAGTATCGGACATCCGAATCGCGTACTGATCACCTGATCGTATTGCACCTGGGCGATCTGCAATTGCGAACGCCGGAGGACCGGGTCGATTCCCATGTCCCAGAAAGGAGCGATCGCCACCGGCCCCGCAATCGTGATCCGGTACTCCAGGTTCGACCATACGCTCATATCGCCGCCGGGGAACACGATCTGATCCACCGGAATCGGTACCGTCCAGTTCCCTAGTCTCGGGTTTGCTGGATTCTTCGGAACCGGAGTTCCGTCAGGATTCGTCAGAGTGATGACATTCGAGCTGGGCAAGAACGCTACCGGGGATATGGACCGGATGTCGAACCCACGAATGTCGTTTTCACCGCCCATGAAAAAGCGCTGGAACGGCGGGGCGACGAGCCCCCCAAAACCGCTGATGAATGACCCGTTGATGGTGTAGCCGATCGCGTTCCGGCGGTTCTGCACCGGGATGAACTTCTTGTACTGGACGATCGGGCGGACGGACCTGACCGTGCCGCCCAGTCCAGCCAGTTCCATCCCCAGCGTCAGCGAGTGCCCCTTGTGCGGGGAGATGCCGCTATCCAGCGTGTTGAACGAGAAGTTAGGAAAGATCTTGCTGGTGATGATTCCATTCACCGCTTGTGGTCCGGAGATGCCCCGGAATGCGATGAAATCGAACAGGCTCTTGGACGCCGTACTGAGAGGAATCAGGGTCGACCGGTCCAGCGAATAGGTCATGCCGACGCGCTTGAACGAGCGCCGCAATGGATAACTGAGCGATGTGTTAAAACCCAAACTCGACTGCGAGTAGTTCTGCAGGTTTTGCAGCACCGCGCTCGGCAGATTCAGGCTCTGTCCGCTGAAGATGGACAGTTGCCGCGCCTGGTTATAGCTGATCTTGTTGCCGAACACGGTGAAACCGAATTGCAGCGGGCGATCGAACATGTAGGGCTGGGTAAAGCCAAACATGACGCTCCGCGCCAGGTTTCCGAGGCTGACCTGGACTTGCAGCGTCTCGCCGCGTCCCAGAAAGTTGTTGGTCGAGTAGTTGAGCCCGATGAAGGCTCCCTCCAGCCCGCTGACGCCGCCGTTGAGTCCGACGCTGTTCTTGCCCCTCTCATGGACTTTCAGCGTGAGGTCTACCTGGCCATTTTTCTCGTCCAGCTTCTTCTCGGTCACGTTCGGGTCGTCCGGCTTAAGCTGGTCAAAATAGGAAAGCTGATTCAGGCGGAGCAGGCTCAGTTCCCAGAGACGGGAGTTGTAGATGCCCCCTTCTTCGAGGGCCAATTCGCGGCGGATCACCTTGTCGCGCGTAGTGGTGTTGCCCACGAACTCGATGCGGCGTACGTAGAACTGCTTGCCCTCGTCGACGTCGATCTCAAGAAATGCGAGTTTCTTATCGTCGTCAAAGGTGGTGGAGGGAACGCCTGTGTAGTTGATGTAGCCATACTCGCCGTACGCTTTGCGCAGAGCCTCCAGCCCTTTGGCAATCTTGTCACGGCTGAAAATGTCGCCGTCCTTGAGCGGGAACAGAGAGCGCAGCGCGGCCGAGTTGGGAATCGCCTTGTTGTTCTTGAAAGTGATCTTGCCCAGGCGGTATTTGTCCCCTTCGTCGATGGGCATCGTAATATCAACCGCTTTGCCAGCACCCGCCTGCAGGAGCGGAATGTGGGGTCCCTTGTGCCCGGTATCGTGGATTTCCGTTTTGGGATCGCTCACTCCCGCTTTGAAGTAGCCGCGGTTCTGGTACTCGGCGCGCACGCGCTCAGTGTCTTCTTCAAGTTTGGTCGCGTCGTAGGTCTTGGCGAAGATATTCTCCAGGAAGATGGAATGGGGAATTCCAATCGGCTTCAAGTTCTTCATGGCCGCGCGCAGAGTTCGCGAGTTAATCGCCTTGTTGCCGTCGAACTTGATTTTCCCGACTTTGACCTTCGGCCCTTCCTTGATCACAAACGTGATGCCGACCGCTGCGGGAGGAATCTGCCGCACTTCCGAGCGAATCGTGGCGAACTGCCGGCCGTGCTCGGAAAGCAGGTTCTTGATCGAGACTTCCGCCTTCTTGATGCGGGTAGGATCGTACTGGCTCTCGACCACGAGTCCGACCTTATCCTGCTTGAAGCGGTCGAGGACGTCGCTGTTGGAAACAGAACTAAGACCGGCGTAACTGATTTCGCGGATCGTCGGCTTTTCCTTCACCTGGAAGATCAGGCGCCAGCCTTTGGGAGTCTGATCGCGGAGGATCTTGATATCTTCGAAATAGCCTGTGTTCCAGAGCGAGTTGAAGTCGCGTTCCAGAGCGCCGGTGTCATAAATGTCCCCCGGTTTGACGAAGATGCGCGACTTGATGGTCTCGGCGGGAATGCGGCGGTTGCCGCTGACGTTAATTTCCGAGATCACGTCGTTCTGTGCCCAAGTCAGAGTTGCGGTCATGAACAGGAGCGCCGCGAGGGTCAGGCAGAACCCACGCGCACACCACCCCACTCTTGGCCAAGGCCGTTGAATTGAAGGAGATGGCACCGACACGGCCCTCAGGTGGCAGGGGCGCTTGGGCACAACAAGGTTCTCCGAATGAAAGCGAAAAGGAATCGCTACGACCTCAGCCTCTGGGATGTAAGAAAACTGTCATTATACGGTAGAGCAAGGGAAAGCGTCCAAGCCGCAACTCTTTCTGGGGTGCAAGCAACACTTCCAACCCAGCAGGTCTGACCCGATTGGCAAGGCCTGCGGTTGCTTCATGGGGATGGCTTAGATAACTCTACCTCAACCAAGACGGAATAAAACGTGGCCGAGTTGCCCATGTCGGCAAGTTTTTCTGAAGTCAGGGCATTGATGCTCTGGAAACCCGGGGTCATCTTGGCCCAGTTGAGGCGCGCGGAGACGACGCCGGCCTGAACTCTGCCGTCTACTCGCGCCTTCAGCACAATATCACCCCGGAGGTTGAAGACGCGAACTTTGTCGCCATCGGCGATGCCCCGCGCCCGGGCGTCGGCTGCGGAAATCTCCAGCAGGCCCGGTTCTTCCATCTCCTGAACCGAAGGCAGGTTGGAAAATGTGGAGTTCAGGAAGTTGTCGGACTTGCGCGCCAGCAACTCGAGTGGAAGAGCGTTCTGCTTGTTTCCGTGCCGCGATTCCGAAGGAGGAGTGAAATCAGCGACCGGATCGAGCCCGAGGGCTTTCACCGCCTCACTGTAAAGCTCCGCCTTGCCCGAAGGCGTCCGGAAGTTCCCCTGCGCGAACGGAAGAAACGGCTTTGCTTGTGTGGATTCGGGCTGTGTGGATTGTGTGGGACCGGGTCTCTGACCCGGTCGGGCGGAGCGAAGCTCCGCTGCGGAAGCCTGCAGCCGCGAGCCGGAAGCCGCGAAGTTCAGCCGCACCTGACCCAACTCCAGCCGTTCACGACTGATCCCGTCCATCCACGGATCTTCGGAATCCAGCGCCAGGTCGATCATCTCGTCCACGCTCTCCCGGAAGCAATTCTCTTCGAATCCCATGCGTTCCGCCAACGCGCGGAACACTTCCACGTTCGGCCGGCACTCTCCCAGCGGCGCGATCGCCTGATTTGAAACCTGCACATAGTAGTGGCCGTACGCTTTTTGCAGGTCTTTGTGTTCAAAGAACGTGGTCGCCGGCAGAACGATGTCGGCATAATCGGTTGTGTCCGTGAAAAACTGCTCGTGCACCACGGTGAAGAGATCCGGCCGGAGCAAGCCGCGCACCACTTCGTTGTGCCGGGGCGCGACCGCCGCCGGATTCGAGTTATAGACGAACAAAGCCTTCACTGGCGGGTCATTCAGCGTGTTGAGCACGCGGCCCAGTTCCACCATGTTGATGGTTCGCGCTTCGCGTCCCAGCGCGGCCTGCATCAGGTCGGGGCGTTTCAAGGCCTCAGTCTTAAAGGCAGCCCCTCCGCTGGTGGACATCTGCAACCCGCCGCCGATTTCCTTCCAGGATCCGATCACGCAGGGCAGCATGACGATGGTGCGGGTCGCCATCCCGCCGCGCTCCGAGCGTTGCACGCCGTAGTTCAGGCGGATCACCGACGGCCGGACAGTCGCATATTCGCGTGCCAGTTTGCGAATGTCATCGGCGGCAATTCCTGTCCACTTCGCCACCCGCTCGGGAGGATATTCTTTTACTTTCTCGCGCAGTTGCTCGAAGCCCAGCGTGTACTTCGCTACATAGTCGGCATCATACAGATTCTCGCCGATAATGACGTGCATCATGCCGAGGGCCAGCGCTGCGTCCGTGCCCGGATTGATCGGCAGGTACCAGTCAGCGCACGCCGCGGTCCGCGTGCGGTAGGGATCGATCACCACCAGCTTCGCGCCCTTGCGCCGGGCCTCGGTGATGAACGGCCACAAATGCACATTGTTGGCGTGGATGTTCGATGCCCACGCAATGATGTACTTGGCGTGCGGAAACTGCTCAGGTTCGGTGCCGAGCTTTACGCCTAGAACTGACTCCAAGCCGGCTTCTCCAGCCGCTGAACAGATCGCGCGATCGAGTTGCGATGCGCCCAGGCGATGGAAAAATCGGCGGTCCATGGAGGCGCCGTTGAGCGCTGCGATCGTGCCTCCGAAGGAATAAGGCAGAATGGCCTCGCTGCCAAATTCGCATGTGATCGCGCGAAAGCGCGAAGCGATCTCATCGAGCGCCTCAGCCCACGAAATGCGCCGCCAGGTTTGTGCGCGTGGGCTCTGCTCGTGTGGGACCGGGTCTTCGACCCGGTCATGCGGAGCGCAGCTCCGCTGCCCCGCCACCGGCCCCTTCGGAGCAACCCGCCGCATCGGATACAACACCCGTTCCGGCGAATACACACGATCCAGATACTTCGCCACCTTGGCACACAAAAACCCGCGCGTAACCGGATGCTCGGGATCCCCCTGAATCTTCGTGGCCCGTCCGTCCTCGACGGTAATAAGCACCCCGCAAGCATCAGGACAGTCGTGCGGACATGCGGCGTGGACAACCTGCTTCATCGCTGCTCAGATTATACGGTGCTTCCCGCCGAACCGGTGGGGACAGCCGCCCCCGGCTGTCCCCGCAACCTGCACGTGTGCGAGCGAAGAACTTCTTTCGCCGCGGATTTCCGCGGATCAACGCGGATAAGACACAACCTGGCAGAAAACGCCCTTACGTACCTGTGTCCGGGAGCGGGTCGCGACATTCAACTTGTTCGCTGGTTGATCCGCGTGAATCCGCGCAGATCCGCGGCGAAGTGAGGGGTTACTTCAACTCCAGCACTTCCTTCTCTTTCCCCTTGCTCATGTCTTCCATCTTCTTGATTTCGCCGTCGGTCAGCTTCTGAATCTCGTCGAGCAAGCGCTTCTCTTCGTCTTCGGTGATCTTCTTGTCTTTCAGCGCCTTCTTGATCGCGTCGTTGCCATCGCGGCGAATGTTGCGCACGGCCGTGCGATGCTCTTCCAGCACCCGGTGCAGGTGCTTCACCATATCCTGCCGGCGCTCCTGAGTGAGCGGCGGAACCGGCACGCGGATCAGCTTGCCATCGTTCATCGGATTCAAGCCCATATCTCCGGAGCGGATCGCCTTTTCAATCGCTCCCATCTGCGAGGGGTCGAAGGGCTGCACCGTGATCAACTGAGCCTCGGGCGCATGCACTTGCGCCACCTGGTTCAGCGGCATTTGCTGGCCGTAGTAGTCCACGCTCACATTATCGAGCATGTGCACGTTGGCGCGTCCGGTGCGCACGCCCGCCATGGCCTTGCGAAAATCTTCCACCGCCTTGTCCATTCGCGTTTTGAGTTGAACTCGAATCTCTTTCAGAGGCGCGCTATCAGCCATGGGTCTGCTCCACGAAACTCAGGAATCAAAACGTTGCATTATAAACCGAACCAGAAGAATGGCCACCGATTTACGCGGATCATCACGGATCAAGAACTTTCAAGAAATCCGTGTGAATCCGTGACAATCCGTGGCCGATTCTATTTACTCGCCCTTGGCGCTGACCCTCGATCCAATCTTTTCGCCCAGAAGCACGCGGCGGATGTTGCCGTGGTGGTTCAGGTTAAACACAATGATGGGCAGGTTGTTGTCCTTGCACAGGCTGATGGCTGTCGAGTCCATAACTTTCAGCCCCAGTTTCAGAACGTCCATATAAGAGATGTGATTGAATTTCCTGGCGCCGTCCACCTTGAGCGGATCGGCGTCGTAAATGCCATCCACCCGGGTCGCCTTGAGAATCGCCTCGGCCTTGATCTCCATGGCACGCAGGGAAGCTGCGGTGTCGGTCGAGAAATAAGGATTGCCCGTGCCGCCGGCGAAGATCACCACGCGGCCTTTTTCGAGATGGCGAATGGCGCGGCGGCGAATGAAGGGTTCGGCTACCTGCTTCATCTCAATCGCTGACTGCACGCGCGTGTAGACGCCCTGCTTTTCCAGCGCATCCTGCAGCGCCAGCGCATTGATGACCGTGGCCAGCATGCCCATGTGGTCGGCGGACACGCGGTCCATGTCCTTGGCCTGCTCCGCCACGCCGCGGAAAAAGTTGCCTCCACCCACGACGATGGCGAGTTGCACACCCAGTTTATGAACGTCGCTGAGCTCGGCGGCAATCTCGTGGATGCGCGCCGACTCCACGCCAAAGCCCTGGTTCGCCGCCAGCGCTTCACCGGAAATCTTGAGCAGAACACGTTTGAAGGCAGGGGTCGGAGTCGTCATAATCGGTTCTCAGCGGCTACACATTTGTTAAGGGCGTCATCCCGAAGCCCCGCTTTTTCTCCAGCGGGGCGAGGGATCTCGCGTAGATCAAATGAGATCATACTCTGCGCGCGAGATCCTTCGCTCCGCCTGAAAACCGGCTACGCTCAGGACGACGCACAAGCCAGGGTGTTCATAAAACCGGCAACAAAAAAGGCGCCCCGCAGGGCGCCCTGAATTATTCGCCTTTCGGCTCTGCAGGTTTCGTGACCGCAACCGTCTCGCCCACGTCACCCACCTTGAAGCGCGCGAAGCGGCGCACCGCGATGTTCTCTCCCAGCTTGCCAATCTTGGCCGCGATGAGCTGCGAGATCGAGATGGTCTGGTCCTTGATGAAGGGCTGCTCGAGCAGGCAGACCTCTTCGTAGAATTTTTCCATCTTGCCGTTCACCATCTTCTCGGCGATGTTCGCGGGCTTTCCACTCGCGATCGCCTGCGCCAGAAAAATTTCTTTCTCCCGGGCGAAGTCCGCAGCCGTGACGTCTTCCTTGCGCACGTATTTCGGATCGCTGGCCGCAATGTGCATGGCGATATCGTGCACCAGTTCTTTGAAGTCGTCGGTGCGGGCCACGAAATCGCTTTCACAGTTCACCTCGACAAGCACACCAATCTTGCCGCCGGCATGAATGTACTGGGCCACCGATCCTTCACTGGTCACCCGCGCCGCCTTCTTGGCCGCCACCGAAACGCCCTTCTTACGCAGAATCACGACCGCCTGCTCCATGTCACCCTTGGCCTCGGTCAGGGCCTGCTTGCAATCCATCATCGGAGCTCCGGTTTTTTCCCGCAGCTGCTTAACTAACGCTGCGGAAATATTCGGACGCCCACTGTCATCTGGTTCCGGACTGGTAATAGTTGCCATATCTAAAATGATTTCCTTTTTCGCTCTATAAACTTTGACCCGCGCCGGACGACCCGCGCAGGTCTGGTTTCCCTAAATGGGGATGAATGCCCGGTTTTGTATTCGACTACCGACTATCGACCAACGACCGACTTAAACCGTCTGACTCTCCACTTTGGGTAACTCGGCCTCTTCGGTCGCGACCGGCTTCTTGTGCGTTCCCGGACCCAGCACTTCTTCCATGCTGATGTCTTCGGCCGCATCGACTGCGGCTTCTTCCACGTGGACTTCGCTGGCCGCTGTCTCGGCGGCCTGCGCTGCATCCGAAGCGGCCTGCATGTCGGCCACCTGTTTGTCGGTCATCAACTGCGCGCCCTCGGCAATCGATTCCGAAATCTTCGAGGTAAACAGCCGGATCGCCCGCAGCGCGTCGTCGTTGCCGGGGATCACATAATCCACTTCGCTCGGGTCGCAATTCGTGTCGACTACTGCGACCACCGGAATGCCCAGCTTGCGCGCCTCGCGCACCGCGATCTGCTCCTTATTCGAATCGATCACGAAGATTGCGTCGGGCAGGCGGCTCATATTCTTGATGCCGGCCAGGTTGGCCTGCAAATGCTTGCGCTCGCGTTCGAGCTTGATCACTTCTTTCTTGGGGAGCAGCTCGTAGCGGCCATCCGTGGCCATCTCGTCGAGCTCCTTCAGCCGCTTCACCGACTTCTGCACCGTGACCCAGTTGGTGAGCAGTCCACCCAGCCAGCGCTGGTTGATGTAGAACATCCCGCAACGCTGCGCTTCTTCGGCAATCGCGTCCTGCGCCTGGCGCTTGGTGCCGACGAACAGCACAATGCGGCCGTCGTTGGCCAGGTCCTGCACGAATTTCGACGCTTCTTTAAACATCTTCAGCGTCTTCTGCAGGTCGATGATGTAGATCCCGTTGCGCTCTCCGAAGATGTATTCCTTCATCTTGGGATTCCAGCGCTTGGTCTGATGCCCGAAGTGGACGCCCGCTTCGAGCAACTCCTTCATGGTAATGGTAGCCAATGAACCTCCTCTTTAGTCTGCATCCTTTGCGCCAGCCTGCCGCTTCCGGATTGCCATTCCCGCCCCCGCGCCGCGAGGCACGAGAAGAATTGAACACCTGAAACAAGCCATTGGCTCTTAGCCTCTAGCTTTTAGCCAAATCACAATCTGAACCAAAACAAATCCTTGTCATTCCGAGCGAAGGCGCTTTTCAGCCGGAGCGAGGAATCTCAGTCGCCACTGCACTCGCCCCACAACAGCACCTTAGCGCTTCGAGAACTGGAACCGCTTGCGAGCGCCCTTCTGTCCGTACTTCTTGCGCTCTTTGCCGCGCGAGTCCCGGCTGACCATGCCCTCAGCCTTCAGCTTCTTGCGCAGTTCGGCATTGAACTGCATCAACGCGCGGGCAATGCCCAACTTCACCGCATCGGCCTGGCCGCGCACGCCTCCGCCCAACACGCTGGCGATGACGTTAAACGTCGCTGCCGTGTCGGAAGACGCCAGCGGAGCCTTCGCCGCCGAGCGCTGCGCCGGAGTCACGAAATACTCCTCGAAGGCGCGCCCGTTCACCTTGAAATCCCCGCTGCCCGGACGCAAATACACACGGGCAATCGCCGTCTTGCGGCGTCCCGTTCCGTAGTATTGAACCAATTCCGCCATTTAGCTTCTAGCTCCTAGCTCCTAGCTTCTAGCTCAAAACCAGAAGCGGAGTTCCATAAGTCTTGTCATCCTGAGCGCAGCCGCTTTTCAGGCGGAGCGAAGGATCTCGCACACACCGATCGCTGCCGCTCTTACGAAACCGCGACTTTGCGCGCCTTGTATTCGCGCACTTCCAACTTAAAATCCTGCGGCTTCTGGGCCTGGTGCGGATGCTTGTCGCCTTTGTACACGTTCAGCTTCGAAAGCATGTGCGCCGCCAGCTTGTTCTTCGGCAGCATGCGCTTCACGGCCGCCTCAATCACCGCCTCGGGCCGGCGCGTCATCCGGTTCTTGAAATCTTCCGTGCGCAGACCACCGGGATATCCCGTGTAGTGGTGATACTGCTTCTGCTCGGCCTTCACGCCGGTCGTTTTGATCTTCTCGGCGTTGATCACGATGACGTGATCGCCGGTATCGAGAAACGGCGTATACTGCGGGTTTTCTTTGCCCATGAGGACGCGCGCCACCTGCGAAGCCAGGCGCCCGAGCGTCTGCCCGTCCGCATCCACGACGTACCACTTGCGCACAATTTCCCCCTCTTTGGGGAAATAGGTTGACATCAGAGTTCTCCCGATTGAATAAAGCTGCGAAAGAAGACCGCTCGTTGATTCCCTAGCGAGGACGCCAGGCCATCAGGCGGGCAACCACACGACTACCAAAGTCTTTACGATAGCGTAATGTGCAAAGAATTGTCAACGCTATGTTACTTAAAACGCAGCGGTGATAAGGTTACCCTCGGAGGTTGCTCATGAGATTATTCCCCACAGCTCTTGCAGTATCTCTGATTCTTTGCGTCCCTGCCTTCGCGCAACACGGTGATCACGGAGGCGGTGGTCATGGAGGCGGTGGTCATGCCGTTGGTGGCGGATATGTTCCCAAACATGGTCCGCCCCCGGCTCGTGGCACCCCTGCCAGACCCGCTCCCAACTCCTATCGCGACCGGGAAGGCCACCCGGAGGCCCCGCACGTTCACCACAACGGCGAATGGGTAGGACACGACGCCGGTCGCGATGATGCCCGCTTCCACCTCGATCATCCCTGGGAACATGGCCGTTTCACCGGCGGCTTCGGCCGCGGCCACATTTGGCGCATAGGCGGAGGCGGTCCCAACCGTTTCTGGTTTGGCGGTTTCGCCTTCGGCGTCGCTTCTTTTGACCTTGCCTACTGCAATGACTGGCTCTGGGACAGCGACCAGGTCGTGATCTACGCAGACCCGGACCATGATGGCTGGTATCTCGCTTACAACGCTCGACTCGGTACCTACGTCCACGTGCAATACTTCGGACCACAGTAGACCCCGTCCTCGGGGCTTCGCGAGAGCGAGGCGACCGGGCTGGCAATCCTTACAGGCGCCGGGGTTATTTACTTTGGCGCCTGTGTTATATTCTCCGCCATGTTGAAGCGCCGACTGCTCTCGGCGTGCCTGACCAGCATCCTGCTGTTTTCGTCGTTCCATGCCCGGGCCGGCGATGATGAAACCGGCCAACCTGCTCCTCGCTTTCGAGCCAAGACCACGACGGGCGAGCAGTTCAATAACGACTCCATCAAAGGCAAGGTGGTTCTGTTCGAGTTCTGGACCACCTGGTGCAAATACTGCGAGGAAGAAGCGGCGCTCGTCGACAACATTGCGAGGGAATTCAGCGGGAAAGGTCTGATCGTTCTTGCCGTCGACGTCCTCGAGCCCGACCCGAAGGTCAAGAAATATCTTGCCGAGCACCCGCGCTCGGTCCCGATCGTTCTGACCAGGGACACGAATCTGGCCGCCATGTACAACGCGCAGGTCTATCCCATCTACGTGGTAATCGACCGCGACGGAAATATCGCCAGCGAACAGCGGGGCGCAGCCGGAGAGCGAGGTCTGCGCAGAATGCTCAGACGCGCAGGACTGGAAGCGGAGAAGTAGCGCCGGCATCCTGCCGGCTGTCGCGGGGGCGTCTCGCCCTCGCAGCTTGTCCCGCCGAAAACGAGTGCCTTATTCGTATGCCAGCGCGTCGATCGGATCCCGCTGCGCTGCCTTGAACGCCGGATACAACGCTCCGGCCAGCGCGCCCACCACCGCAATCAGCGACGCTCGCAGCGCCCACTCATTGCTCCAGAAAAGATCCAACACGGGCTTTTCGAACATGATTACGCGGCGAGTCACCAGGCTGATGATGATCCCCAAAACAATCCCCGCAATCGCCAGCAGCACCGTTTCGCGCAGCACCACGTTCACGATGTACCACTTCGAAGCGCCGATCGATTTCAAAATTCCGATCTCACGCGTCCGCTCCATCACCGCCGTATACATGGACTGAAAGATCACCAGAAAACCGACCACCACGGCCACGCCGATCACAACCTTGATGGCCAGATCAAATCCCGGAAGGTTGTCGGGCGTCATGGTCGACAGATATTCCGGCATGGAACGCACGGAATACTTTTCCATGCCCGGTATCTCCTGGATCGCTTTTTCTACCAGACCGGCATTGGCCGGATCATCGAGCTTGAGGTAAAAGACCGAAGCACGGCCGTCTGCGCTAACCAAGTCCTGCATCGTCTCCAGTGGCAGACATTTGCGGCAGCCCTTTCCGTGCGGAACAATGCCGCAGATGCTGAATTCGTGGTTCAGGATCTCGATCTTGTCGCCCACTTTCATGTGGTTCATGCTGGCAAAGTAATCGTCCACGATCACGTCATAAGGCCCCTGGAAAGGTCCGCCCGAGAGATACCGGAATTTCGGAGGAAGCGTGTCATAGCTGGCCAGATCGATCCCGTAAATGATCTCCAGCGGTTTGGAGGTAAACCACCATATTGCCGGGACTGCCGAGGTCACGTGCGGCACCTGACGAAGCTTGCCCCCAACTTTGATCGGAATCGGCGAGCCAGACAGCCCTACAATCGCAGACGCCCCCGCCGGCATTACCATCAGGTCGGCTCCAACCCCGAGCTGGCTTTTCTTCGACCCATTCAGCAATCCGTAAAAGAGCGCGACCACCATCAGAATCATGGTGACTTCCAATGCAATGGCACTCATTGCGATGAACGACCGGGTCGGCCGATGCACCAGGTTGGCGACAACCATTTTGTTCATAAGAGGTGAGAACCCAGAATTCGGAATGTGCTTCGCGAGCCCGCGTTGAGCCTTACGGGCGGTTCAACCCGGCGGGCACAGCCAGGCTCGATTGCGGGTGGTCCAGGTGGATCACGTCCGCCCCCGGCGGCTGCTCCAGCAGGAACTGATCATCCGTCAGCAGCTTGTTGATGTCCACTTTCAGCATGTTCAGCGTGATGGTGTACTCTTCCTGCGGCCGGAAAATTTCGATGCGCGACGGGTAGCTGATCCCTTCGTAGTCTTTGTATTCGGCATACTTGGCATCCGTGACGACTTTGCCATCCTCGTTGTAGATGTATTGCCGGTGGGGCTTCAGATCGGTGCGCCCGAAGATGATCTTGCGTTCCAGCCACGGGTGCTGCTCCTCAGACGGTTGCGTGCAACCCTTCTCGCACCTAATCACAATCAGCACATAGTCGTCTTGCAGGACGCGATGCCCCTTGCCGTCATGCAGAATCTCGTAGTCATTTTCCAGCACCGCAACCTCGGAATTCGGATCAATGCGGCGGATCAGCAGCGCCTCGTAGATATTTTGCGGCCGAATGTTCTCCATCGGCTGATCGGCGTTGGCCGTCGCTACCTCGTTCTTGCCGATCACGAACCGGTTCTTCGGCGGGATCCACAATTTGAATTCCTGGCCGTCGCTGACCATGTCAAACGCCGTGGTCCGGACGATCGGCATCAACCCGATCATGTGCAATGCATCCGGCTTCCGCGCCAGGACATAGCCGCGGATTTCCTTATAATCGGTGACCTGCCCCTTCTTTATTCCGCCAACCGAGCTGTCGATGTCGACCGTCGCCTTCAGCGATTGGATGGCCTCGGCCTGCCGGTTTATGCTGTCGATTAGCCCCTGCTGCGTGGACTCCTTCAGTGGGACCTTCGAGTACTGATCTTCGACCGGACGCGTGCGAAACACGCAGCCCGTCGTCGACAGCACGGAGAGAAACAAGGCTAGGGTCAAAAAAGGCGGGCTACGTCTCATCAGGATATAAGCAGTCCCTCTATTACCATTTGAGTATACCGCGCCCAGGAGGTTGCAAAAGCTGGGCAGTACGCTTTTTAAAGTGTACGGTGCCATCGAATTAACGAATAAGGCACGCAAAGGGAAGGCAAAAGCTCACGAGCCGGTTATCCGCCGATGCTTGCAACCGCAACCCGCAGTTGGGCTTACAAGCCACTCCCCCGCCAGAAAGGCGGCTGGATGCGAAGTGCTTACGAAAGGCGGTCGTCCTATCGTCAGGTCACGACCGGCTCCAACATCAACTAAACTGTGGCTGTCGTATTGTGAACTTAGTACCGTGAACCTCGCTTTGTGAACATCGTGCGCAAAATTGTCTGGCTCATCCTGGTCGCCGTCGTCGGAACTGCAGGATGGTTCGCCTGGGCGGTGCTGACGCCCACCGAACCTTCCGGGCAGGCGTTCGTCATGCTGCGCCCGGGATATTCCGCGCACCGCATCGCCGCCGAACTCAAGGCTGCCGGGGTCATTCGCAGCGAAGAGGCGTTCGTGCTCTGGCACTACGTGCACCACAAACGCTCCCTGAAGGCGGGCGAATATCTTTTCGATAAGCCGGCCAACATCATCGACATTCAGAAGCGCCTGCGGCGCGGCGACGTCTACTTCCATACCGTGGTCGTGCCCGAGGGCTACACCATGTTCGACATCGCCCGCGCGATCGAGGCGGCAGGGCTCGGCCCCGCCGACGACTTCCTGAAAGAAGCGCAAACGGACACGGCGCTGATTGCCGACTTTGCTCCCCAGGCGCGCTCTCTCGAGGGCTATCTTTTCCCCGACACCTATGAATTCTCCCGCATGATGACCATGCACGACATGGCCGCCGCCATGGTCAAACAGTTCCGTCAGGTGGCGCACCAGATGAACTTGATCTCGGGCGAGTCTACGCAGGCAAGGCTGAGAGTGGTCGCGGACCGTGCGGAGCAGGCCGGAGTAGCGTCTGAAGGTCCGAATGACGTCGAGCGCACCGTGATCATGGCCTCGATCGTTGAAAAAGAAACCGCGGTCGCCGAGGAGCGGCCACTGGTGGCCAGCGTCTACTACAACCGCCTGGCCAAGAAGATCGCTCTCGACGCCGACCCCAGCATCATCTATGCAGAACTTCTGGCGGGAACCTACCAGGGCGCCCTGCATCATGCGGACATGCAGTTTCACTCGCCCTACAACACCTACCGCAATGCGGGCTTACCACCCGGCCCCATCGGCAATCCCGGACGCAGCGCGCTCGAAGCCGCCATGCACCCCGCACAGAGCGACTACTACTATTTCGTCGCCGACGCCCAGGGCCATCACCGCTTCGCACGCACCATGGAAGAACACAATAAGAATGTAGCGGCGTACAGAAAAGCCATGCGCGGACGGTAGTCGGCTTCCGGCTGCCGGCTCTCGGCTCTCGGAAATGCCTTCTGAGAACTTCAGGCTGCTGAAGCTGGTCGGACTGATCGGATCAAACCGTTGATCATCTGGCCAATTCGACCGATCTCCCGTCGGACGGCATCACACTCATCCGTTGTGGAATAGCCCAACTGCTCTCCGATTGCGAGTTGAGTTTCTAGCTCGAACAACGACCCTCGTGAATGGCACAGGAACTGAATTAGTTCTGTCGGAAGAACGGCCTTTGCCTTCCGCGATATTGCTCGGGACAGAAACAGCGGCGCGCCGCATTTGGCTCGTCAAGCCGTATCGCTCTTCTTTGGAAAACAGCGCGGTGAGTCGATACACCCGCATCGCCAGATTCATCGCCGCCTGCCACACATCCAAGTCCCTGTAAGTGCCGCTCATGTGTATCCTCCTGCATCCAGAAACATGAGGGTGCCACCAAAGCACGAGAAGAAGTTGTGACAGGCGTCACAAATCAAGCGAGAAAAAAGTAGTGAAGAGCCAATTTGGGAAACAACGGAGAAATCGCTACTCCGAACCGGAAGCCGGAAGCCGAAAGCCGGAAGCCGCTTTGGCACGATTTTCCATCCATCCCTGCAGTATCAGCACTGCCGCCATCCGGTCCACCGCCTTCCCCCGCTTCTCAATCGATAGATCCGCCTCGCGCAACAACCGGTTCGCTTCAACCGAGGTGAGCCGTTCGTCCCACAGATGAACGGGTAATCGGAATCTCTTCCGCAATTCCTCGGCGAACACCTGCATCTTGTCGGACTGAATCCCTTCCGCGCCGCTCATGCGCAGAGGCAGACCCACCACAATCTCCCTCACGTCATATTCCTGAATCACACGCTGCAAGTGTTCGAAGTCGCGCCGCTTCGTGCTGCGCTGCAAGGTTTCCAGCCCCTGGGCGGTAATCCCCAGCGGGTCCGACACCGCGACGCCAATTCTCTTCGATCCCACGTCGAGGCCAAGCACCCGGCCCGCAGGTAGCTCGCGCCCGCTCCCGTTCACGGAGGGAACGTCCTCTACATCGTCTGGAATTGATTCTCTCCGGTCAGAATTCACGGTCCTGATTATATGCGCTGGATTCGGGCGCAAAGGCTCACGACCCTACGTTGCCGGGTTCTCGGTTGGCAGTCTCAGCCCGGCTTGCAGCCCATAAAATACTATATTTCAATCACTTATCGGGATGTGGCGAATCCAACACCCTTCCCTCGCCATCCTTGCTTTCGCCCCGTCCGGGGAGTAGCATATCGTCTAGGATTGTTCAAGCTTCTCCCCACGAACCATCGCCTTCCTTGGGTACCTGAATATGAGCGGTACAGACTTGAATTTCCACATCGGCGACAAGGTTGTCTATCCCAATCACGGCGTTGGGGTTATTGAGCAGATCAGCAGCCGCTCGATCGGTGCGACGGTGGAGAGGTTCTACCTCCTCAACATCAAGGCCAGCAGCCTCAAAGTCATGGTCCCCTGCCAGAACGCGGGCAGCGTCGGCCTACGCCGCGTCGTCCGCAACGGCGAAATCCAGAAAGTTCTGGACGCCCTCTCGGTTGGCGAGAACGGCAGCAACGGCGACTGGAAAGACCGCTTCAAGGAAAACTCCGAACGCATGCGCACCGGCTCGTTGCTCGAGGTCGCCAGCGTCCTGAAGAGCCTGATCGCCCTCCATCAGGCCAAGCCGCTTTCCTTCCGCGAAAAGAAGATGCTGGAGCGCGCCCGTTACCTTCTCGTCAGCGAACTGGCCATGGCCCGCAACTGCGAAGAATCCAAGGTGGAAGAGATCCTGACTACCGCCCTGGCCAAATGCAAACTGCGCTTCCCCGAAGCCTCGGAATTCCAAGCCTAGGAATTCCAGGCGTAGTACGTCTATTATTTGGAACCTCTGTCCTTTTCCCCTGTCATTTTGAGCGAAGAACGAGCGGCGCAAAGCGACGTTCGTTCGTAGTCGAAGCATCCCTACCCTAATTCGGGTTTTTCTTTCTCAGAGCCATGCGCTCCCGCCGACGAAGTTCGCCGCTTTAACTCTGGCGAACAGCACGATGACATCACCCTCATCCTGGCGAAGTGCAAAGCGGCTTTGTGAACCGCCCACGCTCCAGCGCTTCCTTCCTCTGTGTCCTCTGTGGTTAGTTTCTTGATCCGTCCGCCATCGGGGATGCGGGTCATCCCTCACCGCAACTTCGCGCCCGCTCCAGCAGCAGATTCCTCTCCCGACACGCAAATCGACACCCTTCGGATTAAGTTTGTCAGGCTGCGGATTGCCTTACCCGGCGCGCTGGAAGGGTGGGAATCCGCCCAGCGGCGGAGCGTATAATGTGCTGAGTCTTGCCGTAACCTCATGACTGACGCAATCAAACGAAAACTGCAGGAAGAGATCAACGCGCTCGAACACGAGTTGATTCACGAGCTTCCTAAAGAAATCAAGAAGGCCGCCGCGCTTGGCGACCTCAGTGAGAACGCCGAGTACCACATGGCCAAGCAGCGCCAGGAGTTCGTCAAGGCGCGCGTCCGCCAGCTTGGCAAGCGCCTCGCCGATCTGTCCATGGTCAACATGAACAACATCCCCCACGACAAGGTCGGCCTGGGTTCCACCGTGAAGGTCTACGACAGTACCAAGAATGAGGAAATGCGATACAAGCTGGTCACCAGCGAGGAATCCGACGTCGCGACGGGAAAAATCTCCACCACCTCGCCCATCGGCCGCTGCCTGCTGAACAAGAAGGTGGGCGACACGGTAATCGTCGTTAGTCCCAACGGCAAGCGCGAGCTGGAAATCCTCAGCCTGAGCACCATCCACGACGAAATCGCCGACGAACCGAAAGAGGCGGG
>Ga0209517_10002852_pt1 | contig 23891 bp, 20 predicted proteins | sample PeaSoiMetSII2010_FD_187695 | JGI IMG/M metagenome (GOLD analysis project Ga0209517, IMG submission 187695) | Peat soil microbial communities from Weissenstadt, Germany - SII-2010 (SPAdes) (version 2) | ecosystem: Environmental > Terrestrial > Soil > Wetlands > Peat | place: Germany... | reverse complement strand
GGAGTCCCGATGGCTGTAGCTTCAGGTGCGCTTCGGCATGAAGTGGAGGCTTTCATAACATCGCTTGGCCTGAACGGAGCGTTTCGGGCAATCGTGGCCGCTGATGAAGTAAAGAAGAGCAAACCAGACCCGGAGACCTATCTTCTTGCAATAGAGCGGCTAACCCGGTTGCCGGGGTCGAAGCTGCTCGACCCGCCCAATTGCATTGCGATAGAAGATACACGTGCGGGCATCCGTTCGGCCAAATCGGCCGGACTTACAGTCATCGCCGTTACGAATTCATTTTCCTTGCACGAGCTTGCCGAGGCGGACATGGTGATCGGCTCTCTTTCAGAACTCAGCTACCAGAATATGGTCAAGCTGATTGAACGGCGCCAGGTACAAAAATGAAACGATTGAACGTTTATTTCCTGCTTCCGGGTCTTCTTGTCCTTTTTACAATGTGGGGACAAGCCGCGCGCGCCGAGTTGCCTCAGCCGCTTGGCAAAGATGCCGCCGTCGAGTATGCGTTGGCGCACAACAGAGCTTACAGGGCAGTCTTCGAGGATGTCAGCGTGTCCGGTGAAAAGGTCAACCAGGCACTGGCGGACTTCTTTCCAAAAGTGGACGCATCGTATGCATTCACGCGGCTCAACGAACAGCCGTTCGTAACATTAACTATACCGAATTCAGCAACGTTTTCGAACATTCCGTTTTCGATACAGACCATCAACAGGTGGGAAGTCGATTTGGTCCAGCCCCTGTTTACCGGGTTTGGACTCGAATCGCAGTACAAGGCAAGCAAAGTTGGATTGAAGATATCCAAATACCAGCTCGAGCAAGCCCGCCTGGACCTCACTCGTGACGTCCAGGTCGCTTATCTGCAGACGCTTCTTGGGACGAAGCTGCTTGAGGTTGCCCATGAAAACACAGCAAGCCTGGAAGTGCAGAAAAAAAACGCCGAGGCCGGTTACCAGCAAGGAGTAGCCGCTAAAAATGACGTTCTCAAGGCCGATGTGGCCCTCGCTGAAGCGGTGCAGAGAGAAAGAAACTCATTCAAACAGCTGGTCATCCTTCGCTCGAATCTCAATCAGCTCATGGATGTCGATTTGCAGGAAAAAGTGGATCTGTCGGGAATTCAAGAACAGATATACAAGGTCCCGGACCTCTATCAATTGTATACGGCAGCGGAGGAGAAAAGGCCTGAATACCTTGCAGTACAGGAATCGATCAGGCAGGCGCAATACTCAAAGACGGCGGCCCGCAGCCGCTATTATCCGCACGTCTCGGCATTTGCCCAATTTTACCGGGAAGGCGAAGATTTCTCCGGGGATAATAATCCTTACACAAACAACGAAAATGCTTCTGTGGGCGTCAGGGTCGACTGGAACCTGTTCGAGGGTGGAAAGACGAGGTCTTCGGAACTCGAATGGGAATATCGCCTCAGAGGAATTGAGAAAAGAAAGGAAGACCTTCTCCAGAAGATCCAGCTTCAAGTGAAAAATGCTTTGGAGCAGTTGAAGGTAGCGGAAGCAAATATCGAAACTGCCAGGGTCTCTGTCGAACAAGCCGAAGAAAACGACCGGATCACGACCTTGCAGTATAAGGAGCAGATTGCGATTTTCCTTGAGGTTTTGAATGCACAGGTATTCCTTGCCCAGACCCGTGCGGACTTTAATCAGGCCTTATACGGGTACGAAATTGCCAGGGCGGAACTCGAGCGGGCAATTGGCGGCCCTATTGAGAATAGTCAGCAGTGAACATAAAAAATGATAATATAAAGAATAGCGAGCAGTGAACAGTGAGCAGTGGAAAAGATATTCCAACCGGCGAAGGGCCGGCCGAATCCGATCGCGCGAACAATAAGTCCCGTACGCTGCGAATCAAAGCCGGGGGCTCCGTTCTCCTGGTCCTGGTGATTGCGGCGAGCATCTACTGGTTGGTTTTCAAAAGAAATTATGTATCTACCGATGATGCCTATGCCAGGGCGGACAGCGCCATGGTGAGTGCCCGGGTTCCCGGAACTGTCCTCAAGGTATTGGTGGATAACGATTTTGCAGTCTCCACCGGCCAGCCCCTCATAGAACTCGACCCCGCCGATTACAAGATTGCAGTTGATAAAGCAAAGGCTGTACTCGATGGAGATGAGGCCGAGCTTAAAGCCGCCGAAACGATGGTGCCTCCGGTGAATATCCAGACATCCTCTCAGGTGGACGCAGCAGAGGCGGCACTCAAGGCCGCACAGGATGCGGAGAGGCAAACCGGGCATAATATTCAACAATTGAAGGACACCCGCGCCGCTACCGCTGCAGATTTGGCGCAAGCCGAGCGGGATTCCAAACGTTTCGAAACCCTTTCGGTCTCAGGTGCCGGCACTCAACGCCAGCACGAGCAAGCAGAAACGGCATTCGATAAAGCCAAGGCCCAGCTCAAAGCGGTAGATGCCCAGATAGCCGCCCTGGAGTCGGCCCTTTCGGGCGCATCTCAACAGGTAACCCGCGCCAGGGCTCAGCTTCAGACCGCAATAAGCGGGCAGGCAAACGTTTACGTGCAGGCCCGTAAAGTGGAGGCGCTCCAGGCTAAACGCGACAAGTCCCGGGCAGAGCTTGAAGCCGCCCGGCTCAATCTCTCCTACTGCGTGATAGCGGGTCCGATTGAAGGTTATATTGCTCAAAAAAATATTCAGGTGGGTGACCGGGTTCAGCCGGGACAGGCCATGATGGCTGTCGTGCCTCTCAGCACGGTTTACGTCGAAGCAAATTTCAAGGAAACTCAACTCACCAATGTTCGTATTGGGCAGCCCGCCTCAATTTTGGCCGATATTTATCCCGGATACACATATCAGGGGAAGGTGGCCGGAATTCGCGCGGGGACCGGCGCGGCTTTTTCCCTTATTCCGCCTGAAAATGCCACGGGTAACTGGATCAAGATCGTTCAGAGAATCCCGGTTAGGATCGAGCTTGACCAACCGCCTCCACCCGACCACCCGCTGAGGGTCGGAGCGTCTCTGGATGTAACTATAAATGTGGCCGACAGGAGCGGTCCAAATCTGCTGCAAACCACTCGGATCACGACCCTTTCGAATTCCTCAGAAAAGCCATGACCGCTCAGCTTGAAGGCGCTCGGGTCAACAAATGGGTTGTTGCCCTCGCGGTGATGCTTCCGACCTTCATCGAGGTTATGGATACGAGCGTAGTCAATGTCTCCCTTCCGCATATTCAGGGAAGCTTGAATGCGGGAATGGACGAAGTTACGTGGGTCCTTACATCCTACCTTGTCTCCAACGCCATCATAATTCCCATTACCGGTTGGCTCGCCAGCGTTTTCGGAAGAAAGCGCTATCTTATTTTTTCGCTCCTGCTTTTCACGGCCGGTTCGATTCTTTGCGGCGCCGCGCCCTCTCTTCACGTGCTCATAATAGCGCGAATCCTGCAGGGTCTTGGCGGAGGCGGACTCCAGCCGCTCTCCCAGGCCATTTTGCTCGAAACCTTCCCTCGGCGTGAACACGGCATGGCCATGGCTGTCTTCGGCATGGGCGTGGTGATGGCCCCCATAATAGGACCGGTGATCGGAGGTTGGATCACGGATGAGTGGTCCTGGCGCTGGGTTTTCTACATAAACTTGCCGGCCGGCATACTGGCCCTTTTCATGACAACGCTTTTTGTCCACGATCCCGCCTATATTAAACGGGAAGTTTTCCGGATAGACAAATGGGGCCTTTTCCTGCTCACCCTCGGCCTTGGCTCGCTTCAGGTCGTCCTGGATAAAGGGGAGCGCGAAGACTGGCTGCAGTCAAACTTTATTGTAATCCTCTCCATCGTTGCGGTGGTGGCTTTGGTTCTTTTCGTTATCGTAGAACTGCGCTCCGAACATCCCGTTGTCGATCTCAGGATATTCAAGGACAGCACTTTCAGCGCCGGGACCACTATTATGTTCCTGGGCTTTTTCTGTCTTTTCGGCAGCTTTGTTCTGCTGCCCCTCTACGCCCAGCAACTGATGGGATACACTGCATTTTGGGCCGGGCTGCTACTGGGTCCCGGAGGCATTTCCAGCTTTATTATTATGCCGATTGCAGGCGTTTTGATGCAAAAGGGTATCAAACCATGGCTGCTTTTGATCGTAGGGCTTGGCACCACCTCCTATGCTCTATCGATGATGTCGAACTTCAACCTCCAGGGTGATTTTTTCTCCATAGCCTTGCCTCGGCTGCTCCAGGGTTTTGGCCTTGGGCTTTTCTTTGTGCCACTGGCCTCGGCCGTATTCGTTAACGTATCTGTGGAAAAGATGGGCAACGCATCCGGTATTTTCAATCTCATGAGAAACCTCGGGGGCAGTTTTGGGGTCGCCTTCAGCGCTACGCTCCTGTCGCAGCGCACTCAGGTCCACCAGACCTTCCTCTCAGAGAATATTACACCGTACAATCCCGCTCTCCAAAAGGCGTTGCAGCACTCCAGCCAGCTCCTTGAGATGAATCATTCAGGGACCGCTCACTCAATGGGAGGACTTGCATTCATCTACCAGGAGGTCTTACGCCAGGCGAGCATGCTTTCATTTAACGACACTTTTTACGTACTTTCCATTGCTACGGCGTCCCTGATCCCTCTTACCTTATTATTAAGAAAAGGACGAACCGGCCCTGCTTCATCCGGGGCAGGAATTCACTGAATCAGACTTTGGAGGAACAGTTGCAGAAGGTACCGGCAACAGAGATTGCAAACAGAATTGTCGAACTGCAGGCGCTTTTGCAAAAAAGAAATATCGATGCCGCGGTAATTCGGCAAAATGCAGACTTGTTTTATTTCACAGGCACGGTTCAGGACGCTCACCTCATTGTACCCGCCTCGGGCAACCCGGTTTTCCTTGTGCGGCGAAACGTTGCGCGGGCTGAAGCAGAATCGCCCCTTCGTCCCATAGTCCGGATGATGAGCCTTGCGCAACTGCGCGAAACAACATTTGAAGCGTGCGGCACAAGCGAGCCGGAAACAATCGGTTTCGAACTGGACGTGCTCCCGGCAAACGCCTTTTTCATGTATGACAAAAAAATCTTCCCGAACCAGCACCTCGTCGACATAAGCGGTATAATACGCCAGGTGCGGACGATAAAATCATTATGGGAAATCGGAGTCATGAGGGATGCGGCCGCCATATCCAAACTGGTGGCCGAATCTGTCCCGCGTATTCTTGTCCCGGGAATGACCGAACTCGAATTGTGGGCTGAACTGGAGGCAGTCTCGCGCAAGGCCGGCAGTTACGGAATGATACGCATGAGGGCTTTCAACCTGGAAATGATTTTCGGCCATGTTCTCGCCGGACCTAATGCTGCAGTGGCCTCCTATACCGATTCGCCTACGGGAGGTCCGGGAATTTCACCTGCATTCGGCCAAGGTTCCGGAAACAGAAAGATAATGCCCGGGGAGGTTGTAAGCGTAGATGCGATGGCTATTTCGAACGGATATGCAAACGACCAGACCAGGAATTTCTGCATCGGCCCGCCTCCGGCCAGGCTTGCGGCCGCTTATCATTTCGTTCGGTCGGTACATGCCCGCTTTAAAGAGTTGGCGCGTCCCGGGGCCATCACCGGCAAACTTTATGAGACTGTATGGGAGTGGGCGAGGGAGGCCGGATGGGACAAATGGTTCATGGGCTGGTCAGATCCAAAAATTTCATTTGTCGGACACGGGCTGGGCATTGAAGTCGACGAATTCCCATTCATAGCAGAAGGGCAGAAAATGGAGCTTCAGCAGGGAATGGTCTTCGCCTTCGAGCCCAAGGTAATAATCCCGGACGAAGGAATTGCCGGCCTCGAGAATGTCTACCTTGTCACCAACGATGGCATTGAATCTTTAAACACAGCCACCGAAGAACTTGTGATCATCTAAGCGGAGGGTGAAATGAGCGAGGAACTGGACCGTACCCTGGAGTTGTGGAAAAGCAAACTGGAAAAAGCATGGATCGAGATTCCCAAACCTTTTCGCAGCGACCGGGCTGTTCATGGAACACTCCAGTGCCAGCTATACCGGATGGTTCAGGACCTCGGCCTCAGAGCGGTAGCCGGCTACATGCCCCCTCGAATCGCCGACCGACATATTGACATTATAGCAGTAGGTGAGGAAAACGAAATAATTTACGCCATATGCCTCGACACTTTGGTTACCCTGGCTGCGGTCAAAAGCCTCGGCAGTTTCGCAGCAGTGAACAAACTTATTTTCACAACAGGCATGCTCGAAAAGAAAGTGAAGGAAAGCACATTTTTTCTGAATGAAGAGATTAGGCATGTTCATCTAAAGCCGTGGGATACGTACAAATAATAAGATTTAGAGATTTAGAGATTTAGGGGATTTCTTGCCGCCGCCGAATGTTTGAGTGGCGAACCCGGCCGGCGGTCCCACTGCCCTCAGGGCTTTACCTCTCCGAAATGGCTGAGCATTATTTCGTGCTCTGCAAAGAATTGTTTCAACTTCGTGGAAACGAGTAGATCTTTTTCCCTGCCCCTGGAACCGAGAAGCCGGGACTTGCGCCGGACGAGCTCTGCGTCCACAAAGCCGGGATGTGTCATCAGCTCGCTCAGGCCCGGCTTCAGCATCCGGCATATGCGCCGAATTATTTTCTCGTTGAGCAACCCGGTGGGAGAGATTCCATATAACCCTGCAGGAGTTTGGATTCCGGCCTTGCGGATCCGGGACCTGAAAATCGGTCGAGTAACGGTACTCGCACGGGCCAGGGCAAACTGTTTCACAAATACGGCCCGTTGGCCCGGTTCAAGATCGGATAAAAAACTCCACTGGGTCCCGGCTTCGAAAGGTTCACGCATCCATTTCACTGAAAAACGTTCAGCAATTTCGATAAGAATATCGAGAACCGCTGGAATAATATGAACATGTTTATGGCTGTCGAAATGAGTCGGTGTGATTCCGGAATCGAATACTTTCTCAGCCTGTGCAAAAAGCTCTTTTTTGATCCCATGGAGCAGGGTCTTGCGAGCGGCAATTTTTATTAACAGTTCGCCGGGTCCCGAAGGCATAAGGCCGTCCGGACCGACGAGTCCGCAAAGTTTGTCTTCCGGCAACAACGGCTTGAAACCATTTAGAGCAAAGTGAATTCCCGTCCCGAACCTCTCCAGCTCCTTCACTGTTTTTACCGCATCATCGAAAGCCTCTCCGTTGGCGATCAAGGTGGCGCTTCGAAGCATTCCAAAATGAGCGCATTCGGAAACCGCACGGTTAATCCCTCTGGTCATTCCGAAATCGTCTGCATTGATGATCAACTGTTTCTGCATGCCTGCCTCGATCACATCCGTAGTCGAGTGTCTCATCCGGAAGTTCCGGATAAACACTAGACGAGTACTCACCAGAAAGAATTGTGGTTACCAGAGATAAATGCCGATGTCAATTCTTTCGGGGATTGAATTCGTCCCCCCCATGAGTAAATTCGCCCCGGGAACTTTCACTCCATGACACGAAACACCAGGGGAACAATTAAATTCTTTAAATTATACAACAAGTACTGTATAAAAATTTTCGATGAACGACTCATATTGAGATTCATTCCAGGCCGCAGGGGTTACCCATTGACAAAAAAACCGATTGCCCGAAACTGTTGCTTAATTGTGCTCCTTAGTTTTTTTTTAATCACGTTGAACTTTGGAGATTCGCAAGCCTCTGACTCCAGGGCGCTCAGCCTCGATCAATTGATCGAAATGGCCCTGCAGACCAGCCCTGAGTTAAAAATGGCCGAACAAGACATCCTGGCGGCAAAGAGCGAATATAAAGAGGCCAAGGGCGGCCTGTGGCCACAGCTTGATGTTTTAGGAACAGCCGGTCCTGTAGAAAGAGCCCAATTTCCTACTGTTATAGTTTCAGGTCCACAGGCGGGCACGATCGTCTCGCATGATGAACCCTGGAACATCGGGATTTTTGGAAGCCTCGATTTTGTTATAACACAACCCCTCTACACGTTTGGGAAGATATGCGACCGCAAGGATGCCGCAGCATTGGGAGTCGAGGCTCGCACCTTCGCCAGGGAGCAGAAGCGAAACCAGGTAATTCTGAACGTAAAAGAGATCTACTATGGGTATCTTATAGCGCTGCAGGGCAAGAACGCCGCAAGGGATGCCGACGAATATATAAATGATGCAGGAAAGCGTATCAAACGGCTCCTTGAGCTTAAAGCAAAAAATGTCGATCCCAGCGATCTTTACAGGATGGACGCTTTTGCCGCCGAGGTAAAGGCTTTCGCAGCCAAAGCAGAGTCTGGATCTCGAACAGCCTACGCCGCTTTAAAGAAAACGGCAGGATTGTCTGGAAACGAAGAATTCAGCATCAAAGAGGCCGAACTGTCTAAAACCGTGGTAAATCTTGAACCTGAAGAGGAATATATCCAACAGGCACTCGCAAACAGACCCGAACTGCTGGAAGTGAAAAAAGGGACGGAAGCCAAAGGCAAACTGGCTGATGCAGCCAAAGCGGATTTGTATCCCTCCTTTTTTGCCTTAGCCACCGGATCGGCTGCCGGCGCGCCGGGCCGTGAGAAATTCGATAACACTTACATAATCGATGAATTCAATCACACCTATGCTGGAGTGGTTGCCGGGGCTTCATGGCATATGGATTTCGGTATAGGGAAGGGAAAGCTCGACAAGGCCAGGGCCGAGTATCAGAAGATGCGAGATACACAGGAATTCGCCCAAAGAAACATCCCCGTGGAAGTGGTGAAATATTACGATGATGCCGTTGAAGCCCAGAAATCATTCATAGCTTATGAGCAGGCGGCAATTGGTTCGCGACGTTGGATTGTTACGGCTTTTTCCAATTTCGATCTTGGGATAGGCACAGCCCGGGACATGTTTGACGCCATAGACCGTTACGGAAAAAATCAGGGTGACTATCTCCAGTCGTTATACAGCTACCACGTTTCGCTCGCGCGACTGGACTACGCAATTGGTAAAAAAAGTGATATGCCTTGAAAAACCTCTCAGAGAGGTGCATACTTGAAGGCTTTTAAAATTGTCATAGATCCACAGTCAGGATATGCATGAATCTGGTTACGAAATTATTGAAAAACCTCGTGGCCTGGGTTCTTCCCAGGCCACGCTTTATTCTAGCTGTTGCATTCCTGAGCGTATTCGCCTCGCTCTGGCTTGCGGCTGTCCGGCTCGAGGTGAAGACGGATCAACTCGAGCTCATTTCCGACAGACATCCCCTGATAGCCAAGACCCGGATGTTGGACGAATTCAATTTTCATGGAAAAACCACCTTTGCGCTGGTTGTTCGGGGCCCCACCCAGGACCGGGCTATCGAGTTCATGAACGCCATGGTTTCAAAAATCCACGCCGATCCCAAACATTTTCAGGACGTTTTCTACAGAATCGATCCGAACGAGTTCAAGAAATGGCTGCTTTATTATCTGAATGAAACTGACCTGGCCGGCATCAGGAGCACACTCGAACAAAATTCAACACTCGTCCACAGTATGGCCGAAAACCCCGACCTGCTGAATTTTTTCAGGCTGGTAAATCAGGACATGGCGTCCCGCATGGTCGGCGAGTTTTTTACGGGTTTTCTCGAAGATGAACAGACCCCGCAAGAACACGGCAAGAATACAAACCCGTTGGACCTCGAATTTCTGATAAAGGAACTGGATGGGTTTTCAGGATACCTTTCCGCAAATCAAAGGTATGTGTCCCCCTGGGCTTCATTTTTCAAAAGCGGGTCCTGGGACCTCCAAAAAGAGGGCTACCTTTGGGAAGGCAAGAAGAAATTACTTATGGCCGCCGTCATGCCCAGCAAGGTTACCGGGCAGGTGAGCAAAACCCAGGGATCGCTTACCCAGCTGCGAAATTATATTCATGAACTCAAACTATCCGGTTTCAGTGACTGTGAAGCCGGAGTCACCGGGCAGGAAGCTCTCAATAACGACGAAATGCAAACCGCAATGGTGGATATGACCAAGGCGACATGGCTATCAATGCTGGGAGTCATGGTGGTAATGGTCACATTTCTTCGGGGTTTCCGCCACCCATTGATAATTGCTTTGTCACTTCTGGTTGGCCTGTGCTGGACATTTGGCTGGACGGCGCTTTTCATTGGTCATTTGAATATCCTGTCCATTGTTTTTGCGCCGATGCTCTGTGGTCTCGGCGTCGATTACGGGATCCATTGGTTTGCCAGGTTTGAGGAGGAAAGGAGCCTCTCTGGAGGGTCCCGCTCATCTATCATCCAAAGGGTGATGGATAAGTCAGGCCCGGGGATAATGCTGGCCGGCATGAGCACTGCATTTTCTTTTCTTCCTTTTATCCTTACCGGATTTCGCGGACTTATGGAACTCGGCATGATAACAGGCATGGGAATTCTTTTTACCATTTTGGCCGACTTCACCGTACTGCCCGCACTGAGTCATTACCTGGCCGTTGATAAGCCTTCCGCGCATGCAACTGCTGTTCGCGGGAAAAAAAGATATCTTTTGCGCCTCGGTCCGAAGGGCATCCGGACCATCCTCGCCGCAGCTCTTATCCTCTGCATAGTAAGTTCCATCAGCGCTTCTCGAGTGCAGTTCGATTTAAATCCCATGCGTCTCCAGGCCAAGGGCGCCGAATCTGTTTATTGGGAAAAAGTCCTGACCGAGAACTCCGAGCGTTCAATTCTTTCGGCGGCAGTTCTCACCCACTCACCTGAAGAAGCAATGACGGAGTCCAAAAAATTCAAAGCATTATCGACTGTCACGGATGTGGATAACGTCTTCTCACTGCTTCCTGAAAACCAGGAGAGAAAAATACCGATATTAAGGTCAATTGCGCTCCTGATTCCGGAACTGAAACCGCCCGTAGCGATTTCGACGGCGGATGGCGGCGGCAGCAATCTTGCTCCGGCAGTGCAGGATTCTTACAAGACGGACTTGATAGAGGTACTCCAGAGGATCCGGTTCAAGATGCAGGATGAACAGGCGGAGAAGTGGGGGGCATCCAGGCCGCTTGTGGAACAAATGACTAAGGTCAAAGGATCGATAGACAGGATCATCCAGGCACTTGAGAATCTACCCGCGGATTCAACGAAGCTGTCCGAATTCCGCAGGCATTTTATGGAAGACATAGCGGAGCAGTGGACCTTCATCAAAGAGAGTTCCTCCGCTTCTCCAATGACTATAGCGGATATACCGCCGCAACTGAGAGATCAGTTTTATCAGGATGGCAAATACCTTATCAGGATTTATCCAAAGGAATCGATCTGGAATGAGGGTGCATTGGCGCGGTTTGTCAAAGACATCCAATGGGTAAATCCTAACGTGTTAGGAGATCCCGTCAATCTCTATGTATTTGCCTCGGCATTCAAGAAGGCATCGATCAATGCTTCGATTTATGCATTGATCGCCATCTCGCTGCTTCTTGGATTTACATTCCGAAGTTTGCGACTCATGCTAATATCCATTATTCCCCTAGTGGTAGGGTCCATCTGGACAATTGGCATAATGGGATTCGCGGCTTTTGATTTTAATCTTGCGAACAGCATATTCATGCCTCTGGTGGTCGGGGCGGGTGTGGAATACGGGGTGATCATTCTCCTCAGATGGAAGGAGGGCCACGAAACACCCGGACGCCTTCCTTTCAGTACGGGCAAGGGGGTGATTCTTGCCGCTTTGACCACCACTATTGGTTTCGGCACCTTGATGATATCAAACCACAGGGGGATTTTCAGCCTGGGTTTTGTAGCGTGGGTAGGAAGCATCTGTGTTCTCATGGCTGCGCTGCTCATCTTGCCCGCAATTCTTTCTTTTGTGAAAGATCCAGTCCCGGCTGTTGATAAGGAGGCTTTAAATGTCACGCTTTAGGGTATTCTTTTTCCTCTTCGCATGCCTGTCAATCGTGTTGGCGGCCGCAAAACCGCTCAGAGCGCAATCCGATGCCACCGCCCAGGTGCGTTCCGTGCTCGACAAGGCGATGGACATTCAGACAAAGCCCGAGCTTCAGGGGCCTGAACATCGCAAGGAACGGGCAGCACAGATTCGGAAACTTATTTCCGACAATTTTCTTTCCGAAGAGATGGCAAAGGAATCGTTGGCAGGTTATTGGGAGAAGCTTTCAGCCGGGCAGCGCCAGCGATATCAGTCTCTTTTCACGGGCATTTTCACCGATTCATATTCCGTACGCGTTTTGGACTTTCTGAAAAGGGAAACAATCGAATACCCCGGGGAATCTCCCGAGGGTAAATACGTAAAGGTCCGCACAATAATAATGCGAACCAATGAGCACATCCCGGTCGATTATATCCTGGAGAACAAAGGCCGGAAGTGGATGATCCGGGATGTCATAATCGATAGCGTAAGTACTGTCGAAACGTACCATAACGGTTTCGGCTCATTCTTAAGAAATCATCCTTTCGATGCCCTCATTGAAAGGATGGCAATTCAGAAAAAAGCCGGAGAAGAACTCTGATCGGAATCATCAACACCATCTCACGCGAAGACGCGAACACGAAGAGTCATATCTCGCGAAGACGCTAAAACTCAGAGCCATCTCACGCGAAGACGCGAAGAAAGAAAAAAATAAGAGGGGAGACGTCTCCAATCGGCCTCACTGGACGAGAGACCGGTCCATGTTCTTTCTTTCTTAGCGCCTTCGCGTGAAAAACATTGCGCCTTCGCCTGAAAACTCACACCAGGCTCAGAGGCCTTCCGAACCCGGTCAGACGCCCGGTTCCTCGCGTGCATTTCCAAAGACGGGCTTCCTGTCGGGTTTTTTCCATCTATTGTGCATCCACAAGTACTGTTCGGGAAATTTCCGGATTATTTCCTCCATTTTCAGATTTATTTCCGTGGTGATCCGCATGATCTCAAAGTGATCGTCTGCATCGGGCTCCGGCCAGATCGGGTCTGAGACAAATCCTTCGAAATAATAAGGATCTTTTGTGCGGCAAGCCGCTACAACTATTACCGGGCGCCTATGCCTGACAGCGAGCAGCGCCGGGACCGGAGTGACCGTGGCGCTTGTTCCGAAAAACTTTACCCTGAGTCCCTTGCTGTTGCTCTGGTCAGGAAGCATCGCAACGGATTTGCCCTTTCGCAACATACGTTCCAGTGAAAACATGGCGTTCATTTTGGGAATCATGAGATGACCGCTTCCGATACGGCCCGAGAGAATAGCACGTTCCAGATAAGGATTGTCGAGCGGACGGATGACTATGGCAAGCGGAATGCCGATCAAAGAGCTTACATAGGGCAAAAGTTCCCAGTTGCCGAGATGCGGGGTGACGAAGATGCATCCTCCAGCCTGCTCGTGAATCGCTTTTGCTTTTTGAAGAAGACGTTCGAGATGATCGCTCTTGTAACGAGGGTCGGGAACGATCCCGGCACCCTCCAGCCGAAAGGGGGATTTGATCATTTCAACGGCGGTCAGGAAGAAAGCTTTGCAACTCAGTCGGGCGAGCCTTCTTATCTCTTTTTGACTCAATTTGTCGCCAAAGGCCATCTCGATATTTTGCAGCGCTATTTTGCGCCTTCTCGGTATGCCAAGATAGAGCAGGTATCCCAGGATTCCGGAGATCACTCTCAGCACCCTGATCGGGATTGCTCTTGCGAAGGCGACAGTGACATAGAAAAGCAGGTATTCGACAATCTGGAGAGTCTTGCTTTTGCCTTTTTTCCTCATGTTCAGAGCGCCCGGCCTTCGACCAGAACGCTCGAGCACTGGCCGATAATTCCATAGCTAACCGATACAAAGCTTCTTCCTGCGGCTTCCCGGGTTGAGGCTGAAATTTTCATCTCCTCGAAAGCTGCTTCGGTTTCCGAGAAGTTGAGAGTCCCGGGGACTACGCCTTCATTAACTGCTTCAATGCCAAGGATAACTTCACAGATGTCGCTTGCTGCGCCCATGTGTCCGGTATAAGCCTTGAGGGCGCAAACAGGGACGCCGTTTCGGGGATCGCCCATGATCTTAGACATAGAGTTGAGCTCAGACCGGTCCCCCTTGCGCGTTCCACTCCCGTGGGGGCATATAAAAGCAAGTTCATTCGCGTCGACCGCCCCCTCTTCCAGAGCAGCCATGATAGAGTTTTTCGAAATTTGCTCCGGAACGCTCAAACCTTTCCCCTGTGGAAACTCTATACAGTTGCCATACCCTTTTATCTCGGCCAGAATTCGGGCGCCGCGAGACTCAGCCATTTCGTAGTCCTCAAGAAGCATGGCAGCGCCTCCCTCTCCCGGAATGAACCCGTCCCGCGCCCGGTCGAGCGGCTTGAAAGAAGCCGGACCATTACCGCACCTGGACAGGATTCCCAGCCCATCCATTTCATACATCGGGATTTCGCTGATCCAGCATCCACACCCGACGGCGAGCGCAATGTCAGCCTCTCCAGTGCTGATCTTGCGGGCGGCGAGTTCGAGGGCCTGGGCGCCGCAGGGTGAGAGGCTGGCAAGGCTCGTATTCGGACCCATAAGCCCGAAGGCCGCCGAGAGAAAGCTGAAAAGATTGTTGCTGATCGATTCGAGCAGGAAAAATGGATTGACCTTATTCATAACGGATTTGTTGAAGGCATAATAATCCATACCTTTTCCGGCCTGTTTTGCCGCATCTTGCAGGGCTGGGTGCATGAACTCGCAACCGACCTTTGTAAGATCCCCTGAAGCCAAAAACAGAGACCTTCGCTCCCCAGGGACGTTGGAAAGGTCGACATTGGAACTCTTCATTGCCTGAGCCGCGGCTTCATAGCCGAGCACCGAGCCCCGATTCAGAAATCTCACCTGACCGGCCAGGCGTGACGGAATATCATTCGGACGCTCCAGGCCCTGGACTTGTCCGAAGAACCTGAGGTATTCAGGCCGACCTGCACTCTCGTGGCGCTCAACTCCGGTTTTGCCGGCCAGGACTCCCCTCCAGTTAGCCTCTACTCCATTTCCCAGAGGCGTAACCAGGCCCGTTCCCGTGACGGCAACCCGCCTTCCTGAGGACATTTGTAAACCCTTTTTCAGAAGTGTAACTTCCCTAAAGTCGTAGATTTGTCCGAGCAAGTATTTGAAAAAACTTTTTCTGCTCTTCGACTTCTTCGATTGTTTCCATGCCGATCAGGTTTCCCTGAAACTCGGCCTTGATCTTCCGCTTTCCATTGACCCTGGCTGCCCCGCTGTAAATTTTGAGATCATCAGAAGGCGCGGGGGCAACGCTTACACTGAGTTCGACCTGATCGCCAGGGAAAACGAAACCGTAGAAACTGCATTTCAATACCCTGGAAACCAGAAACCATTTCCGGAAATCGGAAGAGGCCGCCTCAAGCCAGCCGCTGAGCTGAACGAGGGCTTCAAGGAGCATAATACCGGGCATGATCGGATTTTTTGGAAAGTGGAATTCCAGAAAATCCTCGCTCATGGCAACATTTTTCACCCCGGTTATTTTATTTCCGGCATCAAGGGTTAATATCCGGTCAACCAGCAGGTATCTCATGGGACGACTCCTTCCCTGAATCTTTGTCCGGTGTTCCTGCCGTAAGTATTACCGATGCGACGGCAAAATCTCCCGAATGGGAAATCGATACCGCGCATTCGCAGACTTTTTTCCGGCGTCCGATTTTTTCAGTCCATCCACTGAGCTGGAGAACAGGCCTGCCGGACTTCTCCGACACAATTTCAATTTCGTGCAGGGCGCCGTCTATCCCACCCGCGGCCAATCCGGTTCCAAGGGCCTTAAGGCATGCTTCCTTAGCGGCGAATCGGCCCGCCAGGTGGACGTAGGGGTTTGGCCTTGAAAAACAATATTCGCGTTCAGTATCAGTGAAGATCTCTGAGGCAAATTCAGGGCGCGCCAGCAAAATTTTCTTGATTTTGGAAATAGGAACAATGTCAATCCCATGAAGGATTCGTGTCATGAGACGCTCAAACCTCCATCTACCGGAAATGCCTGTCCGGTAATATAATCCGAGAGTTCCGATGCAAGAAAGAGCACAAGGTTGGCCACTTCCTGCGGGGTGCCGAATCTACGAGCGGGTATGCGGTCCAACAGCACCTCTCCGGCCCGCCGCATCGCACGGGTGGTCATTTCCGTCTGAATAAAACCGGGCAGGACCGCATTTACCTGAATTCCTTTGGGCGCCAACTCGATTGCGCAAGCGCGAGTAAAAGAAATCAAACCACCCTTTGCCGAAGCGTAGTTCGTCTGGCCCCGGCCCCCGCGGATTCCTGAAACGGAGGCGATATTTATCATTTTTCCGCAGTGTCTGGAAACCATCAGTTCAGCGGCCATACGCGTGGTCAGGAATGCTCCCTTGAGATTTACGTCGTGGACCTTTTCCCAGTCGGCGACATTCATAGCCAGCAGGAGCGAGTCTCGAATCACCCCGGCGTTGTTTACCAGGATATCGAGACGGCCTGAATAGCTTCTGATAAATTGAAAAAGGGCGTCCACCTGATCGGGTTGGCTAACATCGGCCTGAAAAATCTCCGTCTCAAGCCCTTGTGAGCGCAGTTCGTCGCGGAGCTTTTCGGCCCTTTCCCCGGATTTATTGAAGTTTATGACAACCTTCGCACCGCAGGCCCCCAACGTTCGACTTATGGCTTCGCCGATGCCACGCGCTCCCCCGGTAACAAGGGCAGTTTTTCCGCTTAACTTAATTTCACTTTGCACCGGAATATTTCCTTATCACAATTGTGGCATTTTGACCGCCAAAGCCGAAAGAGTTCGACAGGGCCGCACGAACGACTTTTCGCCGCATAACATTTGGAACGTAGTCCAGATCGCATTTCGGGTCCGGATTGGAAAGGTTTATTGTCGGATGAATTTGATCCCTTGCCACCGAGAGCGCAGTAAACACAAATTCAGGCCCCCCCGAGCCGGCCAGCAGGTGACCTATCAGCGATTTAGTTGAACTTATCGCCAGTTTATCGGCACCTTCTCCAAAGACTTTTTTTATAGCAATAGTCTCGGCCAGGTCGTTAAGCTTTGTCGATGTTCCGTGAGCATTGATATAGTCGATCTGGCCGGGCTCGATGTTCGAATCCTCCAATGCCCGAGACATTGAAGCCTGCGCCTCCTCGCCTTCCGGGTTGGGAGCGGTAAGCCTCCAGGCATCCATAGTGGAGGCGTATCCGGCAACTTCGGCATAAATCCTTGCTCCTCGATCCAACGCGTGAGACTCATCCTCCAGGACAGCCATTCCGGCCCCTTCGCCCATTACCAGACCGGACCTTTTCCGGTCGAAGGGACGGCACAGGCACTCAGGCTCGAATTTCGCCAGGGCGGCGGAGCCAAGCAGCACAAAGAATACCAGTCCCACCGGGTTTATCATCGAATCGGCGCCTCCGGCAACAATCAGGTCCGCATCACCTCTTTTGATTGTCCTGAAAGCAGCGCCCAGGGCCTGGGTAGCCGATGCGCAAGCGGTGGTGACCGTAGTATTGATTCCGTTGAGTCCGAATTTTTCGGAAATAAGGCTCGCAGCAGAGCTCGCATTGTTGCGCATTATGGATTCACGGTTAATCCGGCCCAATTCGGATGCAAACCGCGATAGATCGAATTTTCTCTCCGCGTTCATCCAATTGTAAATGTCTTCGAGTCGATTTATCCCAAGTCCGGAACCAATCGAAACGCCAAATCCAAAGTGCTCTTCGCCGTTGAGATCCAATCCAGCATCGGTCAACGCCCTTTTCGAGGCCCAAAGAGCAAAGAGGGTCCGGCGTTCCCCTTCCGTTTCGGCCTCGCAAGGGAACTCGCGGCAAATCTGCAACCAATCCCGTGTCGAAACCTGTCCGGCCGCCTGCACTGAAGATTTTTCGGCGCCGGGGAGCTTTAATGCCGAGACTCCCGAAACGCCCGACAGCGCCTTGTTCCAGTTCTCTTCGACTTCCAGCCCAAGGGCAGTTGCAAGGCCAAGACCTGTTATTACTACCTTTCGATTGCCCATCTCAGCCTTCTACGGTCCAACCAGGGCCGGCGTAATAGCGGAACAATTTTCTCAAAGCATCCTGGTCCGCCATGCTCGAATGGACGTAGATGATCCTGCCGATTGAAGCAATTTCACGTCCATCAACCAGCATTCGGGCTGAACCCAGGGAATCGCTCCCCGAGGTGGAGATCAGATGTCCTGAAATCTCCGCGGAAAATCCGGGCCGCAGATCGGGCGCCAACTTCACGTCCTCGATCAAAGACATTACCGCCGAGAGCCGAAAATTGTGGGTATGAATAATCAGCCAGCCGAGGAGTTGAGCCATGGCCTCGATAAATATCACGCTCGGGACCAGCGCTTCTTTGCTGAAATGCCTGCGGAAATACTCTTCAGAAAGACAGAAGGTTTTTATCCCGGTTATCGATTCTCCGGGCGCCAGGGCCGTTACCCGGTCATAGAGCAGGAGTCTCATCTGTTTTTACCAGGTCCTGTTTCGATAATCATTGACGCGCACCGGCCTTCATAGCTGATCCCGTTCACGAGGACCCGACGGATGCCCGAGCCTCCCCCGCGCTTCCCTCTTTGCACAGGCAAGCAGAGGAGATCGCCCGGCAATGCCGCCAAATCAGTTTTTTCCTCAAAACTCAGCCCGATTGCGGCATCCAGGATTGGTCCGGCCGCGAACATCTCTCCCAACGCTCTCGAGGTGACCACCATAGCCGGCGATTCCATGTCTGTCCCGAAAATCCCCCTGACTGCTTTGAGTTCGTTTTGATTCAAACTCGAAAGCATAATCGCATCGATCCGGCAGGGATCAAGTCCTGCATGAACAAGCGCTTGCCTGATAGCCGAAGATACCGCATGCTCGGAAGCGAAAACGCCTTTTTCGTCCCTTTGGCACGAAAACCCGAAGCCGCCGACCAGGGCCAAAATGTCAGCCCCTCTTTCCTGGGCGGCCGAAAACGGCTCCAGGACGAGCATCGCTCCGCATTCCCCAAGGACAGCCCTATTTTCAGGCCCCTCACCGGGGGGCGGAATCAATCCCTTCAACCTTGCCCGGGCTATGCTGAACTCGGATACCTGTTCACTCACACCCCCCGCAAGCGCCACCTTTGCCTTTCCTTCCTCCAGAACCCTGACGGCTTCCGCAACAGCCTGTATCCCCGCGTCGCCATGGGGCGAAAAGACGCAGTTCTCGCCGCGCAGACCGAAGTGGATCGAGGCCTGGCAAAAAGCGACATTATTTAGCATCGCCAAAGGCCACAACGGATAAATTTCCCGGGAGCCGACGGGAAAGAATCTGTCGTAATCTAGATTTCCACTTGGATCCAACGATTTGACGACGGCAGGAAGCAGGTCTTCGACATGATAGTCGACCATCCCCATTCCTGCAAAACAGCCCATATCCCGAGGATCAAACGTACCGGGACCTATTCCGGCACTTCCCAAGGCTTGCTCCGTCGGGGAGAGCAGCAGCGAAAGATGCTTTCCCATGGACCTGGCAAGCTGAGGATTAACGTCTGTTTTGACCGAGGGGGGATTTTTCACCTGAGCTGCCATGCAGCCGAACCCGTCGGCATCGAAATCGCTGATTTCTTTGATGCCGGATTTCCCGGAGGTCAATCCCAGCAGGATTTCCCGAACGGAATTTCCGAGCGAGCAGACAGCTCCCACCCCCGTTATTGCCACCCGGCCGGTCAAAGGATATGAATGGCCCTCAGGCACAGCTTTCATTGGCGGAACTTGCCAAAGCACAGACATGCATTCTGCCCGCCGAAGCCGAATGAGTTGGAGAGGGCTATGCCGTGTTCCAGTTTGCGAGCATGATTGGGAACATAGTCGAGATCGCATTTTGGATCGGGGAATTCATGGTTGATCGTGGGTAAAACGATGCCGTTATTCATGCCCATTATGGTAAGACCGGCCTCTATCGCGCCGGCGGCTGCAATGGTATGGCCCATCATCGACTTGTTGGAGCTGACAGGCACATCTTTGGCCCTCTCCCCCAAAACCCTGTTGATCGCCAGGGTCTCTATCTGGTCATTTTGAAGAGTCGAGGTCCCATGAGCATTGATATACTCGATGTCCGAAGCGGTAAGGCCGGCGTCCGCAATTGCCCTCTGCATGGCGAAAACCGCGCCGTCTCCTTTAGGATGAATGTCCGTTATCCGAAACGCATCGGCCGATGAACCATATCCCAGCACTTCAGCAAAGATGGGGGCCTTTCGCTCAAGGGCGTGATCAAGACTCTCGAGAACCAGCGCCCCGGCCCCTTCCGACATTACGAAACCATTTCTTTTCCGGTCGAACGGCCGCGACGCCTTTTCAGGCGAGGAGTATCTTTCCGAGAGCGCGCGGATCAGCACAAAGCCAACGAAACCCATAAAGTTAAGATTGGATTCGGACCCTCCGGCAATCATTGCGTCCGCCCTGCCCTCTCTGATTATCCCGAGCGCCTCTCCGATGGCCTGCGATCCGGCTGCGCAAGCTGAAACGATGGTAAAACTGCTGCCCTTGCAATTGAATAGAATCGAAAGGATCGAGGTGGCCACATCCGGTTTTCTGCGAAAGAAATTAAAAAAGGAATAGACGCCGGTTTTTGTGAGCCCGCTCACATCCCAGACGCCCGCACCTCCGTAGCGGTGCAGGAGGACCAGGTCTTCGACCGAAGGGTTTTCCCCATGATATCCGAGACTGACCCCGATTCTATTCCTGTTTTGGATCGAGTCCAGGCCAGCCGATTCGGCGGCCTCGGAAACCGCCGATATCATGAGCTTGAGGCCGCGCGACGAGCATTTTTCTATCCCCTGAAGCCCTTTAGCCGTAAAATCATTAAGCCCTGAATCGTCCACCTGCCCTCCAATGCGGCAGGGCAGCCCCTCCGTTTCGAAAGAACTCAACAGGCTTATGCCGGAGACCCCGTTTTTGGCATTTTCAAAGGTCTGCCGGCTATCTTTTCCGATAGGGGTAATCATTCCATAACCGGTAACGACCACCCGCTTCTCTTTTTGCTGCATAATCGAATTCCGGATCAAAGGAGCCTTTTGCAAAACTCAATTTTAAGGACTTTGATCCCAAGAGGATCAAAGGAGTTATTTGCTCTCCTGAATCTGCTTCAACCAGTCCTGCGTGAGGTCATCACCACTGGTAAACGAAGCCGCTTCATTGCAAGATCCGCACTGTATGCGGGTTTCTTCCTGCAGGGACCAGTTGCCGGCCCCGCAGTTGACACATTTGTCAGGCAGAGTATCCAGAAGATTCATCACTACTTCGACAATAGAGCTGACTGTAACCATCGAAGGCAGCTCGTCCATATCCATGCCGGCCTGAATCTGAAGCCCTGCCCCGTCGTATCGCATGGACAAAACTTCGGCAGCCTTGCCTGTCAGCTTGCCGTCCGAATCAATTGCGGATTCCTCACCGAAAAGTTCTTCCATATGATCGAGCACGGAGCGTCGAGCCATTTTGATCCCGAAAGACTGCTCGAGGCGGTAATTTATATCCAGAAAGTCAAGCGATTCAGCGCCCAGGTCTTTCATCAGGGAACTTTCCGGTTTGATGATCGCCGGATGGATGTCTATACCCTCCGCAATCGCTTTTGTTACTTCCTCCAGGACCCTTTGTTCGGGAATCAAATTTTGTTTCATTATGATTCAACCCCTTTTCTTGATTTCTGTTTTAGCTGCCCATGCGGGGCGGTATAATCTATTGCTCAAGCCATTGTCAACAATGATGGTCTGACCGCGAATCCCACGAGCAGCCGGTCCGCAAAGGAAAATAGCCACATCGGCGATGGCCTCGGTTGTTACGCAAAGCTCCTCGGGAATGTGCTCGATTTCTTCCATGTACTGGCGCAGGACCCTGAACGAGTCAGTCTTTACCACTCCGCCGCAGATTGCGTTGACCGAAATATCCTTGGGGCCCAAACTTTCGGCGCAGTCTCTAACCACCGCTTCCATTGCCGCCTTCATGCTTCCAAGAGGGTATGAAGGGTTATAGAAACGGCTCCCGAGACTGGATATGAAAACGATTTTACCGGCTGCGGCCTCCAGAAGCTTCAATGCCTCCTGAATGCAGAAAATATTCCCCATGTAATTGGTCTCGACAAGCTGCCTGATTTCTCTTTCCAGCAGCTTTTCTATAGGCTTAAACGGCGCTTTGGCCGCGTTCAGCACAAGAAAATCGAGCCTGCCGCCCCAGCCGAAAACCGCTTCGATCATCTCACGAACCGCAGACTTCTGCCCGATATCGGCCGGCACAACCAAAGCCTTACGCCCCAGGTCCTCGATTTCGCGGCAAACTTCCTCGGCCTTTCTTTTTGAACTTCCTTCAGCCCTGTAGTGGTTAATAACCACATTCGACCCGGCTCGCGCAAAGGCCAAAGCTACAGCGCGACCGATTCCCCTCGAGCTCCCGGTTACAAGGGCCACTTTATCAGTGAAAAAATCTTTTTCCATCTCAGCAGAACACTCTTTCGCCAAATTTGGGCATTCCAGGTCCCGGGCCGTGAAGCGAGAAGCAAGGAGCGTGAAGCGGGGAAAAACCCGGGGGCCAACTTCGAGCTTCCTGCACCCTGCTATTTAATTCCGGGACCTCATAGGAGTCATGAAAGACGCATTCTAGCATAGTAGCGCAAATTTACAACTGCTGGCAGTGGGAAGCGTGAGGGGGATAGACCCCGCCCCTACGGCACAGTCACGCGGTTCTTTAGTTGCAAGGGGATGGCTTTATGCCTTCCCGAAGCACCCAATTTGAACGCAACTCCGTATGAGCGGGAAAATACCGTATACTTCAGGACGGGGGTCGGGTATGGGTGTATTATGACAATGTAAAGACATCTCAATATAGTGGAAAAGTGCAAAGTTATTCTTCTAGAAACCGGGTTATTATCTTGGCCCGACCCGCTTGACGTGGGCAGACCGGCCCTTTTGGAGCGGCCTGCCACGCTTAATATGCCGCATCTCATTCATGGTTCATAAGCTCCTGCAAGTTGCCGGAAAACAATTGAGGGTTAACAGCGAAAAAGAAGAGCTAATTTTCTCATAAACCCCGCTGTAGTCGCTGAAAATACAGGGCACTTTTGATGTCTAATTTCGCATCATGTTGATTTAATTTACTATTTTCGAATTTATACGCTCCATAACAGCGAGCAATGAAGGCAAAAGTAAAAAGGCAAAAGTAGAGCAACAAAACATGAGTCGTGAATCGTGAATCGTGAATCGTGAACAGCAAGACCAAACCGCCAGGACCGCAAAATCACAACGAACCCTGAATCGTGAACAGCAAAGGACCAAAATCGCAGACCCTCCAAATCACAACGATCAGAATTTTACCATGAGAGATTTGGCGGGGCCAAACGGCAACGAGAAGCGGCAACCAGAAGAGGCAAAAGGGCAGTTTTTCGTTTTAAGTTTTCAGTTTTTAGTTACAAACCACGAGGACTGGCGGAGAATGAGGGGGCAAAAAGAAAAGAACAAGGGGGCTGGGGAGGGCGAACAGCGAGAGTGAAAGGCAAGATTTGAGAGTTAAATGATTACTGAGTATCTCGCAAATATCTGAAGTCATACGCGACTTGTGATTCTAAACGGTCTCGCGACGAAAAATGGGGTTACGGGTTATGAACCGTGAACCGTGAATCGTGAACAGCAAGACCAAATCGCCAAATCCCGACGTTCTATATTTTTAAGTCCTCTTTACTGAAACCAATGCCATCTAATCAAGGCAAGAGTAAAAAGTAAAAAGGCAAAAGCGGGGAGGGTGAGCAGTAACAGCGGTCAAAAAATAGCGTTGCGTGATGTTGAAAGACGAAATTCGGGGGTCAATGAATTCGGGACTTGTATGGAAGTGCTTGCATTTATGGCGAATTCAGTCCTAAGTGCTTGCACGGCGGGGACCAAGGACGGAATTCAGGTAAATGCGTGAATTGGTAACGGGTGAGCGGGTAAATTGGTGATGGGGTGGTGCGACACGATGTCGCATAGTTGAGTGTACTCGGGCACTTGCCTGGAGTACCCGGCATGTTCCTGCCGGTCCCTACGCGGGCGTGCTGCCGTT
>Ga0209517_10002848_pt1 | contig 23906 bp, 22 predicted proteins | sample PeaSoiMetSII2010_FD_187695 | JGI IMG/M metagenome (GOLD analysis project Ga0209517, IMG submission 187695) | Peat soil microbial communities from Weissenstadt, Germany - SII-2010 (SPAdes) (version 2) | ecosystem: Environmental > Terrestrial > Soil > Wetlands > Peat | place: Germany... | reverse complement strand
ATGAAGAGAACGCCGTACGCGGCGAAGGTGTAGATGGAGACGCGGTCGCCGTACTCCTTCCTCCCGCTGACTCCTGAGAGGAGGGACGCGAGCGCGCCGTAAAGGAGGAGGTTGATGACGATTGCCCCGGTGAGGGCGGAGTACTTCGCGAGGTACTGGAGGTTGGTCACGAGGACAGACTCGACGGAGCCGGGGGTGTTCGTCACGAGGGCGCCGACCGCTACCTCAGGGAGGAAGATGCCGCCGAAGAGAAAGCGGATGACGAGGGAGATTGACATGGCGACGGCACCTGCCCCCATGCCTAGGACGAACCTCCTGAGTCTTGGCCTCATAATTTTTCACTTGTGCCGACAAACGCAAGCCCCCTGCGCTTGGCGGCTGAGGAACGACGGGAGGAACTGAATATTAACAGTTTTTCAACATCCTCGTCAGATTGAGAAGAAAACCCTTATGAGACCTCAAGAGCTATTGCCGTCGATGACCGGCCTCCAGCGAGGAGTGCCGGCACCAGGAAAAGCGAGCGTCTGAATATGCAGAAAAGCGAAGAGATCGGCGAGGGTCGAAGAAGCGGTCAGGCCGCCGAGCACCGGCTCTACACGTTCACGGTCGGGATATGCGCGACCGGCCACCCCCCCTCCCTTCAGCCCCTGCTCGAGACGATCCTGTCGGGCGAGATGCCTGGGTCCTTGCTGAACAAGGTCGTGCTGGTGGCGAGCGAGTGCACTGAGGAGACTCTCCGCATCGCAAGAACGATTGCAGCCGGGGACTCAAGGTTAAGGCTCTTCGAGCACGAGAAGAGGACGGGGAAGGCGGACGCGATCAACGAGATATTCAGGCACACGGAAGGGGACTTCCTTGTTTACGTGAACGCTGACGCCCTGATCGGCGCCGACTCGATCCCGATCCTGCTGAAGAGCATCGAGGAGGACGACGGGATAGGCTTCGTGTCGGGCAGACCTGTCTTCCCCAGGCCCAGAGGCGTGATCTCGGACGTCCTGGACGTCATGTGGACTTCGTTCAACCTTCTATCTTCCGATCCCAATCAGAGCAGGCAGACCAATCACGGGACCGACGAGCTCATGGTGATTAGGAGCGACCTCCTCTCCGAGCTGCCCCCGGGTGTCGTCAACGACGGCGCGTACCTGGCGGGGAGGATACGGGAGATGGGCTTTCGCATCGCCTTCCAGCCCGAGGCGGTGGTGCAGATAGACGTGCCGACCAGGATGATCGACCTCATCCGCCAGAGGAGGAGGATACTCTTCGGCCACATCCAGGTGAAGCGGCTCCTCGGGAAGGCCCCCCGCACGGTCGAGACCATGATGTTCTTCAGTCCCTCGAAGAGCCTCGAGATAGTCGTCCGGATGCTGGCATACAAGCCCAAGCGCCTCCTCGTCATTCCAGTCGCCTCGGTAGGGGAGCTGATCGCGGTGGCCGGCGCCCTCTGGGACACCTTCGTCTCCAAGCCGGACCACGCGATATGGAAGAGGTACGAGCAGGGCGGCCCCGGGCGGCATGAATAAAAGATACTATCGCGATAGTAGAGCCCCAGGAAGCGAGCGACCGTTTCGACCAGAGACCCCGCGATGATAGCATGAGCGTCGCCCTAACAGAGAGACAGGAGCGAGAGATAGAGGCCTTCTGCCAGATTGCGAGAGAGAACGGGGCAGCGATATCCCTTCGCGAACTCATCGAGCTCGCCGCGATCGACGCCAACGAGCACGAACTCGCGGTGGCCTTCCACTCAGACTCGAAGCTGAGGTCGAAGTACCTGCTCGAGTCAGGGTACGTGCTCGAGAGGCTCTCTGCCGTCGAGGGGAGCTGGCAGCGGATGGTGGAGGGAGAGGAGAGGAGGAGAGAGCGCGGACGGCAGAACCTGAAGAGGGCGAGCAGGTTCGGGCAGGTCCTCCTGAATGGGACGGTCCTCGTCTCGGTAAGCGGGGCGAACGCTTACCTCTCCGCGAGGGAAGACGAAGACATCGACTTCTTCTGCGTCACAAAGACCAACGGCGTGTGGACCTTCATACTAAAGGCGCTCATCCTCGCCAGGATACACCGAATGGCGAACAGGGAGGTGCCTGAGCTCTGCTTCAGCTGTGTCATGGACGAGAAGTGGGCCACACAGGAGTTCAGGAAGAGGCAACCGCCCATCTTCGCGCGGGACGCGCTCACGGCCAAGGTGATAGGCGGTAGCTCAGCCTACCACGCGCTGCTCGAGGAGGCGCCCTGGATGGGGGAGTACTTCCCCGCCTTCTACAGCATGAGGCTCGGCGAGACCGGATCGCGGGGCCGGCAGCCGCACCGGCGCCAGGCCGGGGAGAAGCGGGGCTCGGCCTTGCTGAACTCCTTCCTCTATCACACCCTCGGCGTGTTCCTTCGGATGAAGTCCTGGACGCTAAACAGGAGGCTCACGAAGGCAGGGTGGTACTCGGCCGTCTTCGTGACGAGGCTCGGCCCGGGGCACTACATCTACGAGTCCAACAGGTACAGGAAGCTCAGGAAGATGTACGGCGAGATAGAGAAAGGCAAGTAAGGCGAGTGGGGCGACGGCTAAATCCTCTCGCAGACAAGCAAGAAGTGGTCGCCCAGCCGGTTCCAGGGGTAGTGCGCCTCGAGGCTCATGTCCAACCGCTTGAGCATCCCCGCCAGCGGCCTCGGGGGGAGATAATGGACGAGGTTCGACGGGGGGAGAAAGATCTCCACTCCGCGCACCTCCTTCACCTCGAAGAATCCCTTCATGAGCGACCTGATCGCCCCGACGTCGTACGCGTTTGAGGCGATGCAGAAGCGCGACTTGCCCACAGGCACAGGGTTTCTCATCCTTGCCGCGACCAAGCTTGGTTTCATGCGGAGCGTATAGCCGAGGATCTCAGACAGACAGTACTTGTTCCACACCCCAAGTATGAGGACGCCCTTCGGCCTGATTATCGAAGCCAGGTCACTGAAGAGCTGCGGCAAGAGCGGGTCCGTATTTATCGCGCCGTAAGTGGAATACGCTCCGTCTATCTCGGCGACACCCGCCAATTTCAACTTCTCCCTGAGCTCGTATGGCCTTGCGTGCAGCGTCTTGACTCGACCCTCCAGCCTCAACCTGGAAGCCTTTCTTGAAAGAACCCGAAGCATCTTTGAAGAGATGTCGGACGCTATCACCGAGACGCCATACTCGGCAAGCGACAAGGTCTCGGTGCCCGTCCCACACCCGATCTCGAGGACTGTCTCGCCCGGCCTAAAGGACTGCTTCAACAGATTCACCGAACGATTTCTCAGCCAGAGGTTCATCTCGTTGTCCATTATGTGATGGTCGTAGTTCTCAGCCACCCCGTCAAACGCAGCCTCTAGCTCGGCGTAGACTAGCTGAACGTAGTCGAGGGAATTGGAACTGGACGTTATTTCGATCTCAGCGTATCTATGCTGACCCCAGTAGCGCTTCCGTACGTCCCTTTCACCGTATTTCCTTGTGAAGGCCGAAAGCAGCGGATCCTTCAGGCCTGTTATCTCCTTAATCTTCGCCGTCCCCTGGACTGTGAAGTTGGCGCTGAAGAGCTCAGTCTTTGGGTTATTCTGTAGGTTTGCCACCCAGTCCTGTCGACCGGCATTCTGTGGAAAGATGATTATCTTTCCACCCATTGTTAGGAAGCGGACTATGACGTCGTGGGGGTTCCCCGTTTTTCTGCCGATTGTCCGGAGCCTGAGGTACTCGCCGCTCTGCAATGGACGTAGAGAGCAAAGAAGCGAAGGCCGAAGTTAAGGGTTTGTCCATGCAGTTGAAGCGGCTGCCCATAAGGAAGCGCCCGGACTCGTTCCGATCGTGCAGTCATCAGCGCTTGGGGGCGAGGAAGACCCCCCTGTGGATTCCTGCGGTCAGGGCGGACTTTGCGATTGGCCTTATGAGGGACGGCGACCCCACTATTTCGTAAACATCATACCATGAGAAGAGGTCGTCCAAGAGGCCCGTGTCGTCGCTCCACCTCGGCGATCCAAAACGGGTAACTACCATCGGTCTTGACTCGCGCAAGACTCTCCTCGAGCCGCGGAGAACGATGGGCTCGTCTCCGAACACATGAACCTTGAGGAGATCCAGTCGACCCGCTCCTTCTGCACTCCAGAAGTCGTCCAGTGACGTTGCTGGCACGTCGAGAGAGCCCACGCCTCTATCCTGCGTGAGGGTATGCGCATTGGGCTCCGATGAGGGTGCAAGATAGAGCTTCCCGTTCCCTGGCTTGTCAGACAAGGCCATCTGGATCGGCTCGACGTTGTGGAGGCTGCTGGCGTGTATCGACTTTGTCATCAGCAGAAAATTGCGCGGCTCGGGCTCGAAACCCCATACTCGACCAGCGTTCCCGACGGCCTTCGCGGCAAGCAAGGTATAGTATCCCAGGTTGGCTCCTGCGTCGACCACATTCATGCCGGGTTTTAGTATTTTCAAGAAAAGGCATGTGACCGGGAGATTGAGCCACCCGGTTGTTGCGATTAGAGCAGAGGTCTGCGACATATCGTCCGGATTAAGAAAAATCTTGAAACCGAGAGTATCCTTCGGCTCGACGAGGTATTCCTGCCTCGTACGCAGCCATTCCCTCATCCGCCTATTGTAGATGACTTCTCCCGGGTTGCCGCCGCTCAGTAGCGACAGAAGGGCGCTGGGGTTTCGGATTGCTGATTCGGCTGCGCGCTTCGGGTATCCCCAGCTGAACATCGACGATGGAGGGGATCGGCATGTGCTATTAGGATTAACACCCTCGAAGAACCAGATTGCAACCCAAGGGGCCTGACAAACGCCCTCGTCTTGAGCAATTGGGAAGGGGAAGGCCGAGGGTGGGTGAAAGGCCACATCCGACGAGATGGCCTCATCCTGGCTACGAAGTCGGCTGGACGACTTGCCCCAAGCGATAAGTAGGTTGACATTATGCAAGAGGTAAGAGGAGGAAAGGAGCCATCAAGATACGAGTCCTTCTTCTGGCGGGACTCATAATTCGAGAGGCATTCAGCTTCTGGACAGGGCACCCCTTCGACTTTGAAATCTGGGTGAGGGCAGGGTTCTGGGTCGCGAGGGGATACAATCCCTACAGCAGCCTTCCGTTCGCGCCCGGAGTGAGCTTCGCGAACGACTTTGGCGGCCTAGGCTCAAACTTTTCCGCCGCGATTGGCTATCTGCCTTTCTGGCCCGTCCTCCTTGCGGGATTGTATGACTTTTACGCGCTAATCGGTTCGCCCAGCCCGTTCGTCTACTACTTCTTGCTTAAGCAGCCCGTCATCATCTGCGACGTCCTCGTCGCGTACTTCCTGTACAAGTACGTCGGCAGGAGGGGATCGGACAAGGCCTCGTTCGTCCTCAAGGTCTGGCTGTTCTCGCCGTATACCATAGTGTTATCAGGAATCTGGGGGATGTTCGACGCAATCCCAGTGCTCTTCGTCGTGCTCGCGCTGACGGCGCGGCCGGGGGCACATAGGGGGATGTGGGCCGGGCTGGCCACCTTCGCAAAGTCCATCCCGCTAATCTACACGATCCCTCTCGTTAGGGGGCCCAAGCCAGTCAGGAACCTCGCCCTCGCCCTCGGGATTCCGGTGGTGGCGAGCCTCGCGATAGTCTGGGTCGCAGGATGGCCCGTCTCGGTCGTCGGGACCACGTTGCAAAGCACTGTGACGAAGGGCGGATCGTCCTTGTCCATCTGGGAGACTCTCTTCTACTTGAACACACTCGGCCTGATATCAAACGTCACTCTGGGCCTTTTCGCGTTCGCGGGATACGTCTGGCTGGTGGCAGTGCCTGTCGCGACATTCCTCGCATACAGGTGGTTCGGCTTCGACACCGAGCGCGGGGTAAGCCAGTCCATGCTCCTCATCACGCTCACCTTCGTGTTGCTGAAAGGTGTTGTCAACGAGCAGTACGCGGTGTATCTGTTCGCTCTGGCCCTAATCGACGTCGCCCTGTGGAGCCCTCAGCGAAAGAGACTGCTTCTAGCGGGTATCGCTGCGGTCGTGCTGTTCAACTTCACGAACGTCCTTCTCTTCATCAGGTACGTTGCACCGGTCGTCCCGCAGGCCCTCACGATCGAGGCGAACATCGTCTCAACCATCGGCCCGGAGAGGAACGTCCTGCTCTTCCTAGAGGCGGTGGTCTTATGGGTGGTCGAGATCTACTACTTCTACTCACTCGTCAAGGAGAGACACGTCAGGACGGAGGACGCCCCCCTCGGCGCGTGAGCTACGCGCCCTTTGTGACACCTCCGCGTCTCGCCTGGGCGCTCGCGGCGTCGTCGCTGCCGCGCTGGGCAAGCGATAAGTAGGGAAGCGGCTGGTAAGGGAAGCCATAGGAGCGACAGGGAATAACCAAGATACGCCTCCTTCTTCTGGCTGGTCTTCTGATCAGGGAGGCCTTCAGCTTCTGGACGGGCCATCCCTTCGACTTCGAGATATGGGTGAGGACCGGATACTGGGTCGGGCATGGCGTGAGCCCGTACAGCGACATGGGCCTTGCCCCCGGGGTGAGCTTCGCCGACGACTTCGGCTATAGCTTCGGGGCGGCGTTAGGCTACCTCCCCTTCTGGCCGCTCGTCGTCGGTGCGCTGTACAAGTTCTACGTGCTCATCGGTTCGCCCAGCAGGTTCGTCTACTACTTCTTGCTCAAGCAGCCCGTCATAGTCTCCGACGTCCTGGTTGGCTACCTCCTCTACCGCTATCTGGAGCGGAGGGGCTCGGACAAGGCCTCGTTCGTCATGAAGGTCTGGCTCTTCTCGCCCTTCAACATCATAGTCTCAGCGTTGTGGGGGATGTTCGACTCGATCGCGGTTCTCTTCGTGCTGCTAGCCCTCAGCGTCCGACCGGGGGCCTACAGAGGGTTCTGGTCGGGAGTTGCGACGTTCGCAAAGTCTATCCCGGTCATCTATGCGATCCCCCTCTCAAGAGGGCCCAATCCGTTGAGGAACCTCGCGCTCGCCGTCGGGGTTCCTGTCGTGGCTACCCTCGGGATAGTTTGGCTGATGGGCTGGCCGTTCTCAGCGTTCGGGACGACCATGCAGAGCACGCTTGCAACGGGAAGACAGTCGCTCTCCGCATGGGAGGTCATGTTCTACCTGAACTCTCTAGGCTGGATTCCCAACTCCGCCATCGACTTCTACTACCAGTGGGGAGGCTACATCTGGATAGCTGGTGTGGCGTTAGCGACGGTGCTCTCCTACAAGTGGTTTGGCTTCGACACCGAGCGCGGGCTGATCCACTCCATGCTCCTCACTACGGTGACCTTCTTGGTGCTCAGAGGGCAGGTCAACGAGCAGTATGCGCTCTACCTCTTTGCCCTTGCCCTGATCGACGTTGCGCTGTGGAGCCCGCAGAGGAGAAAGCTCGTCTTCGCGTCAATCGCCGCAGTCTTACTCTACCACGTCACCAACGACCCGCTCCTGATCAGGTATGTGGCCCCAGTCTATCCACACGTCCTCACGATAGAAGCAAACCTGATCAGCGCGATCGACCCAGAGAGAAACTTCTTGCTCTTCTTCTCGGCCATGATCTTCTGGCTGCTCAACGTATACTGGTTCATCTCTCTCTACAGGGAGCGGCACGTCAGGACTGCGGACGTGCTTCTGGCTTCATGACCGAAGTCAGGACGCCTTCGTGGCAACGACGCCTCGCGCGCTCCTCAAGACGCCAAACAGGACGAGGGCCTTGGCCAGGTCGGGGACGATCTCATAACGCTTCAGCTCGCCGAGCTTGACCCATCTGAACTCGGAGTGCTCCGAAAGAACGACCCCTTTCTTCGAGTCCGGCCTGAGGATGAAGGGGACTGCGACTGCCCTCCCGTAGACGTCCAAGTATTCTATCAGCGGACCGACCTTGACTATCTTCATGTTCTGCCCGCTCTCCTCCCTCGCTTCTCTCAGCATGCACTCCTCCGCTGACTCGCCCTCCTCAAAGTGGCCGCCGACGCAGTCCCAGACTCCCGGGTACGAATCGTCGTTGTCCTTACGCTTCAAAATGAGCAGCCTGCCCCGCGCGAGCGCGACCCCGGTGGTGAAAACCCTGGTCTTCAGCGGTTTGCTAGCCAAGCTGGGAGGATATCTCCTTCTCAGTCAGCTCCCGCCCGCAGTATTTGCAGCGGTATTTCAGCGGGGACCTGCCGGAGAGGAAGAAGATCGAGGGCGCGGAGTCCTTCTCGCGCACCGAGACGCACGTGGGGGCCGTGCAGCTCAGGATCCCGCGGAGAGTGCGGGGAGGCACGGCGTTCCTCTTCGCCACGACCCGGTATGCGCGGACTATGTTTACGCTCGCGCGCGGCGCGATCAGAGCCAGCCGCTGGACCTGCTCCTGGGAGACCTCCATCCCCTCCACCTTGACGATGTCCTTCCGCTTCATCTTCGAGCTGCTCACGTTCATGACCAGCGCGATGGTGAAGCCGTTCTCCTGCGGGTTCCCCAGGAGCCTGAGGACCGAGAGCGCCTTCCCTGCCGCGATGTGGTCGATGACGCTGCCGTCGGGTATCTTCCTGACGAGCATCGTCGTCTGGTCGTCGTTCGGAGGCCGGCCTCCTCCGCGAGACACCGTCGTGACCCCCATCATGACCTGCCTCCGCCTATTATCTTCTGCAGCAGGGCCATCCTGAGCGGGACTCCGAGGTGTGCCTGCGTCATGTACGCCGCAGACTTTGAAGAGTCGACCTCGTAGGGCAGCTCGGTCGACCGGGGCAGCGGATGGAGGACTATCATCCCGCCCTTTCCCCTCGCGAGGACGTCCTTCGTGAGCTTGTAGCTCCCCTTGACCTTCTCGTATTCGTTGGGGTCGGGGAACCTCTCTTTCTGGATCCTGGTGAGGTATAGGACATCGGTGCTCCCTATCACCTGCTCCAGGTCGGAGCGCTGCTCGAAGCGGAGCCCTAGCCCTTTCAGCTGCTTGGTCACCTCGTCTCGAGGGCGGAGCGTCTCGGGGGAGACCACGTAGACCATCTTGGGTCTGAACTTCGTCAGGCCGTAGAGGAAGGAGGTGGCGCTCCTGGCATACCTGTTGTCTCCCAGGACGGTGTACGTCAACCCGTCTATCTTCCCCTTTAGCCTCTTGACAGTGAAGAGGTCGAGCATCGCCTGTGTTGGGTGGTGCTGCGAGCCGTCTCCTCCGTTGACCACGGGGACCGCGCTCAGTTCCGCGGCGAGCAGTGCGGCCCCCTCCGAAGGATGCCTCATGACTATGAGGTCGGAGTACCCTTCTAGCATCATGGTCGTGTCGTGGAGGCTTTCGCCCTTCAGGATGGAGGAGACGTCGGGGGAGAGGTCGATGACCTTGGCGCCGAGCCTCAGCGCCGCCGTGGTGAAGCTCAGCCTGGTCCTTGTGCTGGGCTCGAAGAAAGCCGTCGCGACGATGTAGTCGGCAAGGTCCTTGCGGGGTCTCGGCGGCCCTACGAACTCGTTGGCGGCCGCAAAAAGCGACTCGAGCTCAGGTCGCGAAAAGTCCAAGATGCTGATGACGTCCCTGCCTTTCCAGGCGTCCCTGCTCACCAGCTCAGCACCCAGAGGCTCCTTTCTCCGGCGCATATTAATAATGCGGAAGGGCGGTCGGCAAAACGAAGGATTTTCAGGGGGCGATGAGTCTCATTGGTCGCGAGTGGGTCGGCACAACTGGGGGTTTTCGCGCCGCTGGCGGGCGCGAAGGGGAAGGCTGCCGGCGCCCCCTACATCGCCTACTTCGCGATCCTGGTGATCTTCGCCTTCCTCGCCGACCCCGTCAGCTTCACCCGCTCCTGGAACGAAGGAAGGTCGGCGATGCTCGCTATCGTCCCGCTGGTCTTCTTGGAGACTGGGAGGAGGTCTCTAGCGCCGCTGGGGAGCAGGAGGAAGGCGCTCACGGCGTGGCTGACCCTCGGGGCGGCCGCGGCGTATTACTTCGCGTACGCCCAGACCTCCGTCTTCAACGCGGTCGTTTCCGCGGGTACGAGCCTGGGCGTCAGCCCGACCATCGTGCAGTTCAGCTGGGTGTGGGGCATCGATTACACGGTCACGTCGACGTTCCTCGTCTCCCTGCTCCTCCTCGACCGAGGGTCGAAGACGATAACGCCTCTGATCTATACTGTCGGGATGGCGTCATTCCTTTTCATCGACGTGCTACTTCCCGAGAACACGCTAGGGCCGTTCGGGTATGTGGTCCCTCCAGTGCTCCGACTCGTCGCGGGGACCCTCGACCTCTTCGTCCCCGGCGCCGCCCGCTCGCAGGGGAACATCCTGATGCTCCAGAACCACGCGGGGGACATTCTTAACCTGCAGGTCTTCTGGCCGTCCGCAGGCCTGGACGGCATCGTGATCGGTCTGCTAGTCGTCTTCGCGATCTGCGTGAAGGCCGGGACGGGCTGGGCGAGGGGCGCGGGCTACCTCCTGCTCGGCGTAGTGGGCTCCTTCTTGGTAAACGTGCTCCGGCTCGCGCTCCTCGCTGCCTACGCGTTGAGCAACATCACGAACCCGCAGGCCTTCCAAGCCTTCCACTCCGTCATCGGCGAGCTCATCTTCATCCCATGGATCATCGCCTTCGTGGTGCTGATACTTCGGCGCGAAAGCAGGGTCTCGGCCCGCGCGCGCCCGCTCCCGAGCGCGGCAATCTAGCTCTAGGCGCCCGGTCCACGCCTAGGCCTAGGCGCTCAGCTTCCCAGCTGCTTCGAGACGGACTGTGAGAGCGTCAGGAAGAGCACGAGCAGGTATCCTGCGACGTAGATTGCGAGGATCGGGAGAATCCCGAAGTTGTGCTCTGCCGTCGCATAGATGAGGGCCACGACGCCCACCAAGGTGGCGATTGCCTCGAACACGGTCACCCTGTTGAGGGCGAGTTGGTACTTCTTCTCCCTCCACGTCCCTTCTCTGCCGGTGATGGCGTACTTGGGCGTCCTGAGGAAGACCCCGGTCTGGCCGGAGAGGAGGCCGGAGAGCGCGCTCACAGAGTTGCTGAGGCTAATCCCATAGCCGATTATCACGAGGAGGAGGATCTGCCTGACGTTCTGGAAGAGCCCGAGGTGTTGCGTCCTTACGGCCTCAATGCAATAGTAGAGCACCGCGACGGTGGAGAGCACGATCATCAGAGTGAACACCGCCCAAGGCACGATCTCCAACGTCATCAGCGCCGAAGCGCCGAACAAGGCCCCCGGGTTCGGGACGGTGACGTGGACGCCGTAGTTTATGACGTTCACGTTCAGGAACGTGGCGAGCAGCGCGAGCACGAACGACGCGACCATCAAGGGATGGACCATGTAGTAGGTGAGGTGGACGAAGGCCTCGAACTTCTGCCTGATAGAGAGCGTCTTTGAAGCGAAGATGGTCGGCCAGACCTTCCGCGCGGTTTGGATCGAGCCCCTCGCCCACCTTCCCTGTTGCCTCTTCAGACTCGTTATCGTCGGCGGCAGCTCTGCGGGGACTTTGACGTCCTTGAGGTACACGGGCTTGTAGCCCGAGAGCTGCATGCGGTAGCTCAGGTCGAGGTCCTCGGCGAGGGTGTCGGAGTTCCAGCCGCCCGCGTTCACTATCGCGGCTGTCCGAAGGAGGCCGGCGCTGCCGTTGAAGTTCATCATGTAGCCGCTGGTCCAGCGCCCAGGCTGCTCGAGGAGGAAGTGCGCGTCTATCCCTATCGCGAGGGTCTCTGTAATCATGTTGAACGTCCTGTCGAAATGGGTCCACCTGCACTGGACGAACCCGACCGTCTCGTCTTGGAGCATGAACGGGACCGTCCGGTCAAGGAAGTCCTCGCTGGGCGCAAAGTCTGCGTCGAAGACCGCGACGAACGGCTCGGTCGTCCTCTGCAGGGCCGCCTGGAGGGCCCCGGCCTTGAAGCCCGCCCTCGTCCCCCTGCGAAGTATCTCTACGTTGTAGCCCTGCTCGTTGTAGCTCTTCTCGAGCGCGTCAAGCTTCTCTCGGGTCTCGTCGTCCGAGTCATCGATGACGCACACCCTCACCAGGTCCTTTCCGTAGTGGTCGGCCATCTTGGCGCATGCGTTCAGAAGCCTGTCCGCGACGTAGAACTCGTTGTAGACCGGAAGGTGCACGGCGACGGCGGGCCTTGAGGACATCCCGTTCTGGCTCGGCTGGCTGTATCCCCGCGCCCTCCTCGTGAGATGAAGGGTGTTGATCCCGTAGATGAAGAACGAGAAGCTGAGAAGGACGGAGAGTCCGAGAATTATGTCAGCGACAGGGGAGAAAACAACCGAGACAACCATTCTACCAATACCACCTTAACCGTGAGGCTTTTTCGCTACTCCGGGCTCCACTATTTAATATGTTAGCAACGGATTTCTGGAACTTTTCGCGGTCATCGCGGTTCACAAAGACCCGAAGGCAGGCTCGAAGAGGCATTCGCGCTTGCACTCGGTTAGCCTCCGGACGGACGTGGTCTCTTCGGGGCAACGCATAAATATCGATTCCCGAGCGGTTTTGGTCGAGAAAAGATGAGGCTTCAACGAGGCGGTTCAGTTTATCTGTGTCTCTCCTATCAGAAGCCCATCTTCGGTTTTCGCTACTAGCTCGCGCTCTAGTTTCCTACGCGAAAATCAGCTGGAGCGTCTTGCACCATGAGCACAACTAAGATGTTGGAGACAGTCGTAGTCAAGTTCGGCGGGTCCGTCCTAGAGAACGAGAAAGCAATCGACCAAGTGGCCTCCCTGATCAAGGACACCAAGGCCAAAGGGCGGGGGGTGGTCGTCGTGGTCTCCGCCATGAAGGGGGTGACAGACCAGATCATGGCCCTCTCGAAGAAAGAGCACCCGGAGATCGAGCCCCACCTGCTCGACGAGCTCCTATCTTCAGGGGAGAAGACAAGCGCGCGCCTTGTTGCTGCCGCGCTCGCGTCATTCGGCCTGCAGTCCGTGGTCGTGGACCCGGACACCCCCTACTGGCCGGTGATCACGGACGAGAGGCACCTCGACGCGAACCCCCTTGTGGAGGAGAGCAGGGCCAAGACCCAGCAGCTGATCCTCCCTCTGCTCGCTGCGGGGAAGGTCCCAGTCGTGTGCGGCTTTCTTGGGAAGACCGTGGGCGGGAAGACGACAACGCTCGGGAGGGGCGGCAGCGACACCACCGCGGTGCTGCTGGGCAACTGCCTGGACGCCAAGGAGGTGATCCTCGTGAAAGACGTCGAGGGGGTCTACTCCAGCGACCCCGACAAGGTCACGAACCCTCAGTTTATCGAGAGCCTCAACGGGGAGGAGGCCGAGATGCTCGCGGCGGGAGGGGCCAAGTTCCTCCACGTCAAGGCGCTCCGGTACCAGTCCTCCGGCCTGAGGATAAGGGTCACCAACCTAGACAAGCTCGACTCCGGGACGGTCATCAAGGGGGAGCTCTCTCCCGTGCAGGTGGAGATGCTCGGCGAGCGCGTGTCGATGATAACGTTCGTTGGGCTGAATCCCGAGAAGACGGAGTCGATCATCCGCGCCGCAAAGGCGGTCAGGGAGGCGCACGGGGACCTGCTCGCGCTCTCTTTGGAGGCAAACGCGGCGATCTTCTACGTGGGCGGAGGGGAGAACGTGCTCGACGGCGTCCACCAGGTCCTGGTCGAGGACAAGATCGGGAAGGCCGTCTCCGAGTTTCCGCGCCTTTCGATGATAACTGTCAAAGGAGCCGCGCTCGAGACCGAGCGGGGCGTCGTCCACAGGATAACCGGCCCTCTGGCAAAGGCTTCAATCAACGTCTACGGCATCGTGACGATACTGTCCTCGGTGAGGGTGTTCGTCTCAGCGGATCACTCAGAGAGGGCTTACGGCCTCGTGAAGGAGGCGATGATGGGGCCTGCGGAAAACAGGGGAGAGTTCCTGTCAAAATGAACAAACGCAGAGAGGTGAAGGTCGCCCTCCTAGGCGCGACGGGCGCGGTGGGGCAGCGCTACATCAACATGCTCCCCAAGCACCCATACCTGCACTTGGAGGTCCTTATGGGAGGAGAGTCGGCCGGGAAGAAGTACGGCCAAGCAGTGCATTGGCTCTTCCCAGACGCGATGGACGCGGCGATGGCCGAGAAGGTGGTCAAGCAGGCCAGACCAGAGTCCGCGAAGGGATGTGACATCGTCTTCTCCGCGCTACCTTCGGAGGTGGCGGCGCAGGTCGAGTCGAAGTTCGCCGAGGCGGGGTTCACCGTCGTAAGCGAGGCCAGCGCCCACCGCATGGACGCGGACGTCCCGCTGATGATCCCGGAGATCAACGCGGAGCACCTCAGGCTCCTCGAGACCCAGAAGAAGAAGCGGGGCTGGAAGGGGTCGATAACCACCACCCCGAACTGCACCGGGACGGGGCTCTCGATGGTCCTGAAGCCGCTCATCGACGAATATGGGGCGAGGAAAGCGATAGTGACGACCATGCAGGCGCTATCGGGAGCCGGGTTCCCCGGCGTGCCCTCCCTCTCGATCCAGGAGAACGTCATCCCCTACATCAAGAACGAAGAGGAGAAGGTCGCGGCCGAGGCGAAGAAGATCCTCGGGACGTTCAAGGACGGGACCATCAAGGTCAGTCCGCTCTTGATGGGGATATCCTGCAACCGCGTCGCAGTGATTGACGGGCACATGGAGACGCTCTACGCGGAGTTCGCCCGAGATATCTCCCCAGAGGACGCCGAGAGGACTCTAGGTCGGTTCAGAGGGGAGCCACAGACGCTCAAGCTCCCCACCGCGCCCGACCAGCCGATAATTGTCAGGAAGGAGAACGACCGGCCTCAGCCGCGCCTCGACAGGATGGCAGGGAGCGTCCCAGGCATGAGCGTCGTGGTCGGGAGGGTCAGGAACGGGATAGACTCCAGGTCGCTGCAGCTCACCCTGCTGTCGCACAACACCATCAGGGGAGCCGCCGGCACGGCGATCCTCACGGCCGAGCTTATGGAGAGGGAAGGATACCTGGAGTAGGTAGAGCGCATTGGTCTTTGGAAAGCAGGTCAGGCTGAGCAGGATAACCAAGAACGGAAGGATGCTCTGCATCCCGATGGACCACTCTTTCACGATAGGGCCGGTCGTCGGGCTCGAGAACCCCGAGGAGATGATCGTCAAGGTTGCGAAGGGAGGAGCGACCGCTTTCCTGGTGCACAAGGGGATAATCAAGTCCCTCAAGAAGCCAGTCCCCATCGGGATGATCATGCACGTCTCGGCGAGCACGAACCTGAGCCTCGCTCCCAACCGTAAGATGCTGAACTCCTCGGTTCTCGAGGGGCTAAGGCTGGGAGCGGACGCGATCTCCATCCACGTCAACATGGGCTCCAAGGAGGAGCCGGAGATGCTCGAGCAGCTCGGGATGGTGGCCGACAAGTGCGACGAGTACCAGGTGCCGTTCATCGCCATGATGTACCCCCGAGGGGAGAACATCAAGGACCCCTCAGACCCTGACGTAGTGGCGCACGTCGCACGGGTGGGCGCTGAGAGCGGTGCGGACATCGTCAAGACGGTCTACACGGGCGACACTGAGAGCTTCAGGGAGGTCGTGAGGAAGTGCCCGGTCCCCGTGGTGCTTGCGGGCGGGGCGAAGGTTGAGACGGACGCCGAGATTCTCAAGCTCGCGGACGACGTCATGGAGGCGGGGGCGATGGGCGTGACCTTCGGCAGGAACGTCTTCCAGCACCGCGACCCGACTCTGATCGTGAGGGCGATAAGGCGGATAGTGATAGAGAGGAGCAGCGTGGAGGAGGCGATGGAGGTCATGAGCGCTGCCAACGCCTGAGAAAGAGATAGTCCTCGACGTCACCGACATCCCGGACGTCCCAAAGGCCCTGAAGGAGGCGAAGGCCGTGGGGATAGCCACCGTGCTCACCCGCGGCCAGTCGAGGCGGCTCGAGGGCGGCGAAGGGTTCCAGGAATACAGTGAGAAGGACGGCGACTTCGCCTGGGTCGAGGTTATGGGCGCCAAGGACCTCGACATAGCTGTGGAATCGGCGCTCCGGAAGGACCACAAGTTCGTCGTCGTGGACTGCACCAACTGGAAGATCATCCCGCTAGAGAACCTCATCGGCGAGTTCCGGCGCAAGCACCGGAAGATCTACGCCTTCATGAAGTCCGAGGGCGACATCAAGCTCGCGTTCTCAATCCTGGAGAAGGGCGTCGACGGGGTCGTCATCCCCTACTCCTCGCTCAAGGCCTCGAAGGAGCTCATCGCGAGCGTGACCTCGGCCGTGAACGGCCGGCGCCGTCAGGTCCCGCTCGTGAAGGCGAAGATCAAGCGCATAGTGGACGTGGGCGACGGGGAGAGGGTGTGCATCGACACGGCGTCCCAGCTCGAGCTAGGAGAAGGGATGCTCATAGGGAGCATGGCGAGTTTCTTCTTCTTGGTGCACAGCGAGACCGTCCCGACGGAGTACATCCCGACGCGGCCTTTCAGGGTCAACGCGGGGGCGCTTCACAGCTACATCCTCGGGGTCGACGGGAAGACGAGATACCTCTCCGAGCTCCGGAGCGGCGACAAGGTCCAGCTCGTGGACAAGTCCGGGGCCAGGCGCGACGCCATCGTGGGGAGGATAAAGATGGAGAGGCGGCCGCTGGTGATGATAGAGGCGGAGTTCGACGGCCAGGAGGGGACGGCGATGCTCCAGAACGCCGAGACAATCCGCCTCGTGCGCCCAGACGGGACCCCGCTCGCCATAACGGAGGCGAAGGCGGGCGACGAGGTCCTTGTGCACGTCGCGGGCGAGGCCAAGGGCAGGCACTTTGGCGGTGAGGTCGACGAGTTCATTGTCGAGCGTTGAACCCGCGGGGCCAGCGCGGGCGGCCCAGTGACCCGTGGTTGGCCAAGAAGAAGGTCGAGACCCAGCTCTGCACGTCCGTCAGCGCGGACTCCCTAGCGGAGCTCGCGAGCAAGGCGGAGCTTGCGTTCTCTCTCGGATCCGACCTGGTGGAGTTCAGGGTGGACGGGCTGACCAAGGCGGCTTCGCCGCGCGAGCTCGAAGAGGAGCTCTCCGTCTTCGCGAGGAGGGCGATATTCACCGTGAGGTCGAGCAAAGAGGGCGGCGGCTTCAACGAGGGCGAGAGGAAGCGCCTCGACCTGATATCGCGCCTGGCGGAAATGGGGCCGGCCTACGTCGACATCGAGCTAGCCACTGCGAAAGAGAACCGCAAGTGGGCCAAGTCCCTGCCCCAGGATGTGAGGAGGGTGGTATCGTGGCACGACTTCCAAGGCACTCCGGCGCTCCAGGCGCTCAGGCCGATATGCGAGCAGGAGCTCGGACTAGGCTCGCTGGCCAAGGTGGTCACCACGGCCAGCAGCGTCGAAGACAACATGACCACCCTGACGCTCTGCGGCGACCGGCCTGGCAAGATAGTCTCGTTCTGCATGGGGGAGCTGGGGACACTGTCGCGGGTGGCCTCCATGCGGCTTGGCGCCCCCCTCGCCTACGCGTCCATCCCCAACGACGCGGTGGCTCCAGGCCAGCTCTCCATCCTAACGATGAGGACGCTAAGGAGCATGGTCGCCTGAGACGATGAAGGACAGGTATTGCGTGATAGGGAGGGACGTCTCCCGCTCTCCGTCCCCGGCGATGATGAACGCGGCCTTCCGCGCCCTGCGCATCGATGCGGAGTACACCGCGGTCAGCGTCACTGAGGCCAGGTTCGTACGCGAGCTCGGACGCCTCATGGCCTCCCGATCAAAGGGCATGAACGTCACGATCCCCTTCAAGACCGCCGTAATCCCGTGGCTGGGAGGCCTCGACTCCGTGGCGACGAGAATCCAAGCCGTCAATACGGTGAAGCTGGAAGACGATGGGCGATACATCGGGCACAACACCGACCCCGACGGGATAGTGGGGCCATTGCAGTCGGTCGTGGCGTCCCTCGAGGTGAGGAACGCCATGCTCATCGGTGCTGGAGGGGCAGCCCGAGCGTTCTGCGAGGCGATGAACAGGATCGGCTGCCTCGACGTCGCCGTGGCGGTCCGGGACGTGGAGCGCTCTCGCAGGTTCGTCCTGGAGATGGAGAAGGCGTTCCCGCGCATCAACCTCACGCTCGCCTCCATGGAGGACCTGCACCACCTCAACCACGAGCTGGTCTTCAACGCCTCCCCGATGGGGGCGGGCGGAGAGCAGCTCCCCAAAGAGCTGAAGCGCGTCCTGCCCGGAAGCAAGGTCGTTTTCGACGCCGTCTACCGCCCGAGGGAGACAAGGCTGCTTGTGCAGGCGAGGCGCAACGGCTCAAAAGTCATCCACGGAGAGGAGATGCTCCTCCACCAGGGGATGGCCGCTTTTAGGCTCTGGACTGGCAGGGACGCCCCGGAGAAGGTGATGAGGAAGGCTCTGGCGGGCTCGCCTAATGGAGCAGCGAGAAAGGAGGGCAGGAGGGGATGACTTCGCTCAAAGCAAGGGCGGCGACGTTCGGAGCTGTCAGCATAGTCAATGCGATAGCCAGCGGGAGGGGTGCGACCGCCAGCGTGAGGCTCACGACGGAGGCTGAGGTCGAGATGGAATCCTCGAGGGGAGACTGGGAGGTTTTTGTCAACGGGGAAAGGTCCGGTTCGAGGCTAGCCGTCGAGACGGTGAGGCTCGCGATCAAGGGCGCGGGCAAGGAGCCCGACTCGTTCTCCGGAATGGTGCGGACCACCTCCAGCGTGCCGATCGGCGTGGGGCTCAAGACTTCATCCGCGTCTTCCACCGCCATAGCGATCGCGGTCTTTGCCGCCCTCGGCCAAAAGGCCTTCGACCCGAAGAAGGTGCTCGACTGCAGCGTGGAGGCCTCGCTCGCGAGCGGCGCGAGCGTCACAGGAGCGCTCGACGACGCGGCCGGCTGCCTCCTGGGCGGGGTGAACATGACGAACAACCTCGCGAGGAAGGTCGTCAGCTCCAAGCTCTTCGACAAGAAGCTCGCGGTTGTCATCAGGGTGCCGAAGACCAGGAGCAGGAGGGGAGCTGTGGACCCAGGGTTCATCAGGAGGTTCGGAGGGCTCACAGACCTCTTCTTCGAGATGAGCCTCAAGGGCGACTACTGGAGGGCGATGGTCCTAAACGGGATGGTCTACTCGTCCATCCTAAAATACGACCCGTTCCCAGCGCTCCGTGCGGTGGAACTAGGCGCTTTGGGAGCGGGGCTCTCGGGGACCGGGCCGGCGGTGGCCGCGGTCTTCGAACCCTCGAAGCGGGCCGAGATTGACGCTTTGGCGAAGGACTGGGCCGCGGACGGGAGCAGCGTCATCGAGACCGAGACGAACAACGAGCACGGGAGGCTGCTGACGGTTGGCTAGGAGCGCGAACGTCCACGGCGCGACGCGAGTTACGGCTGCGGGCCCGCTCAGCGGGAGCGTCTCCGTCCCTCCGAGCAAGAGCTACACCCACCGGGCCGTGCTAATGGCGAGCCTAGCTACGGCCGACGGGCGCGGGAGGGGTTCGAACATCCGCAACCCGCTCCTCTCCCGTGACACCATCGCGACGGTGGACGCATGCGCGGCGATGGGGGCCAAGATGGAGAGGCACGAGGGAGCGCTCACGATAAAGGGGACCCGCCCCAAGGTGCCCGACGACGTCATCAACGTCGAGAACTCCGGGACGACGTTGAGGTTCATGACGTCCGCGTTCTCGCTAGCCCAAGAGGGATACGTGGTGCTGACCGGGGACTCCAGCATCAGGAGGAGACCCATGCAGCCGCTCCTCGACACGCTGGGGCAGCTCGGCGTGCAGGCGTGGAGCTCGAGGGGGAACGGGTGCGCCCCCGTCGTGGTCAAGGCGGGCGGGATGCGTGGAGGGAAGGCCTCGATAAGGGGAGACGTCTCCTCCCAGTTCGTCTCGTCCCTGCTCATCTCGAGCCCCATGGCCGAGATAGACACCACGCTCCACGTCGTCGACGCGGTCTCGAGGCCATACATAGAAATGACGCTCAGGCTGGCAGAGCACTTCGGCGTGAAGGTCACAAAGAACGGGTACTCCGAGTTCGAGGTCTCTTCGGGGCAAGAGTATCGGGCGGCGGACTTCTCCGTTCCAGCGGACTTCAGCTCTGCTTCGTTCATAGTAGCCGCGGTCGCCATGGTAGGAGGGAGGGTCAGAATCGACAACCTCGACGCGAGCCTGCCGCAGGGGGACGCGCACATCGCGGAGATAGCGAGGCTCATGGGGGCGAAGGTGGACGAGGAGAAGGGCGCGCTGGTCGTCGCCTCGGACGGGGAGAAGCTCCACGGAGGGAGGTTCGACCTGGGGGACACCCCCGACTTGCTCCCCGTGGTGGCGGCGCTCGCACTGAGGTGCGACTCGCCGGTGGAGATTGTGGGGACCGCCCACGCCCGGTTCAAGGAGACCGACAGGATAGCCATCGTTGCCAGGGAGCTCTCGAAGCTCGGGGTGAACGTTAAGGAGAGGGAAGACGGCCTCAAGATACTACCGCAGAAGGGGAAGCTGCAGGCGGCCCCGATGGACGCCCACGACGACCACAGGATGTTCATGGCCTTCTCGCTCGCCTCGATGCTGATCCCAGGAGGGGCCCCCGTCGTCGGGGCTGAGAGCCTAGACGTCTCGTACCCGACCTTCCTCGAAGACGTCAAGAAGCTCGGGGCGAAGGTAAAGAGCGAGTAGAGCGCCATGCCAGGCAACGTCTACGGCGAGAGGTTCGTGGTGGTGAGCTTCGGCGAGAGCCACGGAAAGGGGGTGGGGACGGTGGTCGACGGCGTCCCAGCAGGGCTGGCGCTCTCTGAAGGCGACATCCAGCCAGACCTCGACCTCAGGAAGCCGGGGCAGTCCATCGTCACCACCCAGAGGAAGGAGGGGGACCTGGTCGAGATAATGTCCGGGGTCTTCAACGGGCGAACCACCGGGGCGCCCGTGATGATGATGATACGCAACCTGGACGTCGACTCCCGGTCGTACGAGGCGATGGTCAACACCCCGAGGCCCAGCCACGCAGACCTGACGCACAGGACCAAGTACGGGGGCTTCAACGACTATCGTGGGAGCGGGAGGGCCTCGGCGAGGGTCACGGCTGGCTTCGTGATGGCTGGGGCCGTGGCCAAGAAGCTCCTGAAGGAGACTCTGGGGATAGAGATAATCGCTTACACCCTTGAGCTGGGCGGGCTCCGGGCAGAGGGGTTCACCCTCGACGACGCCCGGAGGAACAGGTACTCCAACGACGTGAGGAGCCCTGACCTCGAGCTCGCGGAGAGGATGAAGCGCATGGTCATCAAGAGCAGGGGAGAGGGAGACAGCCTCGGGGGTATCGTCGAGTGCGTCGCCCTCAACCTCCCCGTCGGTCTCGGGGAGCCGGTCTTCAACTCGCTCGACTCGGACCTGGCGCAGATGGCCCTCTCCATCCCGGCCGTGAAAGGCGTGGAGTTCGGGTCAGGGTTCGCTTCTGCGAGGCTCAAAGGGAGCGAGAACAACGACCAGTACTACGTCGACAAGAAGGGGAAGATAGCCACGGAGAGCAACAACTCAGGAGGGATAATCGGCGGGGTCTCCAGCGGGATGCCCCTGGTGTACAGGCTCGCCTTCAAGCCGCCCGCCTCCATCGCCAAGAAGCAGAAGACCGTCGACCTGTCGAAGAGGAAGCAGGTCGAGCTAGTCGTCCCCGGTAGGCACGACCCTGTGGTGGTGCCCCGCGCCGTCCCGATCGTCGAGTGCTGCACCGCGATAGTCCTCGCCGACCACGCCCTGAGAGCCGGGTTTATCTCCCCAGTCCTTGGAAGGGTGAAGCAGCCATGACCAGCAGCGACGTGGAGCAGGCCGAGTCGGAGCTCCAGGAACTGCGAGACGAGGTCGCCGAGACCACCAAGGAGATAATCAGGCTGGTCGCGAGGAGGGTCGAGCTGGCGAAGAGGATAGGGCAGGTCAAGAGCAGGGAGTCGTTGCCCATCGACAACGAGAGGGTCGAGGACGCCCTGCTCGAGGACGTCCTCAGGGAGTGCAAGAGGCTCGGCCTCGACCAGCAGCTCGGGACGAAGATCCTCAGCACGCTCCTCAAGGAGTCCAAGAAGGCCCAGCGCGCCCACGTGGGCGGCAAGCCACAGCCCCTCATCACGCCGATGGTGATGATGGCCAAGGCCACCGAGATCGAGAAGAGCGGGAGGAAGCTCGTGCGCCTGGACGTGGGGGAGCCCGACTTCCGCCCGCCGAAGGCGGTGCTCGACGCCGTCTCGAACGCGCTTTACTCTTACAAGACGTACTACACGGTGGGGAGGGGGATACCGGAGCTGATCACCGCCCTCCGGTCCTACCTCGCGGTCAGATACAACTACAGAGAGGCGGCCGAGAACCAGCTCGTGGTCACTCCTGGAGGAAGGTTCGCCGTCTACTCCGCCCTCGCCACGGTCGCCTCCGAGGGCGACAGCGTGGTGGTGATCGAGCCGAACTGGCCCGCATACAAGGAGGGGCTCGAGTTCATCGGCGCGCGGCCGATCACCATACGCACGACCATGGAGGAGGGGTGGGAGCCGTCCCCCGAGAAGGTAAAGGCGGCCATCAGGCCCAACACCAAGGCGATCGTCCTGAGCTACCCCGCCAACCCTACGGGGAAGATCATGGACAGGGCGAGGTTCAGGGAGATAGTCGAGATCGCGGACGACCGCGGCCTCACCGTGATAAGCGACGAAATCTACAACGACTACGCCTACAAGCCGTGCCCCACCATCCTCGAGAAGCTCCCCAAGAGGTACATCCTCACGTCCTCGTTCTCCAAGGCCTGGAGCATGACTGGGTTCAGGGTGGGCTACTCGCTCGCGCCCGCGGAGACAAGCTCGAGGATGCTCAAGATACTGGGCCTGATGATAACGTGCGTCCCCGAGTTCATCCAGCGCGGGGCGGCGAAGGCGCTCGAGTGCGTGGACGAGGTCTCGCGCAACTCGAGGGTGATGAAGGAGCGCATCGACGCGACCACCGCGGAGCTTGAGAAGATAGACGCCCTCGAGCTCGTCAAGCCAGAGGGGGCGATCTACGCCTTCCCGCAGGCCAAGGACGCAACCTTCGACTCGGCGGCGTTCGCGATGGAGCTCCTGGAGAAGAAGGGCGTCACCATCAGCCCGGGGACTGGGTTCGGGGACTATCCCAGATGCTTCAGGATATCGCTCGGCCAACCTCAGGAGACGCTCTCGGCCGGCGTGCGGAAGATAGGCGAACTGCTGAGTTGAGGCTCGCCGTCCTCGGCGCCTCCGGGGGGATGGGCTCCTTCTTCGTGCGCTACTTCCTCGAAAGGGGGGACGCGGTGAGGGGGTCCGACCCCGGCAGGGGCAAGGAAAAGACGCCGCCGGGAGGCGGGGACCGGTTCGCATCGTTCCCCACCAACGCGGAGGCCGTGAAGGGATGCGACGTCACTGTGATCGCAGTCCCGATGGACAGCACCCTCAAGGTCGCCAAAGAGGTCGCGGGCAAGCTGAAGCCCGGCTCCACCCTGGTAGAGATATCGTCGGTCAAGGGCGAGACCCTCCCAGCGCTGAGGAAGCTCGTCGGCGAGGACGTCACGCTGCTCTCGATCCACCCGCTCTTCGGCCCCGCCCTGGAATCGACGAAGGGCATGAAGATCGCAGTGATCGCCAGGAAGAAGGGAGGGTCCGAAGGCCCGGAGGCCAAGCTCGCGAAGAGCCTCTTCCCCGGCGCGCGGATCATCCCGATGAGCCGCAAGGAACACGACAGGACCATGGCCGTCGTCCTCTCCCTGACGCACCTGCTGAACCTCGTCTACGCGGGGACGGTGTCGCAATTCCTCTCACCGGAGGAGTTCATGAGGGTCTCGACGCCGAACTCGTCGATGCAGCTCACCCTCGCGGAGGCGATACTCGCGCAGGACGCAAAGCTCTCCTATGGCATCCAGGCCGGCAATGCCTACACGGGGAAGGTCGCGCGCGAGGCTTCGCGCGAGCTTAGGCGCGTCCTCGAGATGATCGAGAGCTCAGACTGGAAGGCCTTCGAGGAGCACTTCTCCGGGCTCGCCAAGAAGTACGGGAGCGACAAACGGGCGGGCTCCGTGATAAGGGAGATCTACACCGCGACGGAGAAGTCCGCCTAGGCGCCCTTCGTGGCGTCCTTCAAGGCCCT
>Ga0209517_10002847_pt1 | contig 23909 bp, 20 predicted proteins | sample PeaSoiMetSII2010_FD_187695 | JGI IMG/M metagenome (GOLD analysis project Ga0209517, IMG submission 187695) | Peat soil microbial communities from Weissenstadt, Germany - SII-2010 (SPAdes) (version 2) | ecosystem: Environmental > Terrestrial > Soil > Wetlands > Peat | place: Germany... | reverse complement strand
CTCGCGGAAGCCGACAATTTCCACTTCCTCGCCGACCTTCACCTTCCCCCGCTCGATGCGGCCCGTGACAACCGTGCCGCGCCCCGAGATCGAGAAAATATCTTCGATCGGCATCAGGAACGGCTTGTCCAGCTCGCGCTGCGGCTGCGGCACGTACTTGTCCACCGCCGCCATCAACTCGTCAATCTGCTTCTCCCACTTCGCTTCCCCGTTCAGCGCCCCCAGCGCCGAGATGCGCACCACCGGCACTTCGTCGCCAGGAAACTTGTAGCCCTTCAGCAGCTCGCGCACTTCCAGCTCCACCAGATCCAACAGCTCCGGATCCTCCATCATGTCGCACTTGTTCAGCGCCACCACGATGTAGGGCACGCCGACTTGGCGGGCCAGCAGCACGTGCTCGCGCGTCTGCGGCATGGGACCGTCGTCGGCCCCCACCACCAGAATCGCCCCGTCCATCTGCGCCGCGCCGGTGATCATGTTCTTGATGTAGTCGGCGTGCCCGGGACAATCGACGTGCGCGTAGTGCCGCTTGTCGGTCTCGTACTCCACGTGCGCCGTGGCGATGGTGATGCCGCGCGCCTTCTCTTCCGGCGCGTTATCAATCGAATCGAACGAGCGGAACACGATCTTCGGATTGTGCTTCTGCAATACTTTCGTGATGGCCGCCGTCAGCGTGGTCTTGCCGTGATCAATGTGACCGATCGTGCCCACGTTGCAGTGCGGCTTGGTGCGTTCAAATTTTTCCTTCGCCATTTCCGTTCCTCAGGGGCTAAAGCCCCAAGTCTATGATTGCCCGATACGGCGCGGCTTGAAGCCGCGCCCTTTCAAAGCTACTTTGTAGTCCCCTGCACCTTGGCGATGATTTCCTCCGCGACCGAACGCGGAGCCTCCTCATAGCGCGCAAAGTGCATCGAATACTCGGCGCGGCCCTGGGTCGACGAACGCATGTGGGTCGCGTAACCAAACATCTCCGCCAGCGGAACAATCGCTTTGATCACCTGCGAACCGGCGCGGTGCTCCATGCCTTCGATGCGTCCGCGGCGCGAGCTCAGGTCGCCCATGATCGTGCCCGCATAATCTTCCGGCGTGACAACCTCCACGGCCATCACCGGCTCAAGCAGCACGGGAGAAGCCCGGCGCGCCGCCTCTTTGAACGCCATCGAGCCCGCGATCTTGAACGCCATCTCGTTCGAATCCACTTCGTGATAGCTGCCGTCGTAGAGCGTTGCCTTGACGTCGACCATGGGATAGCCGGCCAGCACACCGCCTTCCATGGCTTCCTGCATTCCCTGATCGATGGGCTTGATGTATTCCTTCGGCACCGAGCCGCCGACGATTTCATTGACGAACTCGTAACCTGTCCCCGGTGGCTGCGGGTCGAGATAAATCTTCGCGTGCCCGTACTGGCCGCGCCCGCCGGTCTGGCGAATGTATTTGCCTTCGGCTTCAGCGTGCCGGCGGATGGTTTCGCGATACGCGACCTGCGGCTTACCTACATTGGCCTCGACTCTGTACTCGCGCATCATGCGATCGACGATGATTTCCAGATGCAACTCGCCCATGCCGCTGATGATGGTTTGTCCGCTGTCGGGATCGGTGTGAACCTTGAAGGTGGGATCTTCCTGGGCCAGCTTGCCCAGGGCCATGCCCATTTTTTCCTGGTCGGCTTTGGTCTTGGGCTCAACCGCAACGGAAATGACAGGCGTCGCAAACTCAATCGATTCGAGCGCGATGGGATGCGTCTCGTTGCAGATGGTGTCGCCGGTGCTGACGTTTCTCAGGCCAACTGCCGCGCAGATATCGCCCGCGAGAATCTCGCTGATCTCTTCGCGCTTATTGGCGTGCATCTTGAGCAAACGCCCGATGCGCTCGGTTTTGCCGGTGCGAACATTCAGCACGGAATCGCCAGTTTGAAGCTGTCCGGAATAGACGCGAATAAATGTGAGCTGGCCGACGAACGAGTCGGCCATGATCTTGAAGGCCAGCGCCGAAAACGGCTCGTTGTCGGCGGGCTTGCGCGAGATCGCCTGCCCGTTGTCGGGATTCATGCCATGCGTCTCGCCTACGTCCAGAGGCGATGGCAGGTAATCCACGACCGCGTCCAGCAGGGGTTGGACACCTTTGTTCTTGAACGCCGTTCCTACAACGACGGGGAACACTTTCAAGGCAATCGTCGACCGGCGCAGCGACGCGCGCAGTTCGTCGGCGGTGATCTCTTCGCCTTCCAGAAATTTGTGCAGGATTTCGTCGTCGTTCTCGGCGATGCTTTCGACCAGTTGTGCGTGGAAGGCTTCAGCTTTCTTCTTGAGTTCGGCCGGAATTTCTTCGGTGTCGTACTCGGCGCCAATCGTGTCGTCCTTCCACACCACGGCCTTCATGTTGATCAGATCAACGACGCCCTTGAACTTATCTTCCTGACCGATGGGGATTTGAATCGCGACGGGCTTGGCACTGAGGCGTTTGCGGATGGTGTCAATGGCGTGCTCGAAGTCGGCGCCCATCTTGTCAATCTTGTTGATGAAACAGATTCGCGGGACGCCGTACTTATCGGCCTGGCGCCAGACTTTCTCCGACTGCGGCTGCACGCCATGGACGGCGTCAAACACCGCGACCGCGCCGTCGAGCACGCGCAGCGAGCGCTCGACTTCGGCGGTGAAATCGACGTGGCCGGGCGTATCAATGATGTTGATGCGGATATCGCGCCAGGTGCAGGTCGTGGCCGCGGAGGTAATGGTGATGCCGCGCTCCTGTTCCTGCTCCATCCAGTCCATAGTCGCAGTTCCTTCGTGGACCTCTCCGATGCGGTGCGTCCTGCCGGTATAGAACAGGATGCGCTCCGTCGTAGTGGTCTTGCCGGCATCAATGTGGGCCATGATGCCGATGTTCCTGCAACGCTCTAATGGGACTGTTCTGGGCACGACTCTCTAAACTCTTTCTGGGCTCCGAAAAATTAAGCTTTTAGCTACTAGCTTCTAGCCAAACCGAACTGCCAGCCTTTGTGTTTTGGCTAGCGCTAGAAGCTAGGAGCTTCTCTTGCTTCTTTACCACCGGTAGTGCGCGAACGCCTTGTTCGCTTCCGCCATGCGATGCACATCTTCTTTCTTCTTGATGGCGGCGCCGCGGCTGTTGGCCGCGTCCAGCAACTCGTTGGTCAACTTGTCGATCATTCCCTTTTCACTGCGCCCCCGGGCATAGGTAATGATCCAGCGGATGGCCAGCGAAGTACGCCGGTCAGCATTCACCTCGACCGGCACCTGATAGTTAGCGCCGCCGACGCGGCGGGTCTTCACTTCCAGCAGCGGCTTGGTGTTCTCTACCGCCTTCTTGAACAGCTTCAGAGCCTCGTCGCCGCCCTTGGATTCCAGCCGCGTCAAGGCTTCATAGAAAATGTTCTCGGCGGTCGAGCGCTTGCCCTGCCACATCATCGAGTTGATGAACTTCGTCACCAGGTCCGAGCCGTAGACGGCGTCGGCCGGGGTGGTCCGCTTTGCGATATGTCCTTTACGAGGCATGTAAGCTTCTAGCTCCTAGCTCCTAGCTCTTAGCTTCTAGCTTGCTGGGGTTCGCATTTCGTACTCACCCAAGAAAATCCCGCCGGCTAACGACTAACGACCGGCGACTAACGACTTCTTATCCCTTCTTGGCCCGCTTGGCGCCGTATTTGGAACGGCCCTGCTGGCGGCCAGCGACACCCACCGCGTCCAGCGTTCCGCGGATCACGTGATAACGCACGCCCGGCAGATCCTTCACGCGGCCGCCGCGGATGAGCACAATCGAGTGCTCCTGCAGGTTATGGCCGACGCCGGGAATGTAGGTTGTCACTTCAATGCCATTGGTCAGCCGCACCCGCGCCACTTTGCGCAGCGCCGAGTTCGGCTTCTTGGGCGTCTGCGTGTACACGCGGGTGCAGACACCGCGCTTCTGCGGACACCCCTGCAGGGCAGGGCTGGCTGTCTTGTAACGGGGCCGCTTGCGGCCCTGGGCCACCAACTGATTAAACGTAGGCACTCTTTGCCACTCCTTAGCCGCGCAGCCTGACGCGCAGGCAAAGCACAGCTCCATGCTGCGGATCGAATCCTGGCAAGTCCTTGCGGACTTTTCGCGCATCCGTGGGCATGGCCAGTCAGTCCGGCCATTACTTCTCACGGCGTAGCTTCGTACAGCAGCCTGACGCCAGAGAGATTCTGGATTCCCATTCAGACTTACGCTGCCGACGGTGGCACCCGGCCCAATTCCGGGGGCGCTCCGTTTCGTCAGCCTTGCCCTGCATGTCCTCTCACGAAAGGGCGAGAGGCCCCGCAGGTACGTTTCAGCGAGGAAAGTTTCCGAACCCGCACAGCGATCCGGAACCGGAAGCTTCACTGCAAATTTGCCGCGCACACAACCGCGCGCAACTCACAGCGCACAGCAAGCCTGGATGAACTCGCGGAACCTTTTTACTATAGCAAGCGGCTGGAAACATCGTCAACCCATGTTTTTGCATCCCACAGAGGCTGGGGCAAGCGAGTTGGGGTTATTTCAATGAGGTAAGCAAAACGCGATGGATGCCTTGAAAACGGGGCCATGGCTTCGCTCAGGATCTCGGCTGCGGGTGTGGTTTTAGCCTGCCCTGAGAGACTGAGCAGCGCGAAGTTGTCGAACCGGCCCACAAAACGCCTCGACTTGCTGATTCCCGCGCCAGCCTCTACACTACAAGTTTTCCGTTCATGAATAGCCCGTCTCTGCATCCTGTCGGCGGAGCAGGGCTGGACCAGAAGTGGAAACCGCGAATCTTAACGAGGGGTGCATGGCCTGGTTGCGCGTAAGAGAGGCATGTTGGGTAAGCGTAGTCATTTTTTTGTGCATCGGCATCAGCGGTTGCGGCGGCCACAAACCGCCCGGCGTATCGCCCTATCCGGCAAAGGTCACGCTTAACCCGGCCGGCAGCACCTCGCTCCAGCTCGGCGGCATTATCAACTTCACGGCGACCGCGCAGAACTCTTCCAGTAGCACCGTTGCCGCCACTTTTTCCTACATGTCCAGCAATACCTCGATCCTGAACATCGCGCCGAACGGCGTGGCCTGCGCCGGTCACTGGGACGCAACTTACGCCAACTGCACTCCCGGCGCCACGGGACCGGTCCAGGTAACCGCCACGACGACCGGAGGAGTTACCAGCGTGCCGACGCTGGTCTTCGTGCATCCGCCGATTGACAACATAACGGTGAACGGAGTTTTGCTGAATGGCATTGCGGTCCAGCAACCGTGCCTCTCCCAAGGTCAGACCATGACCGTGGAAGCTCACGCCTTCAGCCAAGGCACCGATATCACTCAGTCGGTCGGTCCGTTCACCTGGTCGGCCAATAACATTGGCGTGGCAACGATCACTCCGCTCCTCAACCAGGTGGTGTACAACGGTTTCAACTACAACCTTGCCACCAACCAAGCCACGGCAGCGGCCGCTACGCCGGGCATCACATATATCTATGCTACTGCCAGTGGAGCCACCAGCACGACTTTTGCGCAGCCGCCGCCGGGGACGGACCTTAGCTTTTTCGAGACCTGCCCCATCCAGAACATCGTGCTGGAAATCGGCCATGCCGGTTCCGCTCAAACCAGTTTTGTCGCGGCAAAGGGAAGCTCGGTGGCGGAAACAGTCGTCGCTACCGTTACCGACGTGATGGGAAACAGTTCGCTGCCGAACACTAACGGCGGCGTTGTCCTGAGCAAGATTCCGCTGACGTGGACCTCTTCCCAGCCTCAGGTAGTCGGGACAAGCGCAGGGTGCACGCAGTCCTGCGCGCTCACGCTGCCCTCGGCAGGAGCGGCGGGCATCACCGCTTCCTGCTCGCCCCCGACCTGCAACATCGGATTTCCTGTGGCCCCGCCAGGATCCGTTGTCCCTGTCCCCGTCTACGCCTCTCCGCTCCCCAACCAGACCACTGCTGCGATCTCAGGGCTGGTGACGGGAGCGACTTCCTCCGCTTCCGTTCTCGCCACCAGTCTGGGATGTGAAGAAGAGATTCCAGCAAACTGCACCACCTCGGTCTACGCCATCTCGACCACGAAGGCGACCGCGGGCGGCGCAAATTTCCTGCCGGTCTCGCCCAATTCCATCCTCTTCGATCTGGGAGGGGACAAGGCCTACCTGGGAAGCGAATTTGGGGTGGGAATCATCAATCCGGGGAGCCTGGGCAGCAGTACCAACCCCTTCAGTGGGCTGGGCGCGCTGACTGGCAAAATCCTAGCCATTTCGAACAACGGCTCCGCGGCCATCTTCTCGGACACGATCCACGTTCCCAATCAGGTATACGTGGTGAACACAGCGGGCACTTCCGCCACCACAACCGCGCTCAATATTACGGGCGCGACGGCAGCTGCATTTTCGCCGGACGGAATGAAGGCCTTCATCTATGGGTTTGACCCGAACGGAGCCGACGCCTGCCACCAGTCGCCGCCAGTGCCTTGTCTTTATATATATTCGGCCTTGCAGGCACTGCAGACAAAGCCGCTGGCGGCGGGGACCTCGGTGAACTCGATCGCATTCTCGACCAACAGCGCTTTCGCCTACGTGGTCGAACCCTCTCTGGGCGGAGGCGGTCCCGCTTTCACCGTCTATAACACTTGCGACAATCAGATCTCGACCAGCCCGGCGCCGAGCCTCCCCCAAACCATCCCACTTACCGCACCCCCGGTTGCTTTCCAGGCGCTGCCCGACGGAGTGCACTTCGTCGCCCTGGAGGAGAACGGGGGCATTGATTACATCTCGGCGGCGATCACGGGAATTCCCGCCGCGACGCTGACCGCCCCATCGAACATACTTTGTCCGACGACGGTCAGCCACACCGTGCAGACAATTAATCTCGGGCAGGGGTCCATTCACCCGATCAACTTCTTCCCATCGCCTGACGGGACAATGCTCTATATTCTCGCCAGCGACCGCAGCAGCGTTCTCGTCTACAATTTCTCGACCAGCGCAGTGACCGGCGTTGAACTCGCCGGCAATGCCACTCCGGTGAGTGTTGGCGCAACGGTGGACGGTGGCACGATTCTGGTGGCTGGAAGCGATGGTCTGCTGCACCAGATAACCACCGGCGCGGGCGGCAGTGACCAGGCCCAGGTCCCATTCCCCAACCTGCCCAATTACCTGAATCCGTTCTGCACCTTTACCCCGGCGGCGGGTGCGTGCACCCTCGACTTTATAGCGGTGAGGCCGTAGGAGCAGGGATCGGGTACCACGGCGGAGAATCCGGGATCGGTCCCGGTTTCCAGCCTTCAGCCAGTTTCCAGCCTTCAGAATGTAGAGTTATTGTGTGTCCGGCGGGCGGCCTTCCCGCTTCTAGTCCTTGACTTCTAGCCCCTGGTTCCTGCTCTCCAGTTCTTTCCCCACGCTGTCGAGCACGCCGTTGACGAAGTGTACCGACTCGGGGGTGGAGAACTTGCGGGCAATCTCCAACGCCTCGTTGATCACCACGGCCCGCGGCGTCTCCGGATAAGCCAGCAATTCGGCCACTGCCGCCCGCAGCAGGTTGCGGTCTACGGCAGCCATGCGATCCATGCGCCAGTGTTCGGCATGGCGTTCAATCAGTCCGTCAATCTCGGTACTGCGATCTACCGCCGCACGAAAAAGATCATCGGCAAAGCCGCGCACTTCCGCGCTCGCCGAGCCGTGTTCGGCCCAGAAGGTTCGCCGAACATGATCCGCGTTCTGTTTGCCCATGTCCGACTGAAACAGCATCTGCAAAGCCATTTCTCGAGATTTGCGGCGAGTGCCCATGAAGACCAGTTGCCAGTTTACTGCAGGAAGGACAGTTACTTGTGCCGCTTCGGTTTCTTCCAGCCCTTGTCATTCCGAGCGAAGCGAGGAACCTGCTTTTTGCTGACGGCTGAGGGCTGAGGGCTGACGGCTTGTTTTAAAGAAGCCATCTCCACCGCGGCCAGTGCGGCCTCGAATCCCTTGTTGCCCATCTTCAGCCCGGCCCGGTCGATGGCCTGCTCGAGCGTGTCGCAGGTCAGCACACCGAAGGCATGCGGCACGCCCGTTTCCTGCGCCGATTGTCCGATTCCGCGCGTGACTTCGTTGACGATCACGTCGTAATGCGCGGTGTCGCCGCGCAGCAGACATCCCAGGCAGATGATGGCGTCATATTTCTTGGTTTCAGCCAGCGTCCGGGCCGCCGACGGAATCTCGAAGCTCCCCGGCACGCGCGCGATCGCGATGTCGTCCTTCTTCGCGCCGGTCCGCAGCAATCCATCACACGCGCTCTGCAACAGCCGCTCGGTAATGAACGCATTGAATCGCGAGACGACGATAGCGAAGCGCTTCCCGGTCGCGTCGAGATTCCCTCCCAAAGCGGGAATCGCTGGCGCCGGGGGAGCCTCAAGTTTCAATTTAGATTTCTTCTCCGTGACTCTGTGCCTCCGTGGTGAAATTGTTTTATTGTTTTGATCCGCGCAAATCCGTGGCAAACGGGTTTATTTTCCCTTGAACACCGGTGCCCGCTTCTCCAGGAACGCCTCCGTTCCCTCGGTCTTGTCTTCCGTCGCGCAGCAGACACCGAATAGCGTCGCCTCCAGATACAGGCCCTCGGCCAGAGACATCTCCATGCCCTTGTTCACCGCCTCCATCGCATACTGCACGGCCAGCGGGGCGTTGGCAATGATCTTCGCCGCAATCGCCTCCGCCCGCGGAATCAACTCCGCCGCCGCGACCACTTCATTCACCAGCCCGATGCGATGCGCCTCCTGCGCCGTGATCATCTCGCCCGTCAGCACCTGCTGCATGGCGAGCCCTTTGCCCACCAGGCGCGGCAGCCGCTGCGTCCCGCCGTAGCCCGGAATGATCCCCAGCTTCACCTCCGGCTGGCCGAGTTTGGCGTTCTCGCTCGCCAGCCGCATGGTGCAAGCCATGGCAATCTCGCATCCGCCGCCGAGAGCGAAGCCATTGATGCAGGCAATCACCGGCTTGCCCAGATTTTCAATCAGATTGAGCACCGATTGCCCGCGATGCGTGTACTCCTTGCCGCTGACGGCATCATGCTTGGCCAGTTCGCCGATATCGGCGCCGGCGATGAATGCCTTCTCGCCCGCGCCGGTAAAGATGACGACGCGAATCGCCTTGTCGGCTTTGATGTCGTGAAACGCCGCCCGCAGCTCCTCCATGGTGGCCATGTTCAGCGCGTTGAGCACCTTCGGACGGTTGACAGTGACGTACGCAATCGAGTTTTTCTTTTCCAGAATGATGTTTTCGAAGTTCATAAATTCAAATTCCTGGCCACGGATTCACGCGGATTACACGGATCAGAACCGATGAGCAAACCAAACCAAAGCTGCCAATGCCATGATCAGTAACGCAAACCCTCCAAATCGGTCCGCAAAGGTAGCTTTCCTGGTCCGGTAGCGTTCCATCATGCGACCGCCGGGGCTGTCGGGATTGTACCCACGTGGAAACCTCGCTCTCACCGCCTTCCATCGCTCTGGCAAGAAACAGATCAGGGCACCCTGCGCCGCGAGGAGCACCAGCGCGAGCATGAATAACGTGTCGAACAATATCTTGGAACCGGTTTTCATCCGTGTGGATCCGTGCGAATCCGTGGCTAAAGTTCATTCGCCCGCGGCTTCTCCGGATCAGAATAATCATAGAACCCGCGCCCCGACTTCCGCCCGTACCAGCCCGCCATCACCATCCGCTTCAGCAGCGGAGGCGACGCAAAGCGCCGCTCCTTGAACTCGTCATACATCACATGCGTAATGTAGTAAGTCGTGTCGAGCCCCACTAAATCCAGCAGGGTAAACGGCCCCATCGGATAGCCGCAGCCCAGCTTCATCGCATTATCAATATCCTCAATCGACCCAACGCCCTCTTCATAGGCCCGGATGGCATCGAGCAGATACGGCACCAGCAGCCGGTTGACGATGAATCCCGTCTTGTCCGAGGTGCGCACCGGAACCTTGCCCAGCTTCTTGGCGAACTCGTATGCCGTCTCGTAAACGTCATTCGATGTAGCAATGGTCCGCACCACTTCGACCAGCTTCATCAGCGGGACGGGATTAAAAAAGTGCAGCCCGACAAATCGCTCCGGCCGCCTGATCGCGGTCGCCAGTTCCATGATCGAGATGGAAGACGTGTTCGAGGCGAAAATCGCGTCTTTCTTCACGATGCTATCGATCGCGGCATACATTTCTTTTTTCTGCAAGACGTTCTCAATGATGGCCTCGATGATGATGTCGCAATTGGCCAGGTCGGCTTGGTTGGTCGTGCCCTTGAGCCGCGCCCGAATGGCGGTCTTTTGCTCGGCCGTGATCCCGCCTTTGTCCACGGGCCGCTCGGCAAACTTCGCCAGCGATTTCTCAATCCCGGCAAATCCCTTGTCGAGAAGCTTTTGCTCGACCTCGAGCACAGTGACGTCGAATCCCGCAGTCCCGCAAACCTGCGCAATACCGGAACCCATTAATCCACAACCGAGAACACCAACTTTTTGAATAGCCATTCAGAAACTTCCTTTGCCGCGGATTGACGCGGATTTTCGCGGATCAAAATCATTTCACCACAGAGTCACAGAGTCACCAACGCTTACCGAATCCTCCTCGAAAACCTTCCCACGGCCCAAATCACTCCCCAACCGAGAATAGTATTCAGAACCCAGCCCACAACCCATGCCGCATTTTCGAGCCATCCCTTGCAGCCTGCACCGAAGAAATAGACATCACAAATCCAGAATGCCGCGGACGCTCCCGGAATCAACAGCCACGCGGTGAAGTATCCGAATACGAGAACCGAAGCGGCGATGATTGAATTCGCCACCAGAGAAATTGCGAGCGCCTTGTATCGCCACTTTGTGGTCTTCCATCCGGGCATTCGAAAAGTCCAACACGCCTGGTCTCGGCTGCAGATTCAATTCATCTCCACCACCACCATCGCAATCCCCTGCCCGCCACCGATCCTACCAAACCGTTGTCATTCTGAGCGAAGCGAAGAATCTATGCACTTCGCCGCGGCTCGAGCTGATGATGCTCGAACCACTCCTTACGTACTCTCCGTATCAGATTGTTCGTGACACCGGTGCAGAGCGTCTTGGAGCGGTTGCTCATGATGTAGACGAAGTATGTCTTGGGATCGGGAAAGTGCATAGATCCTTCGCTCCGCTCAGGATGACAAGGCTCGTTCTTGATCCGCGAAAATCCGCGTGAATCCGTGGCAAGAAGTTAACTCATACTCTCGACCACCATCGCGATCCCCTGCCCACCGCCGATGCAGGCCGTCGCCAGGCCGTACTTCTTCTTCCGCCGATGCAGCTCGTACAGCAGCGTGATTACCAGCCGCGTCCCGGTCGCGCCCAGCGGATGCCCCAGCGCGATCGCCCCGCCATTCACGTTGACTTTTTCCCGATCGAGTCCCAACTGTTTTTCGACCGCCAGATACTGCGCCGCGAACGCCTCATTCACTTCAATCAGATCAATGTAATCGAGCGAGAGTCCGGCCTTCTGCAGCGCGATCTTCGTCGCCGGGACGGGGCCGCGGCCCATCAGCTTCGGCTCGACGCCGGCAATGCCCCAGCCCACAATCCGCCCCAGCGGTTTCAGTTGCCGCTTCAGCGCATTTTCGAGCGACATCACCACCACGGCCGCTGCTCCGTCCACAATGCCGCTGGCGTTCCCAGCCGTCACAGTTCCATTCTTGCCAAACGCCGGCTTCAGTTTCGCCAGCCCTTCCATCGTGGTCTGCGGACGCCGATGGTCATCCTCCGCCAGCACCTCGCCCGTCGGTTCACCCTTCGAATTCCGCAGCGGAACCGGCACCAGTTCTTCCGGCAAACGTCCCTCCTTATAGGCCGCGTCGGCGCGCTGCTGCGAGCGCAAGGCAAACTCATCCTGCATTTCGCGGGTAATCCCTTGTTCGGATCCATACAACTCGGCCGTGTTCGCCATGTAGGACCCGCAATAGGAATCGAGCAGCGCCACCATCAGCGAATCTTCCAGCTTGCCGCCCGGCGCCAGCGTGAACCCGTCGCGCCCGCGAATCACGAACGGGGCCTGTGACATCGCCTCCATGCCGCCGGCCAGCACGATCTTCGCCTCGTCGGTCTGGATCATCTGCGCCGCGCTCACAATCGCCTGCATGCCCGAGCCGCACAAGCGGTTCACGGTCAGCGCCGGAGTTTCAATCGGAATCCCGGCCCGCAATCCCACGTGCCGCGCGCCATAGAGCGCGTCGCCGGAAGTCTGCTGCGCGTTGCCAAAAACCACGTGATCGAATTCCTTGGCGTCAATCCCGGCCCGCTCGATCGCGCCCCTGGCCGCAACCGCGCCCAACTCCTGCGCGGTAAAATCCTTCAACTTGCCGCAGTAACGGCCAAAGGGCGTGCGCGCCCCGCAGACAATGGCAATATCCCCAGGCTTCAGCATGATTTTCCCGTTGGAACTCCGATCAGAGCGATGGGAGCGAATTCGCCAAACTGGTCAGTGTAGCAGTGGGGAAAGCGAATTGGCCAGAACGGGAGTATCGGGCGCTGCTGACCGAGTACCAGAACAGGACAACGATTCTCGCCGCGAAGGCACAGAGAAAAGCAATTGTTGATTGTTGATTTCTTGATTGTTGAATGAAACCCGACGAAGGCTCTTTACGCTACCGCGCCCGAGGCCAGCGCCGCGGGGCCCTCGGCGACGATCTTCCCTGGCCCCTGCGACATGGCCTGGGCGAGCGCGTGTTCGGCGCGGTTGATCACTTCTGTGACCACGTCGACCGGATCATATTCGGTGCGGATCACGGCCTCGGCCAGTCCGGCAGAGAACTGTATCGGCGTTCCTTGTTCGGCGCCTTCTTTCGCCGGCAGGCGCACTTCAGCGATGATCTTGCGCAGCTTTTCGATGGCCAGCATGGCTTCTTTTTCCGCCGTCTCACCCAGCAGGATGGCGATTGCGGTCGTGTCGTAGCGGAACGCGAGATCGTTGGTGCGGATGTTGGCCGCAAACAGTTGACCGACGCGCTCCATTACCGCCTGCACGCCTGCCTCGCCGTGCTCCCGGAGCATGGCCGCGGTCCTGCCAAACTGCAGCAGCAGCACGGAAAGCGCGGACGCATTTTGAATCGCCCGCTTGCTCTCGGCCAGCAACAGATCAATGTAAGAAGCGCGTTTCAGCAGGCCCGATTTCTCGTCGGTCACCGACAGATTCTTGACCAGCCGGCGCAACCCGGCGTTGTTCAGCGCGATCACCGTCTGATCGGCCAGCGTCTTGAGCACAACCATGTCGGCCTGTTGCCACACCCGTGGCCGGTTGTGCATCAACACCAGGATGCCGACTGTTTCTTCCCCATCACTGAGGGGAATCGCCAAAATGGATGCCGCCCCCAGGTCGGTGATTGCCTTCCTGGCGGCTTGCAGCGAGGTCGCTTTTGGCGCGTCATTGATGGCCAGCGGTTCATGCCCCTCGACCGCCTGATGCAGACACGCGACCAATTCGATGACCGCCGCAGTGTTCGCCCTCCTGACCCCTTCCGCACAGAACTCATCCACCGATGTCGGCGGCAATCCCGACTTGCCCATGGCTGCTACACACCGGGATGTTTCCCAATGCGCTCCAATCTCTTTCACGGCGGTATTCAGTACCGCGGGCGCCGTACCCTGGTGATACAACTTGCGGGTGATCTCGGCCACGCGGGTGAAGCTGCGAACGTCCGTCGCGGGATCGGCGGCCGGAGCTGCGGGTGCGGCAGTGGCAGCCGGCGGCAAGGGAGCCTCCCCGGCGTAGCGCGGCGTCACTCCCGCCGACATGTAAAGCCGCTGCAGATCTTCGTTACGCTCTTCCTCGCGCGGGAACAGTTCCTGAATCCGTTGCAGCCGCTCCACGGCCTTACCGCGCATGCCGTACTGCACCAGGATTTCCGCCTGCAGCATCAGGTCCTGCAGGGTGGAAGCGCCCAGGGTTCGCTGGTCAACTTGCACCGATGACTCCTCAGCCGGCTTGCTGACCGGCGTGAAGCGAGAGGAAATTACTTTGAAGCGTCCGTCATCGACTTTCCCTTTGATCATGTCCAGGCGTTTCAAGTGACCGGGCTCATAGGGATCCACTTCCGCAGCGCGATCCAGGCAATCGGCCGCCTTGGCAAAATTGCCGGTCTCACAATAAAGATCGAACAGCTTGAGCAGCGTCAGGCAATAGTCGTTTTCGCGGTTGGAGGCGTTGTACAGCTCGCTGAGGAACTCCAGCATCTGCGGCGTCTGGCGGTGCGCCGCGGTAAGGTCCTGCATGATGGCGATGAACTGCCGCCGCTCGCCCCGGCGGCGCTGGAACTGCTCCAGTTTGCGGGCCAGCGCGACGGCCGCGTCGTCCAGCGTGTTATCGAGCATCTGGCCGATCAGCCCGATCACCTGCTGCACCCGCGCCGGATTCTGCTCAAACAACTGCCACACCAGCGGTTCGGCCTCGCCAAAGCGTCCCGCCGCGACCAGAGCGCCGGCGTAGGTGTCGCGCAACTCTGGCGTCGCGTTTTCGGAGCTCAGCTGCGGCTCCAGAATGAAGATCGCCGCCCCGATCTGTCCCTGGGCCAGCAGAATTTTGCCGTAGGCCAGCGCGATCAGAGGATCGGATGAGTCCTCCTGGTAAGCGCGCTCGTACCATTGCGTCGTTTCCCCGCCCTCGGCCGCAGCCAGCTCTGCCACTCGCTGAAATGCCGCCGCCGAGGCTTTGCGATTTCCCAACTCGGAGGCCAGTTCGGCCACGCGCAGCAGGTTTGCCTGCGTGGGTTCCATGGCAACGACGCGGTCCAGGACTTCGGCCGATTCCTGTTTCTTGCCCAGTTTTGCCAGGTCAGCCAGCGCCGCCTCATACGTGCTGGCGGCCAGCTTCTTGTTCGATCCTTCGAGCAGCTGCCCGAAGCGGAATTTCTGCTGCCAGGTTGGGCTTCCATGCCGGACCAGCTTCTTGTAGGTCAGGCTGGCGCGGGTCGCATCCCCGGCTCCCACCTGGCGCTCGAACAATTCGCCCAGCAGCCGCACCGCGTCGTTGTTGCGGCTCAGCGAAAGCGACAGGTCGGCGGCCAGTTGCCGCACCACGTCGTTTTCCGGATCATCCCGCAGGACCTGCAGGTATTCCTCCAGGGCATCGGCGGTTTTGCCCTTCTGCAGGAGCTTCTCGGCGCGCTCTACGCGTTTGGCCAGTTCGGCCCGGTCCAGTCGTTTGTTTGTCTCAGGCATGCGGAATCAAGCGCACGAAACCCTGCTCCGATTCTAGGAGCCGGGTCCGGGGGCAGCAATGCGGTAAGGACCAGCCGCGATTACGAAGGTCACGCCCGACCGCTCCAGAAAAACTGCCCCTCAGATGGGTCAAAGCGCCTGGCAGGTAATGTTCTAACTTAGTCTTTTCACCACAGAGTCGCAGAGACACAGAGAAACCCAACTGCTTGGAAAAGCCCTCAGCTTCTGGTTATTACCGGTTTCGAGGTCTTCTCTGTGACTCCGTGCCTCCGTGGTGAAAAAGGGCAAATTTAGGAGGCTGCGCTGGCAAGACGAAGTTTCGTTGCTTCAAAAAAATAGGCGCCGGAAGGTTCCGGCGCCTTTCGAGGAGCAACGACTCGCGAGATGCGGTCTAGCGAGAAGGGAAAACTTTAGCCCGAAACTTTATTTGCTCTCCGCCACCGACGGACTGGCCCCAAAGTCGCGGCGGCTATTGACGGCCGTGCGGGCGGCGCGGGCGGCCGGTTGGGTCGCGGCAGCGGCTCCGTAGCGCTCCAGCAGGACCGGCGCCATTGTGTTTTCGGCTTCTTTGACGAAGATCATCTTGCTCTCCGAAGCCATGTCCACGCGCACGAAATCCCCCAGCCGAACCTGTCCCGTGGCCACCAGATTGGCCAGCGGGAACACCAGGTTGCGCTCGATGGCGCGCTTCAGGTGCCGCGCCCCGTAGCGCGGGTCGGTGCCTTCTTTCAGCAAATACTCTTTCACCGCCGCGGTGCAGTTGAACACGAATTGGTTGGTGCCGGCGGCCATCAGCACGCGCTGCTGCACCATGCCCAGTTCGATGTCGAGAATCTGCGCCAGATGCTCGTCGCGCAGCGTCTTGAACACCACGGTCTTGTCAATGCGGTTCATGAATTCGGGGGTGAACTTGCGCCGCGCCGCTTCCACCGCCGTGCGCTGAATCTTGTCGTCGAACGATTCGTCTACCTCAAATGCTTTCGGAGCAAACCCGAACCCGCCGTCCACCAGGTTGGTCATTTCGCCTGCGCCCAGGTTCGACGTCATAATGATGATGCACTGCGACAGATCCACGCGCCGGTTGTCGCCCAGGGTCAATGTGGCCTTGTCGAGAATTCCCAGCAGAAGCTGCCACAGCGAATCGCTCGCCTTTTCGATCTCGTCAAACAGCAGAATCGAGAGCTTCAGCTTTTCCGTGAACCACTGATTCAACGCTTCCTGCGTCAGCAGAGGATGCGTCTCGCGATGCCCCAAATATCCCGGAGGCGAGCCAATCAGCTTGGCAATCTCATGCGAGTGCTGGAACTCGGCGCAGTCAATCTTGATGCAGGCCCGCGAGTCGCCAAACAGCGCTTCCGCCATGGCCTCGACTACCCGCGTCTTGCCCGATCCGGTCGGCCCCAGAAACAGCAGATTTCCCACCGGCCGCCCGGGAGGGTTCAGCCCGGCCAGAAACATCTGATAGATCTCGACGACCTTCTCGACCGCCTGCTCCTGGCCTACAATGCGGCGACGTAGGGCGGTTTCAAACTCTCCAGCATCGTTGCTGCGGCGGTTCGGATCGAGCACTGTGGCGAGGTTCGTTCTCATAAGATGGCTGCCCGGGGCTCCCGGACCGGTTTCCTTTCGTTCGGCCGCTTTCTACGGCTCTTCTCGATCTGCTCTGGGATCTCTTGGGCCTTTTACCCTGTTTCCAGCCCACGCTCTAGAGTCGCCCGATCCGTTTGTCCTGTCCACCTCTCGATCACAGAACCGGGAGCGCTTCACCTAGCAAATAAGCAAACCGTTAGCCACCGATACGGCCTGATTGCAGCCGCCCGGAACTCATACTGCCGGCAGGAGTTAGCGCCAATCTAGGGCCATTCCTCCGGGCCTCGGCCCGAGCCCCATCTTCCCAAAGAGAAATACTTTGCAGTATCGGGGAAGGAACCCGTACCACCTTTGGGCCACATTGGGACGAACACTAGGAGCCACTCGCAAACTTCGCCCAACGGGCGGCATCATGAGTTGGCAGGCTTCGTCAACCATCTGCATCGCTGGAGCCGTTACCAAGGAAGACAGCCAACCGTGTCTGTCCCGCCGTAACTAGCAGGAGCCAAAGGCCAAAGCTAGCATCGCAGGGAGGGGAATTTGTGTCAGGAGGAAGCTTGCGCCTTTCGTCGGTTCGGATCATCACTACCAGTTCCTGTCTTCTTTTTGGCGCGGCCGCGTGGCGGTTGGGCCCGCATTCCGCTTCCGATTTCGCTGTCGCAGCGCAGACGGCCCGTACGGCAGCCATCGCCTCAGCCCCAGCGGCTCCCAAGATGCCGCACCTGCATTTAGTTAGCGCCAGCGTGTCGGCGATTGCCAAGTCCGGAACCTTGCCTGAACCGAAGCTCATCGCCCCTCCCGGCAGCGAGATTTACACGGCCAAGCGCGGCGAGGCCATCCCCACCATCGCCCACCATTATCTGGGCCGCACATCGTATCTCACTTCGGCTGAGCTCGCCAACGCTATCCGCGCCGTGAATCACAAATCCGACACGGCCAATTTCCTCAAAGCGAACGAGGAGATCATCATCCCCGGCATCCTCCCGGCGCCGATCAGCGAGAAGACCGTGCCGGTTCCCAAAGACTTTGAAGTTCGCGCCGTCTACCTGACCGGAATGATGGCAGGCAGCGACCACGGATTGCGCATCATCCGCCAATGGCGCCAGGTCGGCGGCAACGCCGTCGTCTTCGACATTAAAGATTCCGACGGCTCGGTGAGCATTTCCTTCGACCACCCGCTGGTGGGAAAGCACAACGTTTACATTCACGACCTGCCCAAGCTCGTCCATTTCCTGCATCAGCAGAATATGCACGCCATCGCGCGCATCGCCATCTTCCGCGACGAGCGCCTGGTCACCGACCACCCTGAACTTGCCGTGCAGTCGCGCCAGAACCACACGGCTTGGCGGGAGAACGGCAAGCTGGTCTGGACCGATCCCTCGCAGCCCAAGGTTCAGGAGTACAACATCGCGCTGGCGAGGCGCGCCGCCGAGCTTGGGGTCGACGAGATCCAGTTCGACTACGTCCGCTTCCCCGCCGAAGGCGACCAGAAAGACGCCAGCTTCGTGTTTCAGAAGGATCAACCAGAACCTACTCAGGATTCATGCGCCGACACCACCCCTGCTCATGGAGGGACGGACGCCACCGTCCGTCCCGTGGCAGCGAAGCCAGGCGTGACCACCACAAAGACAGGAACGAAGTTCCGTACGGACGGCACTGCCGGAGCCTGTCATGCCCCTCGCGGCCCGCAGCGTTCCGACGTCATCGCCGCCTTCCTCAAAAATGCCTACGCCGAGATTCATCCCACCGGCGCGCTGTTCTCGCTCGACGTTTTCGGCGTGATGGCCTGGCAGCGCCCGGTTGATCTCTCGCACACCGGCCAGGACATCGTGCAGATGGCCCGCTACTGCGACGTGCTCTCGCCCATGATCTACCCTTCGCACTTCTTCGGCATGGACAACATTCCGCATCCCGGCGACGAGCCCGCCCACTTCATCGGCGAGTCCATGGACCGCTTCGAGCTGATCACCAAGGGAAGCGGAGTCGTCATTCGTCCGTGGCTGCAAGCCTTCCACTGGCGGACCAAGACTTACTCGCCCGAATACATCAAGGTGCAGGTGGAGACCGCTCACGACAAAGGCGGCATCGGATTCTTGTTCTGGAACGCCGGCAACGACTACTCCAAGCCCTTCACCGCCATGCCCGAGATGAAGGCGGCAAACTACAAACCTGTGTTGAAGGAAAACGCCCCCTCTAGTTCGAGTGACGGAGCCAATCCCGGCGGAGCCGCTTCCGGGGCGACTTCCGGGACCGCTTCCAAAGACGAGTCCGGTTCGAAGAACGTGTCCGGCCCGCACGACGGCCCGCGCGAGGGAACGTCCGGCGGCGCTAGGGACAAATACCGCTTCTTCCGCGGCGACGAACTGCCCGTGGCCATCACGCAGGCAGCGCTGACCCCGACCGCCGCGACATCAGGAACCCACTAAACAAATTGTCATCGTGAACATGCGGGGACAGCCGCCCTCGGCTGTCCATGCGGGGTTGCTCGTGTGAGGTTGCTTGTGTGGGGACGGGCGCCCTCGCCCGTCCAGGCGGCCCAGAAGTATCGGGCCGCAGCCCTTTTGGGCTAGGTGGAAGTGATGTTGCCGGGGCCGTTAGGGACAGAGATAATGCGTTTATGCTGGACACCACCTACAAGGGGCGTTCTTTCCTGCATCGGGAATTGTGGCGCGTTGTGGAGATGCAGGGCGAGATTGCCGAGGAGAGACAAGGGCGCGGCGCTTTCTACAACCACCTTGTTGCAATGGTTTTCGCGCTTCATGCGGTTGAGGCGTATCTGAATTTCATCGGGGAACTGCTGGCCCCAGATATTTGGAGAGACGAGCGAAGGTACTTCCGCAAGGCGCCCTACCGGGGATTCGAGGGTAAGGTGCGCAAAGTCTTGGAGTTGGTATCGCTTCCGTGGGCAGTGGCGGACCGGCCCCTTAAGACAGTGCTTGAACTGAAAGAGCTGCGGGATTTAATAGCGCATCCCAAGACCGAACAGTTGTGCGGCAGCGTCCAAACGCCCGGCAATGAAGTCCCATCTGTGCTTGCTGTTCCCACTACGCTATCCAAGATCGTCACAGCCGAGGCGTGCGCAGTTTCCATCCATGATGTTGAGGAATTTCTCGACAACATCCACACGGCGGCCCGGCCGCAGACAGACGACATTTGGTTCGGCCCACGCGCCCTGCGTGGTGTAGATTTTCACGTTGGTGGCAGTTCGACATATACGAAAGACTGGAGCCTTACTGCTGCGGTGTTGTGGCTGGCTCTTGTTTTTTGTGGAACGCCATCCAAACATCAAACTCCTGCTCGCTGTCGACGCGCTCCTGATACACCCACAGTTCCGGCGGGGAATTTAGGTTTTCATCCTTCGCGTTGCTTATCGTGATCGGCTTCCAGATTAGCCCGGTTTCGGTATCCACCAGATACACGTCGGCGCGGGCGTGCGGACTGAAAAACAACTGGTACCGTCCGACATGGCTTTGCGGCGCGCTGACCTCTGCCTTGGGCGTCGTCTTGGTTGTTTGTGGGGCCTTCGCCGTTTGGCCAATCGCGCAGACGGCCACAATCAGCAGTACAGCACCAAACAAGTTCTTCATGTCGTGCCTCCAGTCGCCCCAAGCCTAGTGGGGCGTTTTAGCGCCTGTCAAACTAGGCGCGCCGCCCCACCCCTTCGACTACGCTCAGGGCTCCCTGCGGCCCGGTGCACCTGGGGCCGCCTGGACGGGCGAGGGCGCCCGTCCCCACACGAGCCACGGGGCATCAATCACGCTAAATATTGCCAAGTCGTGCTATATAATATCTTCATGAGGAACACGAAAACCCTTTCCGTCACCCTGCCGCCGGAGATGCTGAAGCGGGCGCAATCCATCGCGAAAAAAGAAAGCCGCACCTTGAGCGAGTTGATCCGGGAGGCGCTGCGCCGTTACGAACAGCGGTCCTGGTGGGACAAGGTCAATACCTACGGCCGCGCCACAGCCGAGCGGCAAGGCATCCGCGAAGCAGATGTGGACCGACTGGTCCATGAAATACGAGCCAGCAAGCGAGGGGCGAGAAAGTGATCCGCATACGAAAAATCCCCACGTCTCGCAAAAGACGCGAGACATGGGGCACCCGGCCAGCCCTCCCTGCGGCCCGATGAACCTGGGCCGCCTGGACCCTTCGACTACGCTCAGGGCAGGCCAAGCGAGGGCGCCCGTCCTTACACGAGCCCTACCCACACAAGCCACGCGGAGCATCAATCACGCTGCCGTAATAAGCCGGGCTGCTGGCTTTTGGAATGGTGTCGAGGAAAGCAGGTTCCTCACCGGGCTTGGGGCCCGGTTCGGAATGACAAGAGGTTTGGGAGGGATCAGCCTTTCCCAAGACTCACGTCCTTGGCTAACTAATATCGCCCTTCGGGCTGGCCACTGTCACTTCTTGGGAAAGTTCGGGTCGGCCTTGATCTCGCGAATCTGCTGAATGTGCCGTTCGGAATGCGTGGAGATCTCCAGCATCCATTGCCAGGAATCAATCAGCTCTCCATAGTCTCCGAAGCTGTGGGCGCGCAAGTCGTCGTCGGTCGTTTTGATGTACTGGATCATGGTCGCGCGGAGCGTCTGGAACTTGGCCAAGGCTTCGCCGAGGTCCTTGTAGGTCTCGACTTTCTCGTGTCCTCCGCCGGTCTTCGTGTGCACCACGCGATCGATGCCGTACCACATGATATCGGCGTCGGTGGCGTCCGATTTCTTGTCTTTCATGTCCGGCGGCGCCTTCACGGCCTTCATCAACTCGCGCCAGTAGTCGGGCTCGGCAACCGCCAGGTGAGAAACGCATTCCCGGATCGACCAGCGGTCGGGCGAGGCCTTGTACTCCAGTTGTGCCGGAGACAGCCCGCGCACTTCCTCCGCCAGCATTGACCCGGTCATTTCAAAGTGCACCAGCAAGTGCTCGCGATCCCGGTCGCTCATGCCTTGCGCAGCCGAAAGACGAACAGTTGTGGTTAGAAGAAGAAGGATGGGCAGAAGTCGGATGGTTTTCATAGAGTTCATGTCAGGAATCACTGCTTAGACCAATCCACCTAAAGAAGGTGAGCAGCCTCAGGTTCGACCGGACCCCGAAGGGGCGGACGAATTGCTCGAAACCAGGGTGGGGCGAAAGCAACGACGCGGGAAATCAAAGTCCCCACCCTGTCGCAAAGAACGCGACAAGGGTGGGGCAACCGTGCTTCCTGCGGCCCGATGAACCAGGGCCGCCTGGACCCTTCGACTACGCTCAGGGCAGGCTAAGCGGGGGCGCCCGTCCCTCCACGAGCCCGTTCCCACCCAAGGCCTGCCCCAGACAGCCCATTCTCCTCGGCTATAATGTTCAGCAAGGAGTTTCCATGGCCATCCAGAAGACCGAAAAGATCTGGTACAACGGCAAGCTCATCCCCTGGGACGACGCCACCATTCACGTGATGTCGCACGTGATTCACTACGGCTCTTCGGTGTTTGAAGGCATCCGCTGCTACGACCCGCCCGCCGGGCCGGCGATTTTCCGCGCTCAGGAGCACATCCAGCGGCTGCTCGATTCGGCCAAAGTTTACCGCATGGACGTGCCTTTCAACCGCGACGAACTGGTCAAGGCCATGCTCGAAACCGTGGGACACAACGGGGTGTGGCCGTGCTACGTGCGTCCAATCATCTTCCGTGGATACGGCGACGCGGGCGTCAGCGCGCTCACCAATCCGATCGAGATCTACATCGTTAACTATCCGTGGGGAAAGTATCTGGGGCACGAGAGCGACGCCTGCGACGTGTGCATCTCCTCCTGGACACGCCTGGCACCCAACACGCTGCCTGCCATGGCCAAGGCGGGCGCGAATTACATGAACTCCCAGCTCATCAAGATGGAAGCCCTGGCCAACGGCTATGTCGAGGGCATCGCGCTCGACGTGAACGGGTTCGTCAGCGAAGGCTCGGGGGAAAACCTGTTCGTGGTGCACCGCGACCGGCTGATCACGGCTCCGCTGGGCAATTCGGTGCTGCCCGGCATCACCCGCGACTCGATTCTGCAGATCGCGCGCGATATGAACATTCCGATCGTCGAGCAGATGATTCCGCGCGAGATGCTGTACATCGCCGACGAGGCGTTTTTTACCGGCACGGCCGCCGAGGTCACGCCCATCCGCACGGTGGATAAGATCAAGGTGGGCAAGGGCATGGTGGGGCCCATCACCAAGGCGCTGCAGAAGGAGTTTTACGCCATCGTGCGCGGCGAGAAGACCGACCGCTACGGCTGGCTGACGCCCGTCCCGGTGCGCGCCAAGCAGCCGGTCACTGTTTAATCCGCGGCGGGTTAATCGTTTGCTGTTCAATCTGGCGGCCAGGCCGCGGCGTATAATTTGCGACGCTTCCGCCGGGAAGCTCATCTATGCGGAGGGGCGGGGGCATTTCAGAAAAGCTCGCGCCCCTTCTGATCGTTCCAGCCCGAAAACAAAACGCTTTCACGAGGAGGAAATATGCCCCAAGGCCTGACTCCTGAATTTGCCCTTGGTTATCGCGCCATGATGCTCGACGGCGTCTTGCGCGAAGCCGAAATCACCAAGAAAGTGATCGCGGCCGTGCCCGATGCAAGGGCCGATTACAAGCCCGATCCCAATGCGCGCACGGCCAAGGAATTGGCGTGGCACCTGGCCAACACCGATATCCAGTTTCTGGATGGAATCGCCGCTTTGAACTTCGGCATGGATACGCCCGAACATAAACCCCAGACCTCAGCCGAAGTGGCCGCGTGGTACGACGAGAACATCAGGCGCGGCGTGGCCCGCGTGGCCGCGATGACGCCGGAGCAGTTACTCACCCCGATCAACTTCTACAACGTGTTTAACATGCCGGCAGTGCTGTATCTGGGATTCCTCAACAATCACAGCGTCCACCATCGCGGCGAGCTGGCAACGTACCTGCGGCCGATGGGATCGAAAGTGCCTTCGATCTACGGCGGAAGCTACGATGAGCCGTTCGAGATGCCGGGCAGCCCGGAGGAAACTGCGGCGTAAGTAGCCTTTCAGCCGGAACCAAGCCGCCCCAAGGGAGTCTGTTACGAAACGGCGGGCCAAGAAGTAGGAAGGAAGCGATGTTCTGAAACCGGGACATCGCTTTCTTGTTGTTGGACGAGTGGACCGCGATGGTCAGGATG
>Ga0209517_10002845_pt1 | contig 23925 bp, 15 predicted proteins | sample PeaSoiMetSII2010_FD_187695 | JGI IMG/M metagenome (GOLD analysis project Ga0209517, IMG submission 187695) | Peat soil microbial communities from Weissenstadt, Germany - SII-2010 (SPAdes) (version 2) | ecosystem: Environmental > Terrestrial > Soil > Wetlands > Peat | place: Germany... | reverse complement strand
CGATGCGCACCCTCTACGGCACGGAACACACTCTGCGGGGCGCGGAGATGGACACGCTGCGCTACAAGCTCTCCCGGACCAAGCCCGAGGACGAGAGCTTCCAGCCGGCCAAGAAGGCCATGATGCGTTTGGTGGCGGAAGAGTGCGCGGCGGTGGAGCGGGAGTACGAGATCTTCCTGCAGGAGCACGTGACGAACACGCGGTCGGCGCGGGTGGCGGCGACGGCGCCCTCGCACGCGCAGTGGGCGGCCATCATCCGCCAGCAGAACTCGCTGAACCGGCAACTGGAACACAAGATCCGCCTGCTCATGGAGCTGCAGCGGGAGCGGAAGAACGAAGCGCAACTTCTCGAGAGCCTGGAAGCGTCATCGCCGCCGGATGCGGGCGACTCGCAGGGCGGCGGTCAACCCGCAAGTTCGAAACTCGAAAATCGAAATTCGAAACTCGGCTCTTCCAATTTCCGGCTGAACGCGCCAACGGTCAGCGCCCCGGCGGCTTCACACCCTTCCGCGACCGGGATGGCGCAGACCTCGTCTTGTGAGGTCCCGGATGTCCCGAAGGGACAGGCTGGAACGGAGAATTCGAATCAGCCAGTGACCGAAGAACAGGGCGGCGTGCTGGAGGAAAAACGGACAATAACTTCAGTTACCGCCGCAACGGCAGCGGTGCTGGTCTGGATCGGCGCGGTCCTTGCCGTCACCTTCAAAAACATCAAAAATCGTGGGAACGAACTCAAAGAATTATTGCAAAGACAGGGGATAACTGAAATAGTGGCCTTAAAACGAACTCGTTTTCGCGCAGAAGAAGCGGCAATCGCCGCGGAACGAGGCGGCATTTCGACGATTGTAGGGGGATGGCTTGTCCTCCCCTGGCCAAGCCCCGAAGGGGCGACCTAACGTAGCCCAGGCCAACGGCCTGGGTGGACGGCCGGTTGGCCAACCTGAGCCCTGAAGGGGCGATGAACCGCACCCGAGATATGCGCGCCCCTTCAGGGCTTGGAACAGGAATTCATATTATGCTTCACGCTCACCCAGGCCGTTGGCCTGGGCTGCGTTAGGTCGCCCTTTTGGGGCTGAACGGGGCAGGCTAACTCCTGCGCCTACGAAGGTGTGAAAGAATCGAGAAGCCATGTCACTCCGAGCGAAGCGAGGAGAGAGAATGTCTCACGAGCGGCAAGCAGGAAGCTGTGGCCAATGCCCGAATTGGCTTGAGTGGCAAGATAATAGGCTTGATCTTCGAGATCTTGGTCGGCCTTCGGCCGGAGGGCGTATCGGCGGCTCAATGGATACCAGATTTCTTCAAGCGCTCATCCAATCGCCGATGTTGGCTCTCCCAATAGTTCGGCCCGACCTCATACGGCTCGCCCGAGGTGATGCCTTCGATGGCCAGGGCTGCGAGCTCCTCTTCTGCGTGCTGGTCCGCGCGCAGAAGGCGCTCGACATACTTTTCGACAGTAACTCCCTCGGCCTCTGCGCGCCCGCGGATTCTGGTTTCGAGCTCTGGAGGAATAGTGATTGTCATGGCTCCTCTGCCTGCTGAATTCGTTCTAATTCTACCACGCGTTGATTGCTTTTCGGTTCGAAACCTGAGATTCTTACGCGGGAGAATCCCATGAAAAAAATCCTCAACGATCCGTTTGCCTATGTTGACGAAATGCTGGAAGGGTTGTGCCTGGCTCATCCCGAATACTACCGGCGGCTCGGGCCGGAAGGTCGGGTAATTGCACGGGCCAGTGGTCCGGTGAAAGGAAAAGTTGGAATCGTCTCAGGAGGAGGGTCGGGCCACCTGCCGGTGTTCACTGGCTACGTCGGCAAAGGATTGCTGGACGCTTGCGCCATTGGCGACGTATTCTCATCACCTTCCGCGGACCAGATGGCCGAGGCGATGCGCGCCGCGCATGGCGGCGCGGGAATCCTGCGCTTGTACGGGAACTATGGCGGGGACAACATGAATTTCGACATGGCCGGTGAGATGCTCGAGATGGAGGGAATCACGAGCACCACCGTGCGCGTGGCGGACGACGTGGCCAGCGCCCCGCCCGAAGAGCGCGCCAAGCGGCGGGGTGTTGCCGGGCTGGTTTACGCTTACAAACTCGCCGGGGCCAAGGCCGAGAGCATGGCTACGCTCGATCAAGTCACCGCGGTCGCCCAGAAGGCCGTGGACGCCTGCCGCTCGATTGGCGTGGCACTTACGCCCTGCACGGTTCCGAGCGTGGGGCGGCCGACCTTCGAAATCGGCGAGAGCGACATGGAAATCGGCATGGGGATTCACGGCGAGCCGGGCGTACAGCGAGGGCCGCTGCGGCCCGCGGACGCGATCACGGACGAGATGGTTTCCCGCCTATTCACTGATATGCCTATAAATCCTGGAGATAATATCTCTGTACTGATTAACAGCCTGGGCGCGACACCTCATGAAGAGCTTTATATCGTTTACCGCCAGGTCGCGAGGCGATTGAAGGACGTAGGGGCCGCGATCGTAATGCCCCTGGTCGGCCGTTATGCCACTTCCATGGAAATGGCAGGTCTGTCGATCACTTTCTGCAAACTGGATGACGAGCTGGAAGGGCTGCTCAGAGCTCCCTGCGATTGCCCATTCCTGAGGATCTAACATGCCGGCAGGGCTCACCACCGCAGTACTGTGCGAGGCTATGAAGCGCGTGGTTGTGAAACTCGAAGCCTGCGCGGACGAATTGAACGCTCTCGACGCCGCATTGGGCGACGGCGATTTGGGAGTGACCATGGTGCGCGGCGGCCGTAGCGTGCTGGCCGAACTGCCCAACCTGCCGGAGGACGTCGGCATGGCGCTGCTGAAATGCGCACAGGCGCTGACGCGGCTTTCAGGGTCGACGTACGGGACCTTGCTGGCCACCGGCCTGATGAGCGCGGCGAAGTCAACCAAAGGACGGCGGGAAGTTCCCTGGGCTGAAATCTCGCCGTTGCTCGGTGGCGCGATCGCTGCGATCTCCCAGCGCGGCGGGGGAAAGCTCGGGGAAAAGACGGTGCTCGATGCGCTGGACGCCGCACGCGTTGCTACGGAAGGCGTTGACGATCCCGCTGCTTTGGCCGCCGCCGCCGATCAGGCTGTTGGCGGGGCCTTGGAGCGGTTTCGTGACCAGCCCTCGCGACAGGGCCGGGCCCGCATCTTTGCAGATAAGAGTGTCGGCCGGGACGATCCGGGAATGGCGGCCTTCAAGCGCATTACGGAAGCGCTGGAATGAGAGGAATGTGTCATCCTGAGCGCAGCGAAGGATCTCCGCAGTTTCCTATGACCCAGCGGTTTGAGAACAACTGCAGAGATCCTTCGCTGCGCTCAGGATGACAGGCGGTTGGTTATTCACGCGTCGGTTGCTGACATGCCGAAGAGCGGCACGGCTGCGCCACCCGTGATAGCATCTCATTCACTTGAAGTGGAGGCAGTATGAAACGTCTTTGGGCTGTGCCGGTTGTTTTCTTCATAGCGATGAGCGCCTTGGCTCAGTCGGACCCTTGGGCGCCGCTGCGCGCCTTCGAAGGGAAATGGGAGGGTGAAACCTCCGGCAAGCCGGGGAAGGGGACCACTAAGCGCGATTACCGGTTTGAGCTGAACGGCAAGTTTCTGTTCCAGCGTGACAAGTCTGTCTATCAACCTGCGGATCCGGCAGGAAAACCGCTCGAGCACGAGGATTTCGGCGTCTTCAGCTACGACACGAACTTGAAGAAGATCCTCTGGAGGCAATTCCACAGCGAGGGGTTCGTCAATGAATACGCCCTGGACTCGGTGAGCGAGGACGGCAAGACTCTCGAGTTTGTAACCACGCACATCGAGAACCTGCCCGGCTTTCGGGCCAAGAAGCAGTATCGAATTGTCTCAGCCAGTGAGATTGAGGAAACGTTCTGGCTGGCGCCACCCGGAAAGGAGTTGGCAGTCTACACGGTCGCTCATCTGAAGCGGGTGCCGTGATACGGTCGCGTCGAGAGGCGCATACATCGCGGCAGACACTGGCGCGACGTATGCGCCACGCGGCACTGCTGTAGGGGTAGGGCTTGCCCTACCCGCTCGTGAGGGGACGGCAAGCCGTCCCCCTACAAGGAAGCTACTTTGAGAGAGCTTTCTTGAGCGCTTCCAGTTCGGGCTCGCCCGGGCCGAGAGGCAGCTTCACTTTGCCGCGCTGAACTACCGAGCGACAGAGCGCCATCATGATCTCGAAATCCCTGAAGGCGCTCTCACCGTTGCAGGGGTGAACCTTCGTGTCGTCGTCGAGCCACTCGACCATCTCCTGCACATACGGGCCCATGTCGTGTTCATAGTCCATGCAGCCCGGACCGGAGCTTGCCCCTTGGCGAGTGACGGCGCGCCAGCCGCCGCCGGTCAGCACTTCCGCAAAGCCTTCCGAACCCTGCGCGCCGACGCGGGCCTTGCGCCACCAGTAGTCGACTTCGGGAACATCCGGCGCGCCTTCGCCGCATTCGACGATGCCGCGCACGCCGTTGGCGAACTGGATGAACCCGCCGATGTAGTCCGGGGACGGGTGATTATCCGAAAACTTTCCCGTGCCGTCCGCTTGCCCGGCAACCCATTCCGCCTCGGCGTAGTCGTTGTACCAGCGGGCATAGTCAATCAGGTGCGTCATCATGTGCATCATCCAGCCGGTGGCGTGGCCGTAGACGGTGTGGACGCGGCCCAGCGCGCCGCTGGCGATGATCTCCTTCACCTTTCTATAGTGTTCGCCGTAGCGGTGCTGGTGGCTCACCACGGTTTTCACTTCGGCGTCTCGCACCAGTTTCATCATCTCCAGCGCCTCGTTGGTGGAAAGCGCCGTCGGCTTCTCGTAAGCGATGAGCTTCACCCCTGCCTCAACGCCGGCGCGGATCAGCGGCAGGCGCAAGTCCGGCAGCGTGCAGAAGCAGAACACGTCGGGCTGCGTTTTCTTCACCAGCGCGGCAGCGTCGGAACTGGTTTCGCTCACGGCGAATTTCTTTGCCGCCGCTTCCAGACGGCCTGCGTCAATGTCGCACAGGCCAACCAGGCGGAACCGGCCGTTCTTCTGGAACGCCGTGGCATGATGCGTGCCGCGCTTCCCCATGCCCGCAACCACAACGGTGTATTCTCGATTGGAACTCATGGAACCCCCTGTGGATTGAGTCATTGAGCCATCGGGTCATTGATTCATTGAGGGACGCCCGCACAGGACTGGCGAATCAATCGGCAGGCGTTGCACAGGCCGCCCAATCAATCAACGGCTGAATGGTACAAAGGCTCGAGGTAATAACAAACTCGGCTATATGAGAGTCGTCCAGCCCGCGCCGGCGAGCCGGTGAAAATCCGGCGCGGGACTGGACCAATGAATCAATGGCTCGATGACTCAATCGCTCAATGGCTCAATGACTCAATGGCTCGATCTATCCCAAGCGACCACGCCCTCGATCACCGCTTGCACTTCTTCCTGGGTCAATTCGGGGAACATGGGCAGCGAGAGCACACGCGCCGCCGAGACCTCCGCGTGTTTCAGCGAGCCCGAGATGCGCGCGCATTTGCCCCACGGATAGCCTTCCTGCTGATGGATGGCGATCGGGTAGTGAGTGAGCGCTGTTACGCCTCGCGCATTCAAAAACGCTTGCAGGTCGTCGCGCTTCTCGGTCTCGACCACGTAGAGGTGATAGATGTGGCGATAGCCCGGGACGGCATAGGGCAGCTTGAGAGAGGTGTTCTTCAACCCCTTATCATATTGGGCCGCGAAGCCGCGCCGCTGGTCGTTCCAGTGGTCGAGCTGTTTCAGCTTGACGCTGAGCACGGCGGCTTGCAGATCGTCCAGGCGGCTGTTGTAGCCCATGCTGTGAACGGAGCGCTTCAGCGAGCCATGGTTGCGCAGCCTGCGCACGTGCTCGGCGACTTCCTGCCGGTTCGTGACTACAGCCCCGCCGTCGCCAAAGCAGCCCAGGTTTTTCTGGATGATGAAACTGGCGCACATCGCGTCGGAAAGCTCGCCGAGCGAGAAGTCCGGGCCGCGCGCGCCCATCGCCTGAGCATTATCTTCGATGACCAGCAGGTTGTGCTTCTTGGCAATCGCCGCCACCGCGCGCATGTCGGCAGGCTGGCCGTAAAGGTGGACCGGTACGATGGCCTTGGTCTTCGGCGTGATGGCCGCCTCGATCAGGTTGACGTCGATGTTGCAGGTCTTCGGCTCGCAGTCGACGAACACGGCCGTCGCTCCGGCGACCCAGATGGCCTCCGCGGTGGCGAAGAATGTGTTCGCGGTGGTGATCACTTCATCGCCAGGCCCGATGCCCAGCGCCATAAACGCCAGCCACAGAGCGTCCGTGCCGGAGTTCACGCCCACTGCTTCCGTGGTGTTGCAATACGTGGCAAGTTCTTTTTCAAATTGCTTGAGCTTGGGGCCCATCACAAAACTGCCGCTTTCCAGGACTTCCAGAATGGCCGCGTCCATTTCAGCCTTTACGTTGTGATACTGCCGGACGTGGCCGTAAAACCCAACTTTCACTGACGCCATGACCTTCCTCCTTATTTTTCCAAATGAATGACAAACAAGAATAGCGGAGACTTGCGGAACTGTCTAGAGCAGTCGAGAGTCGAGAAGTTGAAAGTCGAGAGAGCGAACTCAAGGGTTGCGAGTCGGCCTCAAAGCAAACTGAAAAACGAATTCAAATGGCAAAAGGCAAATGGTTCTTGGTCTTGGGAATCGCAAATTTTAGCCCGTCTGGATTTTGCCATTCGCAATTCCAATTCGCATTTCGTCACACGCGTGCTGTGCCGCAATTGCCAACTGCCAACTGCCAACTGCCAACTGCCTACAGCCAACTGCCCACTGCCCACTGCCCACTGCCCACTGCCCACTGCCCACTGCCCACTGCCCACTGCCCACTGCCTACTGCCTACTGCCTACTGCCTACTGCCTATTGCCTTCTCACCCTCCCTGCACAACGTCGCGCACTTTCTCGACAGCCGATGCATCTTCAAGGCCGGTCACGTCACCCTGAACGGCACCCGTCGTAGAAAGTTCCACCAGAAGGCGGCGCATGATTTTGCCGCTTGGTGTCTTGGGGAGGGCCTGAGTAAAGAATATGGACCGGGGCGAGGCGATCTTGGAAATGCGTGACTCGACATGCGAGCGAATTTCTTTGCGGCGATAATCCGAGGGCGTGAATCCGGTGCGCAGGGTGACAAAGACGACGGGCACCAGGCCTTTGATCGGATCCGGCACGCCAACCACGGCCACTTCCGCGACCCCTCTGCATTCCATCACCACGCTCTCGATTTCCATGGTGCTGAGGCGATGACCAGCCACGTTGATCACATCGTCCACGCGGCCGAGCACCCAGAAATGACCATCCGAATCCTGGATGGCGGCGTCGTAGGTGAAATACGCTCCCGGAACTTTCGTAAAGTACTCCGTGACGAACCGTTCCGGCTCGCGCCACAAGGTGCGCAGCATCATGGGAATCGGCTCACGAAGGACGAGGTTGCCGACGGTATTGGGCGGGACTGGATTCCCCTGGTCATCGACGATATCGGCCTTGGCGCCCAGGAATTGGACGCCGCAGGAACCAGGCTTCATGGGCACCAGCCACGCGGCACTGGCCAGCGGACATCCCGCGGATTCCGTCTGGCCCCAGGTGTTGTTGATATAGACCTTCCCTTTGCCCAATTTCTGATCCGTCCAGTGCCAGGCTTCGGGACTGAACGGCTCGCCCACCAGCGAGATAACTTCCAGGCAGGACAGATCGTAAGGCTCCATGAGCTTCTCGCCATATTTCATAAGCATGCGCAGAGCGGTGGGAGAAGTAAATATCTTGTTCACACGGTACTTGTGGACGATCTGATAGAAGCGATCGGGCGTTGGAAAATCGATGGCGCCTTCGAAGACCACAGTTGTCACGCCGTTGGATAGAGCCCCGATCACACCCCAGATTTGCAGCGTGGCCCAGCCGATGTCCGCAGTGCACCAGAGGATGTCATGAGGGTGGTGGTCCATGTGATACTTCGCATAGACGTAGTTGTTGATAAGAAACGCAAGACCCGAATGCACCACTCCTTTGGGCTTGCCGGTTGTGCCGCTGGTGTAAAAAACCACTCCGGGCTCGTTTGCCTCGATCGGCTCCGCCGGGCATTCGATGGGCGCAGACTTCATCAACTCGTCCCACCACCAGTCTCGTCCCTTTTTCATCCGCATTTTGGTTCCGGCGCGCCGCACCACGATAACCGTTTCGACAACGCGGAGATCTTCTATCGCCTCGTCAACTTTCTCTTTCAGCGGCAACGTATGGCCGCGCCGGTAAGCTGCGTCTGCGGTGATGATGAGACGAGGATCGAAGTTTTCCAGTCGCGAACGCAGCGCCGGAGCGGAAAAGCCCGAGAAGATCGTGTTGAAAATGACGCCCAGGCGATAGCAGGCCAGCACCGCCACGATGGTCTCCACCAGATTAGGAAGGAAGATCGCCACGGTATCGCCCTTCCGCAGGCCGAAACGCTTCAGCACGTTCGCGAACTTGTTCACTTCGTGATAAAGCATGCGATACGTGTAAAAGCGTGTGCTGAAGTCTTCGCCTTCCCAAATCAAGGCCAGCTTGTTGTCCGCGCCATGCCGCAAGTGGCGATCAATCAGGTTCAGGCATACATTGCTGATTCCGCCCGAGAAGTACTGTAGGTCTTGAAAACCACCCTTCCGCACAGTATCCCAAGGCTTGATCCATTCGAGTTCGGAGGCGACTTGTGCCCAAAACGAGGCTGGATCTTCCTGCGACTCGCGCAAGAGACGCTCGAAGGCCTCGATGCTGCCGGCGTTGGTTCCAGCCGCCTTCAGGGGGACGAGAAACCGCAACCGGCTCTCGCGCACCATGTCGATTTGATCGGTCGATTCAATCATGCAGGTCTCCTGCGCGTTGTTGAAGTGCGCTGTTCTTCGTGCGCCTGGGCGCAGCGTGCTTAAAACCGAAGGCCCAAAATGGGGCACTTTATCTCTAGCTGGAGTGAGTGTCAAGCTATCGTCTATAATCGCCTGTCCTAGCGACGGCCAGAATCAGCATACGAGGAGGGTTGGTTTATGAAGAGTTCTATTTCTCGGAGATCGGTTCTACGAGCTATGGGGACGGCGGCCTTGTCGGGTGCCGTGATTCCGGCAAACTTCGCTCTTGCAGAAGTTCCCGGGGCTGCGGATGGCGGTTGGCGTCCGGAAGGCCCCGACACGCCCAAGATCTGCTTAGACATCGCGTCGAACCACCTCGAGGAAGCCACGATGCGCGGCGTGAAGCAGATCGGAGTCAACCACGTGGCCTGCGGCGGAAGCCCTCCGATTCCTTGGGAAGAAAGCCAAATTCGGTCGATCATGGACACACTTAAATCCGCAGGCCTAACGCTTGGAAACATGATGATCGGCGGATTTCCGAACACGCTCTATGGAAGGCCGGGGCGTGACGAAGAGATCGAGAAAGTGCGCCAATCGATCCGCGCTGCGGGCAGAGCGGGTTTGCCTGTCATTGAGTACAATTTTTATGCGCACCGCGCCACCGAGGGATATTATGCGGAAATCGGAAGGGCCGGCGCGGGGCTGACGGCGTTTGATTATGGCCGCGTAAAGAACCTGCCTCCGCTTGCGAATGAAGGGGCACACACTCTCGACGAGATGTGGCGGAACATCACGTATTTTCTCAAGGCAGTGATTCCTGTAGCTGAGGAATCGGGCGTGCGACTGGCTCTGCATCCCAACGACCCGCCTGCCCCGATCAGTCGCGGTTCAGAACAGATCATGGGGAGCGTGGAAGGATGGAAACACCTCGTCGAGATCGTGCCCAGCAAGGCAAATGGGATCACGTTTGATTGTGGCGTGACACGGGAAATGGGCCAGGACCCCGTGGAAGTGTGCCGTTATTTCGGAACACGGGACCGCATCAATCACGTGCACTTCCGAAACGTTCAGGTGCGTGTGCCGAACGAGAAATACACCGAGGTGTTCCTGGATGACGGACAGGTCAACATGTTCGCCGTCATGAAGGAGCTGGTTCGCCAGAAATATCCGCGGTTGATTTATCCGGAGCATCCGCGCGCCTTGGATGCTGACCGCGAGCTGCCACGCATGGGATCGTCCTACCCAGGTGGCGGCGCCTATGTCGGCTTTGTTTACAATGTGGGTTACACCCGAGCTATGCTGCAAGCGGCGCTGACTTAGAGCGGACCGGAATCAGGCGGCCTCGCCGGACATAGAATTCCGTGTCGCCCCACCGGACGCGATTCGAAAGCAGCGCCAGCACCCAGACCAGGAACTCGAGTGTGTCGCGCAGAGGGATCAGCCACCATCTCCTGGCCAAAAGCGGGTCTTTCATTCCGTAAGCGCCAAAGCTTAAGGCCACGCCCAGGCGGGCCGCCAGTGGAATTGCCAGAAACCCGATCGCGATCAGGCGAGAGGGCGCTACCAAGGCTGCCGCGATGGACCACGGCAAACCTTTCGTGAACAACTCCCCAACGTATCCCCAGGGCCGGCAGTGGCGTATGAACACGCCCCAGCGTAGTTGATGGGTAAAGAACTGACGAGCCGAAGCGGAAGCGCAGAGTGTCTCGACATGGCAGGGGATCAGTTCCACCCGATAGCCTCGACTCGCAATGCGCTTGCCTAGGTCGTGATCGTCGGTGGCGCGGTCAGCCAAGGCCTCGAAGCCACCGATCTCCGCCAGACGGGTCCGGGTGAGCGCCATCGTGGCGCCCAAGGCAAATCGCACGCCTTCGAGCTTCCGCGCCACCAGAGTGCTGGGCAGCCAGTCGGTGGTCAGGTTCAAGGCCTCGAGTTCGGACCAGAGGCTGGCGACCGTCATGCCGCGATACAAAGATGTAACTGCCCCGACGGAGGGATCGCGAAAGGGCGCGACGACGCGCCGCAAATAGTCCGGCCGGACGCGCGTATCGGCATCGCTAATCACCAGCAACTCGTGGCGTGCTTCCGGCAGCAAGCGGCAAAGCTTGGCTACCTTGTTGTTCGTGGCATGGTCCGCCTTTCCTATCACCAGCCGAATTGGTACTCCCGGAAAATCGTGCATGATCCGCTTAACAACGGGAATGGCTAAGTCCCGTTCGTCATCCACGCCAAACAGGATCTCGTATTCCCGGTAATCCTGCCGGCAGAAGCTCGCAAGGCTTTCGTAGGCCTCACGCTCCAGGCCCTTTAAGGGCTTCAGAATGCTGACCGGGGGAGTGAAGTCCGGGGTCGGCTCAGGTCTGGGCCGGAAGAAATCCCAGGCGCAGAGGGTTGCCGCCAGATAGTAAATCAGTGGAAGGATAGCTATCGCAAGAACTGCCCACCTAAGAAGAGACAACAGCATCAGTCCTTTCTTCGATCTTGTGTTGAAATACCCGCCAGGTCGATCTGGCGAACGGTTATTCTACTCGAAGCCCGTGGCGGTGTGCAGCGCGATCTGGTGAAAGTTCCGGCGCGGCCAAGGCAGTTCCCGGGCCTTGGCCTGGAAATCGTAGTCCTTGACATGGGGGAGGCGCGGGGGTAGAACTATTTCGTCTGGCTTGTCAAAGAGTGCAAACTGAAAATCCTGGGCGAGGAGGGTACCCGTGAATAGACCTGAAGGTAGGTGGGGTAGGCTCAGTGTCGTCGCGGCTTGCTTTGTCATACTGTTCTCGTCGATGCTGCGAGCCCAACTCTATACGGGCACAGTAACGGGGATCGTAACAGACCCCTCGGGCGCCGTTGTTCCAGGCGCGCGACTGGAAGTGGTGGATGAGCAGAAGGGATTCGCTTTCACGGCGACCACCGACATTGCAGGCAACTACCTGGTCCGCAACTTGCCTCCTGGAACTTACAGGATTTCGGTCAAAGCTGCCGGCTTCAAAATGGAAAGCCGGGGCGGCATCATTCTGGACGTCAACCACAATGTGGCGGTGGACTTCCGCTTGCAGCTTGGTGCGACCGCACAAACCGTGGAAGTCACGGGGCAAGCGCCGGTGCTGGAGTCCCAGGACGCCGTCACAGGTCAAACTGTGGATCGGAAGTTCATCAACGATCTGCCGCTGGTCAACCGCTCCGTGACGGACCTGGTGATGCTCACCCCGGGGGTGACGGAAGTGGACACCACTTGTCTCCTTTGCACCGCCAACAATTTCATTTCCAACGGCACGCGCAATGCCACCGCCGACATCTTGATGGATGGTGTCACAACTACCAACTTCGAACAAAACAGCGGCATCCTCTTCCCGCTTTACACGCCGTCGGTAGACGCGGTTCAGGAGTTCGTGGTGCAGGAGACGAATTTCAGCGCGGAGTATGGTTTCACGGGTTCCACCATTGTCAACATGGTCATTCGTTCTGGGACGAATAATTTCCATGGGAGCGCTTACGACTTTCTTCGCAATTCCGTTATGGATTCCAACAATTTCTTCAACAATGCTGCGGGCATTCCCCTTCCGGCGCTGAAGCTGAACAACTTCGGCGGGACCGTCGGCGGGCCCATCAAACACGACAAGACCTTCTTCTTCTTCGATTACGACGGCACGCGCTCGTCGTCGCTGAGCACTTTCCAGTTCGGGGTACCTACCGCGCTGGAAAGGTCCGGCAACTTCGGCGAACTCTGCGGTTACGTAGGGGGGACCTTCGATTCCACCGGCATGTGCTCGGATCCCGACGGGCAACTCTGGGACCCTTACACCGGTGTCTACAACAATGATCTGGGCGGCCCCCAGCGGTCTGGTTTCATCCCCTATAACAACTTGATTAACTATACGAGCCCTGGAAATCCCAATCTGAACGGTACCTCCCTGCAGCTTCCCGCGGCCCCAGGCAACCTCATCGACCCGATCGCCTACAAAATGATGCAGTACTTCCCGCTGCCCAACATCGCCGTAGGAACTTCGGCATATAATCCTTACACCAATTGGCAAGGCTCCGCGAGCGCGCCGGGTGTCAACAATCAGTTCGACATCAAGATCGATCAGCGTTTCAGCGAGAAAGATCTTCTGGCGGTTCGGTACTCGCGCGCCTGGTCTCCGGGCCCTCACTCGCCCAACTGTTTTGGCAACGTCGCGGATCCGTGCGACGGAGGTCCAGCCCCCGGCGACGCCAACCTGGTGGCCATCAACCACACGCACACCTTCGGTCCCACCCTGCTGCTCACTGCGTCCTACGGCCTAGCGCGGTCTTACGTATTCGAGGAGACAATTGCCGCGGAGTCGCAGTACAAGGGTTTGTCTCCCACGGCCACTCTTGGGATGCCCGCGTACATGGACGATTCCCACATCCCATTTATTCCCGCGATCGCGCTGGGAAACTACTCGTCGCCGGGTGGCACCAATATGGGAACCGAGCCCTGGAGCTACGAGCGGGAGGGTACGGAGACGCACGAGCTCCTGGGCGCACTGAACTGGGTAAAGGGCGCGCACAATCTGAAATTCGGCGCCGAGGGACGGATGCATCGCACCAGCTACACCCAGCCGGGCACTCCCGGGGGATATTTCTCCTACGATTTCACCGGTACGTCCCAGTATCCGTATTCAGGCGGCGGCGATGCCCTAGCCACTTTTATGACCGGCGTCGGCGGCCCGGGTTCCTGGGGCCAATACGAGATCCCCAATTACGTCAGCACGCAGAGCTTCCAATACGGCGGATTTGTGCAGGATAACTGGAAAGCGAACCGGAAGCTGACGCTCAACATCGGCATTCGTTACGACGTGAACACGCCCAGAAGCGAGCGCTACAACCGCATGAATGCTCTTGATCCCAACGTAGTGTCGCCTCTCAGCGCGCCAGGGCTGGGGACCTTGCATGGCGGCGAAATCTTCATGAATCCCAACAATCGGAACAACTTCGGCACGGATTACCGTGGGGTGGGGCCGCGCCTGGGCTTCGCGTATCAGGTTTTCAACAAAACCGTGCTGCGGGGTGGCTACGGCATCTTCTTTTCGACCGTCAAATCGGGCGCAGCCGGAACCGGAGCTCTTGGCTGGCAAGGTTACGACCAGACCACACCCTATTACGCGCTCAACCCAAGCGATGGCGCGACGCCTTACGGACGCTTGAGTAATCCGTTCCCCAGCGGCATCATATTCCCGCCGGGCAGCAGCAAGGGATTATTGAACGACGTGGGTTACGGCGCACAAGGTCCGATTGTGGGCATCGACACGGCCAATCCCTACGAACAGTCTTGGAGTTTCGGCATTCAACGCGAATTGCCGGGCAGCACGCTGCTGGATGTGAGCTATCTTGGAAAGAAGGGCACTCACCTGTACTTCGGTGGCGCTGGAAATATTGACTACCTCGGTTCTCAGATTGAGCATTACACCCCCGACCAGATTGCCGCGCTCAACACCTACGTGAACAATCCCTTCTACGGCATTATCACAGATCCAAACACCGGACTGTCCTCCCAGCAGTATCCGGCCTCTCAGTTCCAGTTGCCGTTCCCGCAGTTTGCCGCCTACTTCAACGGTGAGGACCCGCCCTGGGCGAATTCGATATACAACGCCTTGCAGATTAAGGCAGAAAAACGGTTCTCCCACGGGCTGCAATTCCTGGTGACGTACGTCTGGTCGAAATCCATCGATGACGCCTCGTCGACCGGCGGCGCCGTCACTTGGTTGGGTGGGACTACCCATTTGGCTGATCCGAACAATATGAAGCTGGAACGAGGCTTGTCCACCTTTGACATTCCATCCGTGCTGCAATTCAGTTACACCTATGATTTGCCGGTCGGCCGGGGCAAAGCCTTCCTGGGTCACACAAACTCCGTTGTCAACGCGGTCCTGGGCGGATGGGAGACTACCGGAATCTGGCGATTCACCGACGGGCGTCCCGAGATCCTTTCGCTTTCCGGCGGCCAGAGTCTGCCGACCTACGGCGCGCAGCAGCCCAACCTTATCGGAACTCTTCAGTGCGCCAGTTCGAATAAACTGACCCAGTACTTTACCGACCCTGATGTGGCGGATGTTCCCCCTCCCTTCACGGTTGGCACTGCTTCACGGACGGATGGAAGCTGCCGGCAACCCGGCGTCGCGAATTCCAACCTGGCAATTTACAAAGAATTCCCGTTAGCGAGGCTCCGCGAGGGCGCCAGGTTGCAATTCCGTCTTGAGACCTACAACGCCTTCAACCATCCCCAGTTCTCGGGTCCGAATACGACCGTCAACAGCGGCAGCTTTGGGGTCATCACGAGCACCGCCAACGGTCCGCGTGAAGTGCAGGCGGCGTTGAAGTTCTACTGGTGAGTGCCGGTCGCAGAGGCAGTTCTTGCGATTGCTGACGGGCGGCCACGAGGGCCGCCCCTACGTTGGGGTAATGGTAGGTGCAACCCTTGGGTTGCCCGCCCGCGGCAATAAGGGTTGCCCTACGTTAAGGGGACAGTGACCAGGGGCCTACCAATCCTGCTCTCAAGTTTCCTGTGGCTTTCCTGCCAGCTCGTCTTTGGGCAGGCCAAGACCGAAGCGGAACTCCATGCCGAGCGCGGTTTGCAACTATTGCAAGCGCGAAACCTGGCTGCGGCAGAGGCCGAATTCGGCCAGGCTGTGAAGCTGAGCCCGCGCGACCCCGCCTATCTTTCCGAGTTGGGAATTGTCCTGGGGATGGAGCAGCGATTCGCCGACTCCGATCGGTACTTCCAGGCAGCGCTCGAAGTCGATCCGGGAGATCTTTCCATCCGGCGGAATCTGACGAAGAACCAATGGCGCTTGGGTGAATTCAAGAGCGCTGAAGCAAATCTCCAGAAAGTCCTCAGGGCCCAACCCGCCGACGCAGAAAGCACCCTGATCCTGGGCATGGTGGAGGAGAATCTCCAGCATTTCGAGAGTGCCTTGCGCCTGCTGAATTCTGTCCCTGAACTGGTCAAGCAGCACCCCGAGTCGGTGGTGGCCCTGGCGCGGTCGTACTATCAGCTCAAAGACCCCGCGCGCGCGCGCCAGAGCCTGCGCCGGCTGCTCTCAGACCCAGCCCCGGCGGAGGCTCTGTATGCGGGCGGCCAAACGGCTTTGGAAGCGGAGGACTTCACGACCGCGGAGGATTTGTTTGCCGCTGCCAAGCCGGGCTACCCCGATCCCGCCAAGGTCAGCTATTACCTCGCGCTCTGCCGCTATCGCAGAGGTAGATTCAGTGAATGCCAGCAGGCAGTCCTCGACTCGTTCGCCACGGGTTCCCCCACTCGCGAGCTCTATACCCTGCTGGGGTGGTGTTACGGCGGGCAAAACAAGATTCAGGAAGCAACGCTCGCGTTCGACCACGCCGTCGCCTTGGACCCCGGCAACGAATCCACGTACCTGGACCTCGGCACAGTTCTGCTGGATCACCATCAGGATGAACTGGCATTGGCGTTGGGGAAGGAAACCGCCACCAAATTCCCGGGTTCCTACCGCGCGTTGATGCTTCGGGGAACGGCCGAGGCTGGAATGGGTTACCTGACTGATGCCTTGAAGAGCTATGGTCGCGCCGCGGAGTTGAACCCCGGCTCGCCCGAAGCGAACTACGACTTGGCCATCATTCAGTCTATCGCCGGTTTTGGCAAGCAGGCGCTGGAAACTCTAGACCGCGGGATCAAGAAGTTTCCGCGCGACGCTCCCCATTACCAGGAGTATGCGGCACTCGAGATTCAACGAGCCGAGGGCGGTGATACCGGGGCGGAGGCACGGGCTTACGAGGCCTTGCGCAGAGCGCTTTCGTTGGACAATGGCCTTGCGCAGGCGCATTTTCTTTTGGGGAAGCTCGAACTGAAGAACAATCGGACGACGCAAGCGGTGACTGAACTGGAAGCGGCGGCCAGGCTTGATCCAAAGGATGCGAATGTTCATCTGGCTTTGTCGCGCGCCTACACGCGTTTGGGCTCGCCGGACAAAGCCGCGAAGGAACTCGCGACCTACAAGACCTCCGCCGAGCGTGAACTCCAGGCCGGCCGAGGGCGCGTGCCCGTGGGGTTGCGGCGGTGGTGAGATTCACACGAAAGGAATTTCAAAGTTCAAATGGCAAATAGCAAATGGAAAACGGTACACCATTTGAAATTTGCCGTTTGCCATTTGCCATTTGAACTGATTGGCTTTCTTGTTGATTGTGGATATGGAGCTGACCCCTCACCCGTCCCGCTCCGGCTGATGAAAAGGCCGGCAGCGGGACTCGCTCTCCCCGAGGGAGAGGGCAGTGGCTCTATCGCGAAGTTCTCGCCTCGTTACCTGCACAGGCTACTTTCCCTCACGATTGCCGTGAGCATTCTCCTCTCAACCCAATTGGTTCTCGCACAGGTTCCGGACAGTGTCATCGCCCGGGCGGCCGCTGAATTCGACCAGCAAAAGTATCTCGACGCGGAGGAGACCCTAAGGTCGGCGTTGGCAGAACACCCGCGTGATGCCCGAGCGCTGGGCTTGATGGGGGTGATTCTCGACGCACAGGGTCGTTACGAGGAGGCGGAGCGGCGCTATAACTTGGCGTTGGAAGTCGATCCTCACGACGCGTCGCTGCTTAACAATCTCGGCAATCATTATCTGGAGCGAAATGTGCCGGACCGAGCCCGGGCGGCGTTCCTGCGAGTCGTCGCGATCGACCCGAGCCACCCCAACGCAAACCTTCAGTTGGCACAGATCAGCGTAGACGCAAAGCGTGGGGAACAGGCGCTGCGCTATTTCGGTCACTTGGCGGCCTCCGAGCAGGCCAGGCCCGCAGCCCAGTTATTGCGGGCCAAGGCGCTCGCGTATGCCGGGCAACGGGCCCTCGCCCAGCAGGTGGTAGCTCAACTCGAGAAAAACGCCCCGGGGACGCCGGGTCTTGAGTATTCCGTAGGGTTGCTGATGGCTCAGTGGGGGCGTTACGCAGACGCCGAGCAAGCGTTCGTGAAGGCGCTAAACGACAACCCTGCCGATTTCGATATCCTCTATAACCTGGGATTGGCCGCGCAGAAAGCCGGCCACCTCGATCGGGCGAGGGAAGTCTTTGAGGCCGCCCTGAAGCAGCGCCCGGAGGATCCCGACTGCCTGTTCAATCTGGCGCTGGTCCTTACGGAAACATCCCGGGCTGACAAAGCTGTGGTTCTGCTCCTCCAGGCGCATAATGCTGCTCCGCAGCGCCCCGAGATCCTCCACGCCTTAGCCGATGCCAGCGAGCAGATCGGCTTCTATGCCGATGCCGCTTCCGCTCTCGACCAGTATTTGAAGTTGAAGCCTCAGGACGGCGTTGCGCGGCGCGAGCGCGGTTTCTGCCACGCTTTCAGCGGTGACATCGACCTCGGCCTGGCGGATCTTACGTGGTACACCCGAAAGTATCCCGAGGATCCGCGCGGACTTTACGAATTGGCCATCGCGGAGACAACTCGGGATGCCAGCAAGGCCCTCGAGCACCTCACTCGCGCGCTCGAAATCGACCCGAAAATGACCGTAGCGCGTTACGCCCGGGCAGTCCTTGGCTACCAGCAAGGGGAGTTTAAAGAGTCACTGAACGATCTGAAGCTGATTCTCGCGGCGGAGCCCGGCAACGCGTTAGCTCTCGACATGGCAGGTCAGAACTATATGCGGCTTCAGCAGCCGGAGGAGGCCGTCAAGCTCCTCGCCCAGGCTGCCGCACGCAAGCCCAACGATAGCAGGCTGCTCATGCATTACAGCCAGGCGCTGGTGCGTGTGGGCCGATCGGACGAAGCGGAGAAAGTGACCGCTCGCTTCAGGGTTCTCGAGCCGGAAGCAAGGCGCGAGCGAGCGCAGGGCGGCCTCTTTGAGTTTCTCGACTTGTCCCCTGAGGAGCAATTCTCGCGGTACCTAACGAACCTCCGACGCACGATTAACGCTCGCCCGGAAGACCCGGCGCCGAAAGTCCGCTTGGGGCAGGCGCTTCTCTACCAGGGAAATGTTGAGGAAGCAGTGGAGCTTTTCAGAACCGCGCGTCAGGAAACTTCCGATCCAGCCATTCTGGCCCGGTGCGGGAAATCACTTCTCGAGCGGGAGCAGTATGTGCAGGCGAGCGAGTTTTTGGAGCCCGCCGTCGCGGGCAATCCTTTGAACACGGATGTGCGTATTGATCTGGTCATCGCGGTATTCCACTCCAGAGGGCCTGAAGCGGCCTTGCAGGTTCTCGACAGGGTGGCTGGGGAGCAGCGCAAGGGGGACTACTTCCTTGTGCGCGCCCAGTTGCTGGACGCTCTCCGGAGGCCCCAGGAGGCTGCGGAGGCTCTCAATCGCGGGATTCAATCCACGCCCACTCGCCCAGACCTTTACTTCCAAGCTGCCTTGTTCATGATCGATCACAATCAGGTGCAAGAGATGCTTGATTTCCTGGCAAGAGCGGAGCGGGTAGTGCCTGACGATCCCCAGCTTTGGTTGACTCGGGCCATCGGCTACGCCATTCTCCACCAAACCGGCGAGGCAGCAGGCGTGCTCGCCAATATGGAATCGAAGTGGCCCGAATGGTATCTGCCCTACCTCGTGCACGGCGTGATGCTTGATTATAGCCTGCGAGGCACGGATGCAAAACCCCTGCTGGAGACCGCCATTGCTTTGGGCGCCCATCAGGCGACGGCTTACTATCACCTGGCTTCCGCCATGCTCAGCGCAGAGCCCGCCGATGTTCCGGGGGCGAAGGAGGCTATCGGCGAGGCGCTGGCTCTCAATTCCAAGGACGCCTTCACACAGTCTTTGGCGGGAAAGATCGGCTACCTTGGAAAGGACTATCCCGCGGCGATCGCGCATCTTCAAGCCGCGCTCGAAATCTGGCCGGATATGATCGAAGCGCACCAGACACTCAGCGCAACCTACCGGGCACTCGGCGAGAAGGACAAGTCCGTCGAGGAGCTAAAGACGGTTCTACGGATCAAGGAGCAGAACCCCGGGGCTGTCCAAATCGCCCCCTTCCCGACGAATGACCTCCTGTTTACAGTGAGCGAAACGGGATCTCCGCGCTGAGCTGCGCGGGGCTTCGCGTGAATTAAACGTGCGCGGCGTGCTTGACACGCCTTTCGGCTTCCTGCATAGCCTCGTAGATTTGTTCGAAGCTGTCGATTGCGAAGAGAACTTTCTGAAGCTCATCGACTTTGACGGGAGTCTCCAGAACGGTCTCCAGATCAAACGGCCTCACTGTGCAACCGCCTTGAATCACATTCGTGCATTCCCCGTGTGAGCTGATCACCCCGCTGCCGTACACCTTGATCCTGCCTCCTCGCCGCATGATCCCGAATTCAACCGTGTACCAGAACAGCCGCCCCAGCCGCTCCAGTACCGGTTTGTCCTCAATCTGCGCACACACACTCCCGTAGTGCTGGAGAAAACCCGCAAACACAGGATGCGAATGCATGGGAACGTGACCGAAAACATCGTGGAAGATGTCCGGCTCAGGAATATAGTCGAGCGAGTCCCGGCTTCTCAGCCAGGTGGTGGTTGGAAACTTGCGAGCCGCAAGCATTTCAAAAAACGCACCGGCCGGAAGGAAGCCGCTGACCGGCGTGGCGTTCCAGCCTGTCCGTGGCTGCAGCCTCTCGCTGATGGAGGCCAGGTTTGGGATGCGATCCTTCCGCAAGCCAATAATATCAACACCCTCAAGATATTCCTGGCACGCGTATTCCTCTACTTGGGGGAGCCGTCTCCGCACGAGCTCTGTCCAGACGGCGTGCTGCTCGGCGGTATATTGTTCGTAGTCCTGCTGGATGAGGTAGGGTTCGGCAGCGACCAGAGCGGGACCTCCCATCGCATCTCCTTCCGACGAAGGCAACTGCTCGTCTGCCTATTTGATGTATTCGTGATCCGCGAAGTTTCCTGTGGGCCGAGCACGGACGGCCGGACTAGCGTGCCTTGCCCGAGTTCCGTCCCCTGCGGGTGTCCCTGAGAAGGGATACGGGGGGCAGAGGCCCATTCTTCGTGGTCATGTCCAGTCGGCGCTGACTGGCTGGGAGGCAGGGATTCGAACCCCGATACGCAGATCCAGAGTCTGCAGTCCTACCGTTAGACGACCTCCCAGGAACAATGAGTTACATTACCATAGCTGCTGTTTGGAGTCTATTTGAACGGTCGCGAGGCAGTGTCCTGATTTGGCTTGGAGTGCTCGCCTGCAGGCCGGCATTTGCCGACCTACAGGTCGGCGCTGCATTCCAGTCAAGACACTGGCGGGTCGCGAAGGATACACGACAACCAAGTCTGGGGAACCGAGTGGCTTGATTCAGACTGCCAAATTCGGAGAGCAGATTCTGACTCGAACTGTCGACTGGCAACTGTTGACCGTCAACGGTTCTTCAGAACAAGCGGAAGCTGACTTCCACAATCACGCGCACTGGAACTGGCGTGGCATTACGCATCGCCGGCTTGAATTTCCACGTCCGCACGGTCTCCGTGGCCTTTTCGTCGAGCCCCAGGCCCAGTGGCCTCACCACCTTACAGTCGGTAACATTGCCCTGGGCGTCCACGACGATCATCAGTACCACGGTGCCCTGATACTTGGCCTTCCGGGCTTCCTCGGAGTAAGGGGGTTCAGGTTTGAAGATCGGGATAGGCGCGCTGACACCGCCACCGACGCTATAGATCCCGCCGCCAGTCCCGCCGCCCTCTCCAGGACCCAACCCGGCGCCTTTGCCGGACCCGATGCCGGTCCCTTCACCGGAACCTATGCCGCCGCCCGTTCCAGGCCCGTTGGAAGGCGGGCCTGCAACACCCTGCGGATCGCCCCAGTTGGGCAAATTGGAAGCCATCTGTGGGAGTTTCAACTCGGGCGGGCCCAACAAGGTTGGCGCGACCTGCAGGATGGGGTGAAGATTTCGAATTACCGCCATTGGGGGAGCAACTTGTGTCCTTGAAAACCTGGGCACTGCGCCCTTCGACGCCGGGGTCGGAGAGCGGTCGCCTCCTCCGCCACCCCCTCCAGCCTTTTTGCCGGCCGCCTCGATTTCGGCCAAGTAGGGCGAAATGTCTATCACTTCGCTCTTTGCGGACACTTTGGTCGGCGTATTGACTTGGGAGATAAGAAATGGAAGCAAAATGATCGCTATTCCCACGACGTGAACCAGCAGAGAGTTCATCCACGAACCCGACTGTGGCTGATAGTCCTGCCACATGTTGGGTACGTCGACCGGGTGGGAGGTAATGGGGATCGAGGGGGGCTTCGGTTTCTCGAATAAGGCCCTTATCTGGTTTGGGATGTCGAGGATCCAGGGGCGCATATCCGTGGCGGGCAGATCCACCTCGCCCCGGTAATATTCGCTTGCGATGTTGTTTTTCGGCTTCTCAAACAGCGCCTTTAGCTGGTTGGGGATATCGAAGATCCAAGGGCGCAGGTCGGTGGCAGGCAAAGCGACCTTTCCACGGTAATACTCTTTCGGAACGGTGTTTTTCGGCTCGTGCAGCAACTGCCAGATCTGGCGAAAGAGAGAAACCGGCGGAAGCGCGGAATCCACAAAAGTTACGTGATACTCGGGTTCGGGCTTAGGGGTGCTGCCGTGTGGGCTGCCCCCCGTGTTAGCGCCAACCTGGGTGTCGCTCGTTGCCGTCACACTCATGTCCTGTCCCTCGGGCGTCTTCGAAAAACTCTCCAGCGATTCTCCTGGCCCTAAATTAATGATGGCCGCAAGCCCTCCGAAGTTGCATGTGCTAGCAATTATTCCTTTGTTTTCTTCTCAAACTCATTCTACCACAGCCTGGCCACTTCCAACTCAGCAGAAGTTGTCTCTCCACTGTGGGCGTGCCTAGTCTCGCGTCCCGACGCCCTAAGTTCCGGCGTTTGCGTCCAAGACGTGGGTTCGGCCAAGGTAGTTGACGCATTAAGGCCGCTGGAAGTTGCATCTGAGCTAGACACCCTCTTTGCACGTTCTTTATAATACTGGCTGATTCAATCAGCGGAGGACGAATGGAGAAGACGCTCGACCTGAAACACACTCTTAACCTTCCCAAAACCCATTTTTCAATGAAGGCCAATCTCCCACAAAATGAGCCCAGATGGCTGGCCGATTGGGCGAAGGGCGATCTCTACGGTCAGATTCGCGCCGCGCGGAAGGACGCACCCATCTTCACCTTGCACGATGGGCCGCCCTATGCCAACGGCCGCATTCACCTGGGGACGGCGCTCAACAAGATCCTGAAGGATTTCATCGTCAAATCGAAGACCTTGGAGGGGTTCAACGCTCCTTTTGTGCCGGGCTGGGATTGCCACGGGTTACCAATCGAAATCTACGTCGACAAAGAACTGGGAGGACGGAAAGCGCAGATGAGCGTAGTGGAAGTCCGGCAGGCTTGTCGGCGCTACGCAGCAAAGTACGTGGATATTCAGCGTCAGGACTTCATGCGCTTGGGAGTCTTCGGCGAGTGGGCGAAGCCTTACCTCACCATGAACTTCGAGTACGAGGCGGAAATTGCGGAGGCCTTCCTGAAGTTTCTGGCGGGCGGCTATGTCTACCGCGGCCGAAAACCGGTGTACTGGTGCATTTCCTGCAAGACGGCCTTGGCAGAGGCTGAGGTGGAGTACGAAGACCACCGCAGCCGTTCGATCTATGTGCGATACCCCGTGTTGACGGACCCCGCCAGCCTGGATCCCGCCCTTGCCGGCCGCAGACTCTACGTCATCATCTGGACCACGACGCCGTGGACGCTTCCTGCCAGCATGGCGGTGGCGTTTCACCCCGAGTTTGAGTACGTTGCAGTGGCGGAAGACGGCGGTGATGCGTACCTGATCGAAAGCCGTCGGCATGATCCGGTTGTGCAAGAAACGGGGCTCAACGCCACCAAAATCCTGGCCAGAATACCCGGGCGCAGGCTGGATCGCGTGGAATTGCAGCACCCGTTTCTGGACCGTAAGATCCTGGGTGTGCTGGCCAATTATGTAACGGCGGAAGATGGGACCGGATGTGTTCACACCGCTCCCGGCCACGGGCGGGAGGACTACCTCACCGGTGTGCAGTACGGACTGGATACGTACTGCCCGGTTGGGGACGGGGGAGAATTCACCGAAGGCCTTCCGGAGTATCTTGGCAAGAAGGTTTTCGACGCGAACGAGCCGATCGTGGAGTTGCT
>Ga0209517_10002843_pt1 | contig 23935 bp, 22 predicted proteins | sample PeaSoiMetSII2010_FD_187695 | JGI IMG/M metagenome (GOLD analysis project Ga0209517, IMG submission 187695) | Peat soil microbial communities from Weissenstadt, Germany - SII-2010 (SPAdes) (version 2) | ecosystem: Environmental > Terrestrial > Soil > Wetlands > Peat | place: Germany... | reverse complement strand
TGCGCACAGACCGGCTGTACACAATCCCGGCAAGCGAGATGATAGCGACTTCGGTTGTTCCTCCGCCTATGTCAACAACCATGTTGCAAACCGGCTCGGTTATGGGCAGTCCAGCCCCGATTGCGGCCGCCATAGGCTCCTCTATCAGGTATACCTCATGGGCGCCGGCGGATTCAGCGGACTCCCTGACGGCCCTTTTTTCCACCTGTGTCACGCCCGAAGGAATACAGATTATTACTCTTGGCCTTACAAAGGCACGCCTGTTGTGCACTTTGCGTATGAAGTATCTCAGCATTGCCTCGGCTACTTCAAAATCCGCAATTACGCCATCTTTCATGGGCCTGATCGCAGTGATATTGCCGGGAGTCTTGCCGAGCATCATCTTTGCCTCTTTGCCCACAGCCACGACCTGGTTGGCGCCGCGCTCATCCCTGCGAACCGCGACAACCGACGGCTCTGAAAGCACAATTCCCTTACCCCGCACGTAAACGAGAGTATTGGCGGTCCCAAGGTCTATTGCAAGATCATTTGAGAAAAGCCCCACTATCTTGTTGAGGAACATCGTTTAGAATTCTCCTTTCAGCCCAGTTTTTGAGTAATCTTACATAGCATATGAATTGCCCATGTGCAATCCCTAAGAAAAATGAACGAACAGCAGCGGGGTGATTTGCCGAAACGGGAAGCATAAGCCTCAAAATCCTCAAATGTCGCTTCTTAGGCCTTTTGCGGAGTCATAGAATCGGGGCGATCCTGGGGAGATGGTTTTTAAACGGTCTTTTGCGTACTTGACAAACGATGAAGATTTCGATTAAAGATAAGGTTTCGCGCATACCGTGTCGTTTCAGAGGGCTTTGGGCGCGCTTCCCGGTGCTTGATCCGGAACAAGAAAATATACCTTAAAAGGAAGTTTAATGTCTAAGAGAACCTTTCAACCAAGCAATGTGAAGAGAAAACGCACTCACGGCTTCCTTGAACGAATGTCGACAAAGGCCGGCCGCAGCGTACTGAAGCGGCGGCGCGCGAAGGGCAGAAAACGGCTGTCGGTTTGAGACGAGATGGGACCCTGGAATCTTCGGATGAGGAATCTTTGAGGGCCAGGTTCAGTTTCCGGCCTCATGAAAGAATCCGTTGCTCCGCCGATTTCCAGCGCGTCAAAAAAGGGGGAAAACGAGCGAAAACCCCCCATTTCGGTCTGAATTTCATTCCAAACGGTCTTGCATATCATCGATTGGGCCTTATTGTGCAGAAGCGGTTTTGGCCTGCGGTAGGGCGCAACCGCATAAAGAGGGTCATTCGAGAGTGGTTCAGGCTGAACAAGGGCCGGATTCCACAGCCGGGGAAAGACATCGTCGTAATAGCCCGCACTGGAGCGGAAAAACTCTCACCGGGAGACCTCCTCAGGGAGTTCTCAACGGTTTTCCATAAACAGGAAAAATGACTGATGATCCGGTCGATATTTCTGGGTCTGATTCGATCATATCAATATTTCATATCACCGCTGCTTCCCCAGACCTGCCGCTTTTCGCCCAGCTGTTCGCATTATACCCAAGATGCAATCAGGACGCACGGCATTCCCAAGGGAATATACCTGGGGTTGAGACGAATTGTGCGCTGCCACCCCTTCAACCCAGGGGGCTATGATCCCGTGCCACGACCGGCGCCATGGAGTGACAAAGATTAATGGAGACTTCCTGAATGGATTCAAAGGCCCTTTTGGCAATAGTATTATCATTCCTGCTTTTTCTGGCTTGGCATTTTTATTTCGGTCCCACACAGCTCCCTCCGCCCCAGCAAAAACAGGCCGCCACTACTGCGACGCAGCCCCAAACGATGCCGCCCCAGGCCGCGCTTCCACCTGCGCCGCCACCGGCGGTGGACCTTTCAGCCCAGAAGACATGGTCAATTGCCGATTCTCTTTTCAGGATGAAGATCATTGCCCAGGGGGCGCGAGAAAAATCTTTCGAACTCCTCAAGTTCAAGGAGGAACTCAAACCCGATTCCCCCCCGATGCAAATGATTCGTGACACGGCATACCTTCCACTGGACGTAGAACTCCTCTTACATAAGGATTGGGACCTCTACATGAGGCCTTTTACGAGCGATGCGCCCACCGATCTCAAGATTGCTCCCGGAGACCCTCCGAGAAACATTGCCTTCCAAACCGAGATCCCAGGGAAAGTCCGCCTCACAAAGATTTTCACGGTGCAAGCCGAATCCTACGCCACAGATCTGGAAGTTCAGATTCAGAACCTTTCGGCAGAAAAACTTTCCGATCAGATGGGGCTCAGCTTTTATTTCAAGCCATATTCGGAATCTGCGCACCAGACCTATAACCAATCGCGGCTGACATTCTCAACGAACCGGTCGAATCACGATCTGGCGATCAAGGACTTCGCAAAGCCGGACTCAACCCCCAAACCTCCCTACGACTGGGTGGCATATCAGGATAATTTTTTCATCCAGGCAATCATTCCGCTAACACAGGGCGGTTATCAGGTCATCCCCAGCGTAGTGACTGATGAGACTCAGCATACTCAAATCACCAGGCTGGTTTATCTGACAGATAAGTTCGATCTCGATCCGAAAGGGTCCAGCTCATTCAAGCTCAGGATTTACAACGGCCCCAAGATAGTAGGCACTCTCGATGAGGCCGGCCATAACCTCTCTGCCGCAGTTGACTACGGCTGGTTCACCTTCCTGGCAAAACCGCTTCTGGTGGTGCTCAGGTGGTTCTACTCCTTCACCCATAATTACGGGATTGCAATCATTCTGCTGACAATGATCATCAAGCTGGTTTTCTGGCCTCTGACCCATAAAAGCTACACATCAATGCAAAAAATGAAAAAGGTTCAGCCCAAGATTCAGCAAATCAGGGAAAAATACAAGGATGACAAGGAGAAGCTGAACCAGGAGCTGATGCAGGTCTACAAGACCCATAAAGTGAATCCGATGGGCGGCTGCCTGCCTATGGCGCTTCAAATACCGGTTTTTTTCGCTCTCTATCGCATGTTGAACTCAGCGGTCGAACTCCGGCACCAACCGTTCGCGCTCTGGATACACGATCTCACCGCTCCCGACCGCCTTAACCTGGGCTTTTCAATCGATCTTCCGATGATTGGCCATTTAGACGGGCTGCCGGTTTTGACAATCCTTATGGGCGTAACAATGTTTCTTCAGCAAAAAATGACGCCTTCCTCAGGAGATCCTCGCCAGGAAAAGATAATGCTCATAATGCCGGTCATGTTCACCTTTTTCTTTATCAACTTCCCGGCAGGTCTTGTGCTATACTGGTTTGTAAACAATCTTCTCTCTATTGCGCAGCAATACTGGATCAATCGTCATGCCAGCGCTTAACGGTTGTCTCTCCGCAAACCATCTTATCTTTTTACCGTGAATGACGGAGGAGAGCATGTCCACTTTTGAATTCGAAGAAAAATCACTCGAGGACGCAATAGAGCTTGCTTGCAGGCAACTGAAGCTTCCACGCGAGAAGCTCGACATAGAGATCATTTCGAAGGGCTCTACAGGGATTTTCGGGATTGTCGGGACGAGAAGGGCTAAAATACGGGTAACCACGAAAGTTGCTCCCGTCGGACTTGCGGCCGACAAGGCGAAGGAGGTTTTGGACGAGATACTCAAGCACATTGATTTGCCCATGGTCGTCGAGTGCGAGCCAAAAGACGGGTACTACTACCTGAACATAATCAGCAACGGCTCAGGGTTGCTCATCGGCAAACGGGGCAAGACTCTAAGCGCGCTCCAGTTCCTTGTATCAAAGATAGTGAGCAGGCAGACCGGAGAAAATGTTTCCATAATAGTGGACACCGAAAACTACCGTTCCAAGCGGGAGTTAAGTCTGAATGAACTGGCGCGCCAACTGAGCGAAAAGGTCAAGAAATCCCACCGCTCCCTTACAACCGGCCCGATGAGCGCTCAGGACCGCCGGATCATTCACCTGGCGTTAAAAGAGGACCACGAAGTCAGGACCAAGAGCAAGGGCGAGGGGAATCTCCGACGCGTCGTAATTTACCCGGTAAAGAAGACAAAGACCTCCCCGCAAACCGAGGAAAAAACGGAATAGCAACCGTTAATTTATCATGGACTTCAGACTCCTCCAGGATACCATTTGCGCGATAGCCACCCCCATTGGCGAAGCAGGTATCGGCTTGATCAGATTAAGCGGGTCCGAATCGCTAAATATGGCCCGAAAGATTTTCACGCCTAAAGATCCCACTCGAAGCTTAAGGTCACACACCCTCCATTACGGTTGGATCAAAGACCCTATCTCAGGCCAGGTGGTGGACGAAGTGTTGCTGAGCTTCATGGCCGCGCCCAGAACTTATACGTGCGAGAACGTCATCGAAATTAACTGCCACAGCGGGTACGCAGTGCTCAACCGTATTCTCGAGCTCGTCCTGGCAACGGGGGCCAGGCTCGCCCAGCCGGGAGAGTTTACGCGCCGCGCCTTCTTGAACGGACGAATCGACCTCTCACAGGCTGAAGCGGTTATAGAGATAATACGTTCCCGCTCTGAACAGGGCATGCTTCTGGCAAACCGACATCTTCGTGGGGATTTCAGACAACTAATTGAAAAATGGCGCGACACGCTGATCCAGGCACAAACACGCCTCGAAGCTTTTATAGACTTTTCGGAAGACCTTGCTGAAGAAACGGAGCAAGAAGCCCCCGGGTATGAATCGCTTCTGGAGGAGGTACTGGAGGGAGTCACAAGACCCCTCAAGACCATCTTGAACAGGTACGAAGAAGGACGCGTGCTGCGCGATGGACTCACACTGGTGCTGGTAGGAAAACCAAACGTCGGTAAATCCTCGATGCTCAACGCCCTGCTCGGCAAGGACCGGGCCATCGTCACAGCTGCCCCCGGTACGACCAGAGACGTTATCGAAGACACATTCGTTTTGAAAGGAGTACAGGTTCGGATTTTGGATACGGCCGGAATTCGCAATCGGCCGGATGAAATCGAATCGTTCGGGATCGAAATGACGATCCGCTCGGTATCCGAAGCCGACGTGGTGCTCTGGCTCATTGACAACAGCAGACCTCTTACGAGCGAAGACCAGAAGGTCTACGAGGCGGTAGGGGGGTCGCGCTGCATCGTGCTCCTCAATAAGAGCGATCTTCCCCCAGCCTTTCCCATCGAAAGAGTGCAACGATCCTTTCCCGGTCCGGGTCCGGTCTTCAGGCTATCCGTAAAGAACCCCTGTGACATAGAGCGCCTCAAGACCTACATGGCCGAGGCTTTCATCATGCGGCCATTGGAGAGCTGCAGATCGGAAATCGTGCCGAACATGAGGCAAAAGGAATGTCTCGAAAAGGCAATGAGCACCCTGCTGAGGGCTGGAGAACTCCTGGGCTCCAACGCCTATGGTGAACTGGTCAGCCTTGAGCTCGAAGGAGCGCGAAGGCAGCTTGAGGCCGTTCTCGGCTGGGAAAATGACGGCGAATTGCTCGACAGTATATTCACTCAGTTTTGCGTAGGAAAATAGCCCGACGTTTGTATCTGCGTTTACGCATGATAATCAGCCCAAAATATAATTAAGTCGAAGGCTATGCACAATTATGGGGACGGCCTTGGACAAGGAATTCACCAATCTTATCCTGAAATTCGCCGACAATGCAGGGATTGCGCTCACTGAAAGGCGGGCACAACTCTTGAGCCTGCATATTCAACTCATGATCGAGTGGAACTTACGCCTCAATCTCACCCGAATAACGGGCAGGGAAGAAATAATAGTTAAACATCTCCTTGATTCCATCCTGCCCGCGAGATTTCTTCCCTCATCCGGATGTGCACTGGACGTTGGCACAGGCGCCGGATTTCCTGGAATTCCTTTGAAGATTGTTTATCCCGATCTCCAAATGGTCCTGATCGACTCGAGCAGGAAAAAGGTCAGTTTTCTGACTGCTGTGGCCGCTACGCTGGGGCTGAAAGGAATCCGGGTTTTGCACGGGAGGTGGCAGGACTTCTCAAAGGTTGAAGAGCATGCCAATAGATTCGAACTGATCACCATGCGCGCATTAAAGCTGGAGCCCGAACACATTAGCTGTCTTGCTTCCATGGTCCTGGTTGCCGGCGGGGTTTTAGCGTGGTGGGGAGTGGGAGACGCAGAGCACCTCGCAGGTGGGCGGTCGGGCCGTGGAGGTCCTGAGACAGGTAAGAGGACCTATCGCGATATGGAATTTCAGGACGATCTTACGTATTTGCTCCCCGGCATAAAACAGCGGAGAGCCATCTGGTTATGGAGGAAAACCGGTATCGGCAGGCCGGGGGCCGACGTCACGTCATCATGACTTGCAGCCGAGCCTCATCTGTTTCGATTCACAAGCATCCCCTCAACCTCTTCACGCCATTTGAGCCGGGCAGCTTTACTGTCCAACTCCCTAAGCAATTGGCAAACTTCGACAGGATAAACCTGCCCGGGGTGAAGCGGTTTGAATATTTCCGGAAACTTTCGCCACTCCTCCGAGAAACGCGCCCGGATTTCCATTAGAGACTCCTGCGCCCTAACCCTTTGCCCTTTATCAACGATCAACTCGATCAGAGGCTCCCCTTCCTGATGTCTGGAGTCGAGCAGGCACACACGGTCAAAATCCATCGTCCCATCGGCGCCATAGAAGCGATAGACCTGCTTTTTACCGATCCAGGTTCTTTTCCCGCTGGAGAGCTTGAGTACAGGTCTGCCTTCATATTCAACCAGCTTATAGACAATATCGAGGCAGGGGGCGTCAGCGGAAACGCCCATCCTGGTGCCCACAGCGAAGAAATCGATCTGCGCCCCACCGTTCAGGAGAGTTTCAATCTGATATTCATCCAAATTTCCGCTAGCCATTATTGTTACATCAGGCAGGCCTGCTTCATCCAAAATGAGCCTCACTTTCCTGCTCAAATCGGCCAGGTCGCCGCTGTCCAGCCGGACCCCCAGAAGTTTGTTTCCCTTTTCCCGCAGAGCTATCGCCACCTCGACCGCTTTGATTGTGCCGGCGATGCAATCATAGGTATCAACCAACAGCACCGTATTGTCCGGAAACGCACGCGCAAAGGCGTGGAAGGCCTCAAGCTCGCTGGGGAAACCGGCAATATAGGAATGTGCCATGGTACCGAATACGGGAATGCCATATATTTTTCCTGCGAGCAGATTGCTGGTGCCCAGAAAACCGGCCAGATAGCTTGATCGAGCAGCTTTTACCGAAGCGTCCACACCGTGTGTGCGCCGCATCCCGAAGTCTATGAGCCCCCTGCCTGAAGCAACCGATGACACCCGCGCCGCTTTACTGGCCAGCATAGTCTCGAGCTGAATCACGTTTAAAACCAGAGTCTCGATGATCTGAGCTTCTATCATCGGAGCGGTTACCTCCAGGATAGGCTCCTGAGCGAAAAAGATGCGCCCTTCCGGAATGGCCCGTATGGTTCCAGAAAAATGAAAGGTGCGAAGGTAGTCTATGAACCCGGTGGAAAACTTCCCGAGGGAAACAAGGTATCTGAGCGATTCATCACTGAAGCGGAAATCGGGAAGAATCCGGAGCAGGCTCTCGAGTCCTGCTGAAACGAACCAGGAACGTTCCGCCGGATAATCCCTTATGAAAAGGCTGAAGGTCGCCTCGCCGGTCACCCCTTCCTGAAGATAACTCTCAGCCATTGTAAGTTCGTAGAGATCGGCGATCAGTTCCGGCGCGTACTGCTCCCAGGGTGTCATCTTCCCTCCTTTACGCTACGCAGCCACAGAAATTTCCTGTCCTCCCTCGCCAGCTCTTGTCAGTCTGGCGCCGTAGACCTTTTTCATCCGCTCCAAGGCTAACTCATGCCAGACCGGATCAATATCGGCAACGGCGTCTACGGGGATCACCGCCTCATAATCCCGGTCTCGCAGACGGCCGGTCGTATCCATAACGCAAATGGAAGTCAGAACTCCGGTAACCCACACTTCATCGGGCTTGATCTCTGCGAGCAGATCGGCAAGCCTGTTTCCAAAAAACCCGGAAAATCGAGTCTTGTCCACTATAGAACTATTAGGACCCGGCGCAAGCTCCCAAATCAAGTCAGACCCCCAGCTCCCCTTTATCGCGTGCGGGGGGAAAAGTTCGAACTCCTTGTCGTTCTGAGCGTGGGCATCCCTCAAAAAAATGACCGGTTCTCCCCCGGCGGTAAACTGGTCAATGAGCGACCTGATTACGGGAATTATCTTCCTGGCGTCTACGCCGCAATAGAGGGCGCCCGCCGGATGGAGAAAATCATTCAGCATGTCAATGACCAACAGGACCCTTCGTTTCATTTTCATTCCTCCCGTCCAACCACCGGCAGCCGGAAACTTTCCTGATAAAACTATAAAGATAACATATGATTCTCATTAATTTTAATTATATCCACTTTTCCTTTCATATGCGTTTCATTGAAAAAAAAAAGCCAACGCAGTAGTATCCTGAAAACGTGACCGGGGTGGAAAATGGAATTCGAAAGCATCAAGGTCTCGACGCGCGACCAATACAAGGGAGCGCAGGAACCTGTCTTTTTTGTATGGCGCGGCAAAGAGCACCACATCGAGCAAATCGTCGACAGATGGTATGAAGGCCGTATCGATTCCACCCGAATGCCCATGCTCTATTTCCGGGTGAAAACCCGGTCGGGTGAGGTTTTTTTGATCAGGTATCACGAGTTTTTCAGAGCATGGAGCATTCGGGTGTGAACCCGAGGGAAAAACTCTCATCATGCATGGAGGAAAATTCTTTGATCCGAATTGCTGTCATAGATGGACAGGGTGGCGGTATAGGTACCGCTATAATAAAGAGGATAAGAGAAGTTTTTGGCGAGCGCACCGAGCTATGGGCGTTGGGAACAAACGCTATTGCCACCGCGCAAATGATGAAAGCCGGAGCGAACCGGGGCGCGACCGGTGAGAACGCTATCCGCCACAGCGCGGCGCAGGCGGATATAATAATCGGGCCTATTGCCATCCTGCTTGCAAATGCGATGATGGGCGAAATGACGCCTTCAATGGTCCGGGCGATAGGAGAATCGAAAGCCACAAAGCTGATCCTGCCTCTTACCCAGGAACCCATCGCGGTTGTCGGAACCATCAGGGAGCCCCTACCCCACATGGTTGACCGGCTTATATCCGAACATCTGTCGCGCTATGTGGCCCCCCCAGGTGAATACTAATGGTTTCCCCCGACAAGGATTTCAGAACACCTTTGCTGGTACTCGGTGGCGCCAGAAGCGGAAAAAGCACCTGGGGCGAATCGGTTATGAACCACTTCCCTCCGCCTTACGTCTATGTTGCAACCGCCCAGGCTCTGGACGACGAGATGAAACTGCGAATACGGCTACACAGAGAGCGCCGCAAAGACCTTTGGCAGACCATCGAATCGCCGCTCGATCTTTCGGCCGCGCTGAAAAACCTCAAGGGCCAAAGCAAGCCTGTTATGGTGGATTGCATAACGCTTTGGCTCAGCAACGTGCTCTGTTCTGCATCCACTGAGGCCGAATTGGCCGTTGATGGAGTATGCGAGGCGATAAAGGCTGTGGACTATCCCCTGGTGATAATTTCCAATGAGGTAGGCGGAGGAATCGTGCCGGAAAACTCTCTCGCACGAAAGTTCCGGGATCTTTCAGGATTAACCAACCAGAGGCTCGCTCGAATCTGCGCTTCGGTTTTCCTGGTTACAGCCGGTTTACCGTTGCGCCTGAAGTGATGGTGACTTTGTAGGAATCGGTTTTTTGACGTGATTGTGCAAACCACGCATGGGATAAAGCAAATGAGCCTGAGGGGGCCGACAAGACCAACGCAGTTGGAAATTCTGAAAATCCTCAAGCAAAATGAGGGAAGCTTTGTATCCGGGGTGGGTCTTGCCGAAAGGCTTGCAATCAGCCGGCCAGGGGTCTGGAAGCATATAAACAGGCTCAAAGAGATGGGCTACGAGATCCAGAGCGGACCCAAGCTAGGCTACAGACTCGTAGCCGTGCCGGACTCACTTGCACATGAGGAGATCGTCCCAAATTTAAAAACTCAATGGCTCGCGCATTCGTACCATTACCTCAGGACCATTGGCTCCACAAACGATTATGCTTTGCTCCTGGCTGTCGAGGGCGCCCCTCACGGGACTCTGGTCGTAGCAGAGGAACAAACAAAAGGGCGCGGCCGCCTCAGACGCCAGTGGATATCCTATCCCAACCGTGGGATTTATCTCTCGATGCTGCTCAGAAACCCTCTACCGGTCAGCGTTGCGCCCCAGTCAGCCTATATCGGCTCTCTTGCTCTTGTGAAGATGCTGCGCCACGAATTCGGCATCACTGCCTCGATCAAGTGGCCAAACGACGTATTGATAAATGGGCGGAAAGCCGCTGGAATTCTGACGGAGACACAGTCAGACCAGGACTTCTCACGATTCATCGTTATGGGAATAGGAATTAATGTAAATCACAGCAGGGAGGAATTGGGAGGACCTTTTAGATACCCTGCGACCTCGATAGCCATAGAAGTGGGGTTCGCCGTCAAGAGACAGCGGGTGCTTCTGGAATTTCTCAGCCAATTCGAGCGGGGCTACGACCAGTTCCTCCAAAAGGGGCTATCGGTAATGATCCCCGAGTTTGAGGCACATTCGGAGGTCCTGGGCAAAATAATAACGGTGGTATGCGGAGACCGTGAAATTATGGGGAAAGCGCAGGGCTTCACTCCCGAGGGGGCGCTGCTGCTGCTCAGAGAAGATGGATCACAGGAAACCGTGTGGGCAGGAGATGTCTCACGCGTTGAAAGAGCAGTCTAATATTATTCTTGATCTCAAAACTACGTGCCCCTGGCGCGCTCCGTGGCTTCCTGCTTTCGCTTGCACTCGATGCACAAAGTCGTGACAGGCCTGGCGTTTAGACGCTCTCTTCCGATATCGTCGCCACACTCGTCGCATTGTCCGAAATGGCCTTCCTCGATCCTTTGCAGCGCCTCGCGTATCTTCATGATAAGCTTTCGTTCACGGTCGCGGATGCGCAGGATGAAGTTTCTGTCCGATTCAAGGGTAGCACGGTCGGTAGGATCAGGGAAATTCTCCTCGTTATCGGTCATCCCGGCCACTGTTTTTTCGGCTTCCGAATAGAGCTCATCGAGCCGCTTAAGAAGGACTTCCTTGAAATATGCTTGGGTTTCCTTATCCATATTCCGACTCCGCTGGCAGATTTAAGCGTTAGCGAGTAACATAATCGCCATCAAGAGTAAAGTGGAATCGTAATCCCGGGATCGCTAACCACGCTCAAAGGGACCGCTCTTTCCACCCGTTTTGAAAGTCAGGCGAGTATTGAGTATGGTCATTCCACGATCGATGGACTTGCACATATCGTAAATGGTCAAGGCCGCATTTGTTACCGCAACGAGCGCTTCCATCTCGACACCGGTCCTGTCGTTGGTTTTGACATGCGAACTGATCCTGATCTCGCTTTTCGACTCATCGGGGAAGAAATCCACCTCGATACCGGTCAACTGAAGCTGATGGCAAAGCGGAATAAGCTCCCAGGTCTTTTTGGCCGCCATTATACCGGCAAGCCTCGCAGCCTCAAAAACATTTCCTTTATAGATATCCCCCGAACAAATGCGCCGTAGAGTCTCAGCTGAGAGGCTGACAAAGGCCTCCGCCCGGGCTTCCCGTTGGGATGGTTCCTTCTCGCTTACGTCCACCATTCTCAGTCGGCCCTGCGAGTCGACGTGAGTCAGTTCACCGGTTGACATCTGTTTACCTCAGTTCCCATCTATGATCTGCACGAGCACAATCAGGTCCCCGGGCGGTGCTGCAGGCAAGATGGCATCACCTGCACCTGCCACCCGAATCCTCGTTCCGTCCACGATTCCCACCGGAATCCACGCTCGTAGCGAGCAGGCCTCTTCACACTCCCCGATCCCACCGCACAACTGGCATCCGGAACTCCTGGACCCGTTATTACAATGTCGGCAATAGACCATCCTCATATAACTGATTTCTTCGTAAAAGCCCCCGTTTTGAAGAGAGCTTCTCGAAATCTGCAAGTCGAACCTGAGGTCGCAGCCATGGCTGGTCCGTACATGGCGTTTGCCTATCCCGAACAGGTCCTGAAATATCTCATCGAATGAAGAAGCCTCGCCGCCTGCGTTGTGAATGTCCGTCCAGGATGAGTCAGAGTAGGTCTTCCTTGACTTCCTGTAGCCGCGAACCCTATCGTATTTTCGGCGTGCGGCAGGATCTTTAAGTATTTCATACGCCTTGCGGACTTCCCGAAAACGTTCGGCCGCCATGGTATTGCCTGGATTTCGGTCCGGATGCAGCTTCATAGCCAGATAACGAAACGCGCTACGTATCTCCTGATGGGAAGCCCGAACCGAAATCCCCAGGGTTTTATAGTAGCAGGTTTTATTTCTGGCTCTGACTTGTGGTTCCAAGTGGCATCCTTGTGTTTTGCTGAATTGAGGCCCTAATTTTATTAGCTATGGGGCAATAAAACAAGATCCGAGTCATCTCGTTGAATGTGTTCATGAAACACCGGTTTTGCAAGACTATCCATCGGCAGGGCGATCGGCCTGTGCGGAAAGCGCATCAGGGTGGTTTATACGTCTATCATACGAGGCTTAACGGCATCCAGGGCGCAATCACTCTAAGCCCCGGCCTGCCTCGGGCCGGACAGGCCGGAATTTTAGGAGTATCGGTTTAAACGATCCCTTTGGCTTCCAATTTTTTTAGAGCCGCAGGACCATAGCCAAGGTATTTAAGATAGATGTATCCGTTATCATAGCCCACGGGGCGACAGACCCATTTTGTCCTCGGCGGTGTTTCGGTGGCCTTCCAGTGTGCCTGGGCGCAGACTACGGGGCCGTAAACCGGGTCCTCTACAGGGGTGAACATGCCCCGATCCAGCCAGTTCTCATCATGCATCGTTTTCCAGGGCGAGACAATTTCGGCCACAACCGGAGTAATCGGGGCCAGGCGCCCACTCTTGGAGTACTCGATTGACTTATCGGTCAACTCTTTGCTCGTGTACTGCGAGGTGAGCGGATCGATCATGGACTGGTACTTAAGCTGCCAGTCCTTCTGAGTAAAGGGGGCAAGTGATTTCCATTCGCCGGCGCCCCATTCATCCCACTTGCCCAGCATATCCACCAAAGCCTGCCACATTTCCAGGCGGAGTCCCCCGAGAAAGACACCGCCATCTTTGGTCGGGTAAAATCCATAGAGCCACAGGCAGGCATCGAGGCTCCCGAATCGTTCGTTGACGACCTGCTGGTCCGCATACCAGTGAAGGGCATAGTCATTCAACCGTTCGTATGCTTCAGGAGTCGCCACGTCGATTGCCTGTCCTTCTCCGGTCATATCCCGGTGATAGAGGGCCGCAAGGATTCCTACCGCAGCAAATGTTCCAGATGTAGCCCACCCCATCCAGGGACCCGATTTGGTCGGAACGGCATAAGGCTTCTCCCGGCAACTGGAGCCTTCGGGCAGAACTTCGCCCGTCTGGTACTGAATTCCCGACCGGGCCTGACTGATATTATCGTAGTCGTACTGCCTGTTGACACTTTCCGGACCAAATTGACCGAACGCCGTAATTGAAGCAAAGATCAGGCGTGGATTGTCCGCGCTTAACTCTTTGTAACCGATCCCCCACTCATCCATCATTCCGGCCGGATAGGTCTCGATCACTATGTCGGCCTGGCCTGCAAGTGATTTAAGAATCTCCCTGCCCTCTTCAGTTTCGAGGTTAAGGGTGATGTGAAACTTGTTTCTCCCCTCCTGAAGGTAAGCAAGACCGGTACCCTGATGTTTAATTCCGCCAGGGGAGTAGGTCCTTATCAGATCGCCGCCGGGAGGCTCGATTCTAATGGTTTTTGCGCCCGATTCCGCCAGCAGTGACGAACAAAAACAGCCCGCCATGCTGCGGGAGCTGAGGTCCAGAACGACGAGATCATCCAGCGCTTCCGGTTTTTCGAAGGCCTTGGCAGGGTCGTCCAAAGATCTTATACGATCAGCCCAATCAGCCCAGCTTGGTCTTTCTTGCTCTTTCATTTTCATCACCTCCTCAAAATTAGGCCGGACTTCTGGTCCCAATCCGCAGGCGGCCGGCGGCCCTGCTGATCTTTCCATTTTCCAATGGCTCCATCCCGGTAGAGGCCGTCGATCTCGGACTGGCTCTTCCCGAGAATTTTCGCCATGATGAAGTCATTGTCAAAACCCACCGGCCGTACATTCCATTTGGTCTTGGGGGGCGTTTTGGACATCATCACCGGAAATTCATGATCCACGTATTGGCCGTACATTGGATCGTCGATCTCCTTTACAAAACCCCTGGCCCTTCGATGGGGATCCTCATTCATGTCCTGTGCATTGTGGAGATGAACGGCCGCAAACCCGAACTCCTTTCCCAAAGATTCAATCTCGCCAGCGGTCTTTGTTATCGCCCAATCCGAAATAATCTTGAGAATGGCCAGGGCATTTTCTTCCCTGAGCCGGTCGGAGTGATCCCTGAACCTGGGGTCCTCTCTCAGTTCCGGTCTTTTCATCGCTGCGCAGAGGCCACCGAACTCTTCGGGCGCCGGAGCGGCAATGGCAACGAATTTTTCATCGCTGCACAAAAAGGTATCCGCAGGACATATGCACTGGTCCCTGTTTCCCGAAGGTTCAGCGCTTTTCCCGGCGAATTGCTGGTAGGGCCACACCCATCCCATCGGCCTCATTATGTTCTCGATCTGAGACATTTCTATGTATTGCCCCCGGCCGGTCCTCTTCCTATGATGGAGAGCGGACAGGACAGCCACTTCGCCCATCAATGCTCCGAACACGTCACACACCCAGATGGACTGTTTTAGAGGGGGACGGCCCGCAAAGCTTGAAATCCATGCAAAGCCTGCCAATGCCTGGGCGGCCCCATCGTTCGAGGGCCGGTTTTCTTCTGCGTACTCGCCCCACTGCCCAAAACCGTTTTTCTCGATGTAGATAATGCCGGGATTAAACTCCTTGATCTGCTCATAGCCAACATTCCACCGGTCGGGAACTCCAGGGCGCATGTTGAATTCTATAATGTCTGACTTTGCCGCAAGCTCTCTAAAAATTTGCTGGCCCTTATCGCGATGCAGATCCAGGGCAAGGTAGAGCTTATTTGGATTGATGTGCATGAAAGCAGGACCCTGCTCTTTGTAGAACCAGCCGAAAGGATTGAGTGACCGCGTGACATCGCCTAGTGGAGGAAGCTCGACCTTGATAACCTCAGCCCCCATTTGACCCAGAAATGACGGACCCGCTGGTCCGAACAGGAGCGTACAGACCTCCAGGACACGGATTCCTTTTAGTGGGCCGGGCTTTTTGAACTTATTTTTTACATAATTCTGGAATGCCCCGGACATAAATCTCCTCCTTCAATGCGGATGGGCTGCTAATAAAAGGGAAAGCTACTTTGAAACACAAGGGATTACACATCAAAAATGTGCCTGCCGATATTGTGCAACTCGATCTGGGTTAAACTTCCGCTTGCGCTGCAGACCTCCTTTCCGTCAAGGAATAACTCCTGTAGACATTATTAGAAGCACAAAACGATGATTGACCTGTGAATCTCTCGATGGACAAAGTTTTCGCAGAACGCGACACAACGGCGCAGCACAGCATTCAGTATGCTACAACCGCAAAGCGAAGAAAAGCGAGAAAAGCTTTATTGAAGAAAGAACGCGCCGATTTATTGGAAGAAATGGGAAAGCATGCCGAGCACATCGAACTACTTGCGGACGTGGCATTCGCCGCAGGTAACCGGCCCGGTTTTCATGGTCTCATGGCAGGTTTTGCACTGAAAGTGGAAAGCATCCTTGAGCGAAGGCTGGTCATCCTCGGCTTCCTTCTTGTGACAGGAATCGCAGGTCTGCCCCTCCCCGCCCCGGTTATTCAGGAATGCGTCAAAATCATGATGGCACCGAGTGCAATCCAGCTTGTTTTCCGCATGGAGCTTGTGATTGAACTCGACCAGGGGTCTCTGGTGTTTCCCAAGCTCGCTATGATTAAGCGCAAAGGTATCATCCTGGGAATGAGCCAGCGGGACAAAAACCGCAAGAACCAGGACAACCAGCAAAAGTTTTATATATGTCATTGGAATTCCCTTCTTTGCAGCTCCGTTTCGAACACTCTTTCCCGTCGAGTTAATCCTGCGCTTCCTCATCGTCGGTATCAACAGGTCTAAACTTCTCCGGAATGATCATCGCCTCCGTGATCACCTCTTTGAACTGAATCACCTTGACTCCGAGATTATACTCAGTGTTCAGGTCCTTGATCTGATCGAAACAGTTATGGCAGGGAGAGATGACAATCTTTGCGCCGGTCGCCCTTATCTGCTCGGCCTTTATCCTTCCAGACTCAATCCTTCTTTTCTTGAACTCGGCCCCCATTGGAATAAAACCGCCCCCGCCCCCACAGCAGTGATTATAGATGGAGTTGGGCGTCATCTCACGGAAATCCTTGGCGATGTACTTCATAATTGCCCGGCCCTCCTCCCACAGGCCCCCGTTTCTGGAAACATTGCAGGGGTCCTGGTAAGTTACGGGTTCTTCGAGCATCTTGTCCGGATCGATTTTGATCCGGCCGTCCCTCAGGTATTCATAAAAAAGGCGCACTGAGTGGACGATCGGAAGGGGAGGTTTGCCGCTACGGTAACCCAACATGTATGGGCCTTCGAAAAGAGCCGACCTGTAAGCGTGCCCGCATTCGGTGATTGCGATCGCCTGCACCCCGAGCTCCAGGGCCTTGGTGTACATGTTTTTTACAATCTGGCCCGCCAAGGCTTTATCCCCGGCAAACATGGCCAGATTGGTGTCGTCCCAGCCGGTGCTGGGCATTGTCCAATCTTCCTCGGCCACAGTAAATATCTTGGCCACCATCGCAATATCCTGCGGATAGTACATGGGTTCGCGGGCATTTACCGTATACATTATTCTAGCGCCCTGCTTGTCGATCGGGATCTCGAGACCTCTCATCTCTTCGGCTGTTTCCTCCGCCATCCATGTGCAGGTTTCGACGAAGTCCTCTTTGCTCATGCCCATCTGATTGCCTGAAGCGCGGTAGTTATCCGAGGCCTTGAGCAGGCCTGCCGGGGCAATCCCCTGCGAGTGGCAGATCCCGCGCACGGTGGCGATCATTATGGATATATCAATACCGAACGGACAGAAGAGCGAACATCGCCTGCATACCGTGCATTCGCCCCAGATGATGTTGTAGCATTTTTCCAAAAACTCGCGGTCCACCTCGCCTTTTCTGCGATAGAGTTCTTTCAGCGTTGTCCTTACCTTGTATGCCGGACTCAGCTTGGGGTCCCTATTTTTTGCAAGATAGAACAAGCAGCTCTCCGCGCAAAGGCCGCAACTCGCACAAATACTCAGCCAGGTCCTGATCCTTGCGCTATCGTTTATGTCCAAAAGCTCTTTTATCACTTTCGTATTGATCGGCTTTTGAAGCGCGTCGCTCATTTTTCCGCTTCTCCTCTCGAATAAATCCTAATTCCATTCAGACTGTTTCTGAACGGACGGCTACCAGGTCCGCGCCCCTCGCCTTCCCATCTCGAATCCAAGAGAAACGCGCGCAAAAAAGAAAAGGACAATATGGCCAAGCTTGCTGAATGGGATGATGACCAGGAGTATTTCAGCGAAAAGAACATGCAGAATCATAGTAAGTTTATAAGGGCCGATCTGGTGATATGCGAGAAAACCCGTAACGAAAGGCGCACTCGTCAAAATGAGTAGAAAATAATCCCAGGCCGTGGACAGAAACCGCACTTCCGCGCGGACTATTCTTCTGACAAGCAGGACTGCAGCCGCCAACAGAAAGACCACCGTGAGAGCGTCTGCGATAGAATCGGGCAGCGAAGGAAGCCCGACGCCGAATGCTTCCTGCCAGAGCATATTGTGCGCAAGCAAAAAGATAGGAACACCCAGCAAACAGAGATGGAACAGGAAAAAGGCTATTGCGAAAACTGGTTGGTTCCGCAATCCTACGCTTCCAAGCGGGATCAGCCAGTGTACGATTGAACGAATGGCCCATTTCACATTCACGTGGTTATATAAAACCCTGTCGCGTTCCTTGCTAATTCCATAAAGATAGGTCAGCCGCACACTGAGGCCCACGATAAATATTATAAAAGCTGCCCAGAGTGCAGGCCCGGTGAGAAATTCATAAAATTCGTTCATGCGCTGCGCCCCCATGATGAGGATAGATCGGTTATAAATTGGATCCGTAAACACATTAGCTAACTTAGGTCAAATTTAGCAGTTATTATAACACATTCATCTACCAACAGAAATTGCCCCGATTTTGACACAACACCAAAACAGCCCGCGATCCAGGAACAAGATCGGAAGAAAACGAGACGAGAAGCGATTCGGCAGGATCAGTGGATTGGGATTGGTTTGGTATAAATCACATTCGGGAGTCTTTTTCAAGAAGATCGTTTCAAAATTATCTGTTCGGAATTCAATGCAAGTTCAGGGAGCGGATACACCCTGCTCTGCGGTTTCATCTTTTTTTGGACACCAACAGATGCAAGGGCGGATATTACAAAAAATGATAATTAATATCTAAAAATGGTAATTTGACCCAGGGTGACCCAGATCCAGAGGCGCCCATTTTTCACATTGCAGCCGACAACGCGCAGGAGAACACGTATGGGCGTCAGCCCCCTGGCCGGGAAACCCGCTCCGCAATCAATTTTGGTAAATATTCCCAGACTGGTTTCCACTTACTATACCAATCATCCGGACCCCTCAGAGAAAAGCCAGCTTGTTGAATTCGGCACCTCCGGCCACAGGGGGTCGTCTTTCAAACACACTTTCAATGAGGACCATATACTTGCGATAGCCCAGGCTATCTGCGAATTCCGCAAAACATGCGGCATCCGGGGACCCCTCTTTCTTGGAAAGGACACTCACGCGCTTTCAGAGCCAAGTTTCGCTACGGCAATCGAGGTACTCGCAGCAAACGGCGTTGACATAGTGATCCAGTCAGACCGGGGATATACACCTACTCCCGTGATCTCGCACACCATTCTGGCACATAACCGCAACAAGGACTCCCTGGCTGACGGTATCGTAATAACTCCATCTCACAATCCGCCTGAGGATGGGGGTTTCAAGTACAACCCGCCCGACGGCGGGCCCGCGGACACGGAGATAACCACGGCGATTCAGCGAAGGGCAAATGAGCTGCTACGGGGAAAAAATCGCGAGGTGAAAAGAATTCCCTACGAGCGCGCCCTTAAGAGCGGCCGGATAGTTTTGCAAGATTTCATAGGATCGTATGTGGGCGACCTTCGAAGTGTAATCGACATGGATGCGATCAGTTCAGCCCGGATTCGAATCGGCGTTGATCCGATGGGTGGCGCCTCCCTGCCCTACTGGGAACCAATCGCTGAAATGTATGGCATTCCGCTCGATATTGTGAACCGGACTATCGATCCGGCTTTCGGTTTTATGACGGTCGATAAGGATGGAAAGATCAGGATGGACTGTTCTTCGCCTTATGCGATGGCAAGGCTGATAGGACTCAAGGACTCCTTCGACGTGTCCTTCGGTAACGACCCGGACAGCGACCGGCATGGGATAGTAACCAGAAGCGCCGGGCTTATGAACCCGAACCATTACCTTTCGGTAGCTGTCTGGTACCTTTTCCAGAACAGGCCGGCATGGGGAAAAAATGGAGGCGTTGGGAAAACGCTCGTCAGCAGCGCAATGATAGACAGAGTCTCCGCACATATCGGCCGCAGGTTGTTCGAAGTACCGGTCGGGTTCAAGTGGTTCGTGGGCGGCCTGCTTGAGGGTTCATATGCATTTGCGTGCGAAGAGAGCGCCGGCGCCTCTTTCTTGAGACTGGACTCAACGGCCTGGTCGACTGACAAAGACGGCATAATTATGAACCTGCTCGCCGCCGAGATCATGGCCAAGACCGGTAAGGACCCGGGGCAAATTTACATCTCCCTGACCGAACAGTTCGGAAATCCTTTATACGAAAGAATCGACGAGCCGGCAAACCAGGAACGCAAATCCATACTGAAGAAACTCGGTCCTGAAATGATCTCATGCGACACGCTTGCAGGCGAGAAAATTGAGGCAAAGCTCAGCCACGCTCCGGCCAACGGGGCTCCAATTGGCGGAATCAAAGTCGCAGCCCAAAACGGCTGGTTTGCCGCCCGCCCCTCCGGTACCGAAAATATTTACAAAATCTACACGGAAAGCTTCAAAAGCAGGGAGCACCTCCTCCAGATACAGCAAGAGGCCAGGGACATCGTCAACAACGCCTTCAAAACGGCGGGGGTATAAACGGAGCCCGGATGACGGAAGCCGGATGACCGATACAAGCCGCATAGGGAGCGTGGAGATTCAGACTTCCGCCCTCCGACATCCGACGTCGGTTCATTTCGCTTCCTCAATTGTCATGGCGGCCGGATTGGGGTCCTGGTTTATTGCGGGCGCATACTCATTGGGCGCAACGTTTCCTTGGAAAGCCGGGCTGCCGGCAACATTGGGGTCAAAAAGGGGCGGCATCTCGCCCGGAGGCAACTGCTGCGGGTTAGCCGGATTGAAGCCCGGCTGAGGCTGAACACTTGCAGGCCGATTGGCCCCCATTACCTGCGGCGCAACTCCGGGCGCAGCCATCGGCTGCTGAGCAGGAGCCGGAGCAAGGGGGAGCGATGGTTGAGTAACCTCTTTATCTTCGGCAAAAAGACCGACTGTAAACGTTTGGCCATCCTTTTCGAGCGAGATACTCTTGGATTCGATTTTCGACACACGGTAATCGCTGACCATCTGTCCCTCCCGAACCGTGACGAAAGGAGACGCGGGCTGCCCTTTCCGGCCCGCCGCGCCGGCCGGCTGGTTCTTCATTCGCAACACCGCCTTTTTTGAATTCCTCTGGATTATTACTCCATCGAGTTGAATGTTGCCAATTGTCATTCCAAGTTTAGCGGCTTTTGCAGATGCATCCGCAAACTCTGGGGGAGGCTTTCGGTCCGCTGCGAACAAGTTTTTCTCAACCATCAGCGGGGTAGCCGCGCAAATAGAGCTAAATACGCCACCCCATACCAGAAACAAGAAAACCCAAAGAATTCTATTCACAAACACCTGTCTGCTCCTGTGGTTCCTGCCCCGGATATTTCCCGTCCACAAAGACCCTTTTCCAATTCGCAAACAGTATCTCATCGGGTGTTTTCGGATGGACACCGTACAAGCGCAAGCCCTGGAGGGTCAAACCGGTAATCAATCTACTTCTCTATAAATCTACCTGATTGCAGGGCCAAATTCCACCACAACGTAAATTTCGCCGGAGGTCTGCGAAAAGACATAACTGCTCATTGCGCTATCTGCGTCACAGTGGTGACTGCTTGCGCTTTTACTCAAGGTAGATCTTCGAAAGCTTGTCGATCATCTCGTGAAAGGCTTCATGGGTCCCCTGCCCGATCTCTTCCTTTTCGAAGCGGTCGAATTGCTCCCCGATCATTTGCAGCTTATCGGCGGGAAGAGCTTTTTCGGCCATCGGGAACAGAACATTGTTTTCTTTCCATATATGGCTCCTGAGAAGGTCCACATACTGGAGCGCCGGGGTTGTGAACACCAACAGAGCACCCGATTCTCCTTTCTCGTAAGAGATCATTAGGTTCTTCATCTCTCCCATGAATAGCCGGCCTCTGCCGTGCTCAGAGAGCATCACTGCGAGCGGTCCATCCTCTTTCGGGACCCCCGCCTCCTCCATTGCAAAAAAAAGGATCCGCTCCTCTTTGCCGTGATGACACCTGTCGGCAAAAACCTGCAAAAAATCCAAAACCTGCTTCAGATGATCGATTGGGACGCTTTTACCAGCCGCGATCCTCTCCGACATTCTTTCGAGTACATCAAGCATCAGAAGAATTCCCTCATGCTCGGCCTTGAGATCCTCTATCGGTTTCATGGCTCATCTCTTTCTGAAGACTAGTGCTAAGAATTGCTGAAGGTCCCCTGGGATTTAGTGCCAGGATTGACAAACCGGCGGATAGCCGGTTGCCGTCCGGGAAGGGTGTTTTTTGAGAGTAGAAAAAGAAATACTCAAATGCCCCCGCAAAGATGGGCGGGGAAGAATTATTGGAAGCAGAGAGCAGTGAGCCGGGATCACACTTCTTGCTTCTCACTGCAGTCTTTGCCGGTTCATGATTTATTCTTTCACGCCAAGTTTCTATCAGGCCAACCCTTCGGCTACGAGCAGCTTCCCTAGCATGAAAGCCGTTAAGCGCATCACTTTTGATTCCAGGTGATTTTATTCGCCGGAAGCCTTATTGTCCAGAGTGAATTCCGGAAGCCCGGCATGCAAACCGGCACCAAAGAGACTCACTTGTAGATTGCAAGGACAGATTATGGCTATAGCTTTACGGCACTTATGCACTCAGCTCCACGAAAGGGCACATCTCGCTCACAGTTCAATAGCCGCGTTATGCCCCATCTGTGCTGCGCTCCTACTGATGGCTGCCTGCTCCACGGCAAGCGGATTGCTTCAGCCGCCATCTGCGCCGCCAGGTCCGGTGGAGCTTCACGTAGGCGCGGTGGTCGAGACTGCCACCGGCAATGTGATAGGCATGGACGAGCTTATAGGCAAGCTTTCCAACGTATCCGTCGTTTACGTTGGGGAAATGCACACGAGCGCAGAAGATCACAAGATTCAACTCGCTGTCCTTCAGAAACTCTCTCAGGGGGGACGATGCGTTGAACTGGCAATGGAGATGTTTCCGGCAACGGCGCAACCGGTTCTGGACCGCTACGTCCGGGGAGAAATGTCCCAGGATGACTTTCTTAAAGATGTCGGATGGGAGGAGGTCTGGGGATTTCCCTATTCTCTCTACCGGGACCTTATCGAGTGGCAGAAACAGAACAACATGCCCATTATTTGCCTTAACGCCCCAAATAAGGTGGTTAGAAAGATAGGTCATAACGGCCTTGGTTCTCTCACACCCGACGAGCGCGCCCAGGTTGCCGGCGAATTTCATCTCGACGACCCCGCTAACCGGGACCGTATCCGCAAGGAGTACACGGTACATGAAAAGACCAGGATCAAAGATTTCGAATCCTTTTTCGAAGCGCAACTCGCCTGGGAGGAGACAATGGCTCAAACCCTTGCGGAGCGCCTGGAGCAGACTGGAGGGAAATGCAAAATTGTTGTCGCTATCGGTGAAGGCCATATAAGCGACCGCCTCGGGGTCCCGTATCTCGCCCGTCTGCGAAAACCGCACGAATACAGGACCATAGCCCCGGTCCCAATAGATTACCCATCCGGTACACTCGATCCAGACGTGGCGGACTACGTCGTCATAACAGACAAATCCAAACCCTTGCACCGTGTCCGGCTCGGCGTTACGGTCCAGCCTGCGGCTTCGGGCCATGGAGTCGAGATTCTCTCAATTTTGCCGAACACCCCTGCAGCCGCAGCCAATTTGCGCAAAGGAGACATCATACTTTCGGTCAACGGCTCGCCGGTAAACAGCGTCGAGGAAGTTCGGCAAGCGCTGACCCGGGGCGGTCCCAACCACAAGGTCCTCATTGAACGCGATCATAAAAATATAACGGTCACTGTGACTATTGGGCAGTAAGGCGAAAAATTAAATGATATTCTTTTGGAAAAATTATTTGATACGGAAGGATAAAAGGTCTTCCTCAAAGCTAAACTGAACCGATCACGAGGCTCTCTCTGGCAGCCTCTACCAGTTCTTTGGAGATTGTCTTGGTTTCATTGATTTCCATGAGGCGCCCGACTTGTAGGCACCGTCGGTGTATCAACCTGAAGTTGCCCCCTGCAATTCTAATGATGGATGCTACGGCTTCGGTGTCTGTAAAATCGGTTGGATCGAGTGTAGTACCGAGCTCCCTCCATTTGTGCTCCAGAATGAATTGGACTTCTTCACGGCTTAGCGGTCGATATTCATGGACAAATC
>Ga0209517_10002842_pt1 | contig 23944 bp, 19 predicted proteins | sample PeaSoiMetSII2010_FD_187695 | JGI IMG/M metagenome (GOLD analysis project Ga0209517, IMG submission 187695) | Peat soil microbial communities from Weissenstadt, Germany - SII-2010 (SPAdes) (version 2) | ecosystem: Environmental > Terrestrial > Soil > Wetlands > Peat | place: Germany... | reverse complement strand
CTCCGGAGGCAATCGCTCTATCCATCTGAGCTACGGGCGCACTCCGGTTCCAGTGTACATGCACAGCTTGGCCCCATCAATTGCACGGGCCACGCACGCTTGGCCGCTACCAGCGGTTCCTGCCACCGCCGCCCCCACCGCCACCGCCGCGCCCGCCGCGCTCGCCGCCGCGGTCCTTGCCGCCCCCGCCGCTACGTTCTGTCTTGGGGCGCGCTTCGTTCACGTTCAGGGTTCGTCCGCCGATCTGCGTGCCGTTCAAGGCGGCAATGGCTTTGTCGCCCTCTTCCGCGTTTGCCATCTCCACGAAGCCGAAGCCGCGGGAGCGGCCCGTGTCTCGGTCGGTCAAGATGGTGATGCGGTCCACCTGTCCGTGCGGCTCGAAGAGTTTGCGTAACTCGTCTTCTGACGTATTGAAGTCGAGGTTGCCAACGAAAATATTTTTCAAGCGACGTTCCTCTTCCTCTGCAAGCTATTTGATTGTGCGGCTTCGGCGAGACAGAGGAGGCTGGTTGGCCAGGCAGCCGGAGTTGACTCACAGTCAAATGCGGGGGAAGTATAGCAGGTTGCAGCCAATTTTCAGCAAATACTGCAACCTCCAACCCAGTCACGACAGGTCCAGGGATTGGATGGTTTTCCGCAACACCTCTGCCGAATGCCGCAGTTGGCTGATCTCAGACTCATCCAGTTCAAGCCGTAAGACGGTCTCCACTCCACCTCGATCGACCACCGTCGGCAGGCTGAAGCACAGGTCATTGAGCCCGTGGAACTCGCGAATAATGCTGGAGACGGATAGGACCGTCCTTTGGTTGCGAAGAATCGCTTGCGTGATCTGCATCAGGCCGGCAGCCACGGCGTAGTAGGTTGCGCCTTTGCGCTCGATGATACGGTAGGCTGCGTCCCGCGTTTGCAGGAAGATCTGACGCATGGCTTCGGGATCGTACGCCATGCCTTGTGCCCGGCAAAATTCTGGCAGACGCATGCCCGCGATGTTGGCAGAGGACCACACCGGCACTTCACTGTCCCCGTGTTCGCCGATAATGAAGGCATGGACACTACGCGCGTCGACCCCGAAGTGCTGGCTGAGAAGATAGCGAAAGCGTGCCGTATCAAGAATTGTGCCGGAACCGATCACGCGCGCCGAGGGCAGTCCAGAGAGCTTCCAGGCAGCATAGGTCAGCACATCGACGGGGTTGGTCGCGATGAGCAAGATTCCGTCGCCGTTGTGCTTGGCCAGTTCTGGAACGATCTGTCGCCAGATGGCAGCATTCTTCTTCACCAGATCGAGACGGCTGTCGCCAGGTTTTTGTGCCGCGCCGGCGGCCAGCACTGTCACCACGGCTCCCGCGCAATCAGCATAATCACCTGCCCAGAGTCGCGTTGGATGGCTGAAGGGGACCGCATGGTTCAGGTCCATGGCCTCGCCTTCCGCTTTGGCTCGATTGGCGTCGATCAAAACGATTTCGGCAGCCAGTCCGCTGAGCAGCAGAGCATACGCAAAGCTCGCACCCACGTTACCCATGCCGACAACGGCGACTCGGGTGGGACGAGGTTGTGACGCCGCTTCAGGGGTCATGGGATCTCTTACGAGAGGATCGCTGGCTGTCAACACTGCTCTACTTTCCAATACCCCTCGTTCTGGAAACCAACCTGGAGTAGGCGGTTCTTGGGGTCGTGCCGTTTCCCGCAGCTTGGGCACTTCAGATAGCGGCTCCAGCCCGTGCTTTTAGACTCGCGATCTTCCGCCACCGCGAAGGTGGTGCCACAACTGCAAGGTATAAGGTACATGCGCAGCCCGCGACTAGGTTGCGTCTTCGTTCTACTGCCGCTCAACTTCAACTTTCCTCCGCCATCGCCATCGACTTCCTCTTTCGCTGATTAGCCTGCAGGACCTTCTTGCGCAAGCGTAGCGACTTGGGCGTGATCTCCACGAACTCATCGTCGGCGATGAACTCGATGGCCTGTTCCAGGTTCAAGTTGCGGAACGGCACCAGCCGGATGGCTTCGTCCGCGGTCGACGCCCGCATGTTGGTCAGCTTTTTCTCGCGCACCGCGTTCACGTCGAGATCGTTGTCCTTGGCGTTTTCCCCGACGATCATTCCCTCGTACAACTCCACGCCCGGGCCGACGAACAGTTCGCCGCGCTCTTGCAGACCCCAAAGCGCGTAGGCAGTGGAAGTGCCGCCCCGGTCCGCCACCAGCGCGCCTGTAAGCCGGTGCGGAATCTCTCCCTGCCACTCCGTATACCCGTCAAACAAAGCGTTCATCACGATGGTCCCACGAGTGTCAGTGAGCAACTGGCTGCGCAGGCCAATCAATCCGCGGCTGGGGACGCGAAATTCAATTCTCACACGTCCGTACCCGTGATTGTGCATGTTCTTGACTTCGCTCTTCCGCGCCCCCAGCTGTTCCATGACCACGCCGACGAACTCTTCGGGAACATCGACGGTGAGGTGCTCCACCGGCTCCATCAGCTTTCCGTCGACGCGCTTGGTCACGATCTCCGGTTTTCCAACCATGAGCTCGTACCCTTCGCGCCGCATCATCTCGATGAGAATGGAAAGCTGTAGCTCGCCGCGACCCATGACCACCATCGTGTCTGTGGTCTCAGTGTCTTCGATCCGCAAGGAAACATTGGTCAGTAGTTCCTTTTGCAGCCGCTCACGCAGATTGCGGGAGGTCACATAAGCGCCGTCGCGCCCCGCAAACGGCGAAGTGTTCACCGTGAACTGCATGGCAATCGTGGGCTCATCAATGGCGATGTGCGGCAAGGGCGCTGGATGGTCGACGTCGGTGATGGTCTCGCCGATGGTGATGCCTTCGACGCCCGCGACGGCGATAATGTCGCCCAACGTGGTTTCCGTGATGTCGGTCCGCTTCAAGCCTGAAAACGAAAACAGTTTGGTGATCTTGGTCTTGTGCAGCGATCCATCTAACTTCGCGATGACTACGTCCTCGCCGGTGTGCATGCTGCCGTTGAACACTCGCGCGATGGCCAATCGTCCCAGGTAGTCGCTGTAGTCAAGATTAGCCACCAGGATTTGCAACGGCCCAGCGGGATCGCCCGTCGGCACCGGAATGGTCTTGACAATGGTCTCGAACAGCGGCAGCAGATTCTCGCCGCCCCCTTTTATATCCAACGACGCCGTGCCCGCCTTGGCATTGGTGTAGAGTACCGGAAAGTCGAGTTGCTCTTCCTTGGCATCGAGGTCAATGAATAAGTCATAGACTTCGTTCAAAACCTCCTGCGGGCGCGCATCGGAGCGGTCGATCTTGTTGATGACCAGAATCGGCGGCAGATGCGCTTCCAGCGCCTTGGTCAGCACATACCGCGTTTGCGGCAGCGGCCCTTCGCTGGCGTCCACCAGCAGCATCACTCCATCCACCATCTTCAATGCACGCTCCACCTCGCCGCCGAAATCACTGTGACCAGGCGTGTCCACGATGTTGATCTTTACGTCGTGATAAAAGATCGCCGTGTTCTTGGCCAGGATGGTGATCCCGCGCTCACGCTCCAGGTCATTCGAGTCCATGACCCGCTCGATAATGTGCTCGTTGGAGCGAAATGTGCCACTCTGCTTCAGCATGGCGTCCACCAGCGTGGTCTTGCCGTGGTCGACGTGAGCAATAATTGCGATGTTGCGAATGCCGGAACTCAAGAGAATCCTTTCAGGGAACGAGGCTATGCCTCTCTACTACTTTACTATGCGGGGGGCATTTGGGGACTAACTGGGAACTGAGAACTGGCTACTGGGAACTGGTTTTGTCGATATTCCGTCTAACCCGCCACCCCAGCATGTTTCGGCATCGGTTTCCCAGCCAGCCGATGTTCCACTTGCTTCACCGCTCGGTGCGCCGCAAGGATCCCCTTATTGGTAGTCGACTCCGGTCCTTCCGAATCGGTATTGGCGAAGAACACACGGTCCATCGGTTCCCGCACCAAGGGCTGGACGGTGGTATAGAGGCCGGGAGTGGACATGTAAAGAGGATGGCCGCGACGGTAAATATGAACTTCGATGGGGTCGACATTCGATCCAGGAAAAAGCTTCTGAAAGTCCCGCAGCACATTCTCCGCGATCTTCCGCGTGCTGCCCTCGGTCAGCAGATACCCGCGATCGTCTTCCTTCATCGGCGTGTAGCAAGTCAGAATGTTGTATTTCTGCTGGTAACCGGGGTGGTTGCGGACCACCCAATCTGCAACAATGAAATCGGTGAATGTGTTTCCCGGGCACCAGGTGTCGTACGACTTGTTAAACACCGGCTTATCGAAGATGAGATTCACCACCGGGTAAGGAATGTAGCGGATCTTGTGCATGGCATCGCTCTGTTTTTCAGGCATGCCTTGCACAATGCGCCGGGTAATGAACTTCGGAGTGGCCACGATGACCGCCTTCGCAGTCACCGTCTTTAATTCTGCGCCCTGCATGTACGTGACTTGCACTTCCTTCTTGCCCGGAACCACGGCAATGGTAGTGGCGCCAGCCTGCATACGGTCCGCAAATGTCGGCTGTAAAATCTCCGCCAACTTCTTCGTCAGAGCGCCCAACCCGCCAGGCCAGGTGTAGAAGTCCGGAACCGCATCGGAGCCGATCTCTTGCAGTTCATCGATCCCTAATCTGGCCGCGGTGTTTTCGCTCGTGGTGCCCCAGTTCGACGGGCCGTAGTTGTCCCACCAAAGCTTGACTTCGGCCGGATAGCCTTTCATGAAATTAGAAAAAGGAATATTGTCGAGTTCCTTGCTGCGCTTGGCGACATCAATCGCCAGGATTTCTCTCTTGAACTTCTTGAAACCCTCGCGGACGGTCGCGGGATATGGCAGTTGATCGAGCCCGTCGGTCCAGGTATTGGGAATCCACTCGCCTCGGATGATGGTAGCGTCCCGATCGTGTACCGGCAAGGGTTCGAGCCCGATTTCCTTCGCGAAGTTGAAAGCCGCAGGTTCGCTCTTGGTGATGAACGCCGACCCGGTCGCGAAAGCGCTTCCGTCATGTTCCATTAGGTAGGCGTTCCCACCCCAGTGCGGTTCTTTCTCCAAGAGGAGAAAATCCAGGTGGCGGGTCAGGTAAGCCGCAGTCAGTCCGCTGACTCCGCCGCCCACGATCACGATATCGTGATGAGCGCTGGCAGGTGGCAGAGTGAAGACCTTGCCGTCGCGAACCTGATGACAAATACGGTTGTCTTCACCATCGATGGCGGGCTGGGGCGTGCTCTCTGCCGCCAGCAAAGATAGATCTACGGGGCATCCCGCGGCGATCGAACCCGCCACCACGTACTTGATAAAGTCTCGACGATTCGTGCCCATGTGCAATCCTTTTCCAAGCAGCGCCGCCGGCGAGATGCCGGCGCTACACTTCAACCTTGGCTTCCGCACCCGCCCGCAGACGATACCAAATCACAATAGCCACCAGCGAAAACACAAAGATGATGCTCGAAATCGCGTTGATCTCCGGCGTGATCCCCCGCCGCAGCCGTCCCCAGATCTCCAGCGGCAGAGTGTTGTCCCGTCCAATCAGAAAAAAACTGACCGCAATCTCATCCATTGACAGCGTAAAGATCAGCAGCGCTGCTCCAATGATCGACAAGCGCAGGTTGGGAATCGTCACTCGCCAGAACGTTTGCCAGTAATTCGCGCCCAAATCAAGCGATGCCTCTTCCTGCGCGCGGTCGAGCTTCTGCAAGCCCGCAAATACTTCGGTCGTGGCCACAGAAATCAGCGCCGTGCCATGACCCAACACAATGGTTAGCAGACTCAACTTCATGTCAGCGGCGCGAAACAACATCAGTAGCGAAAGTCCGGTGATAATTCCCGGCAGAATCAGGGGCAGAAGAACCAGCCTCCGGAACAGCACCTTCCCAGGAAAGTTGGCGCGGTCCAGGGCCAGGGCCGCAGGGATACCAAACGCCAGCGAAATTGCCATCGCCGCCGCCGCCACCAGCACACTATTCAAAACCGATGTCCAGATGGCATCGTCGGCGAAAAGCATGCGATACCAATCCAGCGTCAGATTGCGCGGCGGAAACCCTCCCACGCCAGTTCCGTTGAAGGAATAGACGATCAGCGTGACGATGGGCAGGTACAAAAAGCCGAATACCGCCACCGCGTGCCAGGGCAACCAGCGCGACTTCACCTGAGCGCCGCCACTCATCGGAAGCTCCATTTCTTTTCCAGACTTTCCGACAGATAAATCAGCGCCAGTACCAGCAGCAGCATGCACAGAGAAATCGCCGCTCCCAGCGGCCAGTTATAAGCTGCACCGAACAGGCTGACGACGATATTTGAAATCATGATGCCGCTCGGGCCGCCCAGCAACAGCGGCGCCAGAAAATCTCCCAGGCTCAGCACGAACGCGAAGGTCGCTCCGGCCAACACTCCTGGAATAGAAAGTGGGAAGATCACTCGCCAGAAGGTCTGGAAGGGCGACGCACCCAGGTCATGCGATGCTTCCACCAGGTTACGAGGAATGTGCTCGAGCGAAGCGTAGATTGGCAAGAACGCGAACGGCGTGTAGATGTGTGTGAGCGTCAGCACCACTGCAAACGGACTGTAGAGCAGGAAATCCAGCGGATGCCGCGTAAGGTGGACGTACTGCAAGAGCGTGTTGAGCACTCCGTCGCTGCCCAGAATCGTCTTCCACGCATAGGCGCGGACCAGATAACTGACCCACAACGGAATGATTACCAACTGATAAAAGAGTTCTTTTCTCGCCCCCGCGTAAAACGACAAGTAGTACGCCAGCGGATAACCCAACAGCAGCGAAAATAGCATCACTCGCGCGGCGATCCCCATCGACCGAAACAGCGTTTGCAGATAGACGTTCACGCGGAACAAATCGCGGTAGTTGTCGAGCGTCCACGAATGCACAATCGTCTGCGCCGGCGACACCGACCAGAAGCTGTAACAGAAAAGCAACGCATACGGAACCAGCAGAAACACTGCGACCCACACCAGCGGCGGTACTGTAATCGCAGCCCTGTAGGCGCGGGAGAACATCAGGTCCTTTCCTCGGACTTGCGGACCGCCACGGCATCTTCCGGCGAGAACTCCAGCTCCAAATCGCCCTGCCAGTTCTCCCGCGTCGCGGTGCGTATCGACAGCTTCAATCCGTCCGCACATTCCACCTGCAACAGTTCTGTCGAACCGTGAAACGCCTGGTGACAAACCCGGCCATGAAATCTGACCACGTTTACTCCGGCGCTTCCAACCGCCGCATGCACCACCCGCAAATTCTCCGGTCGCAGCGAGAGCAATACCGGCCCATCCGGCAGGCCGACCGGCCAATCCAGCGAGTGGCATCGCACCACTCCGCCCTTCACGTCTCCTTGCAGCAGGTTGGTGTGTCCGATGAACTGCGCCGTGTACGCGGTCGCTGGCTGGCCGTAGATTTCACGCGGAGAAGCAATCTGCTCCAGTTCGCCCCTGCGCAACAGCGCGATGCGGTCCGACATGACCATGGCTTCTTCCTGGTCGTGAGTGACAAACACAAACGAAATGCCCACCTCCCGCTGCAGCGATTTCAACTCCACCTGCATTTGTCGCCGAAGATTGGCGTCCAATGCGGAGAGCGGCTCATCGAGCAGCAGCAACCGCGGCCGGTTCACCAGCGCCCGCGCCAGAGCGATGCGTTGCTGCTGGCCGCCGCTGATCTTCGCCGGCTTCGACTTGGCGTAGGCCGTCATCTTCACCATAGCCAGAGCTTGCTCCACCCGGCTCGCAGTTTCTGCTTTGGGCAGCTTTGCCACACGCAGTCCGTAGCCCACATTTTCTTCGACCGTCAAATGCGGGAACAGCGCGTAGTGTTGAAAAACCGTATTCACCCGACGGCGATACGGAGGCAAAACATCGAGCCGCTCATCTTCCATCCAGATCTCGCCTGACGTCGCGCTCTCGAAGCCGGCGATGATACGCAGCAGCGTCGTCTTGCCCGACCCGCTCTCCCCGAGTATGGTCAGAAATTCGCCTTCCGCAATCTGTAGGGAGATGTCCCGCAACACCGGATTCTGCCCAAACGATTTCGCGATATTGCGAATGGAAAGCAGCGGTTGCGCCCCAGAGTTGGCGGAACGAGCGAGCGTGGGTTCGATGGTGGTGGCCATTTGTTTTAGTAGCGCCAGCGCAAGCCGCCGGCGCTACCCGATGAAGATTACTGCGCTGCCTTCACTTCATTCCAAATTTCGTTGTACTTCGCGCGCCGCGGAACGTTCTGCCAGAAGTACAGCCGCCTCTGGTAATTGTCCACGTCATCCAGATGCAACCCCTTCACTTCGTTTGCGGTCATGTACTGCGCCGCCTGCGGGTTCGCCGGAGTGTAGCCAGTGATATCCGTTACCTTCTTCTGTATTTCCGCGCCAATCATGTACTCCAGAAACTGCTGAGCCAGTTCCTTGTTCTCACTCCCCGCGGTGATCATCAGGTGGTCAATCCAGCCCGTCGTATTCTCCTTGGGAATGATTTCACCCACGGGAAAGTTGATCTTGCGAAGCTGGTTGGTCATCAGCGGCCAGCCCATCGCTGCCACCACTTCGTGGTTCTGGAAAAGATTGGTCAACTCTCCGCCCGTCGACCACATCTTGCGAACGTTGGGCTTCAGCTCCAGCAACTTCTTCTTGACCGCCTCCAGTTGCTCGTCGCTCAGGTTGTAGAGTTGGCTGGAATCCGGCTTGTCGAAACCCAGCACCTGCGCCGCCATGTATACCGTGGAGAGATCGTCCCACACCGAAATCTTGCCGCGGTACTTCGGGTCCCAAAACACATTCCAACTATCCGGCGGTTGCGGGAACGCGGTGGTGTCGTAAATGAGTGGGTCCGGGCCCCACATGAAAGGCACTCCAAAAACCTGGCCCTTGACCCGCACCAGCGGCAGGGAAGTGAGCTGCGGCGAAAGTTGGCTGTAGGTGGGCAGCTTGGAGAGATCAAGCGGCGCCGCGAGTCCCGCCGAAGCAATCGAAGTTGCCACATCGCTCGAGGGCGAGATTACGTCATAGTTGCCTGCGCTCCCGCCCCGCAGCTTGGCCACCAGCTCGTCGCTCGACCCCATGTACGAAGCGGAAACCTTGCAGTGGTATTGCTCCTCGAAGCCGCGCACAAAAGACGGGTCGGCATAGCCTTCCCACACCAATAAGTTCAGAGTTGGGGCTTTCTTCGAGCACGCCCCAGCAAAAAGCAGCGCGCACATCATCAACAACCCAATTCCAACGCGCCGGATCATCAGTGCGAGCCCTCCGAGTTCGTCCTTGCCGCGTTCCAGTTTGGGGATTGGTATACCACTTTGCCACCTACCATGGCCAACTCTCCCCTCGCGCTAGAACGTCGGCGGCGTATTCACCCACAACACCCAGGTCTCGTTGCGGCCCGGGTTTAGCCAGCGATGCGGAGTCGCGCTCTCAAAATAGAAACTGTCGCCCGTCCGCAAACGGTATTCCTCTTCCTGAACTGAAATCCGCAATTCTCCTCGCAACACGTACAGAAACTCCTCGCCTTCGTGGGCGTAGGATTCTCCGCTGCCCGCTTTCGGCGCGATGCGGAACAAATGTGGTTCCATCACTGTATTCCCCCACGCCAACAACTCCATGCGCACTCCCGGCCCCGCCTCCAGGACTTTGCGCTTTCCCGGCGACACCAGTCGACCTCGCGATTCCGCCGCATCGAAGAAATTCAGGATATTGGTTTGGTAGAAGAGCGCTAATTTCCGCAGCGTGCTGACCGATGCGCTCATCTGCGAACGTTCCAGGGCGCTCAGAAATCCCACGGAGATGCCAACCCGCTTCGCCACCTGAGCCAGAGAAAGCCGGCGCTGCTGCCGGAGTTGGCGCAGATGTGCGCCAATCGCTCCGCTGGCCCCATTGGTTTGCGCGCGCACCCGCCCTTCCCGCCGCAGCAGTTGTACGATAGCCGCCGCATTGAGCCCCCGCACTTTGCGCAGGAAGCGCGCCCGCTTCAGTAGTTCCACGTCCTCAGGTGTGTAAACGCGGTATTGGCCGGCCGTGCGGCGGGGACGGGTCAGACCCAGGCGTTCCCAGGAGCGGATCACCGAAGGAGAAATCCCGGCTAGTCGGGCGACTTCGCCGATCTTCAAGTTAGGTTTTGGCTCGGCAGATTTCATTTTACAAAACCGCGCTCTCCGAGTATTTTCGAGGCGTTCCTGGGACCCATTTTTTACTTGACAGTCAATGGCCGGGTTCACTAACCTTGCGCGATTATAGCAAGGTTTGTTTTTCACGCAACCTGGTTGCTGGCAAATTCTCCACCCCGGATCGGGAGGTGCTCGATGCATCCGTCTCTGGACCGCCGTAGTTTGTCCTTCTGCCTGGCCCTGCTCAGTTTGATCGCGCTTTTCTCCTCTTCGGCTCTTGCACAGGGCGGCAGAATTCTGGGCCGCGTTGCCGACCCGACCGCAGCCGTGCTGGCGGGCGTGAAGGTCACTTTGACCAATGAAGCCACTGGCGCCGCCCGCGAGACAGTGACCAATGAAAGCGGTGACTTCAGCTTCGTGGAAGTCGTGCCTGCTGTCTACGATATGCAGTTCGAACTCACGGGTTTCAAAAAGAGTGTGCAGAAAGGCATCACCGTCGACGTCAATCAGGTCGTGACGCTCAATAAGGTTTTGGACGTCGGGGCGGCCCAGGAAGTCGTCGAGGTCACCTCGGAAGCGCAGCAGGTCGATACCACCAGCACACAGCTCGGCGCTGTCATCAACGATCGCTCGGTGAACGAGTTACCGCTGAATACCCGCGATACTTATCAGTTCTTGCAGCTCCAGCCCGGAGTGCAAGCGCAACTGGGAAGCAGTGGCAGCCTCTTCTTTGGTTCCGACGATGCGGGCAGCGTATCGGTGAATGGCGGCCGCACCCGTGCCAACAACTTCAGCGTCAACGGCGGCGACGCCAATGACCAGTTCGTCAACCTGCCCACCGTGCAGCCTACTCCGGATAGCGTCGCCGAGTTCCGTGTAATCACCAACACCTTCGATGCCGAGTACGGGCGCAACTCCGGTTCGATTGTCAACGTCGTCACTAAATCGGGCACCAATCAGTTTCACGGGGACATCTACGAGTACTTCCGCAACACGGTGTTAAACGCGCAGGGCTATTTCAATACCGTCAAGCCGCAGCTTAACCAGAATCAATTTGGCGGAACCCTGGGCGGACCCATCAAAAAAGACCGCACCTTCTTCTTCGCCTCTTATGAGGGCCGCCGCATCCGCCAGGGAGATCCCGGCGAAGTCGTGAACGTGCCTTCGCTTGCGGAAAGACAAGGAGATTTTTCCGCGGCTGCGGTGGGAGGATTCGCGCCGCCTACGAACCCTAATAGCGGCTTGCCCAACCAAATAAGCGATCCATTCGTAGCGCAAGTATTGAACGGACGCGCCGGGTGTACCGCGGCAGTGCAGAATCTCGGCGGGCAGGCTCCTGCCGCTGGCCTCTTGTGGTCCCAGGTATTTCCGACCGGGAAGATCCCCACTGCGTGTCAAGACCCGGCCGCGGTCGCCCTGATGCAGAACTTTATCCCTCAGGCAAATGTGGGGCAGTTTCAGAATCAATCTGTGCCCACTGGAACTGACAACGAAGATCAATTTACCGTCCGCGTTGATCACAGGATCACCGATCGCCAGAACCTTTCGATCTACTACTACTTTACCGACGTCAGACAGCTTGCGCCCTATGACACTTTCGAGCAGGCGGGAGCCAATGTCCCCGGGTTTGGCAATTTCAACAATTCTCGCTACCAGCAGTGGAACCTCAGTCACAGTTGGTCGCTCAGCAATGCGCTAGTCAACGAGGCGCATTTCACCTACATGCGGGAAGGGCAGTTGGGCTTCCTCAAACCGCAAACCACCAATGCCGTCAATGCCTCGTGTGGTACGGGTGCCGCAGCGGCGGTTTGCTTTACCGGAACTTCCGACTCCACGGCGATTCCAGCCAACCCGAAGATTGGCATCACCCCGGGTCTGCCGTCCAGCTTCACTGGCGTCCCGTTTGTCAGCATTGGAGGTGGCGCGAATTTTGGCAACAACTGGGAGGGCGTGCTTCCCCAGGTAGGAAACAGTTTCCAGTGGTCCGACAACCTGACTTGGGTGAAAGGCAATCACACCTTTAAGTTCGGTGCGGAAGTACGTCGCCAGCGTTTCGACCAGTTTTACTATTTCGATGTCAACGGCGACTACACGTTCAGCGGTCTCGGATCGAACGCGATCGGGACCGGCGATGGCGATAACTACGCCGAGTTCCTGCTGGGTTTGACGGATACCTATCTCCAAGGCTCCGGTCAAAGTGAAGCGGTTCGCAGCACCTCCCTATATCCTTTCTTCCAGGACAGTTGGAAGATCAAACCAAATCTGACCCTGAATTACGGGCTGCGGTGGGAACTCAACACGCCCCCGACCGACGTTAGCGGACACGTGGAAACTTTTCGTCCGGGCCAAAATAGCACCATCTACCCTTGCAGTCCTGCCCTTACCGCCGACTATCCCGCCGATTGCCCTACCGGTCTGGTGGTTCCGAAGGATCCCGGTGTTCCCGCCGGCCTGACCTCGACCTACTACAAGTCTTTTGCCCCACGGGTAGGCTTGGCCTACAGCCCCAATTTTGATAGCGGGGTGCTGGGCAAGGTTTTTGGCAACAATGGGAAGACCAGTATCCGCATGGGTTGGGGCCTGTTCTACAACCCCATCGAAGAGTTGGTAATGGCCCAGTTCGGCGCGGAACCGCCTTTTGGAGGCAGCTCCTCGGTGTCTAACGTGTTCTTTAATACTCCGTTTGTTTTCCAGGCCGGTGGCACGGCGCCAAATCCCTTTGGCGGAATCATCACGCCCACGCCGGGGCAGCCGGTTGACTTGTCGGACTTCCGGCCGATTCTGCTCTACGGAGAGTTTCAACCTCACCTGCGCACACAGTACACCGCGCAATACAATCTGACCATCCAGCGGGAGTTGGCCAGGGATCTAATGCTGCAAATCGGTTACGTGGGTTCGCAGGGTCATCGGCTCCTGGCCGGCCGCGACATTAACCCGTCCAATCCGCAGACCTGCCTCGACATAAACGCCATACAAGGTGCCGGAACCTGCGCACCGACTGGGGAAGATACGCAATTCAACGTCACTGTGCCTCAGGGCTTCGCGTTTCACATGCCCAATGGCTCTGTCGTGACTGGTGCCGCCGGTGGGACTCCGCTGACCTTTGTCGGTTTGCGGCCCTACTCATCCCCGAATTGCAATCCGTTGACCGGGGCTGGGTGTCCGGCGGATGGCGTGCCGGTCTTCACTGACATTTTTGCCGAAGACACGGTTGCCAGTTCGAACTACAATGCGCTGGAGGCAATGCTCGAAAAGCGTTTCTCTCACGGCTTGCAATTCCAGGCCTCTTACACTTTCAGCAAGTCGATTGACGACGGCTCGACCTTTGAAGAGACCATCAATCCGTTTAACTTCAGGGCCAGTCGCGCGCTCTCTTTATTCAACTCGGCTCAGCGCTTCGTCGTCAGCTACGACTGGGAAATTCCCATCCCGAAACATCAGGGGTTTACCGGGAAAGTGGTGGATGACTGGGCTATCTCCGGCATTACCCAGTTCCAGAGTGGTTTCCCCATCCGTCTGGACACCATTGACGATACCGAACTGATCAACAGCTTGTTTTTCCTGGGGACTGAGGCTCCCAGCCGGGTTGCGCCATTCCAGAAATTGAACCCCAAGACCAATGGTAATTTCTGGTTCAATCCCAACGATTTTGCGGACCCTCCGTTGGGCCAGTTTAACAATGGTACCCAGCGCACCATCTGCTGCGGTCCTGGACTACAGGAGTGGGATTTCTCCGTCCACAAGAAGCTTGCGGTTACCGAGAGCACCTATTTCCAGTTCCGGGCTGAGATCTTTAATGTTTTCAACCACACTAATTTCTCCAACCCGGATGGTCGCTTTTCGGACGGCCCAACCCAGTTTGGCAAGATCACGCAAGCGGCCGCTCCCCGGCTGGTGCAGTTTGCTCTAAAATACTATTTCTAGCCCCAAAGCCTGGGCAGCCTCGGCTGCCTGGGTACTCTAATGGCCGCCAGGAGGCGGCTTGAGACTTCCCGGAGACCCAGATGTACCCCGAATTGCAGCAGGAGATTTCCACCTTTGAGCGTCGTACGCCTAAATCGGCTGAATCCCACAAGCGCAACCTGAAGCGCATTCCGCTCGGCGTGGCCAGCAACTACCGCGCCTACGATCCTTATCCCATTTTCGTGAAGGAAGGCAGCGGTTCCCATTTCCGCGACCTCGACGGCAACGATTACATTGATCACAACCTCTGTTTCGGCGCGCTCATGGCCGGGCATTGCCATCCTGCCGTCATGAAGGCCGTTCAGGGCCGGCTCAGCACCGGCACCATGTTCGGCATGCCGCACGATATGGAATGGCAGCTTGCGGAAGAAATCGCCCAGCGCTTCCCGGTTGAGATGGTCCGCTTCGGTTCCAGCGGAACCGAAGCTACCATGCACGCTTGCCGTCTGGCGCGCGCAGCTACTGGTCGCGACAAGATCCTGAAGTTCGAGGGCGGCTATCACGGTCTGCACGACACTGCGCTGGTCAGCGTGAAGCCTCACGCCCCCGAGTTCGGCGATGTCAACGCGCCCACTTCCGTTCCCGGCGGCCTCGGCGTTCCCAAGACATCCATTGCGAACGTGCCTATCGCCACCTTCAACGATCTGGTGAGTGTCGAGCTTCGTTTCAAGCAGAATCCCGGCGAAATTGCCGCGATTATCCTCGAGCCCATCATGATGAATGTGGGCCTCTGCATGCCGCAGCCCGGATTTCTCCAGGGCCTTCGCGACATCTGCACCAAAAACGGCGCTTTGCTGATCTTCGATGAAGTCAAGACCGGCGCTAAGTTGGGCTGGGGCGGCGCTTCCGAATACTTCAACGTCAAGCCTGACATGATCTGCCTGGCGAAATCGATTGGTGGCGGCTTCCCGCTGGCGGCTTTCGGCACGCACAAGTCAGTGATGGACCTCATCTCGCAGCACAAGGTTTTTCACGGTGGCACCTACAACACGAACCCCGTGTCCATGGCTGCCGGTCTAGCCGCATTTCGCGAGGTGCTCACCCGCGAGAATTACCAGCACGTCGAGAAGCTCAGTAAGAAACTGGTCGAGGGCTATCGGAAGACTCTGGCCAAGACCGGTCTCCGGGGCTACATCGCCGTTGCCGGCGCCAATGGCGCGCTCATGCTTTACCCGAAAGAGATTCGCAACTACCGCGACTGGACCACCGTCGATGTCGACCTATGGCGGCATTACTGGTTCGGCATGGTCAATCGCGGGGTCATGGCGCAGCCTTATTGGTGGGACGAGCAGTGGACCATCTCGGTGCAGCACACCGAAGCGGATATCGACAAGCACCTCGCGGCTTTTGCGGATGTGGCGCCTGCGCTGGCCAAAGCCCAGCAGGAGCGCACCGCGGAAGCAGTGGCCCACTAGACTGACGTGGGGACAGCCGCCCTCGGCGTCCAGCGGAGCAAAGCTCTGCAGAACAATGGGGCCAGCAGTTTCTGATTTTGGGTGGCGCAGGGCCTCCGGCCCTGCGATTCGCTGCCAAAATCCCTGGGGGCTTTAGCCCCTGAGGTCAAGGAGCAGATTTTGTCAGCCAATAATGACGCCACCAACCAGCCTCATCTGAAGCGCGTACTCGGCCGTTGGGATCTGGTTTTGCTGTTCGTGGTCGCGGTTTTCAACCTGAACGTGGTTCCGTCGATCGCGGCTAACGGTGGGGTCACCGTCTGGCTGTGGCTCATTGCGTTGCTGCTTTTCTTTTGGCCGCAGGGCATCGCCGTCCTCGAACTCGCTCACCGCTTTCCGGGAGAAGGCGGCGTCTATTTATGGGCCAAGGAAGTCTTTGGTGACTTTCATGGCTTCTTGTCCGGCTGGTGTTATTGGACCAACAACATGCTGTATGTACCCACAGTCATGCTGTATTTCGTTGGTGTTTCGGTCTTCGTGCTGGGTCCGGGGCACGCAGGCTTAGCCGACAACAAAGCTTTTGCCTTGGGTGCATCCATATTTTTGCTCGCGCTGTTGACCATTCTGAACATCGTGGGGCTGAGCGTGGGGAAATGGCTGAACAATCTGGGAGGGATCGGCACCGGCATTGCCGCCGCCACGCTGATCGGCTTGGGCGTGATTGTTCTCTCGCGTTTTGGTACGTCAATCACAGCAGCGGATTTCAAGATCCCCACCGATCCCCGTTTTGTCCTGAATTCTTTCGGCGTGATCTGTTTTGGTTTGGTGGGACTCGAACTCGCTTCGGTGATGGGCGACGAGATTCGCGATCCGGCGCGTACTTTGCCCGGTGCGGTTGCCTGGGGTGGCGTACTCAGTGGCTTGCTGTACATCGGTGCCACCCTAACCCTGCTGATCGCGGTCGGCAAGAACGACATCAGCGTGTTGCAGGGAATCGTGCAGGCTGTAAGTCACATGGCAAGCAGGGTCGGAGTCGCGTGGATCGTCGCCCCATTTGCCCTGATGTTGAGTTTGTCCATCGCAGGAATCGGCTCAGCATGGATGGGTGGCTCCGCGCGAATTCCGTTCGTCGCCGGCCTCGACTCGTACATGCCATCGTGGCTGGGCAAGGTGCATCCGAAATACGCCACACCCTACGCCGCGCTGATCGTGCAGTTTGTAGTGTCGCTGGTGTTGTGCGTGATCAATTTCGCCTCCTCGGGCGGTGTGCAGGAAGCTTTTCAGACCATGTTGTCGCTGGCGGTGGTATTGCAACTCGTACCGTTTATTTATGTGTTCGCAGCGCTCCTGAAATTTGCAATCGGCGAGACGGCAGGGAAGGGACGCTACGGCAAAAGCGTTCTGCTGTTCGCAGGCGGAAGTGGTCTGCTGACCACCATTCTCGGGATCGTCGTTGCGTTCTCCCCGGCAAAGCAGATCACTTCGGTTTGGCGTTATGAAGTGACCATGTTCGGTCTGACTTTGTTCTTCATCGCGCTGGCCGCGTTCTTTTTCTTTATTTACGGCCGCCGTAAAGCGCAAGCGGTTGGTGTAGGCCCGGACGCCCTCGTCCAGGCTGGCGAGCGAAGCTCGTCATTAAATTAGGAGGTTCTTATGCCCGGTGGCGTCAAAGCCGATGTCCGCACTTATCAGATGTACGTGAACGGCGAGTGGGTCGACAGCAAATCAAACAAAACTTTTCCGGTTTATGACCCTGCCAGTGAAGAGGTCATCGCCCAGGTTCCCGACGCTAATGCCGACGACGTCAACCGCGCGGTAGCCGCCGCCAAAGCCGCTTTCGAGGACGGCCCTTGGGCATCCACTACCGCTCAAGAACGCGGCCGGGTGCTTTTCCGCCTGGCCGAGAAGATTCGCCAGAATGCGGCCATGCTGGCCGAACTCGAATCCCGCAACACTGGCAAGCCGATTGTCGAGGCTGAATTTGACATCACCGATGTGGCTACTTGTTTTGAATATTACGGCGGCCTAGCTACCAAGATTCTGGGCTTCGTGAACCCGGTGCCCGACAACGCCGTCAGCCTCACGCTCAAAGAACCCATCGGCGTCGCTGGCCAAATCATTCCCTGGAACTATCCTTTGCTGATGGCGGCCTGGAAACTGGCGCCCGCGCTGGCCGCCGGATGCACCTGTGTGCTGAAGCCCGCCGAGCAAACGCCCATCACCGCGCTCGAAATGGCCAACTGGCTCGCCGACGTCGGCCTGCCACCTGGCGTCGTCAACATCATCACCGGATTCGGCGAAACCTGTGGCGCTCCTCTGGTGCAGCATCCCGACGTGAATAAGATTGCTTTCACCGGCAGCGCCGCCGTCGGCAAGATCATCGTCAAACAGGCGGCTGACACCGTCAAGCGCGTGACCCTCGAACTCGGCGGCAAGTCTCCCAACATCTTTTTCGCCGACGCCGACTTCGAAGCGGCCATCGACGGCGCGCTCTTCGGCGTCTTCATCAATCAAGGGGAAGTCTGTTCCGCCGGCAGCCGCATCCTCGTCCAGAAAACCATTTACAAGAAATTCGTGGATGCCATGACCGAGAAAGCCAAGAAAATCAAGCTGGGAGCGCCCCTCGATCGCGATACCAAGATGGGTCCGCTGGTCAGCAAAGATCAGTACGAACGCGTGCGCTCTTATCAGGAAATAGGCAAGAAAGAAGCGAAGCTGGCTTTCGGCGGCGGCCGCGCCGAGCAATTCGCCAAAGGCTACTACGTGCAGCCCACTATCTTTTATGACGTCACCAACAGCGCCCGCATCGCTCGCGAAGAAATCTTCGGCCCTGTCGCCACCGTCATTCCTTTTGAGGACGAAAAAGACGCGGTCAAGATCGCCAACGATTCGCCCTACGGCCTCGCTGCCGCCGTTTGGACTCGCGACATCTTCAAAGCCTTCCGCGCCGTGAAATCGCTGCGCGCAGGCATCGTCTGGGTGAACCACATGCAACCCACTTACGTCGAAGCTCCCTGGGGAGGCTACAAGCAATCCGGCTTCGGCCGTGAACTCGGCCCTTGGGGCATCGAAGAATATCTCGAAACCAAACAGGTCCACATCAATCTAAACGAAGCGCCGATCGGCTGGTACTGAAAACTGAAAACTGAGAACCAGGAATTGAGAACTGCTCTAATTACAACACTGGGAATTCCGATGCCGACCATTCAATTGCGAACTGCTGTCCCCGGCCCGAAGTCGAAAGCGCTGGGGGAACGCCGTACCAACGCCGTGCCTCGCGGCCTGTCGCACGGCACTCCTGTGTACGTGGCCAAAGCGCAAGACGCCTGGTTGGAAGACGTCGACGGCAACCGCTACATCGATTTCGCCGGTGGCATCGGCTGCATCAATGTCGGCCATCGCCAGGAGCCGGTGCTCTCCGCCATCCGCGAACAGCTTGACCATTTCCTGCACACCTGCGTGCAGGTCACGCCGTACGAAAACTACGTGCGCCTCGCCGAGCGCATGAATGAAGTTACGCCCGGAAAGTTTCTCAAGAAAACGCTGTTCGTAAACTCCGGCGCCGAAGCGGTCGAGAACGCCGTCAAGATCGCCCGCGCCCACACCGGTCGCAGCGGGATTATCGCCTTCGAAGACGCCTTCCACGGTCGTACCATGATGACTCTCGCCCTCACCAGCAAGACTCATCCTTACAAGGCTGGTTTTGCACCGTTCCCCGGCGATGTGTACCGCATTCCCTACGCGTACTGCTATCGCTGCTCTTACTCGTTGAAGTATCCCTCGTGCGATCTTCTTTGCGCCCGGCATTTGGAAGACACCTTCAAGCGCGTAGTCGCATCGGAAGACGTCGCCGCAGTGATCGCGGAACCGGTGCTCGGTGAAGGCGGATTCGTCGTCCCTCCGCTGGATTATTTCCGTGTATTGATCGACATCTGCCACAGGTACGGCGTGCTCTTCATCGCCGACGAGGTTCAAAGCGGCTTCGGCCGCACCGGAAGATTGTTTGCCAGCGAGCACTACGGAATCGAGCCCGACATTCTGGTGTCGGCCAAGTCACTCGGTGGCGGCCTGCCTCTGGCGGCCATCACCGGACGCGCCGAAATCATGGACGCTCCCGGCCCCGGCGGTCTGGGCGGCACCTTTGCGGGAAATCCTGTTTCCTGCGCCGCCGCTCTGGCAGTCCTCGAAATGTTCGACCGCGAGAATCTCTTAGACCGCGCTAACGAAATCGGAAGCCATTTTCAGAAACGCGCCAAAGAATGGCAAAAGCGCTGGCCCCTCGTTGGCGATGTTCGAGGCCTAGGCGGGATGCAAGCCATTGAACTCGTCAAGTCTGTGGAGACGCGCGAACCTGCTGCCGGTGAGACCAAGCAGATCACGCAATATTGCTACGAACACGGACTGATTACGATCACCGCCGGCTCATATTCAAACGTGATCCGCGTTTTAGTGCCGCTGGTTGTTACCAGCGAGCAGATGGACGAAGCGCTTGACGTGCTGGAAGCTGCGTTGCGGATGGTCGCCGAACGTCACGGCGCAGTTGCACAAGTTACGTAGCTTCGCTTTGAAAGGGTGCGGCTTCAGCCGCACCGCTCGCAGTCAATATCGATTTGCGGCTTTAGCCGCTGAGGAAACCTGATGCCGGTCGCTGCGCCTCCAACTACCAAGGTTCCAAACTTCATCAACGGCCGCTGGGTCGAGTCCCGCGCCTCCGAATGGCTCGATGTCACCAATCCCGCTACCGGCGAGACTATCGCGCAGACTCCTCTTTCCAATGCCGCTGAGGTTGCTTCAGCCGTGGAAGCTGCCGCCGCCGCCTATCCGGAATGGCGCCGCACTCCGCCCGAAGACCGCATCCAGCCGCTTTTCAAGCTAAAGCAACTGCTCGAAGATCACATTGACGAACTCGGCCGCATCATCACCCAGGAAAACGGCAAGACTCTCGCCGAAGGGAAAGCCGAACTGCGCCGCGCCATAGAAAACGTCGAAGTTGCCTGCGGCATTCCAATGATGATGCAAGGCTACAACCTCGAAGACGTGGCCCGCGGCATCGACGAAATGATGATCCGCCAGCCGCTCGGCGTGGTTGCCGCCATCACTCCATTCAATTTTCCCGGTATGATTCCGTTCTGGTTCCTGCCTTACGCCATCGCCTGCGGCAACACTTTCATCCTGAAGCCTTCCGAACGCGTGCCCCTCACCATGCGCCGCGCCTTCGAACTGCTGGAGCAGACTGGCCTGCCCAGGGGCGTCGTCAATCTGGTGAACGGCGGCAAGGACGTGGTCAACGCGCTGCTCGATCATCCCAAAGTCCGAGCCATTAGCTTTGTAGGATCAACTCCAGTGGCCCGACACGTCTATGCGCGAGCCGGAGCCAACGGCAAACGCGCGCAATGCCAGGGCGGCGCCAAGAATCACGTCATCGTCCTCCCCGATGCCGATATGGCCATGGCCACGCAGATCATCAGCGACAGCGCTTTCGGATGCGCCGGCCAGCGCTGCCTGGCGGTATCGGTCGCAGTCACTGTGGGAGAGGCGCAGAAAACATTTCGTGATGCCATCTATGAGGCAGCTTCGAACCTTCGCGTCGGCAACGGTCTCGACGAAGGCGTGCAGATGGGCCCGGTGATTACTTCTCAGAGCAAGTCGCGAGTCGAATCGCTCATCGCCACTGGTGCCAAGCAGGGTGCGAAAGTCCTGCTCGACGGCCGCAACGCCAAGATTCCCAAGTACGAGGCAGGGAACTTCGTGAAGCCGACCATCCTCGACAATCTTCCGGCCACCAGCGAAATCGCTGACACTGAAATCTTCGGCCCCGTCCTGAGTCTGATTCACGCCAAGGACATGGACGACGCCCTCGCGTTCCTCGAACGCAGCCCGTATGGCAACCAGGCTTCTTTATTTACTTCAAGTGGTGCGGCTGCGCGACGATTTCGCTATGAAGCGCCGGCGGGAAACATCGGCATTAATATCGGGGTAGCCGCTCCCATGGCCTACTTCCCGTTCAGCGGATGGAAAGACAGTTTCTTCGGAATCATGCACGGCCAGGGCCGCGACGCAGTCGAGTTTTACACCGAAAAGAAAGTGGTCGTTGAGCGTTGGGCAAAGGAGCATTCCCGCAAGTTTTGAAAGGAAGGAATTTGACGACCGATTTTGTTAACTGCTACGCCGATGCCAGTCGTGCCGGCGCCTACGCCACGCTTGAGTTTGCCAACACTTATTATCTGGCATACCGTGACCTGCCCGCGATTCTGGCTGAGCATGTAACCGGAACCCGAGCGCTTGACTTCGGTTGTGGCACCGGCAGATCAACCCGGCTCCTGCGGAAACTCGGCTTCAGCGTGACCGGAGTTGATGTTTCAGAGGACATGCTGCGGATCGCGCGTGGCCTCGATCCTTCCGGAGATTACCGTCTCGTGCCGGGCGACAATTTCCACGAACTTGATGTTGAAGCCTTCAACCTCGTGCTCTCTGCGTTCACCTTCGACAACATTCCCGGGGCAACGAAGACAAGAATCTTTTCCGATCTCGCAAAGCTGCTGGCGCCGAATGGGACCATGGTTAGCCTAGTTTCGTCACCCGAGATCTACACCCACGAATGGGCTTCATTTTCGACCAAGGACTTCCCAGAGAACGCTTCCGCTCGAAGCGGCGATGTGGTGCGCATCGTCGTCACCGACCACCAGGATGCGAGACCGGTCGAAGACATCCTCTGCACCGACGAATCGTATCGGGCGGTGTATCAAGCAGCGAGTCTGCGCGCCATGCAAGTCTTGAAGCCGCTGGCAACGGGTGATGAGCCATACCCGTGGGTGAACGAAACTAGGATCGCTCCCTGGGTGATTTATGTGCTGAGGCGGGCGATGTAGGGCGTGACGAAGGGATTCCTGGCCTACGCGGTTTCCAATAGAAGGGACACGATGTCCGACACCATTCAAAAATACAAAGATTACGTGATGACCGGCTTCATGAAGTCGGTTGTGCCCATCGTCATCGACCACGCCAGCGGCGCTACTGTCACTGACGTCAACGGCCGCGAGTACCTCGACTGCTTCGCCGGCATTTCTGTGGTCAACGCCGGCCACAACAATCCGCAAGTCATTGCCGCCGCCAAGGCCCAAATGGACAAGCTCGTCCACTGCTCGTCTTACATCTATCACGTGCAGCCGGTCGCCGATCTTGCTGAGAAGATCGCGCAAATTGCTCCCCGCGGACTCACCAAGACTTTCTTCGGCAACAGCGGCGCCGAAGCTATTGAAGGCGCCATGAAGTTGGCACGCCTCTATACCGGCAAGCACGAGTTCATCGCTCTCCACGCCAGCTTTCACGGACGCAGTTGGGGCACCCTCAGCATTACCGGCAATCAGGGCCGCAAGAAACGCGGTGGCCCTTACGCCTCTGGAGTGGCCTTTGCGCCCGCTCCCTACGCCTACCGTTCCGAGTGGCGCAACGATCCGGAAGAATGTGGACGCCAATGCGCCCGGTCCATCGACGACGTCATCCGTTTCGCCACTTCCGCCGATGTCGCCGCCTTCATCGCCGAGCCGGTGATGGGCGAAGGCGGCATTATCGTGCCGCCGCCGAATTACTTCAAAGAAGTAAAGAAAATTCTGGACCAGCACGGCATCCTCTTCATCGCCGACGAAGTCCAATCCGGCTTCGGCCGTACCGGCAAAATGTTCGCCTACGAGCACTACGGCGTCGATCCCGACATTCTGGTAACCGCCAAGGGCATTGCCGACGGTTTTCCGCTGAGCGCTTTCACTACGCGGCCAGAGATCGCCGCTGCTTTCAAGCCCGGCGACCATCTTTCAACCTTCGGCGGCAATCCGGTTTCCTGCGCCGCCGCGCTCGCCAACATCGAATTCATGCAGAAAGAGAATCTACCGGCGCGAGCCGCCGAGACCGGCCACTACGCCATGTCCAAGCTGCGCGAGTTGCAGAAACAGAATCCCATCATTGGGGACATTCGCGGCTTGGGCCTGATGATCGGCGTCGAGCTAGTAAAGGACGAAAAGCTGACTCCCGCGACGGCGGAAGCCGAGGCCATCCGTGATGCGCTGCTGAAGAATGGAGTGTTGGTCGGCGTAGGCGGCGTTTACGGCAACGTGATCCGCTTCCAGCCGCCGCTGATCATCACTCGGCAGCAGATCGACAAGGCGATCAGCGCCTTTGCGGCCGCACTTCAGGAAGTGGCTCAACCCACGACAGTGTAAGTGTAGGCGCGGGCGTCCTCGCCCGTGCCAAGAGGAATCGTCGGGGATAACCGCGCAAATGATTTCGGGAAGGACACGGTTTTGAGCCGTGCCGCTAAGGGCAAGTAAGAATGGGGCTTTAGCCCCTGCGGGATCTTCGCCGTAGGAAATCTCCGGCACCGTCCCCGTGCGGTTCCTGCCAACGACCAACGACCAACCTCAAATCTCATCATCATCGTCATCCTTATCGTCATCCCGGTCCCGACGACTAAGATCTTTCACCGTACTCAAAGTTCGTCCGTCATTCGCATGACGAATCTCGATT
>Ga0209517_10002840_pt1 | contig 23956 bp, 20 predicted proteins | sample PeaSoiMetSII2010_FD_187695 | JGI IMG/M metagenome (GOLD analysis project Ga0209517, IMG submission 187695) | Peat soil microbial communities from Weissenstadt, Germany - SII-2010 (SPAdes) (version 2) | ecosystem: Environmental > Terrestrial > Soil > Wetlands > Peat | place: Germany... | reverse complement strand
GCGTTGGTGTCCTCGACCAATGCCGCCAAGGGAAAGCTCCCGTCCGCGCAATCGGTTTTTGAGCAAAAGCTGTCCTTCGCGACTTCCTCCAACCCAACCAAATTAAATTCAAAGAGCACACCATCGCCGTTGGCCCCGCCATAGCTGGTTGTCCCAAAGGCGATGCTGCCGAACGTCTGCAGCACCGCTGAGGGGTTGGCGCCGTCCGCGCAAGCGGCTAGCGAGCAGAAGCTGTATTGGTTGTGCAGGTTTCCGGTTGGCGCGATTTCAAAGATCGTGCCATAGCCGTTGGCTCCGCCAGCGTAGGTTGTCCCGTAGAGGTAGCCGTAGGACGGATAAGGGAGTTGAACCAACCCGCCGTAAGGGTTGGCGCCGTCCGCGCCCTTAAAGCTGTGCAGTGTGGTCAACTTGCCAGTTGAGGTCATTTTGAAGACCGTGCCGTTGCCGTCGGCGCCGCCATAGCCGGTTGTCCCGTAGAAGTTGCCGTCGATGCCCTGAATCACGCCGCCGTAGGGTGAATTGCCGTCCGTGCCGCTAAAGGTGTGCAGCGTGGTCAGCTTGCCGCTGGTGGTGATTTTGAAGACCGTGCCTTCCAGGTCTTTCCCGAATGCGGAGGTGGTCCCGTAGAGGTTCCCATCGGTGCCCTGGACCAGCGCCGCCGTGGGGTTGCCGCCGTCCAGGCACGAGCTTAGCGCGCAAAAGCTGTGCAGAGTGGTCAGCGTGCCGCCCGAAGTGATTTTGAAGACCGTGCCACATCCAGAACCGCCGCAGGTGGGGTTGTCGTCGCCAAAGGTGGTTCCGTAGAAGTTGCCATCGGTGTCCTGGACCAGCCCCGCATTAGGGTTGGCGCCGTCCGTGCACGAGGCTAGCGAGCAAAAATTGTAGATCGCGGTCACGGTTCCACCGGTCGTCATTTTGAAGACCGTCCCCGCACCGTTGGCCCCCCCCGCCTCCGTGGTCCCGTAGAGGTTCCCATCGATGCCCTGCACCAGCGCGCCGTAAGGAGTGCTCCCGTCCGTGCCATCAAAGCTGTGCAGGGTGGTGACAGTTTGCGCCGATACTGCGATCGCCATCGCTGCCGAGAGCACAAGGGCCGCGCACACCCTTGCCCACCGGCCCGTTTGACCGAGCGTAAGTCTCTTGTTGTTGTCCGTCGTTTTCATTTTGATTCTCCTTATGGTTCAAAACTAAGTTTGGGTCTTGCTGCCGCCTCGCGTTCCCTGACTGTTACCAGCACCGCTTGCTCGGTTGAGCAGCCACCAGTTATTCACGGAGGAGGATCAGCAACCGGGCCCGGTCCCTGCGAAATCGAGCCCTTGAGAAGACGACCGTTTGGCTGTTCCGCCTGGTTCGGAGCCAGCTTGCTTCCGCAAAACGGGCAGGTGTCGAAGCCCGCAGCCGCCGCGCCGCCCACCAGCAAGGTCATGCCTTGGCGCTCAACCGTTACCTCAGTCCGGATTGCGACTGGTGCCGCGACCGGACAGGTCAGTACGGAAGAAACTTGCCCGACCGGACAGCCACTGGTAAAGTCGACGCATGCGACCTCGTGGTTCAGGCCGCGAATGTTGTGGCAGTCGCAAACAAAAGTCCAGTGATTCGTTCTGAAAAGTTCTGAAAAGTCGTGAATGCCATCGATGTCAATGAAAACAGGAGGAATATTTCAATTGGGGGAGTTTCAGAGTGTTGCTGTACTTTGTGCAGAACCCGGGAAAAGGCTCTCACCGGGGACGATCCATCCTAGGGAGTATTCATGAAATTAGGAAAGCTGGCGTTCGAGTTTGTAACACTGATGTTCGTATCTTCGTTCGTATCTTCCGGCCTCATGCACGCGCAGGAGGCCTGGGACTCGCCGGACTTTTCTGCCACGCAACTGCTTTCCCCTGGAGGCCATGAGTTGAGAATGAAAGTCTACCGATCGGGCTCGATGGTCCGGGTGGAGGAGAGCGATAAGGTGGCCGTTCTATTCGTTCCCGCGAGCAAGAAGGTGTACAGCCTGACTGTGTACCCTGATAACAGCCGGACGTGCGTGGTGATGAGGACGGACCAGGCAAAAATGATGCTGAGTCCTTTGCAACTGTTGGATGGCACCAAAGTGAAACGGACGCCGGCAGGGACAGAAGTCGTGGAAGGCCATAACTGCAAGGTGGAAAACGTGACCGTAACCCGTGTGGACGGCCAGACGATCGAGTCCAAGGTGTGGGAGGCAGAAGACTTGAAAGGGGCTCCGGTGAAGATCGAATCGCAATTGTCCGACTTCAAATTCACGGCTGTCTATCGCGACGTCGTGCTGGCCACCCCTGACAAGGCGCTGTTCACGCCTCCCGACAAGTGCATACCGATCGAAAAGATGGGCCAGGTGGCGGTGGAGAAGAAAATGAGATGATCGACTGCTCGCGAAGTCGGTGCAGGACCGAACGAGAAAAGTGTGGCTGTCACGCAAAAAAGAAGAGGCCCGGTTGAGCAGGCCTCTTCGCGAATGCAAGTCCAAGCCAACAACCCGCTGTCAATTCCCAACAGCGGGAAAACGAATTCTACTTTCCGAGCAAGCCCCGCGGGCTTCCTACGCCGGTGCAATAATCCCACCTTCCCCCGACTTTACAGCCGTTTGAGCCCGAGTTGATGTCGTAGAAATTCTTCTTGTAAGCCGTGACGGTCGGCAATTGAGAGTAGATCAGGTTGTTTTCCTCGTTGGTGTAATAGCCGGAGCCTATCCCATAGAAGAAATAGGTTCCCAGTTTGTTACCCGCCCGGTTGACGATCCCGGCCAGCGCAGGAGACGCAACGCTGGTGCCGCCAATCGTACCAAAGCAGGGTTCGCTGCTGCAACCGAAGCCGTATTGACTGTCGATCCAAACGCCGCTGGAAGGGTCGGAGTTGAAAGAAATATCCGGAGTCTGCCGGGTGGCGGTTCCGAATATCGGATATTGGTAGTCGGCCCATGCCCCCATATCGGTACCGCCCACCCAGGTACTCGACCAGACCTCTTGCGTACTACTACCGCCGCCGGACCCGCCCCAGCAGGACTCTTTATAGAACTTGTGAGAGACTGAGTTGCGCAGCACGGACGTGCCGCCCGCGGAGACCAACCAGGGATTGGAACTGGGATAGGTGGCGCCGCAACCGCTGTCGCCGGCACTGGCAAGAGTGACGATCGGCAGAGTGGTGTAATTCCATGAGGCAAACAGTACGTCATAGCTGTTTTCGCCGCCGAACTCGGCACCTCCCCAGCTGTTGGAGACAGCCCCGCCGAGCCCAATGGCCATTACTTGATTGAAGGCGACCTGCTCGGCGTACATCATATCGTTCGAGTTGAGAGAGCAGGCCTCCACCAGAATGATCACCGCATTCGGTGCGAAGACATGCGCCCATTCGATGTCCAGCGAAGACTCGATGGACGCTTTCGCGTTGTTTGCGGGCGTGGCGCAGTCCCCGTTGCCGTTGGCGTAAACGACGAAGAACGCCGGTGGGTCGATAAGCCCGAAGTGAGCGTCAAACGTTTGCAGGTCGGCCAATGCGTCCGGGTTGTTGAACGGGTCCACCAACGCGATGGCGCCCCAGCCCGCAGGGGAAGGGCCGCCAGAACCGGTCGGCACGCATCCTACACTGCTCGGGCTATTCACATACAGGCAGCCCATGGAATCGGGAGTTTCCTTAATTTCTACCGTAGTTAACGGGCCGACAACATTGTCCTCTGTGGTTGTCGATTTCAGGCCCACCGGCATCTTGCCGTCAGGGCTGTGCAGCACATAGTTGAGGTGAAAGCGAATGCCGGCGTCCTCGGGACGTTCCTTGCTGATATCCGGCATGTAGATGTATCCGGCTTGCGGTGTGGGCTCGGCGGTTATGTCCGATGTGGACGCGTTGCGGATGCCTTGGGCACCGGCGAGCGTCGCGGAAGCCAGCAATAGGGTCAAAACAAGCATTGTTCCAAGAAACATCTTCATGGTCACATCCTCCATATCTTATTCAGAAACTAGGTTCGAACGCAGAAAGGCTTCTTCGTCGCTATTTGCCAACACCTTGGTTGAACAGCCACCGGTTACTCACGGAGGAGGACTATCAACCGGACCGCTTTCCGGCGTGATCGATCCCTTGAGAAGACGACCGCATGGCTGTTCCGCCTGGTCCGGAGCCACCTTGCTTCCGCAAAGCGGGCAGGTATCGAAGCCCGCCGCCGTCGTGCCACCCAGCAACAAGGTCATGCCCTGCTGCTCAACCGTTACCTCAGTCCGGATGGTGCGACTGGCGCCGCGACCCGACGTGTCAGAACGGAAGGAACTTGCCCGACCCGACAGCCACTGGTAAAGTCGATTCATGCGACCTCGGCGTTCAGGCCGCGAATGTTGTGGCAGTCGCAAACAAAAGTCCAGTGATTCGTTCTGAAAAGTTCTGAAAAGTTGTGAATGTCCTCGATGTCAATGAAAATAGGAGGAATCTTTCAATTCGGAGAGTTTCAGATTGATGCCCGGGCACGCACCCTGCGACGGGAAGAGAAGATTGTTACGCTCAGCTTCCGGGCTTTCGATGTGTTGCTGTACTTTGTGCAGAACCCGGGAAAAGTTCTCACCCGGGACGAACTGGTAAAGAATGTCTGGCCGGATTCCTTTGTGGACGAGAACAGCCTGGCGCAAAGCATCTCCATGCTGCGGCGGGCACTCGATGAGAAGCCGGGTGACAATAGTTATATCGTCACCCTAACGGGGCGAGGGTATCAGTTTGTCGCGCCCGTGCAGGTCGTTGTCCCAGAGAACGAAAGTACTCTCCCGGAGGCAGCAACGGCCGCGAGGAGCAACTCCAGCGGACTCATTTTTCAGAAAAACACGATCCGGACCAGTGTCATTACCGAAGAGAAAGAACAGCTGAGTTTGCCAGTTCCCCGGAATCGGGCTGTGGCGAAACTGGTCTCGACTTTGGCCGTGGCCGCGATCTCGGTTGCGGGGCTCTATGCCTGGAAGCAATTCCACCGAGTCCCGCCGATGAAAGAGTCGGATTTAGTGCTGGTCTCCGACTTCGTGAATACCACCGGAGAACCGATCTTTGACGACACGCTGAAACAGGCTCTCACCGTCAAACTTGCGGAATCGCCCTACTTCAACGTGGTGCTCGATGCGAGAACCAGACAAACTTTGCGCCTGATGGGTAAGTCGCCAACCGAACGTGTTGTACTCCCCATTGCCCGTGATGTTTGCCAGCGAGAGGGGGCCAAGGTGCTGGTTGGTGGTTCGATCGTGAGGCTCGGGAACAAGTACGCCCTTGATCTGGACGCCATGAATTGTCTCACCGGAGCATCGGTCACCCGCCAAGAGACTGATGCACTAAATAAGGAGGAGGTGCTCGGTAAGCTTGGGCAGGTAATCCCTGCGTTGCGGAGAAGCCTGGGCGAATCCCTCAGCTCAATACAAAAATTCGATACTCCTATCGAACAGGCGACTACCAAATCACTGGCCGCACTCAAGGCATACACATCGGGCGATGAGAAGCGAGCGCAAGGACAGGATCCTGAGAGTGTCCCCTCCTACAAGATGGCGATTGAGCTGGACCCCGATTTTGCCATCGCCTATGCCAGACTGGCAGCTGTTTACCACAATCTAGGGCAGCCGGTGCTAGGCGACGACTACCTGCGCAAGGCTTTTGAGCGGCGTGAACATGTAAGCGAGCGGGAGAAATTTTATATTCAGGCGCACTACTACGTCGATGTCACCGGTGAAACCGACAAAGCAATCGAAACCTACAAATTGTGGGCCGAAGTGTATCCGCATGACTGGATTCCCTGCAACAACCTCTGCAACGAGTACAGCCGCATTGGCCAGCTGGAACTTGCCATTGCGGCCGGCCAGCAGGCCTTAAGACTGAACCCCAGCCACAGCCTTCCGTATGCCGCTCTTGCCCACGCTTATGAGTTCGCCTCGCGCTTCGCCGAGGCCAAGGCTATTTGTGAGAGAGCGAAGGCCGCGAAGCTGGACAACTGGGTCATCCATAGCATCCTCTACAGTGTTGCCATAGCCGAAGCCGACGAGACGGCCATGCAGCGGGAGCTCAACTGGTTTAAGGGAAACCCGATGGAGAGTTGGGTGGTCATGAACCAGGCGGACAGCGCGATGGCCTTGGGTCACGTCCGCAGATCCCGAGAACTTTTCGAGCAGGCCCGCACGCTCGCCCTCAAACAGGACCTCAAGGAATTTGCAGACGAGATTACCGAAGACCAAGCCGGGTCTGAGGCCGATTTAGGAAATGCCCGGGAGGCGCGCAAGCTGGTGGAGTCTTCTCTACACCTGGTGCCGAGCTCTCCGGATCTTAACGCGTCGGCCGCGTTGGCGCTGGCAAGGTCGGGCGACGTCGAGCGAGCCACGGCGCTGGCTGAAGAATCTGCCCGCCTAAAGCCACTGAACCTGAAGCTGAACAACGTTGCCCTGGCATCTGTCAGAGCTGCCATTGAACTGGACCGGAAGAATCCCGCTGGCGCGATCGCACAACTGCAGCGTGCCCTCCCCTACGATCTCAGCACCGGGAGTGGCGGGCCCAATGGTTCAACTATTTATTATCGAGGGCTGGCATTTCTGGAACTGAATTCCGGCAAAGAGGCTGAAGCCCAGTTCCAGCGCATCTTAAACAATCCAAGCTTTATCGGGAGCATCTATTGGCCGCTGGCCCACCTCGGACTGGCACGCGCGAATGCGCTGCAGGCGCGGACCGATCAAGGAACTGCAGCCAATGCTGCCCGCGCCCGGGCACTCACCGCCTACAGGGATTTTCTCGCACTCTGGAAAGACGCCGACCCCAACATTCCCATCCTGAAAGAAGCCACGGCGGAGTACGCGAAGCTGCAATGAGTGCGCTCAGGCTTTTCCGTTTGCCTCGTCCGCGGTGTCGATGGTTTCGCGATCTTGGTCGAGGCCGGATTGGTTCACGTGCAGTTTGAGACGATCCACCCGTTTTTAGACGGCAACGGCAGACTCGGGCGGCTGTCGATCACACTTCTACGTTGCTCCAAGGGTGCGTTGCGAGAGCCGCTCTTGTACCTCAGCTTGTACTTCAAAACGAATCGAGATCGGTACTACGACCTGCTTCAGCGCGTACGAACACACGGTGCCTGGGAAGAGTGGTTGCCCTTTTTTCTGGAAGGGACGGAGATCACGGCGCGCTCTGCCGCTGAGGCCGCGAAACAGATTCTGACTCTCTTTGCAAAGGATCGAGATCGCATTCAGACAATCGGACGCGCAGCGTCTTCTGCGCTGCGTGTTCATGAGTACATGCAGAACAAACCACTAGTGGGTATTGGTGCCGTTGCCGACGAGCTTAAGCTATCCATCCCCACGGTGACAGTTGCGTTGGATCACTTGGTTCGCCTCGGCATAGCCAAGGAGGTGACGCGAAAGCGCCGAGCCCGCGTCTTCGGATACTCACGTTATCTGAAGATCCTGAGTGAAGGGACAGAGCCAATTCAGCAGTAGCAGGGAGTCTTGTCATTCCCGAGTAACTCAAAGTACGTAGGCCCTCATCGTTCCCATCCACCACAGTCCAAGCGCCGGAGCGCAAAGCTCTTGGGCCACCGCCTGCAGAGAGATCTAAACGATGGGACCCAGCTATTGGCTTTTCAAGCGTCAATTGTCAACCCTGAACTCGCGACGGGCGTTGATCTCCGAACAGGATGCCAGACGCGTTAATCAAATACTGTTCATCGCTAAGCCTCTCGACCAATTCATCGGGAAATGGGGAGATTTCGCTCTGCAAATACGTGGCCAGCTCGCGATAGATTTCTCGCCGCGCGTACGCCGCTAGTTCGTTGCGGCGGCGCAGTGCATCTTGAATCAGAGTGGCGAGTTCCGGCGTCGCGGCTCGGCGAAGCTTCATCGCGATTGCCGGATAATCCATGAAGGAGTTGTACTTTTGCCGCATCCAGAATTCTTCCACGGGCGCAGCCAGTGGCGTTTGGCGTACGACGAGTGTTCCAGCGACGCGGTCGCCGAAGCGCTGCATCAGGGGACTGCTCAGTACGGAGAGTCCTCCGACCAGATAGGCGAATGGCAGCGCATCAAAAACGCGCATCAGATTCCGCACCCACGCCTGTTCGATCCGTAGCGGAAGGCCATCCTGGTCAATCACACGCAAATGGAAGAGGCGTTTTCCAATCGTCTGCCCGTTCCAGAAGCCCTCCAACAATGCGCTATAGGCGAACCCGATCGCGAACTCCGCGAGCGTAATCACCATGAATCCAAAACCTGGTGCTTTGGAGAAAATCCAGTAGACTAGCAGCCCCACTCCGTTAACCGTGCCCAACACGATAGCGGTATCGAGCAGCATTGCGTAAAGCCGGGAAGCGGGTCCGGCCAAAGGCAAGCGGAATAACACGCCTTCCGGCGTCGCAATGGTCAGTTCGGCCGCCGTCGACGCGCGGGTTAACTGAGTATCGGTCATCTGTTCTCCGAAGGAACACTGGAGCGCGCTTCCGTGCCGATTTCTCTTCGCCCGATCATCAATAGATAGATCGTCAGCAGCACGAGTTCCGCTGCGGCAACCGCAACCTTGAACCCATATGGCAGAACGGGCGCGTGATGCTGAGAAAAAAACGCTTCCATGAGTCCGGCCCACACCAGCATCATTGCCAGCCCGGCGACCAGTACCAGCCATTCCCGCATCGATTGTCGAACGTTGCGGTCCTCTCGCCGGTGCAAAAGCAGGCGCGCCAAGTAAAACCCCGCCTGTCCGGCGATTAAGATCGAGGGAATCTCAAACACGCCGTGTGGCAACAGCCAAGCCGTCATGAACAGTCCGAAGCCCTGCTGCGTGTAATGAACCGCTACGGCCCCGAGCAATACGCCATTTTCGAAGAGGAGGAGTGCCGTTCCGATGCCGAACGTTACGCCGAGTGCCGCTGCGAGCAACGCTACCTGGATGTTGTGCCTGATCAGTTGCGCCGAGAATGCTGCTTCGGTCTGTGCGGACTCCAGGTGGCGCCCCTGTTCTTGCTCCTCTTCATGCACGCGCTGGCCCGGATTACGTAGATAATCGGCCGGAAGCAACACATCCACAGAAGCAGGATCGTAGCGCACCGCTAGTCCGCCCAAGGCGCAGCCTAACAGCGTGATCAGCACAGCGAACGCGAAATAGCGGGCGTGCCGCCGGAACGTTTCGGGGAACGCCGTGAAGATCCTCAGCCAGCGGCGCGGCTGCCAGATTTCAGAGCGCATCGGTGGAGCGTAATATAGTTCCGCATAGGCTCGCGCCACGAGCCGCTCGAGATACTGTCTTAGCTCGTGCGCCAACGCACCGTGTGTGACGCGATTCAAATCCGCGGCAGTTTGGGCGTAAAGCTCTTGTAGTTGTTCGGCCTCCGCTGGATTCAGCCGGCGGTCCGGCCGGCTTTCTAACGCGGCGAGCAGCGATTCGAGGTCGCGCCAGCGTGGCCGCGCCTGCGCCTGAAATCGTTCGAGATCCAAGATCACAACCGTTGCTCCCGCTTGTTTTCCAGATATCCTTCCACGGCGGTTCGCAGGAACTTCTCCGCAGGAATGTACCGGAGCTGCACATCCAATTGACGTAGCTGCCGCGCCAATGCACCGAGTCGCTGGTTTTCTCTATCACCCGCGAGCGCCGCATATACATCTTGATCGGTGTTCAAATCTTCTTTTGAGGAGAATGCTGGCCGCACATGACCCGGCAAGATGCTTGTCATCAAGAGGGCATGTGAGGAGCGGACCAGGCCAACTCCGCGACGCAACGAGTCCGAAATCGAGCGCTCGGTCAGATTCGCCAGCAATACAAGATAGGCACGTCGCCGCAACCGGACTCGAATGTCGCTGAACAACGCTTCGTAATCTGCATTCGTTGGCAAAGGCTCCATATTCAGCAGACAATCACGAAATCGGTGAAACTGAGATTGACCGCTTCCCGCGTGTAACCAAGACTTCGCTCCATCCGCGTAAGTGACCAATCCAAATTCATCGCCCAGCTCCAGCGCGACGGTCGCGCCCACCAGCGCCGTTTCCACAGCGAGATCCAGCATCCGTCGCGGTGCACGCGCTTGCAGAGCGGCGCTTTCGGAGTCCGTCGACGGATGGAGGGCAAGCGCGGATGCCCGTGATTGATCCACGACAAAATACACTTCCTGCTGTTGCTCCCATTGGAAGAGCCGTGTGACCGGAGCGCCCCGACGTGCCGTGGATTTCCAGGCGATCTCCGAGTAGGTATCGCCGGGCTGATATTCCCGCAAGCGCTCGAACTCGCGCCCGTGTCCGGTCCACGGCGTCTGCTGAGACGCAACAAGCATGCGGTAAACCGGGCTGCGCAGAATCTCCTGTCGCCCGGGCCGCAAATTCGCGTCGATCCGCAAAGGCTCGGGCATATCAAACCATCGTCGCAAACGCCAGATTCGGAAGCGCGACTGCCGCTCGATGCCAACCTGCGGTCCAGGCCACAGGCCACGCCGAAGCAAAGTGATTTCCGCCGTCCATGGCCAAAGTTGGATATGTGCGACGCTGGCGGAAGTTGATCCTCCTGCGACCGACTCCGGCTGCTCAAGCTTCAGCCGCTGAGGGTCGCTTTTTACCCGGAATGCGGTTTCGCTATCTTGTGTTGCCGGCATGATCGCAGCGCGGATGTCGTTGCGCAGCCAGCGCCGGCCGGAGCCAGTGAGCGCAAACGGAACCTGGATAGTCTGCCCCTCGCATCCTCGAAGGCCTTCCTCCTGCCGCAGGAGAACCGGTGCACATTCTTCGTCGGTGAGCCACAGGGCGAAAGCGTCATAACACGCCAGCAACGCGACAGGCGTGGCGATCAGCCCGAACCATAACCATCGGTGCGCGAACCATGGCACAATGCACGCCCCCACACCCAGCAGTCCTATGATCCACACAAGCGATTCCTGCGGACTGAAGAGCGATCCCGCTGGGCGAAGCGCGATTCGCTGCGAAGTCTTGCCACCCAAAAGCGGGTTGGGGCGTGCGGGTTCGGCAGTGGCTTTGACCGTGGCCGTGACAGCCACGTCCTGCTCACCAACGCCCGCGGAGCTTTTGCTTCCAGCCGTCATGATTTCACTTGCTTCGATGTTGTCGCCCGGCGTGTACTACGCATGCGGTCTAGCGCGGTACGTCGACCGCCTCCAGCACCGCGTTGATTACCTCGCGAATCTCGACGCCTTCCATCTCGAAATCCGGCCGCAGCAGCATGCGGTGCTCCAGCACAGGGGCAGCCAGCGTCTTTACGTCTTCGGGCGCCACGAAATCGCGCTCCTCGAGAGCCGCGAGCGCCCGCGACGCCGACAATAACGCGAGTGTTGCTCGCGGCCCCGCGCCAACCCAGACTGCCGCGTGCTGCCGGGTCTGTCGAGCCAGGCTGACGATGTAACCGCTGATGGCCTCACTGACGCGCACCTGCGCTGTAGCGGCTCGCAGCTGTTCGAGCTCACCGGATTGCAAAACCGGCACGCGCAGGTCCTCGGCTAACCGTCGCTCCGGTGAATCGCCTCCTGCCACGAGTCTTGCCAGTTCGTTTTCGTCATCCGCCGTCGGGTAGTCCATGCGAATCTTTACGAGAAAGCGATCCTTCTGGGCCTCCGGGAGCGGATACGTGCCCTGATGCTCGATTGGATTTTGCGTTGCAAAAACGACGAAGACCGGGGATAGCGCGCAGGTCTCGCGATCGATCGTCACCTGGCGCTCTTGCATGGCCTCCAGCAGCGCCGATTGCGTTTTCGCGGGTGCGCGATTGATTTCGTCTGCCAGTAAGAAATTTGTGAAAATGGGCCCCCGCACGAGCCGGAATTCCTGCGTCCTCAAGTCGAAAACGCTTGTCCCCGTGACGTCTGCCGGCATCAGGTCCGGCGTGAATTGAATGCGCTGGAAGTCGCCCGCGACCGCGCGCGCTAGCGCTTTCACCAGCAGCGTTTTCCCCACGCCGGGCACACCTTCGATGAGCGCGTGTCCGCCAGCAAGTAGCGTTACCAGCGCGAGATCGATAGCTTCGTTTTGGCCGACGATCACGCGGCTCAGGGCTTCTCGAACGCGCCGCGCTCCGCTCGTGATCATCGCCAACGACTCTGACGATTGCATTGCCGCTCTCCCAGACTGTGCCTGCCCGTCCGAACCCAGTACCGGCTTCTCGTTCATGCGATCTGTGCCTCCAAAGAAATCATCATCGGCTAAGCGTGGAATTATCAGACGCATCGCGGTCGACATGAGCCAGACCCTTTGCGGATGCGCGGCGTTCGGCTATCAGCTGGCTTAATTCCTTATATCCCTCTAGAGGAGGCTGCGCGAGCGCGGTGCGCAGCCGCGCGCCCCAAAGTGGATCTGCAGAAATGGCCTGCGCATCCTGCGGCCAGCAGCGGCGGAACTGTTCCCAGCACTCTGCCACAACGCGCTCTTTCGCGATGCTCCGTTGAAGTAGGCGTCGCGCGGCCACCCCGGCGACTTCGCCATGACGTACGATTTGCGCACTGGGGTTGTGCGCCGGGCGTCGCACTAAATCGCCACTCATACTCCAAAGCAACGCCAGCAGAGTCGCCCAGAAGAGCAGCAGAGCAGCTTGCAGCCGGTATCGCTGCACTAGCCAAAGCACACCCTCATCCTGGCGCAGTCCGTGCAACGTTTCATCGACCCAGATTACCGGCCGTCCGCCCGCAAGAAAATCTAACAGCACCGGGTTGGGATGCGTCTTGATCGCTTCGTTCAGTAAGAACGATTCTTGACTCGCGGCGATGAGTTCGCCATTTCCGGCTCGCCGCATTGCCATATAGACACGTGCAGATGTGTCAGCCTTGGCATTGGCTCCCACGCCTCCTCTGTACAGCACGGTCCACTGCGCATCTGTTTGGAGCCACGGGGCATCGGCGGCAAGATACATCATCTCGCTGTCCGCCGGCATCGCACGGAGATCAGGCGAGACCCAGGGTGGAGTGTGCTCCTGTGCAGTTCGGTCCCACTTGTTCCCGACTTCCCAGCCTTGAGACTCGGATTTTAGTTCCCAACGGGGCTCGACCAGAACGACGCGGCCGCCGCGTGCAAGGAAATCTTCCAGCCGCCCGCGAAACTTTGCTCCATCATGGAGTTTTCCATCGTTTGTTGTCCAATCGTTAGGGGAGTAGCCCCCTATAAAGAACGCGGTCATTCGCGACGCGTCCTGATCGGATAGGGAGTCCTCATCCTGGCCGCGTTTTACTTGGTACCCAGCGCGCCCATAGGAATCGAACAATAGGCTGGCGCCGTAAGGGTCCTCGCGTAAGCTGGATCCCATGTCGCTCGTTTTCGACTCATTCTGCTGTGCCATGACCAGCAGAATCGCGAACACCGCCGCAAAAACACCAGCAGCCAGCAGCGGACCTCGCCAGTTGAGCACGATGCTCTTGCCCGGCGTATCGTCAGACATGGTTGAGTAACTCCCGCTGATCTTGACGGTACGCAGCCACTGCCTCCGGCGTCAGTACATGGGACCCGTACCAAACGCGATCGAACTGCCGCAGGCTGCCGCGCAGTTTCTCAGGAATTTCTGCCCGCGACTCAACGGCCGCTTGGGGACGCCTCCGCCATCGGCGCGTAAACTCATCGAGATATTCGCGATTCGTGCGATCGCGGCGGATCGACAGCCATTGGCGCTGACCCAATCCTGCAAGCAGACCGAAATATGCCGCGCGCAAGGCGAAGCGCAATTCTCCCGCCCCTTCCAGCCGTCCTGCCAAGGCGAACCATTCGTCCTCGGAACGCACGCTTGCTAACCCACCCTCGCTCAAATCGGGAAGCGGCGCGATTGCCTGCGGGATGGAAAGCGATGCCGTCTCCCTTCGTCGCCGCAACCAAAAGAGCACCCCTCCTGCCGCAAGAGTCAAAATCGCGATTAGCCACAGCCACATTCGAAGGTCCTTCAACTGCCGGGGGCGGCCATTCTCGTTTCCGAGATTCAGCCCGCGGGGCCACAGTTTGCGGAGAAAATCCCAGAACGCATTCCAAGCGCGCTCTATCCCGAGCTCGATCTTCGCCAGCAGCTTGTCAAACCAGTTGGGCGGACTCGGGTGTTCGGCGCCGTGCCAGCGATAAATTGCGCGCCGCGACTCTACATCCAAGGCTTGGCGCAATTGTTGAATCCGTGCCTGGCGCGCGGAATCGGTGAGAGTCTCTACTCTGTTTGGCGGTGGCGGCGTCTGCTCTGCGCGCGCGGCCTGGGAAACGCCAGGGAGAATCGCAACCAGGACCACCAATGCGCCGAACAGCCTGCTGCCAGCCGTGGTGGATGCAATCATCTGAGCCTTCTTCTGTTGCTCGCGTGGCAGGCTCGCCAGCAAGCCGCGCAAGTCGTCGCCTTCGCGCCTCGATCGCAAATGCTGATAAACAACGACGAACGAACACTTGACGATGGGATCAAGTGCCAGCCATGCGCCCACGAACAACGAAAGCCAGAACGCGGAACTGCGGAGCAGCGCGAATATCCCTACTGGCGTAGACAGGAGGGTATTTACGCCAAGAATCGAGTGCACAAGCTGCGGGACCAGCATCGCAATGATCAGACTATTCAGCCACACGGCGATCCAGAAAGGAAAGAGCATCAAGAATAGGAGCACGCTGCTGCCGAACCATTGACTCGCGATTGCCAGGCAGCCGCGCATGGAGTGCCTTTCGGCGCCGTCCTCCCGCGCCTCAAGACTGGCAAATTGGCATGCGCTGTAAAACCACGGCGCCCCGGTAAAGGTTAGCAGCGCGGCTAACGCACCGGCACTTAGGGTGATCTTCCACGCAAGCAGACGCCCCACGGCTGCCGCTTGCGCGGTTGCTCCTACCGGTTTCAATGTGGGCGCGCCAAACGCTCGCTCGCGAACGCGTTGCATGTAACTGGCGACCATGCACACGCGCAGAAGATAGCCTGCGGCGAGTAATGCCGCCTCCATCAGCACAACGCCATCGGATAGCCGTATCTGGCCATTTAGCACCCACATCGGAACAAAACAAAAGACGAGAGGCGCGCTGCCTGCGTAATAACGCCACGCCTCCCGCACAAACGTCGACCGGAACAGTGCGAATCCGCGTTCCAGTGCTTCGAGCGAGTTCAGCCGGTTCCGGCGACCGCGCGCAGGCAGCACGCGTGCCTGTAGCGAGGGGGCCGGAGCCAGCGCGGCTTCACTCATTGTTTTGCTCGGGCAGCCGGTCACCGGCGACTCGGCCGAGATTCAGATGCTCCTCCGGCGTATTCACTCGCCACCGCAGCATCGCGAAGAAGAGCGCCATGAGCGAGGCAAGCGCGGTAAGTCCAGCGAGGACCTGCCGGAAGCGGCGCGTCCGTGACAGCTTTGGTGCGGGCGGACGCGCCATCCGGCGCAGACACGGCGGACAGGCGAGTTTGCCCTCTTCGTCCGTTACGCATTCACGGCAGAATGTTCCTCCGCAATGTGGACACCGCGCTGCCGCTTCACGTAGCGGATGAAACAAGCAGCGAGCATGGCGCAGACTCGTCGTGGGCGCGGCTGGCGTGTCAGAAGCCATTCGTCTGTGAGGCATCCGCGATGGAAGGGGCCGCAGACGCTGCTTCGAAGTTCGTTTGGACGGAGACCCCAGCCGGTTGCAGGCTGGGTATGAGAACGGCCGGTTGCATGGTGACGTCGCGAGAGGCGCGAACCGCCGCGTCGATTGCTTTAAGGACCTTGCGAGCGCGACGTGTTCGCTTCACCAACGGCAGGTCGACGCTTACTCCCGTGGTGCGAACACGCGACCCCGCCGTCGGCCCGAGCGCCAGTTCCAGCACTACCCATGCGAGACCGATACCAGTGAAAATCGCGCCGGAGATGGAATTCACCCACTGCCACAAGGAAGCGCCCAGAGCTGCAAACAACACCCCTGGAATAATCAGGCGGAACCGCCACGAACGACTGGGCCAGACCACAATGCATTCCAAGTCGCGCAAATAAAACCGGCGGTACTCGACCACGTACATCATGCGCTTCGCGGCAAGCAAACAGTCCTTACTGAGATACCACTTCGTCCCACCGGTGATGCTACTAACACGCGATATTTTCTGGAAAGCACTTTTCAATCAATGCCTCCCCGCCGTCCAACGTGCGAAGAACGGGATGGCGAATAACAGGGGAAGCCAGACGAACCCCGCGTAAGCCGCCCAGAAACGCCACCCAGATCGAGCAATCAAATACAATCGCGGCGCCTTCCGATACTTCACGTGCAACACGATCACGGTCGGGATCGCGGCTACAATTACGGGCCAAAAGAGAATCCAACCCCACCCGACTGTCAACGCAATGGAATCATAGAGCACCTCGCGATACCGCCATTCCGCCTTGCTAGCCTCCGCACCGGAATCGGCGCGCCCGCGCTCAAAGCATGTGGGGCAAACGTGCTCCGCTCCCAACTGCAAATCACACAGCGCGCACACGAATCGGCCGCACCGTTGGCAGCAAGCCTGAAACGCCTTGTCCGGATGAAAAAAGCATGTCGCTTGGTCCGAAAGCGCGGTCGCTGCATTGTTGTTCTGGCGAACCATCGGCCAGACGCGGATCTGCAGCCACTTCTGGCAGTAGGGACAACTTTGCCATCCTGAATCAGCCGGTATGTCCACTGAACAGTGAGGACAGGTTAGTGCCGCAGGTCCAATAGGCGATGACGTCGGGTCATCGCTTGCTGAAGAGCCCGTCGGGCCGGAGCCGGTAGTGCAGGGATTGATACTAAGGTTCACGCTACGCTCTGTTTATATATCACCCTCGTGTCACACACCCGGTCATGCAAGGCTCGCTTCTCGTCGTCCACCCCCAACATGATCGCGCTAACCAGCATGAGAACGGAATTTATGTAGGGAATGCCGCTGGTAACAACATTCCACATGAAGAAGCGCCCAAAGCATACGCCCCAACTCAAGCTGCTGCCGTCGGATCGGACGACCTTTAGCCCGCAGGCTATCTTTCCGAGAGTTCCACTGCGATACTTGAGCATCAGAATCTCGTAGCACCCTCCTGCGAGGAAAGAAACTACAAAGAAAGTAAGAAAGCCGAAGGCTGCAAACGCCGGGTTGGGTGCGATGGGTGCCTGACCCCTCGCCCGGATTAGATTTGGTATCAGCACAGCGGCAAAGATCACGATGGGCACAATGAAAATAAGGCCATCAATCATCCGCGCGCCGAAACGGATCCAGAATCCAGCATAGCGCCAGGCAAGTGGCGATGCCCCAGCGGCGCCGCTCGCCATCACCCGGCTCAGAAATGCCGGCTTGCAATCGGCACACACCCAGTTCCCGGCGATATGCACCAAGTCAGACTGCGCGAGCGCCCGTCCGCATTGGGAACACGCCAAAACTGTTTGGACCGGGGCTTCTTGACTCATTGGGTATCCTCCCTCGTGTGCAAAGTCGCACTAAGCCTAGCGCAAGTGGCTCCCCGCGCCAAGTACTACTATCTAGCCCCGAATCCTTCCCTGTGCACCAGAGTGCCAGCGTGTGCGAATTGGAATAGCAGCCTGTCTTAGAAACAGGTGTTTGAGAGTTCGAATCTCTCCGCTGGCACCAGAATTCTTATTGTCGAATTCGTGCAGGGCGAACGACTGCAGCCCGCCCAGCACGATTTCAGTTGATCCACGCTGTCTGCTCCAGCGCACGGATGTATTCGATGACTGCCTCGCTCCAACCATCGATGTGCATCCATTTGCCGTAGCCGACGCCGTTCTTGTAGCTGGCCACGTTGATCAGGTAACTCTTGCCGCTGGGCGCGGGTACCTTGTCGTGTGCCTGCTCGTCGGTGATCACGATCAGGCGGTCGCACTTCTCGTTGCGGTTTAGCTTCTCAACCGCATTCCCAAGCTGAGTGCTGTTGTGGCGCTGGGAAGCGTCAATGGCGTCGCGCAGGGCGAAGCCGCGCCGTGCCGGCACCTCAACCAGGTTGTCAGAGAAGCTGTACACCGCAACCTTCTCCGCGATCTCGCGCAGTAGCACGGCCAAACCGTAAGCTGCGTCAGTGCGCTGCATGTCGGAGCGGCGAGACAGCGGCGCAGTCATTGAGCCGGAGACATCTACCAGGACGATGGTCTTGCCCGGCAGCTTTTCCGTTTCAGCAACGCACTTGAGCATCGCACGCTCAAGCGCCTCCTCCCACTGCGGAGCGTAACGAGCTGCGGCCAGGAAGCGGAACGGCAGCACGCGTGCCGTGCTCATCGAACCGAGCGCGGAAAGCACGAGTGACTCGTCGATGCCGACCTCGCGCATGTTGCGCAAGTTGCGAAGAAGCGCGAGTGCGCCCAGCTTCTGTTCGCGAAGCAGGCGCTCCCAAGCCTCGCGTTTGTCAGCGCCCGAGCTGAGGGCAACTTCCCACGTGTCTGGTGTCGTCAGGCTTCCCGAGACCAGCCTCTTCCAAACGTCGGCCTGCGCCTGATCGCGAGGCTTGGCATGGCAGAGGAAGAGCACGTCCCGCAGCTTGATCGGCCCGCCGCGCTCGTACTTGGCAAGCTGATACTCATCAAACTTCGGGAACGCTGCCGCCAGACCCTTCTTCACCTGACCGGAAAGCGGCACACGCCCGTCCTTCCAGTAAATGGCGACGAACTCTGCGAGTTCGTCGGCACGCTGGATGATTTGGGTAAGCGTCTCCGACACCACAACGCGATGCGTCTTGTGGCGGGCCATTTCGCGGACGAGCAGAAGCGGCGCATGACGCAGCTTCATGCGCTCGCGTCCTTCGATGGCAAGCGCAGCCACCTTCTCGGCCGCGACCTTGGGAACGAGTTCGGCAATGCGGCCGGCGATCTCAACTCCGTCCTCATAAAACTGACTTTCCCAAAGCAGGCACGCCAGCACCGAGCGGCGCAGCTGCAGTTCCGGAGAAATGTTTCGCGCCGGAGCGCCCTCGTGCGTGCGCGCTCCAAAGTTGAGATTCAGCAGATTCAGTCGGGCCATTCGTGGCCTCCTTTCAAACTCGCAGCTCTTACCGATTCGTTATTCGGTGTAGCAGTCAGCAAATGGGCACTTGGCAAATGCGGCCAAGGTGCGACTTGGTTGACAATTCGCCGGGGAATAAGTCGACGACGGTATTTGTTCCGATGCTCTACCACTGAGCTACATGGCTCGAAGCCATGGCAGGAATCGAACCTGCGACTTTCGGAGTCCGAAGGAACCCTCGTCTTCACCACCGGCGAAGCTCATGCAAGGATCCCGTGACTTGCCGCCACTCGATCCGAGCCTTCGTCTCGCCGCTCGAACGACTTCACCTCCAAGGCAAGAAGCAGGCCTTGAAATTCAGCCATCGTTTCCGCGGACCCCGAGGCCTCTACAAATTCCCACGCCGCGGCTTCCGAAGACTCCGGGAAGAACCTGCGATACAGCTCTACCTTTTGGCGATCGCTCGCTTTTCCCAGGTAAAGCTTGTAGTCAATTCTTCCCGGACGCAGAAGGGCTAGGTCCAGTTTTTCAACATGGTTCGTCGTCATCACAAACAGGACGCCATTGGGCGCAGCAAAACCATCCAGCACATTCAGCAACCCGGAGAGCGTGACGCCATTCTGGTTCGGAGCAACCTCTTTTGCGCCGAGCGTCGCGCCACCATTTTGCCCAGTGCCCGAATTTGATTCGATCCGCGATTGACTGCTCTTCATGCAATCAATGTCCTCAAACAGCAAGACTGAATTCGCCGGAACGTTGTTGACCGCACTCATCAAACTGCGATCGTTGAAATCCGCCAGATTGATGATGTAGATCGATAGGCCGAAGTGCGCAGCCAGTGCGGAGACCAGAGAGGTCTTCCCTGTTCCCGGCGGCCCGTAAAGCAAATAGCCACGATGGTAAGGAACTCCCAAGCGCTCATACCGTTGCTTCGATCTCCGGAATTGCATCATGTCTCGCAGCATGTGGTCTTTTTCTCCCGGTTCCAGAACCACTGATTCGAGCAGGCGCGGCGAATACCCTTCCACGTAATCCCAACCGTCGTTGTACGCATACAAATACGACTGCACGCCCTGTCTCTTGAGATGACACTTCACAACGTCGTCCACGAACTGTTGGAGGAAGAACCGTCTTCTACCCATCGTTCGGAACGTGAGCGACTCGATTCGCCTGCCACTCCGTTCGTGAGTGTTTTCGGTGCGCGAGAACCATACCTCAAAAGGTCTGCCGCCGTACCAGAACCAATGTTTTCCTGGCGCCGGAATCATGGCGATCCGCTCATTGCGAAGCGAAGCGGTCGTGAGCCTTGACACGAGCTGCGCCCCGGCCATCCTGCTCTGCTGTGGGGATCTGTAGGAGCCTAAAGAACGGTTAGTGCGTCGGGCCCTGTGCTCGAGCAACCTGGCTTAGCACTCTGTCCGCCGCATTCACGCCCCGATATTGCGCTTCCTCGAAGATAGAGAAGCCGCTGAGATCCGAATTGGCGAATAGAATTCGTCCGTGTGCTTTGGCAAGATTGCGACGTTCGGCGGAAAAGATTGCTCCGACCTTGGGGCGGGCCATAGCGTGTCCCATGCGCATAATATCTATGCGCGACACGCACTTCCGGATGTCATGATGCACGCGTTCGAGGTCGTGAAGAATCGCTTCCTTCCAGTAGTTCCAATCCTTGTTCAACAGCAACTGCCGATTCTCCGATGGCAGTCCATCGGCCAAAGCCCAATAGAAAGTCCAGACTGTGCGTTCCACGTGAGAGCGGACACTCTGATGAGTCGCATCTACGTAGCCGAGTGTCGGGGATTCCATGAAGACGTTGTCCCATGTAGGGTCAGTACCATAAGAGTCGGGGAACTGTTCGAGTGTGAGATTGGCAGTCAGCCACGGCGAATATTCGAAATCATGCAGTGGAGCCATGCCCTCCACCAAGTACGACGCTAGAAAGGTAGGCGCTGCGAAGATTATAAATTCTGTCTGGTATTCGGTGTCTCCAGCCAGAACGCTGAACCCCTTTCCCCGTCGCGAGATTTTGTGCACCATTCGGTTGGCGTAGTTCCCTTCGACTACCTGCTCGCTACGTGCGAAGGACCAGAACAAAATCATCATCACGAAAAGAACCACCATGAACCCGCCAAACGCAACCCATATCGCAGTAGTCTCCGCGCTGAGGGGAGACGGCTGGTTTTCGTAAACACCGATGCGCTCTGGGGGCTCTCCTTGGAGACCGAAAGCCTTCCAGATGTCGCGGCCCGAAATGTACTCACCCATGGACCAAGTAACCTCTTTGCCGGTCCGTTCGCTCGAAATCACGCGGGGTGGAGAAACGTAATCCGACACATCTGAGGATTCGCCTACTCGGACCTGCCATGGGAACTCCCCAAGCACAAAACTCGTCCCGGCCTTTGCGGTTTGAAAGTGCTTGTAAGTTTCTCCGAGGTAGCTCACGGTCGCTGGGCTGACATCGTTATTCACGGTTGGCAAGGACCGCAAAATGCTGGTGTCGTTCCAGTGACCGTTGTATTCCGTTAGGTAGCGAAATCCTTTGTATGGGTTGAAGAGAACGTATTCGTGCCAACTGTACGGGATTCCATCGACATGGATGGTTCGACGCTGGAAACCAACCGCCTCGTAGTCTGTTCCTCGAATCTTCCCCCTCGTGCCTAGCGGAATCAGCGGCGGATCTTCGTCTACAGCGGCCGTGAACTTCTGCAGAATCGTCAGCCGTGGATCCTGCGCGTCCAGAATGGAATGGCAATGATCGCAAACGACCGTCACAGCTTGGCTGAGAGATCGGAGCGTAAGCGCAGCGCCGCACCCTGGGCAATTGAGCGACCTCACTTGCGGTTTACCGGGCGGATTGGGGCCGCTTGTGCTCATGACCATCCTTCGAAGTTTCGCAAGTTCTTGAAATTCAATTCGTCAAACTCAACTGCCTTCCCCAAATACAAGGCAGGGTTCTCGTCGCTGTAATCAATCGTGGCAAACTTTCCGCTTGTCGCCATTAAGTCGACGAAGACCACATCGTCTTTGTCCCAGTACTGAAACGGTAATTCTCCTTCAACCCCGCTATAGTGCGCTTTCGTGACCGTGGTTACGGTGTAATCGTCGCTGTCCCAGGTGTAGCGCTGGCCGACCTTGCACTCAGATGGCAACTTCCGACCCTGCGCCGCGAAGGTCACCACATACTCATCCTGCGCGTCGGAGAGCCACGCACTGCAGTTGTTCATCACCAGATGCCACTCGTTCCAATTCCCCTGATCGTATTCGTAAATAATTCGGCCAACCGCCACGAAGGCCTGGCGGTTGTAAACGCCCTCCGTGCCAATCTGGACGGGAGAACTGTTCGGCGGCAGGTCCGCAACTTGGCCGACTTTCTTTAAGTCGATATCAGTTCGGACGAGGATGGATTTGCAGTATTCGCAAACGGTCTGAACGCTGCTAGACCAGCGAAACGTAATCTTGGCGCCGCAGTTTGGGCAGTTCGCGGTAGGCTGAGTCATCCGTTCTGACTCTCTTGCGAAATTTTGCTAGCCACACTGGCGGGCTCAAACATGATTGCATCCGCCGGGCCGTAGGGCCTTGTCACAGTCCGTACGGTCACGGAGGTAGCCCCAAAACCCCGTGTCAACTCACCCTCAAAATCCCACTTTTCTCGAGGAACACAGCAAAACAGATTGAGACAAAGGGAGCCGAATTCAGGAAAGGTATGACACGCAAGATGCGATTCTGCCAATAGACAAAGGCCGGTGATTCCGCCAGCGTTGGGGAACTCATGCCACTGCGTTACTCCCACCGGCCTGAGGCGAAGGCCGGAGATAATCCGCTCAAATAATTCGCGGAGAAGCGCACCGCTTCGAAGCGATTCGGCAGAGCACCCGTGGGCGTCAACGACCCATTCGATTCCATTCATATGTCGCATGCACCTACTGCTGAGCGTGTCCGCACTCAGAGCAGAATTTGCTGAGTTTTGGAATTGGCTTCCCACAGTTGAGGCAAAACTTCGTATCTGCCCCGGTTCCGGTCCCGGCTGTTGGGCCCGCCACAGGCGCGCCTCCGGATTCTCCACTTGCGGGCCCGGCTTTCTTCAGGGCATCAATCATCGCCTGCCCCATCGCTACGCCCGCGCCAAGTCCAGCGCCTACTCCAGCAGCGCCGCCACCTTCGTTCGCCGCCGCAATCGGAATGGCCTGTGCAACTTCGTACTGCGTATACCGCCCCATATCGCCGACCATATTCATGTTGATTCGTTGATCAAGGACCTTCTGAAGCTCGTCTGGGAGCGACAAATTCTCGACGACGAAACTGTCGAGCGATAGCCCGAATTCGGCAAATCCCGGTTTGAGCTGCGCGACAATTTTCTCGGAGAGCGCCACCTGATTCGCCGCCATATCCAGGAAGGGAACGTTGCTGCCGGCAAACGTATCCGTAATGCGTCCGACAATTGTATTGCTCAACTGTCCTTCGAGGTCTGCGACGAGATAGGTATCACGGGTGCCGCTAACCTTCGAATAAAACACTTTAGGCTCGCTGATGTGATAGGTGTAGATCCCGAATGCGCGCAGGCGTACTGCGCCAAACTCCTTGTCACGAATCGTGATGGGGTTGGGCGTCCCCCAATGTTGGTTAGTCTGAATTCGAGTCGAGAAGAAGTACACATCCGACTTGAACGGAGACTGGAAGGCTTTGTCCCAGTTCTGGAGGTAGGTCAGGATCGGCAACGTATGAGTATTAAGCGTGTACAGGCCCGGCGAAAACGCATCGGCGACTTTGCCCCCGTTCACAAACAACGCCATCTGGGAGTCCCGAACCGTAAGCTTGCCGCCATTCTGGATCTCCCGATCCTGCATCGGATAGCGGTAAGCAAGAATTCCATCGCCGGGTTCAACCCAATCAATAACGTCAATGAACTGCTTGGACAGAAAATCTCGAAGGCTCATGGGTGCGCTCGTTTCGTAGCCATGCTTTGGGCTTCAGGAATTCGCTGAAAAAGGATGCTACGGGCTGCACTGGTCTCTGTCAACAACGGCACATTGCACCTCGGTCGGCCCATATTGCAGATCGCAAATGGCGCGCAGTCAGCAACTTACCTCAGTACCCTAGAACATTTCGC
>Ga0209517_10002839_pt1 | contig 23968 bp, 18 predicted proteins | sample PeaSoiMetSII2010_FD_187695 | JGI IMG/M metagenome (GOLD analysis project Ga0209517, IMG submission 187695) | Peat soil microbial communities from Weissenstadt, Germany - SII-2010 (SPAdes) (version 2) | ecosystem: Environmental > Terrestrial > Soil > Wetlands > Peat | place: Germany... | reverse complement strand
CAGTTGGTCGCTTTCCAATTTAACAACTTCGGTGCCTGGCAATTCCTTCCCGCGACTCCTTGCCGCCTGCTCGACTCGCGCCAAACTCACGACCCCATCCTAGGGGGCACTTCGCAGAACTTCGACAGAAGGCTCTTGCCCGGGCGGCGCAGTTCAGTTGGCAGAAGACCGCTCGACTCACTCGGGAGGTATATGACAGGGCCGCGCGCGCTTTTTCTCACTCCTGAAGAACCGAAGGCCGGTTCCGGCGGAGGCGGTCTGCGATCGGCGTCGCTGCTGGCCTATCTGCGGAACAAGTACGACGTCCAGACGGTGGGATTTTCGCTCCGGCCGCACTCTAAGAGCCCTGAAGCACGCATCTGGCGCAACGCGGTGCGGCTGGCGCAGGGATGCCCCCCTTTGTTCGACCGTTTCTCCGGCTACGAGAATCAGATTGCGTCTTCTCTGCGAGGCCGCTACGCCGTGGGCGTAGTGGAGCACTTCTGGTGCGCCTCCTATGCCCCGCTGCTGCGAACCTGCTGCGACCGGCTGGTACTCGACCTGCACAACATCGAGAGCCAGCTTGCGCGAACACACGCCAGCGCGGCGAGCTGGCCGGCCTCCTGGGCGTCGAAGCATTTTGCGGAATCCTATCAGCGGCTGGAGCGCGCATGGCTGCCGCAGTACGATCTGATTCTGACGGCCTCCGAAGAAGATCGCCGCCGAATAGATCATCCATGCGTTCGGGTGTTCCCCAATGCCCTGCCCGAAATCGCGCGGCCGGAAGTCGCGGAGGCGGACGTGATTATCTTCAGCGGAAACCTCGAATACCACCCCAATATCGAAGCGGTGCGCTGGTTCCGGACCCGGATCTGGCCACGCGTGCGCGAAAGAGCGCCCGGAGTCGAATGGCTGCTGGTAGGCTCGAATCCCGAAGCCGTGGCGTCTTTCACCAAGGGCGATTCGCGAATCCGCGTGATGGGACCCGTCGATGACGCTGTCGCGCACCTGGCGAAAGCCAAAGTGTGCATCGCTCCACTGCTTTCCGGTAGTGGAACCCGCTTCAAGATTCTGGAAGCCTGGGCCGCGGGACGCGCCGTGGTCTCGACGATGCTCGGTGCGGAGGGGCTTGGCGCGCGTGATGGGGAGCATCTGCTCCTGGCCGACGATCCGGACGATTTCGCCGATGCAGTGGTACGGCTGTGGAACGATCCTTCGTTACGCGCGCGTCTGGGCGATGCGGGCTGGTCTCATTACCAGGAGCGATTTACTTGGCCGGCTGCGTGGGGGAAGCTGGATGAGGCCGGAGGGATCTAAAGGCCGCTCCTTATCAGTCGCGGTTCGGAAGGACCAAACCGCTGCACCGAACCGCGAGCGCAGCGAGCGGCCCTAACGCCCGGCGAACCCAAACGCCCGGAAGTTGGTCACGAACTGAATCGTGACGGCGTTCTCCAGCCCGTCCGGATCGCCCGCAGTGTGCTGAATCGAGTATCCGAATTTCAACACTTGGTTCGCAGTGGGGCGAAATCCAGCGGCCATTTCATACGCTTCCGATCCCGGATATCCCAGCGGGCGCATGTAATTGGCGCGCGCCGCGGCGTACCAGCGAGGGTTGAGCACGCGGCGAACTTCCGCGTATCCCGTGTGCTGATTGAACGTGGGAATCACCTTATAGGCGAACTGAAAGTGCGATAACTCGCCATACACGTTCCAAGGTCCGCGTCCCCATTGGACGTCCAGGCCATAGCCCGTGGCCGGCAACTCACGCGGAGGCGCTTCGCCAGGAAAAAAGTATTGGTATTGACGGTCGAGGTACGGACCGCGGTAAGCCGATACGCCGACCCGAAATCCTTGCCGGATGGTATAGCCGGCGCCGCCCGCCCAGTTGGCGTACTGGTCCTTATCGAAGACGCTGCGCGGGTTCGCCGGCGAGGAATTCGTGAACTGCGCGCGCATGTCGAAGGGTCCGACGGTCCCATCCACTTGCGCCCCCGCCAGGCCCGCAACGGCTACCCCGCCGCCGTAGTAGCCATAGCCTGCAGGCACGCCGGTGAGCGGGTTGGCCGCCGGGTCATAGCGCAACAAGAACGAGCCGAAGGCCGAAGTAAGCTGGCCAACACGCACCACCAGCGAGCTTTTTCCCCAGAACTGCGAGTAACTGATATTGGCGTTCAGAATGCTGGTCTTGACGCCGTAACCCTGTGTACTAAATTCTTCCGGAAAATACGGTCGCGAGTGAACCTGGATGGTGCCCGAGATCGCCCAGTGCGAGTCCAGTTTCCAGGTGGGATAGAGCAGCGCCTGGAATCCGCCGACCATGGGCGCGCCGTCGCGCGGGTCCTCCGTCAGATCGGGCGAATGTGCGGCTTCAATGCTGACAGTCGAACGCAGTTCGAACCCCGATTCGGCTTCCTGGGCCCAGACGGCGGCGGCGGCCCCGCATAGCAATAACGTTTTGAGAATCATGCGCGCGTTTCCTCCACCGGAGCCGGCGCCGAAGACCCGGTTCCCAAACGCATGGCCGCTGCCAGGTGATGCAGCGAATCCCGCACCGGCTCTTCGCCCGTAGCGTCGCGCTTGGCGATGTCTCCCAGGGTCATAAAGGCCTGCACGGCGGCGACATCGAACTGCGTCCCAGCGTGTTTTTCGAGAATGCCAACGGCCTGTTCGTGCCGCATGCCGCGGCGATACGGACGGTCCGAGGTCATGGCGTCGTAGGCATCGGCGACTTTTACGATGCGCGCCGTGCGCGGCGTCTCCTCGGCGCTCAGCCCGTGCGGGTAGCCGGAGCCATCCCAGTTCTCGTGGTGCAGTTCCACCACGGGGAGATACGCCTCGAATCCCTGCACGCATTCCAGAATCTTCCGGCCGATCACGGGGTGCTGCCGGATCAGCGCTTCCTCTTCAGGCGTGAGTCTTTCTTGTTTCCGCAGCACTGCGTCGGAAATGCCGATCTTGCCGATGTCGTGCAGCAGCGCGCCCACACGGATGAGCTCGTGCTCCGCCTGCTCGACGTTCATGGCCCGGGCGATGGCGCAAGAGTATTCGCTCACGCGCAGGCTGTGGCCGGCGGTGTAAGGATCGCGGGCATCGAGCGCACTGGCGAGCGAGCTCACAAATTCGACGTAGGCCCGCACCAGCCTTTCCTGCCCCTCGCGAATGGAAGCGGCGGCGTGGTTGAAGCTGTCGGTCAGTTCCCGGATTTCACGAACACCCCGCTCGCTCGTTGGGAACTCTGGCAGAACTCCCGTCTTGCCGCTCTCCCGCAAGCGGGCCACCACCGCCGCCAGCGGCCGGACGATGGACCGGGATGAGAAAAGTCCCAGGGCGATCGCACCCACTAAGGCAGTCAATCCGGCGCTCAGGAACACGCTCCGAAGCACGGCCTGCACCGGCGCCGCGGCAGCGTCCAGGCTACGCAGGCTTCTTAGACTGAACCCATCGCCGGACCCCTGGGCGGGAGAATTATCCAGCGGCACTGACAGGTATGTTTCGCCGCCGATTCGAAGTTGGCACTCAGCTCCGGGCGAGCACTTCCGGAGCGCGGCTTCCGCGTCCGACGAGTTGGCGCCGGCCGTGGTTATGGCCACGACGGCCCCACCGTGCAGCAGCACCGCCGGCATCGCTACGCTAGCCAGATCGAACTGCTGTCCCACGGCCAGTGTGCCGACATTCTCCTGCCCCTGCGCAATGGCCACCGAGGTTACCTGGAAGATGCGTCCCTGGGTGGAGAAAAAGCCCTTTGCGGGAAGGGGCAGCGGCTTAAGATCCGGCTTCAGATCCATGGGCGAGAATCCTTCCTTGCCCCGGACGACGCCGGCCAGCGGCTCCCCCGACGTGCCCGATACGGCCAGGAAATCGAATCCCATGGTGTCGCAGATCTCGCTGAGCTGGTCCTCGACCGTGCGGCGCGCGGCATCCCTGGCGCTGCGTTCGGTGGCGAGCAACTGCAAGCCGGCCTTCAGTGCAGGGTTTTCCGCAGCGACGCGCAGGACGCGCGAGTTACGCGATTCGCTCTGTTCCCGCTCCCGAGCCAGAGTGACCTGGTTGTCGCGGACCGAGGATCGCAAAGCCTCGCGCACGGCGGAAAGCGCGGCGGTTCGGACGGCCCAGAAGCTGGCCGCGAGCAGTGCCGCGAAGGGCAGAAACGACCAGAGAAACGTTCGCGTGGCAAATCTCATTGCATGCCCCGCATTTAGTGACCAGCGTGAAGGGCCGCGTGAGTGTCCGACTCTCCAGCGTTCAGCTCCGGCAGCGGAATAAAGAAATCGGCTACCGAATCCCGTCCGGCCGTGACTTCGACGGTCTTGCGGAAGGTCCCGCCGGTCTTGTGCCAGGCCACCACGGTGTATTTTCCGGGCGGCACATCGGACAAGGTGTACTGGCCTCCCGCGTCCACGCGAACGCCCCACTGATTGGGCGTCACCACGATGGTTGCAGCCATATTCGGATGCAAGTGGCAGTAGACGGCGACGATCCCCGCTTTGGGGAACGTGACCATCCGGGTCTGACCCTTCGAATAATTGCCCAGGTCGAAGTTCTTGGCCTTGGACAAGGAGAAGACGTTGTGAAAAATGGGATCGAAGTTAGGGAACGAGACCGATGCACCCGCGGGAATCACCACCAGGTCGGGCGAGAAACGCCGGTTCTGCTGCTCCATTTCTGCCGGAACTGCGACGGTAGCGGAGGCACCGCGCTGCTCGCCTTCCAGATACACCACCACATGAGAGCGCTCGTAGTCCAGGGCATTCTCGTTCGAATCGGGCTGCAGCGCTACCGCGGAACCTCGCTGATAGAGTCCGGCGGTGGGAGTGATGTTGCGAGGGGTCAGCTTTCGCTGAATGGTGACGGTCCCTCGAACGTCCGCCCCTGATACGAGGCTGGTAAGCGTCACCAGGCCCGCGATGGCCGCACTGACGATACTTCTGGACATCCATACGGGCTATCGGCATGGGGATCGGGCGGCTGCGATAAGGCGTTCATCTTAATCCGCCCGCTAGTTTCCGCGTACCCCTAAGCGTGCCGCGTTGGCGAACGCTGCCCGCGATCGTGTTGCGGCTTTACTTTGTTTGGCTTACGAAGGATCCGCGCCAACGGACGTAAGCCTTGTATGCAAGGATTACATAAAGGCGCGAGATTCTATGAAAATCTATCAACTAATTTCCGAAGTCAGGCGTCTAATTCCCGAGACCCTCTAGGAGGAGGGCGTGTGCGAAAACTCGCGCTCGTGATGTCGGCAGTGGTGTCGGCGATGGCGGTGGTTTCGTGCGAACGCGCGTCACCTAGCAGCACCGGCGCACCGGCAACCGTATCGGCCTCAGAGCCCACGCACGGCCAGCGGGAAATCCGGCTGACCGGGACCGTGGAAGCCATTCACTCCTCCAAGGTCATTGTTCCCCAGACTTTAGGCCAGGGCGGACAACTGACGTTGACCCGCCTGATTGGCAACGGCACCCACGTCGAGAAGGGCGATTTGATCGCGGAGTTCGATCCCACCCAGCAGATCGACAACGAATTGGCGGCGAAAGGCAAGTACGAGGACTTGAGCCATCAGGTGGAGCAGAAAGCCGCGCAGAACCACGCGGATCAGGAAAAGCGGATCTCCGACCTTACGCAGGCGCAGGGCGACTTGGGCAAGGCGCTGCTGGAACTGCAAAAAGCGCCCATCCTGGCCGAAATCGCCAAACTGGAAAACGACGTTAAGGCGGAGATCACGCGGCAGAAGGTCGATAGTCTGACCAAGTCCAACGCCGCTCATGACCGGTCCGACGCCGCGGCGCTGCGGATTCTGGAATTGCAGCGCGACCGGCAGAAGGTAAATCTCGAGCGGACTCAGATCAACATCGACCGGATGGAGGTTCGCTCACCGATCGCGGGAATGGTGGCACAGCAGAACGTGTGGCGCGGGAACTCCAACGGCCATGCGCAGGAAGGCGATCAGCTCTACAGGGGTCAGGCGCTGGTCAGCATTTTCGATCCGTCTCAAATGCTGGTGCGCTGCTCGGTGGGCGAGCCGGATGGCGCCGCACTGACGCCCGGCACGCGGGCCAAAGTGTACTTCGACGCGTATCCCGACCTGGCTCTGCCGGCACATTTCGAATTTGCCAGCCCCATGGCATCGTCGGCGCTAGGCAGCCCGGTCAAGACGTTCTCGGCAGTTTTCAGACTGGATAAAACCGATCCCCGCTTGACGCCGGATCTGTCGGCGGCGGTGGTGCTGGAGCCGGCAAAATGATTCGTGCGTTTATCTGGCTGGCCGGTGTGGCCGCGCTCAGTGCCGCCGGCTGGGTCGGCGTCAATAAGTATCGTGGAACGCAGACGGCGGGCGAGCTGCCGGTAGCGCAGGCTCGCGAAGGCGAGTTTCTGGCGATCATCCGCTGCCGCGGCGAGCTCAGGGCCGGACGCTCGGCGCAAATCTACGCGCCCGTGGTGCCGAATCTGCGCATCGCCTGGCTGGCCGCCAGCGGCGAAGTGGTGGAGCAAGGCGCTCCGGTGATCCGCTTTGACTCCAGCACCATCGAACAACAACTGGTTCAGAAGCAAGCGCAGCTGGCGCAGGCGCAGGCCTCGCTCGATCAGGAAATAGCGCAGGTGCGCATCGACTCCGACAAGGATCAGAGCGATCTGGTGGACTCGCGCTATAACGTGGACAAGTCGCGCCTGGGCACGGCCGCCAACGAATTCGTCGGGCGGCTTCAGGCAGAGGAGGCGCGCATCGACCTGGGCGTAGCCGAGCAGAAACTCAAAGTCCAGGAAGCCAACATGGCCTTGCACACCGCGACCAATACTTCGCGCATGGCGTCGCTGACCCGGCAGCGCGACCAGGCGAAGGCCGATATAGAGGTGACTCAGAGGCGCATGGCGCAGATGGAAATCAAGGCCCCGTTGAGCGGCGTGGTGGTGTTCGTTTCCAACTACAACCAGGGTCCGCTCAACGCTAAGCCATTCAAGGTCGGGGACAATGTGTATTCCGGAATGAATCTGGCGGAAATCCCCGACATGAGTTCCCTGGCGATGGACGCCAAAGTGGAGGAGACCGACCGCGGGCGCATCAGAGTGGGGAAAGACGTGCGGGTGCGCGTGGACGCTCTGCCGGAACTGCAGATTCCCGCCAAGATCACGCAGATTTCGCCGCTCGCGGAGTTGAGCACCGATTACCCGCCCACGCGAAGTTTTCGCGCGTACGCGGCGCTCCAGAGTCCCGACTCGCGGCTGCGTCCGGGGATGAACGGCGGCATGGACATCGTGATCGACCGGCTTCCGAAGGCCATCAGCGTTCCGGCGAAGGCGGTGTTCACTCGCGACGGGAAACCGGTTGTGTTCGTGGCCGAACGCGGGGCGTATCACGCGATGGTGGTCCAGTTATTGGCGCGTAATCCGGATGAGGTAGCGGTCGCGGGCGTTCCGGCGGGCGCCATGGTTGCGCTGTCGGACCCTGAGAAGAAAGAATCCAAGAAGCAATGAAGACCAGGGCATGAAAAAACGCCTTCTCATCTCCGCATTGGTGATCGCGGTTCTGGCGGCGCTGGCGTGGGGCGGCATGCGCGTCATCCAACTGACGGCTCCGGAAGACCGCAACGAAATCCCGACCACCAAAGTACGAAAAGGGAAAGTCACCATCACGGTTTCGGCGCGCGGCGAGCTCCAGGGCGGAAATTCCGAGGTGCTCACCGCTCCCATGGTGGGCGGCGATCTGCCGATCACGTCGCTGAAGGAACCGGGCGAACTGGTGAAGCCCGGAGACGTCGTGGTGGAGTTCGATACCACCGCGCAGGACTACAATCTCCGCGAGGCCCAGGCCGATCTGGCGGAGGCCGAGCAACAGGTGATCAAGGCGGAAGCGGACGCCGAAGCTTCGCTCGAGGAAGCGCGTTTTCAAACCCTTTCGACCGCGGCCGACGTGAAAACGGCGGCCCTCGAGGTACGCAAGAACCCGACTCTGGCCGCTATTCCGGCTCGCCAAAACGACATTGCGCTGGAGGCCGCAAAGAATAAACAAGCCCAGGCCGAGAAGGATTTCGTCAACAAGAAGGCCACGGCCGGCGCCGGCGTCGCCATCCAGAAGGCTGCCGTGGAGAAATCGCGCGTACTGGCGGAACAAGCTCAGAAGCAGATCGATAGCATGACCCTGAAGGCCAAGACAGCGGGCTATGTGGCCATCCAGCAGAACAGCAATCAGAACACGCTGTATTACGGGCAGCAACTGCCGGACTTTCAGGTGGGCGATGCGGCGCGGTCGGGGCAAGCTGTGGCGCAGATCCCCGACATGAGCAATTGGGAAGTGAGCGCCAGCATTCCCGAGCTCGACCGCGGCCACCTGAATCCGGGGCAGAAGGTCACCATCCGCGCCGCGGCCATTCCCGGACGCGAGTTTCGCGGCCACGTCAAGAATCTCGGCGGCACTTCGGGGTCGGCGTGGGACCGGCGTTTCGATTGCCGCATCGCGCTGGACGAAACGGGCCCGGAGCTGCGGCCGGGCATGACCTCCAACATCCTGATCACGGTGGAGGCGCTGGACAACGTTCTGTGGATCCCGTCCCAGGCTTTGTTTGAAAGCGACGGCCGCGCCTTCGTGTACCTGCGCACTTCCCAGGGCTTCGTTACGCGCGACGTAAAGCTGGACCGCCGCAGCGAGAGCCAGGCCGTGATCACTGGGATCGCCGAGGGCGATCAGGTCGCGCTGTCCAATCCCGACCAGAACAAGGCCACGAAGGCCGGCGATTCGGGCGGCGTTATGAAGGCGCTGACCAAGTGATCCTGCTTTCCGATCTCGGCCAGGCGTTCGGCAATTTGCGGGCGCAGAAAACGCGCACGTTTCTCACCGCCATCGGGATCGTGTTCGGCGTGGGCTCGGTGATCGGCATGATGGCGATCGGCGCGGGCGCGCGGGAAGAATCCTTGCGCTTCATCGAACTGTTGGGCGTGCGCAACATCCTGATCGATTCGCGCCAGGCCATGAGCCAGGAAGAGCTGCAGCAGCGACGCCGATCCTCCGCGGGGCTATCGGAACGCGATGTTCGGATTCTTCAAGCCAATATCGACGCCATCGAGCTGATGTCCCCGCGCCGGACTCTTCATCCCGCGGCGGCATTGCCCAAGCCGTCCCGCGATATACCGGAGCTGTACGGAGTTCGCCCGGCTTATAGCGCGATCCATAGTCTGCAATTCGCGGAGGGCCGGTTTTTCGACAATTCCGACGACGAGCGCAGCGCCCTGGTGTGCGTCCTGGGAGAAGGCGCCAAAGTGAACATGCTGGGCTACGACCCGGCGGTCGGGAAGTTCGTGAAGGTCAATGACACCTGGCTCGAAGTAGTGGGTGTACTGAAGGAACAGCTCATGGCCGGTTCGCAGAGCAGCGGCGGAACCATGCAGGACATCAACAACATCATTTACGTTCCCGCCAACACCTTCCAGTACCGTTACTGGGATCGCAGCGCGAACATGCGCGACGAATTGGACGGCATCGAGCTGCGCCTGCGCCCGGAAGCGGACAGTATCGAGGTGGCCAAGGTGGTGACGGCGGTGCTCAATTCCACGCACCACGAGACGCAGGATTTCACCGTGACGATTCCGGCCGCGCTACTGGCCCAGCAGCAACGCACGCAGAAAATTTTCACCTACGTGATGGTGGCGATCGCGGCCATTTCGTTGCTGGTGGGCGGCATCGGCATCATGAACATCGTCCTGGCGACCGTGCTGGAGCGGACGCGGGAGATCGGCATCCGGCGCTCGGTGGGCGCGCGGAGGTTCGATATCGTGCGGCAGTTCCTGACGGAGTCGGTCCTGATTTCCGCGGGTGGAGGCCTGTTGGGGATTGGATTCGGATTCTTCCTGGCGTGGCTGATCGCGCGAACGGCCGAGTGGAAAACGATTGTGACCACGGTGTCGGTGGTGGTGGCGTTCGGAGTCTCCGTGGCGGTAGGTGTGCTGTTCGGCGTATACCCCGCGGTCAAGGCCTCGCGCATCAATCCAATCGAAGCACTACGCTACGAGTAGGAAGTAGCCATTCGCTATAATGTTAGATATAACGGGTGTGCGACAGGCAGCTGATCCTTCTCTTCTAGTCCTTATAGATCCGCCTCAATCCTAAGACTGCGAGTTTGGCGGTCCGCCGTGAGCAATCAAAACTTTTTGGAACGATCGACTCTGGCCAGCAGTCCCTTCTTTGAGGGACTCTGCCAGGGGATAAGGAATTTTTCCCAAAGACAGGGAAAGGAATAGCGTGGAAACTTCGGATATTGTGAAAGCCTGGGGCCGGATTTTGAAGGGGGAGCGACCCTCCCTTTCCATCGAAATCACGCGGGAGTGTCCGCTGCGCTGTCCCGGCTGCTACGCCTATGAGGACGGTCATCTAGGCGGCGGGGTCACGCTGCGCGGTCTTCGCGACCGCAAAGGGCAGGAGCTGATTGACGGTGTATTGGAGGTTGTCGATCGGCTCAGGCCTTTGCACCTGTCGCTGGTGGGAGGCGATCCGCTAGTCCGGTATCGCGAGCTCGAAACCATGGTTCCGCTTCTGCTGGACCGCGGCATTCACGTCCAGATCGTGACTAGCGCCTTCCGGCCTCCGGCAGCGTCGTGGGCCACGCTACCTCACCTGACTATCGTGGTCTCGATCGACGGCCTGCAGGCCGAACACGACGTCCGGCGCGCCCCGGCCACGTACGATCGAATCCTGAAGAATATCGCGGGCCAAAAGATCACCATTCACTCCACCGTCACGGGTCAGATGATGAAGCGGCCGGGTTATTTGCGGGAGTTCCTGGAGTTCTGGCATCCGCGGGACGAGGTCCACAAGGTCTGGTTCAGCCTGTTCACGCCGCAGGTGGGCGATCAGCTTCCCGAAATACTCGCACCACAAGAGCGCCGCCAGGCCATTGCGGATATGCTCGAACTGCGCAGGCAATTCCCCAAGCTGGATATGCCGGAGGGGTTGATCCGGCAGTTCGCCACACCACCCCATAGTCCTCAGGAATGCGTGTTTGCGCTCACCACGCAAACCATATCCGCGGACCTCGAAACCAAGATCGTTCCCTGCCAGTTCGGCGGCCGTCCGGACTGCGCTTCGTGCGGATGTATCGCCTCCATGGGACTTGCGGCCGTCGCTGCGCATAAACTAGTAGGATTCATTCCGGTGGGGGCCATCTTCAAGGCATCGGTGAAGATCGGGCAGATGCGGGCCAGTCGGACGGGGGACCTGCCGGCGATTCCGGAAAGGCTGCGAGTGCTGCCTTAGAGCGTCACAGCCGCCTAGAGCTTAAGATAGAGCAGGGCATGATCAAGAACGTTTCGATGAACGACGACCTCGGCCCGCTGCTGGAACTAGCGGCGCGGGTAGGTCGCGATCCCCTGCTCACGCAGGCCAGCACCGGAAACATTTCCCTGAAGCTCGACGGCGCATTGTGGATCAAAGCATCCGGCAAGTGGCTGGCCGACGCGAGCGGAGGGAAGATCCTGATCCCCCTCGATCTGGCGGGAGTCCGCGAGAGTATGCGGCAGAATCTGGACCCAGCGGAACAGTATGCGAACGCATCCATCGAAACCGCGATGCACGTGACTCTGCCCCATCGGGTGGTCCTGCACCTGCATTCCGTCAACACCATCGCCTGGGCGGTTCGGGAAGATGCGGCGGCTCAACTGGAGACCCGACTGGACGGTCTGCGCTGGCAGTGGATTCGCTACGTGGCGTCGGGCCTTCCGCTGGCCCGTGAAATCGAACGCGTTCTGTCGGCGTATCCGGACACCGACGTGCTGGTTCTGGGCAACCACGGGCTGGTAGTGGGCGGCGAAGACTGCCAGGCAACGCAAGATCTGCTGGCGGAAGTAGAACAACGCTTGGCGATTCGGCCACGCGAGGCGCGCCCGGCTGACTATGATCTTCTCTCGGAACTCGCGGGAGATCTTCCCTGGAGCTTGCCCGACAACGATGCCATCCACGCGCTGGCGACCGATCCCCTGTCGCGAAGCATCCTGGAGGGAGGCTTCCTCTACCCATGTCAGGCGATGTTCGCGGACGCACGCACGCCGGAGTTATTCCACGCTGTAAATGCTCCCGATGTGATGGGGCGGCCGTTTCTAATGGTCAAGGAACGCGGCGTACTCCTCAGCCGGATCATGACGCCGGCTGAAATCGCGATGCTGAGCGGCTTGGCACAAGTGGTACAGCGCATCGATCCTTCGGCGCCGCTTCGATACCTGACGGAAGATGAAGTGGCGGCCAGCTCGAGCACGGCGGCTTATCGCTACCGGGAGCTCGCCAACGCGAGCCGCGCATAACAACAAACCTCGCTTTCGCAGGGGATTATAACGGGTTCAGCGTCGCGACAGGCGGCGGTTTCGAGGAATTTGTTAACATCGTCGGTTGCCCCCAACATTCAGGAGATGGCATTCAGGAGAAGATCATGGAAACCGCTACTCAACCCGTCACCGATGTGAAAACCGACGCCGCTCCGGAGATGATCTCCGCCGGCCAGATCGTCGCCAAGATGCTCAAGCAGGAAGGCATCCAGCACATCTTCACCATTTCCGGCGGGCACATTGTCGACATTTATAACGGATGTATTGACGAAGGGATCGAGATCGTCGACGTGCGCCATGAGCAGGTAGCCGCGCACGCGGCCGACGCCTACGCGCGCATCACCGGACTGGGCTGTGCCGTGGTAACCGCCGGACCGGGCACCACCGACGCCGTCACCGGCATGGCGAACGCGTATCGCGCCGAGAGCCCGATGCTGTTGATCGGCGGCAATTCGCCGCTCAAGCAATACCGAATGGGCGGACTGCAGGAACTGCGTCACACCGAAATGATGACGCCCATCAGCAAGTTCGCATCGCTGGTGATGACCACCGAGCGCACCGCGGAGATGATGGGCATAGCTTTCCGGGAAATGTATAACGGGGCCCCTGGTCCCGGCTTCCTCGAAATTCCGCACGACGTTATGGACGGAAAAGTAGAAGCGTCCAAGGTTCGCTATCCCAAGAACTATCGGGTGACGGGATCCGACGGCGGAGCGCCGGATTTCATCGGCGATCCCAAGATCGTGCAGCAGGTAGCGGATTTGCTGGCGAAAGCCGAGCGTCCCGTGGCATTGTTCGGCACACAGGCGCGGACTTGCCGCGCACATGACGCCATCGACCGGTTCTCGAAACATTTCAACATTCCGATCTATGTGAATGGTTCGGCTCGCGGCACGCTGCCGCGCGATCATTCCCACGCGTTCATGCCCTCGCGCAAGACCGCGTTCGACAACGCCGATGTGATCCTGCTGGCGGGTACGCCGCTCGATTTCCGCATGGGCTACGGCAGGCGCCTCAATCCCAAAGCCAAGATCGTGATCATGGACATGGATTACAAGAACGTCGGCAACAATCGCGACTTCGACTTCGGATTGGTCGGCAATTTGCGCACCATCGTGAACGCGATGTGTGAAGCTTCCCCGGGCGATGTGGCCAGGAAGCATGATCCATTCATCAAGATGCTGCGGGAAGACGAGGCCAAGGCGCAGGGCAAGAACGACAAGATCATCGCCGCGAACGAAGTCCCGATTCATCCCGTGCGCCTGTGCCACGAGATTAATGAGTTCCTCCAGGAAGACACGGTGTACATCGGCGACGGTGGCGACATCGTCACGTTCTCCGGTTCGATCGTACGGCCGCATAAACCCGGCGGTTGGATGGACCCTGGCCCGCTCGGCACGCTGGGCGTCGGCACAGGATTCGCGATGGCTTCGAAGCTCGCGCAGCCGAAGCGCGATGTCGTGGTGCTTTACGGCGATTGCTCGTTCACCCTGACAGGCTTCGATTTCATCACCATGGTGCATCGGAAATTGCCGTTTGTGGGCGTGATCGGCAACAACTCGTCGTGGAACCAGATCCGGTTCGGCCAGGAGCGCAAGTATCCGGGCCGCGGCGACATCGGCAACGTCGTCGGCGATGTGCGCTTCGATCATTTGGCGCAGGCCATGGGCGGCTTCGGCATCCGCGTGACCAAGCCCGAGGACATTCGTCCCGCGCTTGAGAAGGCTCGCGATTCCGGCTTGCCGGCACTGGTGGACGTCGTGATCAACCGCGACGTTTATTCGTCGGGCACGTCGAACCAGACCATGTACAAATAGTGCGGGGACTAAAGCCCCCGTTGCAGGCTGAAGCCTGCTCCACCAAGGAGACACACAGATAGATGGAAGCACTCAAGGGAATCCGCATTCTCGACATGACGCACGTGCAGGCGGGGCCAACCTGCTCGCAGCTGCTGGCGTGGTTGGGAGCGGACGTGATCAAGCTGGAGTCGCCCGCCGGCGACGCGACGCGCGGCCAACTGCGCGACGTGCCCAATGCGGACAGCCTGTATTTCACCATGCTGAACTGCAACAAGCGCTCGATCACGGTGAACATGAAGTCGCCCGACGGCAAGGCGGTATTCGTCGAACTGCTGAAAAAGAGCGACATCATCATGGAGAATTTCGGCCCCGGAGTTCTTGACCGGCTCGGTTTCCCCTGGGAGAAGATCCACGAAATCAATCCGCGCGTGGTGATGGGTTCCATCAAAGGCTTCGGCTCGTCCGGCCCGTATGCCGACTTCAAGGCGTATGAGAACGTCGCGCAGGCCATGGGCGGCGCCATGAGCACCACGGGAATTCCGGAAGGTCCGCCGTATGTCACTGGGGCGCAGATCGGCGACTCGGGAACCGGGCTGCACCTGGCGATCGGACTATTGGCTGCGCTGCACCAACGCGATCGCACGGGCCAGGGCCAGTACGTGGAAGTCGCCATGATGGACGGCGTGATGAACCTGTGCCGCGTCAAGTGGCGCGATCATCAGCGTCTCACTCGTCAGGAACTGTCGGAGTATTCGGTTCCGACCAAAGGCTTGACCGCGACGCCGCGTGCTGGGAACGATTCGGGCGGGGGCCAGCTCGGCAATGCGATCAAGTGCAAGCCCGGCGGCCCCAACGACTATATCTACGTCGTGGTGCAGGAAGCAGTCTGGGACGGGCTCGCCAAGCGTATCGGACCGGATGTGGGCCAACCCGATCTGGCGACGGATCCGCGCTATCTCAAGATTGGCGACCGCCGCAAGAATCAGAACGACGTTTGGCGGCTGCTCGAACAGTTCGCGTCAAAGTACACCAAACGCGAATTCATGGTGATTTTGAACGATCTCGACGTGCCCTGCGGCCCGATCATGTCGACCGAGGATCTGGCCAACGACGAACACGTGCGCGGGCGCGAGATGTACGTCGAACTCGACCATCCGCAGCGCGGCAAGTGGTTCAACATAGGCATGCCGATCAAGCTTTCGGCATCGCCGGCGAAGATCGAACGATCGCCGACGCTGGGCGAGCACACGGACGAGATTCTGAAAGAAGTGCTCGGGTTGAGTGACGCGGAGATTGCGGCAAAAAAAGAAGCGGGCGCGTTTTCACTGCCGCCGAAGACCAAATGAGAATCGCAATTATCGGGCAGCAGGACTTTGGCAAGGCGGTACTGGAAGCATTTCTTTCACGCGGCGACGAAGTCAGAGCAGTGTTCTGCGCTTCGGAAAAAGAAGGCGCCAGGCCGGACGCGCTGCGGGCCGCCGCGCAGGAAAAGGGCCTGAAAGTCCACCAGTTCAAGTCCCTGCGGGATCCGGAAGCCGCGAAGGCCATGCAGGATGCCGGCGCCGATATCGGCATCATGGCTTTCGTATTGCAGTTCGCGCCGCAGGATTTCGTGAGGATCCCGGTACACGGTACGATCCAGTATCATCCGTCGCTGCTGCCGAAATATCGTGGCCCGAGCTCGATTAACTGGCCGATCATCAAGGGCGACACGGAAACCGGGCTGACCATCTTCCGCCCATCGGACGGGCTGGACGAAGGCGCCGTGATTCTCCAGAAGAAGACTCCCATAACCCCCGATGACACGCTGGGAACGGTCTATTTCGATCGCCTGTTCCCGATGGGCGTCCAGGCAATGCTCGAAGCCGCGGACCTGGTGGTGGCCGGCAAACACACAGAGACGGTACAGGATGAGTCGCGCGCAAGCTACGAGGGCTGGTGCCGTTCCGGCGAGGCGAGGATCGACTGGGCCAAACCCATCGATCACGTCTATAACCTGATTCGCGGATGCAATCCGGCACCAGGGGCGTGGACCACGTTCAACGGCAAAAAGCTCCAGATTTTCGACGCTCGCAAGACGCTGTTTCGCCGTTTCGCCGACGTGCCTGGAAAGATCGGCGAAGTCACTGATGTCACCTCCGCGAGTTTCAAAGTCACGGCTCAGGGTGGGACGATTGAGGTCCTCCGGGCTAAGTTCGAGGATGGCAAAAAAGTAAGCGGCGGCGAACTCGCGCAAAGCGGCGGGATCGTGGCAGGCAGCCTGCTGAGCAGTTGAGAGTTTATCCTTGGTAGGGGCTGCCAAGGACCATGTAGGCAGCAGTGAGGAGTCAACCGTGAACCGTTGGATCCGACTAGGCGCGGCCGTTACCGCGATGATCATGATCGCCAACCTGCAGTACGGTTGGACGCTGTTCACGGGTCCGCTGACCAAAGCCACCGGCTGGAAGCTTTCCGAAGTCCAGTGGGGCTGGACGCTCTTCATCGCGCTCGAGACCTGGGCCATGTCCCTGTGCGGGTGGATGATCGATAAGCGCGGTCCGCGCGTGCTGATGACTATCGCCGGTGTCTTCTGCGGCGTGGGCTGGGCGGGATTGGGACAAGCTCCCACCCTTACCCTGTTGTACGCGTCTTACGCACTGGCGGGACTCGGCGCGGCCATGGTCTACTGCGGCTGCATCGGTGTCGCACTCAAGTGGTTTCCCGATAAGAGGGGATTCGCTGCGGGCACGATCGCGGCGGGATTCGGCGCCGGCGCCAGTCTGTTTATTCCCGTGATGTCCTACGTTATTCGGGTGCAGGATTACAAAGCGGCTTTCCTTTACACTGGGATCTTTCAGGGCTTGCTGATTGTAGTTGCCGCACAGGTAGTGGGAGGATCGGGCATTCCGCCAGCGGTGACCGCCGCCGTGGCGAAACCGAAGGCCCGCAGCCACGGTCACAATTTCAACTCGGTGGAAATGCTCCAGACGCCCCAGTTCTACGTTCTGTATATCGCCATGTTGATGATGGGCGTCGGCGGACTGATGGTCACGGCCAATGCATCGGCGGTGGGAAAGAGCCTCGGGATCGGCAGCGCCTTCATCACCACCGCGTTGTCGCTTAACGCCGTCGCCAATGGAGCCGGACGTTTCTTCTGGGGCTGGGTTTCCGACCACCTGGGCCGCGAAAGAACCATGATCATCGCGTTCCTGCTGCAATCGCTATGCCTGGCCAGCGTGCTGACCGTCGGAAAACTATCCGGACCGCTGTTCATCATTTCCCTGGCGCTGGTGTTCTTCACCTGGGGCGAAGTGTACTCGATCTTCCCTTCCGTAACCGCCGATTTCTTCGGCTCTAAGAACGCGAGCTCCAACTACAGCTTCATGTACAGCACCAAGGGCGTCGCGTCCATCATCGGAGGCGGGATTGCCGCGCTGCTCTATGAACGCACGGGATCATGGAATGCAGTGTTCTACGGCAGCGCTGTGCTGGCGCTGTGCTCTGCTTTTATCGCGTTCGCGTTGCGGAAGATGCCCTTGCCCGCCAAACACGAGCAGTCCGAAGCCGCTGTGAGTCCTTTGGGCGCACGGCACATCTAACATTGAGCGGACATACCGCTTGTTACCATAAATCCAAATGAACACATTGGTGCGCGACGTCATTATTCTGGGTTCCGGGTGCGCCGGAAACACTGCCGCGATCTATACCGCGCGGGCCGGCCTGAAGCCTCTGGTCGTCATCGGCCACGAACCGGGCGGCCAGCTCTCGATCACCACCGAGGTCGAGAATTTCCCGGGCTTCCCGGAAGGCATCAACGGTCCCGACCTGGTGGAGAACATGAAGAAGCAGGCCGAGCGCTTCGGAGCCGAGTATATGTGGGGCACCGTCGCGGAAGCCGACCTTTCGGCGCGTCCGTTCAGGATCAACGTGGACGACACGTGGGTAGAGACGCGCTCGCTGATCATCGCCTCGGGTGCCTCGGCCCGCTGGCTAGGCCTGCCTAACGAGCAGAAGCTGATCGGCCACGGCGTTTCATCCTGCGCCACCTGCGACGGGGCATTTCATCGCGACGGAAAGATCATGGTCGTCGGCGGCGGCGATTCTGCCATGGAGGAAGCCAACTTCCTGACTCGCTTCGGCGCGGAGATTACGGTGGTCCATCGCCGCGACGAATTTCGCGCCTCCAAAATCATGCTGGATCGGGCGCGCGCGAATCCCAAGATCAGGTGGCTGCCCAACACCGTGGTCGAAGACATCCACGACGTCAGCAAAAATACCGTGACCAGCGTCAAGCTGCACGACCTGAAAACCGGCCGCATTTGGGAACAGGATGTCAGCGGTTTCTTCGTGGCCATTGGACACATTCCCAACACCAAGCCGTTCCGGGGGCAGATCGACCTCGACGCGGACGGCTACATCGTTTCGCACGGAGGGGCGCGCACCAATATCCCGGGTGTGTTCCATGCGGGAGACGTCCAGGACCGCGTCTATAAGCAGGCCATCACCGCGGCCGGCGCAGGATGCATGGCCGCCATCGAAGCGGAGCGCTTCCTTGAAGGGCTCGGGCACTAATCCGTTGTGTCGAGAAGCCCGCTTGCGGGTCCTGCGGAAGTCTCGACACGGCGCACAAGCGTGCGCCACATCGCGCGCGAACTCTAGTTATTCGTATTCCGCGGACGCTCGTACTTCGCGTTGATGTACTTCTGGGCTTCTTCCAGCGCGCCCTGGGTATTGTCCTTGGTGCGCTGCGCGAGCTTGTATTCGTTCACCGCGCGATCCCGCTGGTCGGTGATGTCGTAGATCATGCCCAAGTGGATGTGCGCCCATACCTCGGTCCACTTCGGCTCCACGTCGCCCGATAGTGCCTCGCGGAACTCATTGGCGGCGGCTTGATAATTGCCCTGAAGGAAGTATGCGTCGGCAGTGCGGTAGTGCGCCAGGGAACTGTTGCGCTTCACGTCCAGCGCCTTCTTGTACTCATTGAGGGCCTCGATATACTCGGCGACCTCCATGAACTGTTCGCCGCGTTTGATCGCCACCGCCACGCGCATGTCGTTGTCGTAGCGCAGAAGCTGGCCCTTGGGATCCAGGACCACGTTCTTCGGCTTGCCGAAAGTCTCCACCGCGAAGTCGGTGGACGTTCCCGCCACCTCGATCTTCTTCTCCTCCGGATTGCCTTCGGTGTCGATCCGCATCGTCACCGGCATGCGGAACGTGTCCAGATCCTGCGAGATCTTGCCGTTCACACGGAATCCCTTGGACCCGACGCGGAACATGGTCCACTCCATCTTGAATTCCGGCGCGCCGCTCGATTCAATCCATTGCAGGAAGAAATAATTGAGGCTCTGGCCGGACACCTCTTCGGCCATCTTCTGGAAATCCGCGGTGTTGATCGATTTCCCGGCGTAGCGCTCAGGAACGGCCTTCAGCAGCTTGAAGAAATTATCGTCGCCTAAGATCGTACGCAGCATGTGCAGCACGGCCGCGCCTTTGCCCGCCGTGGCGGCCCAAAATTCCGGGGAATAGTCCTCCAACCGCGCCGCTTGCATCAGCGGGGGTTGCTCCACCGTCAGCGCTTCCACGTAGGCGTCGTGAACCTGCTCCTCCATGGCTCCGGCGCCGCTGACGTTCTCGGTATACATCAGCTCGGCGTAGCGGGCGTTCCCGTTCTCGATCCACATGTGATTGCGTGAAGTGGGGGAAACCTGAGCTCCCCACCACTGCCGCGAGATCTGGTTGGCCAGCAGTCTGATGTTCACTTCCGAACCGATGGCTCGCGGCGAAAGGAACAGGATTCCCGGCGCGGAATAGCCGTTGGGCGTCCCTGCTTCGGTTTCGATCACGATCAGGTTGCGGTTGGGCAGCGGGCCGTACACGCCGGTCAGGAACTCCATCGCGCGCCCGATCTCCTGGCCGTAGGCGCCGGCCATATCTTTCTTCTCCCGGAAGTACAGCGCGGTATTGATGCCGCCGGACGCGATGATGGTGGGGTCGCCGCGGACCACGGCGAAGCTGCCCGGGAATGACGGGGTCGCAGTTTGAAACCGCACGGCAGTCTTTCCATCCGCGGCCAGGTCGGCCGTCTCGAGCCCGTTAGCGATGACCTTGTAACCCGAAGGCACGGTGACCCGCAGGTCGGTGGTGAAGCGGTCGGCGGTATAGTCGTTCACCGGGAACCAGCGCGCCGGATACATCAGATAGGCAACGTCGGGATGAATCGCGGCGAACTTGATGCCCCACACGGGCGATTCTTCCGCGCCCGTCAGCTTTCCGCCATACACAAACGTCAGGGTGGCCGGTTTGCCTTTAGGCAGCGTTTCCGCCAGGCTCAACCGAACGGTCATATCCTGCGCAACCCGCGATGCGGGCACCTGCCGGCCGGCTTCGTCGGTAACGCTCTCCAGGTTCAGGGCGTTGTTCAATTCGAACGAAAGACTGGTGGAGTCGTCCAGAGGCGTGAACCGGACTTTGGCGGTGGCCCGAATAGTCTGGGCACTGGGATCCACCTCGGCCGCAATCGTGTAGTTGTCCACGTCCATGCGCGGACGCTGAGGCTGGCCTTGTCCCTGGCCGAACGATATCGCCCCGGTTAACGCCACTAAACCGAAAAACCTACTCAGCATGAACTCTGTCTCCACTCCTGACCTTGCTCACGACCTTCTCCACCCAGTCTGCCGCGGTTTCCATGGGATCCCGATCGCTCGCCAGTTGCTTCGCGACCCCCGCTAAACCAGCACACATGCTATTGCGCGCCCCCGTGTCTTCGAGCAAACGGAAAGCCTCGGATGCGATTCGATCCGCTGTCATATCGTCTTGAATCAACTCCGGGACCACCGAGCGTCCTGCTACCAGGTTAACCATCGTCAGAAACGGCGTTCGGACCCGCCACCGCTGCAAGTACCAACTTAACGCGTTTACACGGTAAAAAGTCACCATCGGGGTCCCCAACATGGCCGCCTCGATGGTTACCGTACCGCTCGCGGCCAGCGCCAACTCTGCTTGGGCCAGCGCATCCCAGGTATGTCCCTCGATTACTTTGATGGATTCGGCCCGGACGGGTTCCCAAAATCTTGTGTTTTGAAGGCCGAATCCGGCTGGAAGGGGGAGCACGAAGGTGACCGGATGCCGTTGACCGATGCGCTTGACGGCTTCAAGCAGTATTGGCATGTGTTGGGCCAGCTCCCCGTGCCGGCTGCCGGGAAGTAGAGCCACTATCCGTGAGACCTCCGGGATACCTAACTTCGAACAGAACTCGGCCCGGGTCAGTTTGGGTTTCGCCAGGCGCGATAGCGGATGTCCGATGTATCCCGCCGGAACCCCATGTTTCTGGAAGAATTCTTCCTCGAAGGGGAAGATACAGAGAAGGCCGCTCAGCGTGGCGCGCATGGTTTTCACTCGGCCCTGCTTCCAAGCCCAGGCCTGCGGCGCCACCAGGTATACGATCGGAACGCCCTGCCGCTTCAGCTTTCGCGCTAAGGGCAGATGGAAGCTGGGGGCATCGGTAAGGATCGCGACATCGGGCGGCTCGACGGCACAGGCGCGGACCAGCTTGTTCATCTCGCCCAGGATGCGCGGGATGTGCGGGATCACCTCGACGATTCCAACCACGGCCAGCGACCGCTGGTCCACTATAGGCCGCACTCCGGCGGCCTGCATGCGGGGGCCGGCACATCCAAAGAATTCGGCGCCCGGATGGCGAGCTCTCAGGACTTCCACGAGCCTCGAAGCGTACAAATCCCCGGAAGCTTCGCCGGCGGAGATAAAGATGCGCACCTAGCACCAGCTTAACGCTTCCCTCCAACCAATCCGGGTGGGGCGGGCTTCAGCCCGCCGGTACACTCACAACGTGGGCGAATCGTCCCCCAGAAGCGCCTTGCGCACGATCTTAATGGGCGGGAATCCCTGCTTCATGAAACTGTCGTGAAACTCCTCGAGCGAAAACGCCGAGCCTTTCTTGACGCGGTAATCCTCCCGCAGTTTCATGATCTGCAGCTTGCCGAGCGTGTAGTAGAGATACGTCGGGTCGGAAGTGCCGCGCTTGGTTTCGCGCAGGGCGGTCTCGTGGGTCTGATAGCCTTCCTTCTCGAAGAACTCGATGCCCTGGTCGAAGGTCCGCTTGCCGGTGTGCATTTCGATCCCCACGATGTAGCGGGCATCCCTGAGCAACGCGTCCTGCAACTGTCCGAGGCGCATCTTTGGATCGCCGTTGGTGTAGCCCTGGTCCAGCATCATCTGCTCCGAGTAATGCGCCCACCCTTCGGCGTTAGAATTCGCGCCCAGCAGCTTGCGAACCTTCGAATCGACGTGCTGCATCCACAGAAACTGCACATAGTGGCCCGGATAAGCCTCGTGAATCGCCGTGCTGAGAATCGTGCCGCGGTTGAATGCGCCCATAAAATCTTCCACGCGATCCTTCGGCCAGTCTTTCTCCGGCAGGGTGACGTTGAAAAATGCTTCCTTGGCGACGGTTTCGAACGGCCCCGGCGTATCCATGGACGCGAACGTCAGCGCCCGCATGAACGGCGGCGTCTCTTCCAGAATTGGCGGCACCGGTGACGGAATCGTGACGATCTTGTGATCTTGGATGAACTTCGTCAGCCCACCCAGTGTGTCGCGGAAAGCATCGAGCAGCTTGTCACCGGAAGGATAGTCTTTTTCCATCTCCGCCAGGATCTGCTGGGGCGTCTTGCTGGGATCGATGCGAGCCGCGGTCTCGGCAAATCGTTTTTGGTTGGCGCGGAGGTCATCGTAACCGATCGCCAACAGCCGGTCGAGTGGGATATCGACCATTTCCTCGTACTGCAGCTTCTTCGCATAGGTGGACGGCCCCAGGCGGAAATCACCTTGAGAGCGCGGCAACAGATCTTTCTTCATCCACTGCTCGTATTCCTTGAGCGAGGCGATGACCGCGTTATTAGCCGCGTGGAAATCGGCCAGAAGTTTGGAGTCGGTCACGGCCTTGAACGCCAGGGGAACATCGTTCTCGAAGAAAGAGATATTGCCGGGCATCTGTTCGATCGCGACCTCGGTGAATATCCGTGGCGGATTCTTCAGGTTCGCGCGCGCCTCGGCCAGAACCTTGGGCATCAGCCGCTCGCGGGCGGTGAGCGATTTCAGGCGCGCTTCCGGCGGCGCGAATGTGCGGCTCATGATCACGAAAGCGCTGTTGGTGATGCCGCTTGAATAGTTGTCCGGATTCCGCTCCCAGCCGCGCACCGTTTCAAGCTCCAGCAGCCCGGCGCGGATATCGCCCAACACCAGGTCGCGGTCGGGCGATCCGGGCAGGCTGGCGAACTCGCTTTCAAACTTCTTGAGCGCCGCGACGCGCCTGGCAACGCCCGCCTTGGAGTAATCCTCGAGTTTATCGTCGTACTTATGGATGCCCGCCGACGTCGCGGTGGTGGGGCTGAACGGGAAGTAATAATCGTCGAAAAAGCGGTCGTAGGCCGTTTGTGCCGACGCGGTGGTTAGAAGAGAAGCCATGAGAATAAGAATCCGCACTCTTCCAATCTACAATGGTGAAAGTGCTTCCCGTATCCGAACAGCTAACCTACCTGAAAAAAGGCTTCGTCGAGATCATCCGCGAGGAGGATCTGGCCGAGCGGCTCAAGCTCGGCCGCCCGCTGCGCATCAAGGCCGGTTTCGATCCCACCGCGCCGGATCTCCACGTGGGCCACACGGTCCTGCTGCGCAAGATGAAACATTTTCAGGAGATGGGCCACACGATTATCTTCTTGATTGGAGATATGACCGGGCTGATCGGCGACCCTACTGGCCGCAACGTCACGCGCCCGCCGATGACGCGCGAGCAGATCGATCAGAACGCCGAGACCTATAAGGCTCAGGTCTTCAAGATCCTGGATCCCGACAAAACTGAGCTGCGCTTCAACAGCGAATGGCTGGAGCCGATGAAGTGG
>Ga0209517_10002838_pt1 | contig 23978 bp, 25 predicted proteins | sample PeaSoiMetSII2010_FD_187695 | JGI IMG/M metagenome (GOLD analysis project Ga0209517, IMG submission 187695) | Peat soil microbial communities from Weissenstadt, Germany - SII-2010 (SPAdes) (version 2) | ecosystem: Environmental > Terrestrial > Soil > Wetlands > Peat | place: Germany... | reverse complement strand
CACGTGAGAGGGCCAGGAAGGCAAATGGCAAGTGCGAAGGCCGGAAGGGATACCTGGAAGCGGCCCCTGAGATTGTCCAGGCCATTGGGGCCATGAGGCGCAAACGAAAGGGCGTCCGCCGAATGACCTGCGGGGTGATCGCTGAAGAATTGAACCGGCAGGGGTTTATGACGCTGACCGGTAAGTCATTCAGCGGCCAAACCGTTCGGAACATTCTGTGGAGCCCGAAGCGAAGTTAATTTCCAACCTGGAAAAGGAGCATCTATGAGCGACACAAAAACGGTAGGCGAATTAGTAGTTGAGGCAATCAAGCCGAGCAAAAAGAAGAAGGCTCTGAAGCTCGAGGTCATTGAATTCAATATCAGTTTTCGGCAGATGGTAAACCTGATGGTCAAGGCGGCCCTGGCGGCGATCCCGGTGCTGATCCTGCTGAGCGTTATTTATGGGCTTTTTGCTTCGATGGGATTGGGGTTCCTGCTGCGGCATTGAAGCTGTCCCACAAAGAGAGTTCCGCCCTGATTCGTAGGCTAAGCTAAGGGCATAATTGCAAGTGTGTAGAAATTTCGGTCGATCTAAATCGAGTCACGTACGTGCCGGTGGTGGTTCAATCTAGCACGATTCGCGAGCGAAAGCATCTTGCTTTAGCACCCCCACTTACTTCCATCTGCCCCGCCGTACCTGTGTCACGTACACTCCTGTTCGTTACAGGCGCATCGTTTTTGTATTGTGCATTTAAATGATCAGGTGATACTCTATGCTCCACGGTTAACATAGATCAGGTAGCAGGACATCTTTGAACCTTTTTGGCTGAGCATGCTGAGGGCATCCATGGATTTGGTAACCAAAAACCTTGTCTCATCTTTCAAGAGTGAAGAGTCTCTCCCAGACGATATTGATCCATCTACTCTCTTCGAACACTTCGCCAATTTTTGTGTCGTATCACAAGACTATGGAGAAGAGTTCGATGTAGATGACATTCATACTGGCGGTGGAGATGACCTCGGGATTGATGGGCTTGCCATCATTGTCAACGGTGCACTGGTATCTGACCCAAGCGAAGTGGATGATCTTGCCTCAACCAACAAATACCTCGAAGCCGAATTTATTTTCTGCCAAGCAAAATCTGGCGGAAACTTTACTGGCAGTGAAATCTCCAACTTTTTCTTTGGCGTGAAAGACCTATTTTCTGAGACACCCGCATTGCCTCGAAATGAAATAATTAGGGAAAAAGAGGCAGTGATCAGGGCCGTATATGACAAGAGCCCTCTTTTCAAGAAGGGTAATCCCCTGGTACGTATGTATTATGTTACGACAGGCAAATGGCAAAGCGACCCAAAACTTGAATCTCGAATCGACAACGAAAGAGACGTTCTCCTCGAACTCAATATCTTTCGGCAGGTCGAGTTCAATCCAGTTGACGCGAGAGCAATCCAGAAGCTTTACAACAAAGCAAAGAACCGTCTAACTAAATCTATCACCTTTGCTGGTAAAGTTACTCTACCACCCCTTCCTGGCGTAGAAGAGTCATATTTGGGATACCTACCGGCAGATGAGTATCTAAAGCTCATCACAGATGATTCTGGAAACATTGTAAGAGGTTTGTTTTACGATAACGTTCGCGATTTCCAGGGGGATAATCCAGTTAACCAGGAAATCGACGATACGCTTAAGTCCCCGGCACAACAGCTGTTTGTCTTGCTAAATAACGGGGTTACCATTGTAGCAGATTCTATAAACAAGACCGGTGACACCTTTACAATAGAGGATTACCAGATCGTAAACGGGTGCCAAACAAGCCATGTCCTCTTCAATAATACTACAAGTCTGACAGGGAAGGTGCAAGTTCCAGTAAAACTAATTGTTTCGCAAAACAGTGATGTGAAAAATCGCATAATTAAGGCAACAAATCGGCAAACTCCGGTGAAGACCGAAGAACTCACCGCCTTAACTGATTTTCAGAAAGCTTTAGAGGATTACTACGAAGCAGCGACCGGAGATTGTAAGTTATATTACGAGATACGATCTCAACAATATCGTGCTGCGTCTGGGATTGAGAAAATTCGTATCGTAAGCATCTCGAACCAGATTCGGTCATTTGCCTCCATGTTCCTTAATCTTCCACATCAAGCCAGTCGCTATTACGGCACCCTTCTCAAGAGCATTGAGACCAAGATATTTGTACCAGGCCATCCAACTGTAGCCTATTACGCCAGTGCGCTAGCCCTCTACCGTTTCGAGGCATTGGTGCGTAAGAAGACGATTGATGCAAAATATCGCGCTTTCAAATACCATTTACTTGCAATAGTTCGGATGCAACTGGCTGGATGCACGATGCCTGTTATGGCCTCAAACAAGTTTGAGAAATACTGCGAGGGTATTGTCGCTGCCCTCCTTGACGAGAAGAAATGTGTCAGTGCGTTCCAAGAGGCTGTGCGGATTCTGGATTCCGTTCTAGACGGTAACTATGCTCGGGATAAAGCTAAAGACGTGTCTGTTCTGAGCGCAGCCGAGAAATTGTGCGGAAAATAGGATACTTATCCTGTCGCCACAGGCTGAGTGTTCCGAATACGATTTTGTTTGAAGGAGTAGAGTGCCCGCATCCGGTAGCACAGCTGAGACTTGCTTCTCTCTTCCCCTCTTCCATCAATTATCCGCTGCCAGTGTTACGCAAAGCGCGCCTATTGTTGCCAGGTGCAATGCAGGGTCTGTTCTCATAATATGACAAAATGTGGGATTGTCCACTTATTAGGATCGGCTCAAGGTGTATCCCAAGGCCAGCACTCAGCCATAACCTTTCCAACATGTCGCTTCTGAATGAGCGAGTTGCACCCGCCCGCTCTGGACGGGTTCGCCATGCACGATCTTCTGCACATTGACAAGCTGTTGGCTACCGAGTACAAAATGTTTGTGCTGGAGGGCCTTTATGCCACGACTGACCGAACAGGAACAACAAGAGATTATTCGCTTTATTGAAGCTGACAAGCCACTGCCGGACAAGTACCGCTTTCTACTATTCGGTGAGAAGCGCGAGGTTGAACTGGTCTGGAACGGCAAGAGCAGCGAGGTTTGCAATATCGTCCTGCCCTTTCAGGTCATTGAACAGGTTGACGAGCCACGCTCTGAAAAAGAAGTGAAAATCCAGTTGAACATGTACGTGGACAGGCGCGGCCGTCAGCTCAAGGGCTGGACGAACAAGCTTATCTGGGGTGATAACAAACTTATTCTCTCCGGCCTTAAAAACGGCCCACTGCGCGAGGAAATCGAAAAACAGGGCGGGATCAAGCTGATCTACATCGACCCGCCTTTCGATGTTGGCGCGGATTTCTCGATGGACATTGAAATTGGTGATGACACCTTTACCAAAAGGCCCAACATCCTTGAAGAAATCGCCTACCGCGACACCTGGGGGAAGGGCTCGGATTCCTTCATCTCCATGATCTACGAGCGACTGGTGCTGATGCGGGATTTATTGGCCGAGGACGGCAGCATTTATGTGCATTGCGACTGGCGTGTTAACGCGTACTTGCGGTTAGCATTGAACGAAGTGTTTGGCGCAAATTGCCTTCAAAATGAGATTACTTGGCGGCGCACTTATGCTCACAATGATCCCGGTAAATATGGCAATACTTGTGATTCGTTGCTGTTTTTTACAAAGTTTCCCGACAACCATATCTGGAATCAACCTTACGCACCTTACGATGAGTCCTACATCAAAAGTCATTTTCGTGCTGATGCTAAGGGACGACTCTACCAATTAGTCACTCTTGATGCGCCTGCACATGGAAGACCTGCGAACTACCTCTGGAAGGACAAATCACCTCCGCGAGGTCGCATCTGGACATTGAGTGAGGACAAGATGAAAGCACTCGAAGCAGAGAGAAGAATCGAGTATACCCAAAATGGTGTTCCTCGCCGGATTTATTATTTGGACGAAATGCCGGGAGTCCCGCTGCAATGTCTTTGGGCGGACATTCCGCCTGTGAATTCGCAGTCACTGCAAGATACTAAATATCCGACACAGAAGCCCGAAGCCTTAATCGAACGTATCATCAGGGCATCCTCCAACGAAGGCGACCTCGTAGCCGATTTCTTTTGCGGCTCAGGTACGACTGCGGCGGTAGCTGAAAACTTGGGCCGCAAGTGGATCGTCAGCGACCTGGGCAAATTCGCCATCCACACCACCCGCAAGCGTTTGATCGGCGTGCAGAGGCACTTGAAAGCCGAAAGCAAGGATTACCGCGCCTTTGAAATTCTCAACTTGGGCAAATACGAGCGGCAACATTATGTCGGCGTGAACCCCAATTTACGTGAGGCTGAACAGCAAAAACAATTGGAGGCAAAAGAAGCCGCCTTCCTCGAACTAATATTGCGCGCCTACCGCGCTGAGAAGATCGAGGGCTTTATGACTTTCCATGGCAAGAAGGCCGGGCGACTGGTGGCGGTGGGGCCGGTCAACCTGCCTGTGACACGTCTTTTTGTTGAAGAGATCATCCTGGAATGCCGCAAGAAGCACATCACCAAGGTAGACATCCTTGGCTTTGAGTTCGAGATGGGGCTATTCCCCAACGTGCTTGACGAAGCCCGAGCCAAGGGTATCGACATTGCTCCGAAATACATTCCAGCCCAAGTCTTCGACAAACGGGCGGTTGAAAAGAACCAGGTGGTATTTCACGATGTGGCGGCCATCGAGGTCAGACCGCACGTTAAGAAGAACAACGTGGCGGTGGAGCTTACCGACTTCTCGGTGTTTTATTCGCAGGATTCGATTGCCAATGCCGAAGCCACGCTCAAGGACAAGAGCAGTAAGATCGTGGTTGAAAAAGGCCAGATCGTAAAGGTGAGTAAGGACAAGGACGGGATCGTCAGACGCGAGACACTAACCAAAACTTGGACGGACTGGATTGATTACTGGGCAGTAGATTTCAACTTTGAAAGCAAACGTGAAATCGTCCGCGTGAAGAACGAAGAAAGCGGCGAGTGGGAAGAGCGATGGACAGGGGATTACATCTTTGAAAACGAGTGGCAATCCTTCCGCACCAAGAAAGAGCGCAAGCTTGAACTTACCAGTGTCTTTCACGAATGCTTGCCGGGACGGCGCAAGTTGGCCGTCAAGGTTGTCGATATCTTTGGCAATGACACCATGACGATTGTCGAAGTCAATGTGGGAGGGAAGAAATAATGGCTCTGCATAAAGATTTTCCCGAATCGCCCCACGCCATTCTTGACCCATCCATTCGCTGGTTTCCGGCAGATGAAGCGCTACGAGAGACCAGCATGGACAAGCTGATGCCCCCGTTAGTACCTCAACTGCGCCGAAAGGTTAAGGAGTGGCGCGACAGTGGTTACGTTGGTGCGACGGACACAAGTAAGAGCCTGCTTAACTGGTGGTTCAACACCTCTCACCTTCTGCCACGGGCTGATGGGACGATGGTGGAATTCCAGTATTACTTTGCTCAACGCGAGGCGCTTGAGACAATCATCTATCTGTATGACGTGGTTGGCGTGCAGGATAAATATGACCTCATGCGCTTTGACAGTTCCGGTGCGGTCTCAACCGGGATGTTTGACGAAACCTGGCGGCGCTTTGTGGTTAAAATGGCGACCGGCGCTGGCAAGACCAAAGTGCTGAGTCTTGCACTGGCCTGGAGCTTTTATCACAAGCTATACGAGCCGGGGTCGCAACTGGCCCGCAACTTTCTGGTTATCACCCCCAACATCATTGTGCTCGACCGAATCTACAAGGATTTTCAAGGACTGCGTATCTTCTTCGAAGACCCGATCATTCCCGACAACGGCGTGGACGGTCACAGCTGGCGCGACGACTTTCAACTGACCTTGCATGTGCAGGACGATGTATGCATAACCCGGCCAACCGGCAACATCTTTTTGACAAACATCCACCGTGTGTACGCAGGCGACGACATTCCGGCTTCTCCCGATGATGAGAACACCATGGACTATTTCCTGGGCAGGCGGCCCAGCGGCGCAACCACCGATTCCAAAGTGGACTTGGGCATGATTGTGCGCGACATTGACGAACTGATGGTGCTGAACGACGAGGCGCACCATATGCACGACCCGCGCATGGCCTGGTTCAAATCAATCGAAGATATTCACAACCGCCTGAAGCAAAAAGGTGCGGCGCTCTCCCTGCAAGTGGACGTTACTGCAACCCCCAAACACAACAACGGCGGTATTTTCGTGCAGACCGTTGCAGACTACCCGCTGGTGGAAGCCATCTGGCAAAACGTGGTCAAGCACCCGGTGCTGCCAGACGCTCCCAGCCGCGCCAAACTGGTGGAGCGCCAAAGTGCAAAGTATACCGAGAAATACGCTGACTACATTCACCTGGGCGTGATCGAGTGGCTCAAGGCTTCCGCCGAACACGAGAAGATGGGCAAAAAGGCCATCCTGTTCGTTATGACCGACGACACCCGCAATTGCGACGATGTGGAGGCTTATCTGGAAGGCAATTATCCCGATCTGAAAGGTGCCGTGTTGGTCATTCATACCAAGAACAACGGCGAAATTTCAGAATCGACCTCAGGCAAAGCCAAAGAGGAAATGGATAAGCTGCGCGAGCAAGCCAATGCAATTGACGAGATGGATAGCCCTTACAAAGCCATCATTTCCGTGATGGTGCTCAAAGAGGGATGGGACGTGCGCAATGTCACCACAATTGTGGGACTACGCGCCTATTCCGCCAAGAGCAACATCCTGCCAGAGCAAACTTTGGGACGCGGCCTGCGCAAAATGTATCCAGGCGATGTTGAAGAATATGTCAGCGTGGTCGGCACGAACGCTTTTATGGATTTCGTTGAGTCCATCCAGGCTGAAGGCGTCGTGTTGGAGCGAAAGCCTATGGGGGAAGGCACTCAGCCCAAGACGCCTATAGTGGTGGAGATTGACAAAGAAAACGTCAAAAAGGACATGGATGCCCTGGATATTGAGATTCCGGTACTGACGCCCCGCATCTACCGGGAATATAAGAACCTTGGTGAACTGGATGTGGGGGCGATGGGACACCAGCGCGTTGCTTACCGGCAGTTCAGCGAAGAGGAACAGCGTGAGATCGTCTTCAAGGACATCACCACCGGGGCGGTGACGCATACTACCATCCTCGACACGGCAGGCATTGCGGACTACCGCAGCGTGATTGGCTATTTCGCCCAGACTATAATGAAAGACTTGCGCCTGGTGAGTGGCTATGACGTGCTTTATGGCAAGGTCAAAGCGTTTGTGCAAGACCAGTTGTTCGACCGGCAGGTGGAACTTGAAAGCCCGAACACACTGCGAAACCTCTCAGAATTGGCAGCCACCAAGACGGTTATTGAAACCTTCAAAAAAGCGATTAACACATTGACCATCCAGGACAAGGGAGATGCTCAGATTCGGGACACCATCAAGCTGCGTGAAACCCGACCCTTCGTTGCCAAAGAGCAGGGATACCTGATCCCCAAAAAGAGCGTTTTCAACAAGATCATCGGTGACAGCAATTTGGAGCTGCTGTTCGCCCGCTTTCTGGATGACTGCGACGACGTAATTTCTTATGCCAAGAACTATCTCGCGGTGCGTTTCAAGCTGGATTATGTGAATGCGGGCGGGGATATTTCCAACTACTACCCGGACTTTCTGGTGAAATTATCCGCCAACCGGATTTTTATTGTCGAAACCAAAGGCCAGGAAGACCTTGACGTGCCGCTGAAAATGCAACGGTTGCGACAATGGTGCGAGGACATCAATCGAGTGCAGGCGGATGTGAAATACGACTTCGTCTTCGTGGATCAGGGAGGTTTCGAGAAGTACAAGCCAGACTCATTCCGGCAATTAGTTGATGGTTTCAGGGAATACAAAGGTAGCCCTACCTTGGGTTCCCGATGGTAGCGTTCACATACTTCCAAGGAGATAGACATGCCAGCTCTTTCAGCCATTGCCGCCGCCCTCAGTAGCATTAAGGCGGCAACCGATATCGCAAAACTCATTAAGGGAAGTGCCACCTCGCTTGAACAGGCAGAGATCAAACTGAAGCTGGCAGAGTTGGTGAGCGCCCTGGCGGATGCAAAGATTGAAATCGCCCAAATTCAAGAAGTTCTACTGGAGAAAGACGGGCGCATCAAGGATTTACAGGAAAGTTTGGATGTCCGGCAAAGACTTACCTGGGAACAGCCTTATTACTGGTTGGACAACAATGGAGTTAAAGTCGGGCCATACTGCCAGCAATGCTCCGACAACGACCGGAAATTGATAAGGCTTCAATCGAATGGAAATGGCTCGTGGTCGTGTAGAACCTGTCAAAGTAACTATCGGGATAGGACGCAGCCTGCCCGAAGCAGGGCAATTACAGAATACAATCCGTTAGAATAAGCTCAACCTCGATCTGCTTCTCAGGTGTGAGCGCGGTCAACTCTTTAGCTACAGTCACGGTTATCTCGCCACGCGCAACAGCATCTTGCAACTCGGGAGCGCCCTTATCCTCGACTGTCTTAGCCCTGTCAATCATCGCCCCGCTAACCCCGACGATCTTGGCCGCTTGGTCGCGGGCGTCACCCTTTTCTAAAGGTGGTGGTAAATTTACCAGCACCTTATGGTCGCCAATCTTTTCGCCCGGTTTGGCCATGGAGACTTCTTGCCGCTTCTTGGCCCGAATGTGAAACTACCCGAAGATCCTCTTTTTCTTGAGTCCGATCAAACTGGCAAGACCGACGCCGAAAAGATAGACTGTGGGGGGTATGGGAGTCGGGGACACATTATCCGGCGTCATTAGGAAAGCCTGGACGTGCCCGTTGAACATCCCTGTTCCAGTGATCTGCCCCAAATCATTGATCCCAAGGCCCTCTGTGAGCGTCCATCCCGACGAGGGGGACAGAAGGGCATTCAAGTCCGTCATCTGCCCCTCGCTGTAAAGGAAGGGGCGGTTGTTGATGGCGCTGTTGACGTCTCCAGCAAAACCGGAACATCCGACTACCTGTCCATATTTGTTGATGCCATACCCAAAGCTGCTAATATAACTGCCACCGAGGGTTCCGAGATCAGTCATTTTCCCATTACTGTAGATGAAAGCGTGGGAGGCACCGTTGGCAGTAAGGGCATATCCAGTGACCTGTCCCGAGTTGTTGATGGCTCTGGCATCGCTACTGTTGCCGCCGAGGGTTCCCAGGTCTTTCATCCCACTTGCCGCACTGTAGACGAAGGCGTGATACGTTGCGTCTCCAGGAAGATTAGAGTATCCAGTGACCTGTCCCGAGTCGTTGATACCCCTAGCAGCACTGCCAGTGCCTCCGAGAGTTCCTATGTCTTGCATCCCCGCGCCCGAACTATAGAGGAATGCGTGGTAGGGGCCGTTGGTTCCGGGGGCATAGGAATATCCCGTCACCTGTCCTGAGTTGTTGATGCCGTAACCCATGCTCGTACCGTTGGCGATGGCTCCGAGGTCTTTCATCCCTGTGTCCGTACCGTAGATGAATGCATGGTATGCGGCATTTCCAGTATTAAGGGAGCATCCCGTGACCTGTCCCGAGTCGTTGATGCCGTATCCGTAACTGAGACCGCCTCCGAGAGTTCCTATGTCTTTCATCCCTGTCTGTGAACTGTAGAGAAAAGCATGGTCGGCACCTTCACCAGTATTGGAGTATCCCACTACCTGTCCGGAGTTGTTGATGCCCAAACCGAAGCTGAAACTGTCACTGCCGTTTGGGACTCCCAGCATTCCGAGATCAGTGATGGTGTAACCTGCCATGGCACTGATCGCCAAAACCGGTACGAGCGCAGCCGCTATGAATAGAACTCTGAACAGCCTTCCAGAAACTCCAATGAACTGTTTCATCTTCCTCTCCCGTTTCTCTGAAGTGTATTCCGTTACAATTGGGCATCATGATTATTCGCCTTCGCAATGAGTCACACCTATGTCATCCAGGAAGGGACTTCTTGGCATATCTGAAAGAATTTTCCATCAGCTCTCATAGTCCACAACACTCCTGTCATTACTTCTGACGACGCCCAATCCGATGTTCCCCCTCATAATACCTAAGTTAGGCTTGATAACTGGTGGATACTATTTGCCATTTTTTGATCTCGACCCAATACTTCTCGCAGCCCTGGGGATCGCGTCTTTCAGCGTACGTGACGAGATGACAGCGCCAACATAGCGGTTTTGCATACTTTATCGTGGCGTACCAAGGGGAGTGATAGGTTCCCAGTCCATCTTTTTGGCCGCACCGATTGCAACCGATCTCGTGAAAGGGTTTTAGTTCGCCCCTGGAGATTGCTTGGTCGATCAGCTTTGTAAGGGCCATGCGCTCCTTGTGTACCCAGCCTCTAAATTGTGCAAGTGGCATTCGCATCTCCCTTGCGTTACGATTGTATGACATATGTAACATTGCGGTGATATTGATAACTAGTAGTAATTAAAGACTAGGACATTCCATGAAAAAAGGCAATACATTTGGGATTGACAGATATACATGTAGTAGTGCGATAATAATTGTTCGCTTAAGATTAACCAAAGGAGACATTTTTGAGAGCCATTATTGGTTTATTACAATTCTTATACATGTCAACGTCAGTCGCCGCTCAACCATTGAGACGATGAAGGAGGGTTTTGTAAAAAGCCGAGATGCTTGACGGCAAATAGGGAAAGGGGTAGGATGATCTGAATTTGACTTTTCGAGATAACTTTAATTGGAGTGATTATCATGAATCGTTCTTCTTTGATTATTTGTCTCCTGTTTATTTCTGTCTTCCTTGTGGCCTGCGTCAAACAAGAGGATACGTCTCGCCTTGATGCCCAAATTGAGGCGACAAAAAAGCAAATTGCGGAATCGGAGAACGAGTTAAAGAAATACAAGGAGGGCGCTCCGCTGTACTCTTTGGTGACTCTGCGCGCTTCTTCGTATAAACAGTCGCTCGCCATGCTTGAGCAAAAACGCGCATCCTATCTTTTCTATTTCAAGACCTCTTATCAGGTTAATGGCAGCGCCTACCAGCCGCCCCTGGACTTGGCCGAGAAGTTGTCCAAACTTAAAGAAAACCTGAAAAATGCAAAATCGGATTGGGAAATGGCCAAGAAGAAGGCGGCGGGTGCCGGAGGGCTCATGGCAGTCGTGGCTGTTCTCGAAGCCGAGACAAAGGGACTTACTGTTGCTCAGCTTGAATACCAAGTTACCGCATACGAGAATGGATTCCCTCCCTACATGTCTCCTGGAGACGCGGTCAAAATTCCAGAAGTCGAAGCGGTCAAGGATACGGCAAAGCTTGAAAAACCGTCAAAACAGCAGGATCTCAGCGGAGTAGCCCCCACAAAGGAACAGATTGAGGCTGAAATGTTAAAAACCGCTGTAGATGTCAAGTTACTCCAAAAGAAGAACATTCCGAGTGATTACAGAAATGGCCGGTATGAGGATTTAGTGTCTATTGAACTGGAGTATGAAAATAAAACGGAAAAAGAAATCAGAGCATTCACGGGCGTGACAGTTTTCAGTGACATTTTTGATCGTCCATTCCACCGAATTAGCCTTACCGTTGACGACCGAATACCCCCTGGGAAAAGGATCGTTGATAAAGGAAAGACTGTTAAGATTAATAAATTCAGCCAGGAGGATCAACAGCTAGTTGCCAAAGAAGTTGAAAACATCAAATTCAGTTTTGAGCCGAAGTCTATTTTATTTTCAGATGGAAGCCATCTTGGGTCTGTCGATAAGTAGTAGCAGGAGGCGCATGAAATCTATGATTAATTTTATGAATGTTAATAATGGCGCACTCACCGTACTGTTTTCTGCCCTAGTAGCATTGGCTACTCTTGTGTATGCTATTCTTACATGGCGCTTGGTCAACGAAACCAGAAGAATGCGAAAAGCTCAAACTGATGCTAATATTACAGTGTCTGTTGTAATTACCGAAAGATGGGTTAATTTTCTTGAATTATTGGTTAAGAATGAAGGTGTTGGGCCTGCATACGACATTGCATTTAAGTTAGAACCAATAGACCCAGAAGGTTGTGATAAATCAATCATAGACGTCATAAATGAACTAGGGTTTGTAAAAAATGGACTAGCTTTCCTTTCTCCAGGCCGTGAAATCCGATCCTTCCTAACAAGTATGTTGCAAGACTATGAGAAGAAGATTAAGACTGTTATCAAAGCGTCGGTTAGTTACAAGACCAGTTCGGGCGAGAGAAAAGAGGGCAGTTACATAATTGACTTTTCAGTGTTCGCCGGTATGCGCCACATCGGAGCACCCTCTATTCACGAAATAGCTCAATCCATGAAGGCTATTGAGAAGAACTTCGACCATCTTGTTTCTGGATTTAAAAGGCTAGAAGTTGTTGCTTACACTAAAGATGAAAATGAAGCTGAAAGGGAAGCTGAAAGGGAAGAACAGGAAAAGGTATTCCGCGAATGGAATAAATCTTCCACTGAGTAGATGTCGGCTCTGGTGGATTAATTGACATGATCGGCCAGAAGGCTAATAAAATGCCTGAGTACAATATCGACTTCAGTGAGCAACTTACTGATGCAGCCCGGCTTGTTGTAAACAATGGCCTCGAAAGCGTCGAAGCAAAGCAGGCTGTACTATATCTTAGCCTTCTCTCAAGCGAAATCACTCTAAAAGCGTTATTGGAGAAAGCCGGTAAACCAGTCAAGGAAATCAGAGCTCACTCCCATGATTTGAAAACCTTGCTGCGAGACCTGGGCGACTGTGAAGTGCAGGCGGAAATCGCTCCCGGTGTACTCAAATGGGTATCGGCAGTGCAACTGCGTGCAGTGACTATTGACGAGGGTTACGCAAACGCCACTGTCGGCATGCTTCTGGACGCAGAAGACCACAAAATATCTAAGTATCCGAACCAAATAAGGTACGGCAATTCCTTGAGACATTACCCACCTGAATTAGTCTTAAAAATGGCATCCGCAATTCTTAACTGGGCGAGACAACACTGGGATACAGTTCGTGTCAAAACCAGAGAGTAGTTTAGGGCATGAGAGTGGATATTCGCGGTTCAAGCGCGTTACTTGGCGGGCACGGCGGCGGGTACGAGCCATGCGGAGCCATGCATTTTCATGCAAAGCTGTGCTTGTAAGTACCTGAATTTGTAAATAGGCGGTGTCAGAATTGTGGCCTGTCACGCCGGAGGCTCCGATTAATGCCCTTGGGCTTTCCTGGCCCACCTTTTCCGACATGGCATGCCCATATCGCGCATGACCTCTTCGAAAACTGCCTCTACTTTGTTCCCGGCGTCTTCTTCTGAAACATGGAACCTTTTTACCCACTCGTCGAACTCACTTCGTTTGATCCTGAGAGATCCACCAATGCGGTAGTGCGGCATTCCTGACTTGATCCATTTACTCACGGTTCTAGTAGATATTGACGTGTAGGCTGCGAGATCGCGCAAGCTGAGATATTCGGGGGTGATTGCCTGGGTTCGGTTGTCCATGGTGCGCACCTTCCATAATCTATTCTCGGCAGGGTCAGCACTTGCCACCAATAGTGGACAGGGGCTGTCTCTGGCTTTTCACAAATGCTCGTTCCCATTCACAAATATTCACATAAAGTGGCGGTCTGCAAGGAATTAGCTAATAATTTCAACAACTAGGCATAATCCGGCCTTCGGCATAGACTTCAGTAAAAAATCCCGCTTGTTGCAGCAAGCGGGATTTTTTTGTTTACAACCTCAAGGGCGGGACGGCATCAGCGCACCCACAAACCTCTGAATCTCGGGCCTTCCAACGACTCTTTCCCATCGTTTAGCCTGGATCTATCAATATTATGATTTTGATGGACGATATTCCTCAAACTCCTGACCCAATGAGCTTTTTCACCCCACCTCGAATCAGCCAAGTTATTCAGTCGCTCTGCCTTGTAAGTATCCCCTTGCGTCTCATATTTGCAGATCGAATCACTGATAGTATCTGCTACCTTCGGATCTCTCTTTCCGAAACCAGCTTCTGCTTTAGCAAAACCAAGTGCGTCATCGTACTGGCCAGCCGTGTAAAGCTCACTGGCTTTTTGGTAAGAATCAGATGGTATGCTCCGAGTGATACCAGCCGTTGCGAAGCCATTTTCTCCGGCTTGAAAGTCTTTCTTCTCATTTGCTGCAATTCCATCAGTGACATTTTGTTTGAGGTTATGATTGGCAACGCCGCTGAAAATAAAGCACCCTGAAATTACAATATAACATATTGCTATTATAACTAAAGATAACCTGGAATGCCTGGCTGCGATATGTTCACTAGTTGGTCGGCATTGTTTTGCTAATTGCCATCTTACTTTCAGGTCATTTGTTTGCAATAATTTGTTTGGCACTTGGCCGATAGGGTCAAGGAATTTGGCGTAAACGACACCGCACTTCGGGCATTCACTTCCTAATACAAAACCCTCGTCCTTGGGTTGTCGTTGGTAACCGCATCGGGAACATACAGGGTAGGAACCGTCTTCGGTGATCTGGAATGGGGGGTTTTTTTCTTCCAGCAATTCGATAATTTCTTCTAAGCTGGTTTGAGTCCATCTTATTTCATTGCAATGAGGACACCATTCACCAATGCCGCCTTCTCCGTCATCAGCGGGGTGGATATCCCCGTTGCCGCAGACTTTGCAGAGTTTTAAACCGGCTTCCTGTTTCATTCTTTGTTCCTTTTCATACTCCTGCTTGCAGCGGTCGCGCATTCTGTGAGCGGTGGTCATGATCACCAGTGAGATCCGATGACACGAATCCAGAATCCACCATAATCTTTTATATTCCTTTACCCCAACCTCTCTCAGTGCAAAGATTCTGCCAGTTCTCGCTTTTCCCTTTGGGCAAGATACAACCTGATGGAGCCCCACAAGCCAAGTACCACCCCGTCCAAATCCCGAATAGATCGAGTTTCATCAAACGCATTCAAAAAAACGAAGTTCAATAGTGAAAGACCACCATTCTCAATTTCGAATTTGGCGGATCGAGAGGCGCACGACATGGCTGCCGGCTTACTGGGGGCCTTGGCTGAGTGCTACACTCATCACAAATGGCAGTGAAAAAGCACGGTCTCTTCTGCACGAATTCATTTTCGTAAAATTTCTCCGGCACCATGCCTTTAGGAAAGAGGTGAAGAAAGCCGCCTCCCGTTCGACCTTGACTAAAAATCTTCGGGTGATCTAAACTGCGTCTCCCTCTCTGTTTCTGGCATCCGGTTCGCCTCTGATGCCACCTATACTATGGAATCAGTAAGTCAGCTGGCCAAGAAAGATAAAAACGGAGTGATCACTTGAAATCAACGACCTTGACGGGCTTGGTTGAATGGCGTAACCTTTAATGAAAGCCTTGGGTTTCTTGATGATAGGAATTTGCCGATAGATTGTTCCAGGTGGATGCCACGTTTTGGAAGCCATGCCTGAAAGACTGATTGGAGAGTACAATGGAGTCAGTAAGTCAGCTAGCCAAGAAAGCTATCGAGCTCGAACCTGTTGAGCGGATCCGATTGGTCGAAGCAGTACTAAACAGCCTTGATAAGCCGGATCATGATATTGAGCAGAGTTGGATCGCGGAATCGGAAGCGCGATATGAGGCTTATAAGCGAGGGGAAATCGATGCGATAGATTGGGAAGAAATCAAGAAAAGGTTTGAACGTTGAAAGTTCGTTTCCTCTCCCCAGCCAGCATCGAGTTGGATGAAGCCATTCGGTATTACGACCACCAGCTACCGGGTTTGGGCTTCCGCTTTTTCCAGGAAGTGAAAGCGGCAATTAACAGAATAACCCTTATGCCGGAAGCATGGACCAAAATTGGCGAGCAGACAAGACGCTGCCTTATAAAGGGTTTCCCTTACGCTGTTCACTACATAGCGGAGCAAGATGAAATTTTGATTACCGCAGTAGCTCATCTTCACAGAGACCCTGAGCGTTATGGAAATAGGATCATATGACACTTTCAGTCAATAAAGGCAGAATTGGCAAACGAGCCATCTGTGGATATGTGGCTTGACCGTTCAGACATGGAAGATAGTGGAAGGTGGGTCAGGAACACACGTTAGTGGAAAAGGTCGTGAACGAATGCAGGAATTTCGGTTATTCCCATTTCGATAAAATCTCGTTTATAGCATCATTTACCATCGCCCGCGCGTCAGACCTCTCGAGACCCCGGGCCAAAAGTTCATCGTAGTGTGTCTCTGCGTGCCGGATATGAGCAACGACGGCCAACTTTACCGCGTTGTCATCAAAATTCTTTGCATTTGCCGACCGGCCAACCCGGCCGCTATATTTTAGACAGGCATGTTCGGCGATCGCCTTTTCCTTTCCGCCAGGACAATGTGGAAACAGCTTGCGGATATGTTCGCCAAAACGCTGCACATACTCGCCGTCCAAATCCGCCCGCCGCACTGTGGCCCTTTCCCTCGCTTTTGCCCTGGCATCGCTGTCCGCCAGGCACTCCTGTTCGGCTTTTTCAAGAGCACCTCCTCCACGAGAAGGCCTTGCCGCTCGTTGCGCTTTCTTGTCCTGCTCCATTTCAGCACGACCGCACTCAGAGTTGAGTACTTGCCGGCCCTTGCCGTGAGGGCCGTGTTGCCCGAGGGCAGGAAGACCAGATGATCCAGATCGGCGCAACCAAGACAAATCGGCATCCGATCCTTTCGGAAGGTAAGGAGGACATGTCCATCCAGAGTTTCTCCACACTCGGCGCACCGGGGCTCACCAAACGAGACAAATACCTTTATGAAATCCCTGCTCAAATGCATACCTCATGCATCAATTATGAGGTTTTGTATGAAAAAGCTCACCAGGGAATGGCTGAAAGAAGCAATAGGGTGGGCTGCGCAATAGGTGGGCACGGTAAAACCGTGCCCACCCTTTCATTTCAACTGTCTTTGCTGACCACTAGCCACTGACCACTGTTTTAATCCGGCCACTGACCACTGTTTCATCGGCTACGAGCAGGAACTCTTCAATATTCGAATTTGTTCCGTAAGAACTGGAACAAAGTTGAAAAGGTCTTCCACCACTCCATAATCGGCTTTGGTGAAAATGGGGGCCTCGGAATCCTTATTTACGGCTACGATGAATTTGGACGATCCCATACCCGCAAGATGCTGGATAGCCCCGGAAATGCCGACGGCTACATAGAGATTTGGATTTACCACCTTGCCGGTCTGCCCCACCTGGTCGGAATGAGGACGCCATCCGGCATCTACAGCAGCGCGGGAGGCCCCTACGGCGGCGCCTAGAACCTTTGCCAGCTCTTCGATTATGGGATAGTTTTCCGGCCCCTTCATGCCCCGGCCACCTGAAACGATGATCTCAGCCTCGGTAAGTTCCACTTTTCCCGTAGTATCGACATCGACGGCTTTGACAACGGAGCGGGCCGGCGGGATGTTGACCTGCACCTTTTCCACTTCAGCTTTCTTATCTTCCGTGGGGGGCAGGCAGTCCATAACATTGGGGCGGCAGGAAATAAGAGGCACCGCGCCTTCGGCCCATTCACACCATGCGAAGCACTTGCCGCCAAAAACGGGCCTCTGGGCTTTGACCTTGCCATCCTCGAAGGCAATCTTGGTGCAATCCTGGGCCAACCCAGCCTGCAGCCGTGCGGCCAGGCGCGCGCCAAGGTCCTTCCCGTCTACGGAGGCCGGCAGAATTATCGCTACAGGATCGCATTTGGCAACGATATCGGCAATAACAGGCACATAGGTCTCTGCCAGATAATTCCCCAGCGCAGGATCATCCGCCGCATAGACCTTATCTACGGCATAACGGCCCAACTCAGCCGCCTTATCGGCAACGCCGGACCCCACCGCTATGGCGCATACACTGGCGCCCATAGCATCTGCGAGCCTTTTCCCCGCACTGGCCACTTCATAACTGACACGGCGGAAACCGCCGGAACGATATTCGGCAATTACACACACGGATTTTGCCATTTCAACCTCTCCTTAAATCAGATCACTTTGGCTTCTTCATGCAATGCCCTAACGAGCTCCACAGCCTTGCCGGCCGTATCGAGGCCGCCATCGATGATCCGTCCCGCCGTCCTTTGCGGGGGCACTTCCAAAGAAGTGATACGGACCTTTGCAGCCCCCGGGCCGACTTGCGAACCATCCAACCCCAGGTCGGCAAGTTTTTTCATGGCAAGGGGTTTCTTCTTGGCTTTCATTATGCCGGGCAAAGAGGCATATCTGGGGCTCCAGACAGCATGCGAGCCGCCCAAGGTCACCACCGCCGGCAGACTCGCCTCCACGGTAACCTTGCCTCCCTCGATCGGCCGGTCGATGGTGACAACGCTTCCATCGGATTCGAGGGCAACGGCTAATGCCACATGGGGCCACCCAAGAAACTCTGCGATCATCGGGCCGCGCTGTGCCTGGTCATAATCGACAGCACGGGAGCCACACACAACGACATCGGGGTTGATCTCCTTTACGGCGGCCGCCAGAGCTATGGCCACCCCGAGACTGTCGCTTCCTTCCAGCGCAGGGTCGTCGATGAGGACGCCTGTATCCGCGCCCATCGCCAGGGCAGTCCGAATGGACTCAACTACCCGCTGAGGCCCACAGCTCACGATGGTGACGCTTCCACCGTGCTTTTCCTTCAAACGAAGGGCCGCTTCAACTGCAAATTCGTCATAAGGATTGATGATCCACTTGAGATCCTCGGTCGCGACGGACTTGCCATCACTCGCTATACGAATAACTGATTCAGTATCCGGGGTTTGTTTCAACAGCACTACCACATTCACGGCTTCTCCTCCTTCTCAAAGGGACCGCAGCAACGGACCCGTTGGTATTTCAGCTATATTTCCGCTACAATGTAGCTTATACAAAAAGAATGTGTCAAGAACTTTAAACTTTCCCACGCGAAGGACTAATGCTTTAAAACTCTTTCCAGAACAGCAGCAATTCCATGGCCTCCGCCTCCGCAGATCGTTTCCAGTCCGTAGCCGGCATTGGTCCTCTTCATCTCGTGCAGCAGGCTTACCATTCTCATCGCTCCGGTGGCTCCAATAGGATGACCCAGCGATATCCCCGACCCGTTCACATTCAGCTTCCGCTCGCAGTCCTTTTCAGAAAGGCCCAACAATTTTGCGTCCGCCAGCATCTGGACGGCAAACGCTTCCTGGATCTCGATCAGATCCATTTGTTCGATACCGAGTCCGGCCATTTTCAATGCCTTATTGACCGAGGCGGGCACGGCCGGATAGGTAAGAGTCGGGTCTGCGGCGGCTACCGCGAAAGATTTCAGCGTTGCCATGGGCTCGATGCCCAACTCCCGGGCTTTGGATGCGCTCATAAGGACCAACACGGCGGCCCCGTCGCTTTCAACGGAGGAATTGCCCGCCGTACACACACCATCAGGATAGACAGTGGCAAGCTTTGATAACTCCTCCAGCACCGTATCCCGCCGCGGCGGCTCATCCGTATCGACCACCACCGGCTTTCCCTTCTTTTGCGGGATGATGACCGGAACTATCTCTTCCTTGAATTTCCCCGCGTCAACCGCAGCACACGCTCTTCGATGACTTCGAACAGACCACCTGTCGGCCTGTTCGCGGGTTATCCCTTCCTCCCGTGCTGCGGTTTCCGCCCATGTCATCATCGAGTTCAGTTCGCCAAAACGATCTATGGGCTGAGACATAACCCTCGCCCGGGCTATCCGGTCGAAAAACGGCAGCCCCCACATGGAGAGGGCGCCATGTCCCTTTGGCATGAATCCCCATTTCGGATCGTTTTTGCCCCCGATCCCCCATTTGATGAATTCACCCGGGATATAAAACTCCGCGCGGCTCATACTCTCGATTCCGCCCGCAACAACGATGTCCGCCTGCCCGCACTGGATTTTCATCGCCGCGAAGCAAACGGCGTCAAGGCCGGAGCAGCAGCGCCGGTCCAGGGTGACGCCCGGCACTTCCACAGGCCAGCCCGCCGCCAGCAAAGCCATTCGCGCAATATTTACGGACTCCCCATTCTGGTATGACTGCCCGATTATCACATCTTCAACCAGGGATGGTTCTACCCGCGCTCTCTTAACGGACTCGTTGAGAACAAGGGCGCCAAGCTCATAGGCGGGCACATCGCGAAGAGCGCCAAGATATCGTCCAATGGGCGTGCGAACCCCACTTGCCACCACTACCTGTTCCATGATTATCCTCACTTCTACAAAGAACTTGGTCACGAAGAACGCGAAGGAAAATCTATTGAAATTGATACGAATTAAATTTTCTTCAAGCTCTTCGTGTATCCTTCGTACTACTATCTTTCGTTTTCTTGTTTTTTGTGCAACGTTTTATCCGCAAGCTGCCGTTTTCTCTGCGATCTCAGCCTTCTCCGCGGCCTGTTTTAATAGCACCGCATAGCCGGGTCGTCGTATACAGCGCTATGGGTTTTTCTTATTTATTCATTGTTTCAAAACCTCTGCGCCCTCTGCGTCCTCTGCGGTGAGGCCTTTGTTTTTGTCTTTGGTTGCGGCCGATTGTCGATAGAGCTGAATCTGCCCAGATCTACACTTTTTTGCAAGTTATTTTTTACACAATGATCTTGCTTGACTTAAGTCAAGGAATTGCAATCCGTTCGCCTGTATCCTGAAACGTGAAGGAGACAAAGGCTATGATCTCTGTTCGGCGCCTGCCGGCTTTTTTCTGCATCCTCGTTCTTGCCGCCCATTTTTTCCGGGCTCACAATCTCATCCTGGCTGCATCGAGCATTGCAGCAGTGCCGCTGATATTTCTAATGAGTCCCTGGACGGCGCTTTTCATCCGCGCATTTCTTTTTGTCGCAAGCATCGAATGGACGCGAACCACGCTCGTTCTTATAATGCAGCGTGAGTCCATTGGGGTCCCCTGGATGCGGATGGCGGTGATACTGTGCATAGTTGCGCTCTTTACCGTGGGAGCTTCCCTGATATTCCCCCACTGCCGCCAACATAAGCATGAAATCAATTGAGGTGAGTAAATGACGCTAGCCGGGCTGCGGAATTTTAAGATTGTACTGGCTATTCTATCAATCTGCGCGGCGTTTGGCGTCTTTTTACTGCTGGGGCCTCCGGGGTTGCTCGCCAAGTCCGAAAAGGCCGACTTCTGCGCCTCGTGCCATGTCATGGAGTCCGAGTACGAAGCCTGGTTTCACGAGGGGGCTCACCGCAGAATCAATTGTGTCGACTGCCACCTTCCCCGCGACAACATAGCAAGCCACTACCTCTGGAAATCTTTGGACGGACTGAAGGACACGATTTTTTTCTATTCCGGACATATTCCGGACCCCATCGTGGCGTCGGATCACGCCAGGCGCGTGCTGCAGTCCAACTGCATCCGCTGCCATGAAACTTCGGTCGAAAAGATAGACAACGAACGCCTGTGCTGGAGTTGCCATCGCAGGCTGGTGCACCTCGCAAGCGGTTCAATAGAAACAGGGCTGGGGCCTTTACGATAAGGATGAGGGATGAACGCAAAAAGCGGCATGAGCGGCATTGAGTCGAGCAAAAAGGTAATTTGGAGCGGTATCCTCGCCGGTTTGTCAATAACGCTTGCCGGCTGTTTGGGACTTGCGTTGTGCGGATGCCAGCCGTCCAAACCCGAGCCGGTCAAGACGGTCTCCATTCCGGCCGGCGAAGTGGACCCGGAAATCTGGGGCAAGGCCTATCCCGACGAGTACTCTTTATGGAAGAAGACCGAGGAACCCGAACCCGCGGGCAAGAGCAAGTACAAAAGAGGTTTTGACGCCGACCGGCCAACCTACGACAGGCTGGCCGAGTATCCCTACATGGCGCTCTTGTTCAGTGGTTGGGGCTTCGGTGTGGAATATAACGAACCACGAGGGCACGCAAACATGCTGCGCGATCAGCTGGCGGTAGATGCCTCGCGCGTCAAGGCGGGCGGCGTATGCCTGTCCTGTAAGACGCCCTATGCGCCTGGGCTCCAGAAAGAGTTGGGACTGCAATACTACAGGCTCCCGTACGACGACATCCTTGGGAGAATCCCCGTAAAATTTAAAACCCTGGGCGTCGCCTGCATCGACTGTCACGACAACAGGGACATGTCGCCGAAGCTGTCGAGGGGCTTCACCCTGGTGGAAGCGCTCAAATCGATGGGCGTCGACCCTTCCGGGTTCTCCCGCCAGGAAATGCGCACCGCCGTTTGCGCTCAATGCCACGTCACCTACAGTATTCCCAAGGACAAAGAGATGCATTCGACCGGGCTCTTCTTCCCGTGGCAGGGCAGCAAGTGGGGTAATATAACCATCGAAAACATAATCCAACAATTGCGCAGCGACGATGCGAACAAAGAGTGGACACAAAAGGTTACAGGTTTCAAGCTGGCCTTCATCCGCCATCCTGAATTCGAGCTTTTCTCGAACCACAGCGTCCACTGGGATGCGGGTATTTCGTGCGCCGACTGTCACATGCCTTACACCAGGGTGGGAGTGCACAAGATTTCCGATCATCGCGTGATGAGCCCTCTTAAAAATGATATGCGCGCCTGCGCCCAGTGCCACCCCGAAGGCGCCGACTGGCTCAAGGCCCGGGTCATAGAGATCCAGGACAGGACCGTCTCTCTGATGCTGCGCGCCGGCTACGCCACAGCCACCACCGCCAAGTTGTTCGAGACCGTCCACCAAGCCCGGGAACAAGGCAAGCCGGTCGATGACGATCTCTACAATAAGGCCAAAGACTTCTACGAACAGGCCTTCTATCGCACTGTTTTCATCGGCGCGGAGAATTCCGTCGGCTTCCACAACCCCCCGGAAGCCATGCGCGTGCTTGGCGACGCCATCGCTTTCGCCGTAAAGTCGGAAGCTTTTCTGAGACAAATCCTGGCAAAAGCGGGAATCGATGAACCCGTGAAAGTACCGCTCGAAATGGCCAAATACCTTGAAGACCGCGGCGGCAAGAAGCTCAAGGGCGAGCCCGCCATAGAAATCAAGGACCCCATGAATCTGCAGGACATGTTTTAAGGGCTTAAATTCGAAATTCGTGCTTTTTTTGGCAGAATAATACCATCAAATTCCACCGCAGAGACGCAGAGATCGCGGAGAAAAGCAATTAACAGACAGTAAAAGAAATGAGGTCCCTGCATGCTTTGCCCATGTGCGGCGAAATTTTAAAGCACTGGCCGCAGAGAGGGCAGAGATCGCAAGAGAAAACGATTTCTTTCCTCTGCGTGCTCTGCGTCTCTGCGGTGAGGCCTTTTCGTCCCTTTGAGAATTGTTTTTCGTCATTAGAGGTCAGGAGATGAACATTCAACATTGTAAAGCGATGGTCACCGGCGGCGCCTCCGGTTTGGGGGAGGCGTGTATTCGAAATTTGATAAAAGGCGGTGCGCAGGCCGCAATCCTTGATCTCGATTCGGAACGGGGGGGAAAGCTCGCCACGGAATTGGGGGGTAATGCCATTTTTGTCAAAACGGATATCACCAGCGAAGAGGGCGTTCAGAGTGCAATCAAAAAAGCAATCGATTCGTTTGGCGGCATCAACACGGTGATCAACTGCGCTGGAATTGGTGACCCGGGTAAGATGCTCTCGAAGAAAGGACCCATGCCGCTTGCTTCATTCAACCGCATTGTTCAGATCAATCTGGTCGGCACCTTCAATGTGGCGCGTCTTGCCGTGGCGGAGATGGTGAACAACCAGCCAAACGAAGATGGTGAAAAGGGCGTTATCATAAACACGGCATCGGTCGCTGCTTTCGATGGTCAGATTGGACAACCCGCCTACGCGGCGTCAAAGGCGGGTGTGGTTGGCATGACCTTGCCCCTGGCGAGAGAATGTGCGGAATACGGCATACGGGTAATGACCATAGCACCGGGAATTTTCGACACTCCAATGCTCGCTATTCTGCCGCAAGCTGTACGGGATGCCCTTGGAAAGATGGTACCCTTTCCGCCGAGGCTCGGCAGGCCTTCTGAATTCGCCGGCCTTGCTATACACATCTTAGCAGGATGCTGAAAAAAGGGTCTCTTCTGACTCACTGATTTTTCGAAAGTTTTTCGAGAAACGTTCTTTGATAATATTCGGTCTCGAAACAAGACC
>Ga0209517_10002837_pt1 | contig 23978 bp, 21 predicted proteins | sample PeaSoiMetSII2010_FD_187695 | JGI IMG/M metagenome (GOLD analysis project Ga0209517, IMG submission 187695) | Peat soil microbial communities from Weissenstadt, Germany - SII-2010 (SPAdes) (version 2) | ecosystem: Environmental > Terrestrial > Soil > Wetlands > Peat | place: Germany... | reverse complement strand
GCTCTCTTCCCCCTGCTGATGCGCCTCCAACAACTTCCGTCGTAGATCGTCAGAATAGGCCTTCGCCATCTCTTGCTTGCAGCCGGATCGCCAGAGCTGGTCTATATTATCTCAGAAAATGGTCTAGTACGTCTGCGCGCCGGGCGTCGCCACGAGTGGCGACGCGGCATGCAGGAGTGCGTGCGCCACGAACTCTACTGGGCTTGCGGTGTGCCCGTCCAGGCTTTGAAGTGCTGGCGCGCTAGAGTTACCACCAGCGGTACGTCGCTTTCTAGTACGAAGCGCTGGCGCGCCAACTCGCGCGCGATGGCTTCGGTGCGCGACAAATAGTCCTGCTGGTCGCGGTAGCGTTCCTCGATCGACCTTCGTGGGTCGCCGGATTTCTCGCGATCGGCGCGGGTCTTGGGGAACAGAATTTTTCCGCCCGTCAGCGGGACCAGATGTTCGGGCGCGCCGGTTTTGGGATCGCGCAGGTTCCAGCCTGTGTACGTCGCTAGCGGCACGCGCAGCTCCGCCATGCGGATACCTGAGGTTTCGTTGCCATCGTCGTCCACGCGCGGCACCAACGCGGGGAACGGAGCGCCCAGCTTGGGCGGCTCGAATGCGGGGATGCCCTTCGACGCGAAGTCCGGCCCGAAGTCGAGCCGCGGCGCATGAAATGCGTACTTGGGCGTGTTGACGCCAAGCAGCTTGGGGAACTTGAGCGCGGCCACTTCTACCAACTCGCCTTTGGAAATGGAAGGAACCTGCGAAGGCGGCGGCTCCACGCCGCGAGTGATCCAATCGTTCATCGCCACGACCATCGCTCGTTGGAAGAATTTCCACTCCATAGAATTGCCCGACGTGATTTGGGCTGTGCCGGTGAAATCGGCGTTGCTGGTTCCGTGCGAGGTTCCAGCCACGTAGTAGATGCGCGCGTCGGCCGGAATGGGAGCGTCGCGCTTGCCGTCCGGCGTGGTGTGGATGAGGGCTTCGCCGCCGCCCCAGTACTCCTGCGATCCGTTGGTCAGGAACAGCTTCGGGGCAACGCCCGCGGCGCGCGATTTGGCCAGCAATTCTTCCGTGGTGAAGGGAGGCAATTTGTTGGGATAGTCGAACGCGGTGTATTCGCCGCTGGAGCGCGAGGGCTGCGCGAAGCGCGTGTTGAATCCGCCCATGCCGCCACCGGCGATGTGGGCCCACACGCCTTCAAACACCTGCTTCCCCTGCTCGTCGGCGTTGAAGCCTTCATAGAGGAACGTGCGCAGGAAGCGCCCGCTCTGCGAATTTCCCACCGTCATGACGCGTTTGATGTCGCTGCCTTCCTGGCCGGCCGGACGGTGCTTCAGATACGCCGCGAAGTCGCGCACGGAGGCCATTCCGAGCCCCGCGACCTCGGGATCTTTGCTGGTGTAGACGACTTCGTAGATGCGCCCCGGCTCGAAGCCCGAATCGTATTCGGCGCGGTGGCCATCGGCGCTCAAACGCCATTGCGCGCGCGGAATGGTCGTGCGCGGGCCGTCGGGGCTGTCGCGCACGGTCATCACGGCCGTGGAGGGATCGGCCACCGGGTATGGGATCATGGTGCGATCGCCCAGGTTTTCCGAAGTGGACTTCTTCTGCACGATGATCTCGGCGCGCACCGGGCCGGTGACGCCCATGGCGTGCGGCGCGTAAAGCTTGATGACGCCGGCGCGGTCGGGCACGTCGAACTCCCAGCCGATCCAGGCCACGGTGAATCCTCGTTCCAGCAGGAACTGATCGTTGAGATTCAGGGCCGCGACCAGCGACGTGCTGCCACGGTTGGAGATTTCGAGCAGCGCCGTGCCATTGCTCTTGGAGGCGTCCTTGGGCCGGAGCACCAGCATGTCCGCCGAGAACTCGACCAAACCTTGCGCATTGCGCGGGGCGAGATCGATATCGGCGATGGCGCGGTTGGCGGGGAGCTTGGGATCGACGGCGAAGAACACCTTTCCGGAGACGCGTTCGTAGCCGGGTACGTTGGGCACGTCGGCGCGGCTGGCGACTTCGACGCGCGTGACGGCGGCCTGGACCAAGCCAACGCAAAGAATGGTGAGCGGAAGCATGCGGCGTAGCATGCTCGCTATCTTATCAGGGATGTTTGTGTGGGGCACACGCCTGCCGCGTCTCCGGACGCCGCCCCGAAGGGCGGCGGCAGGCCGGAAGGCCTGACCCCACAGACGCCCGTGCTACTTTGCCAATGTGAGGTTGGCTTGGGCGCGCAGTCCGAAATCGGCGAACTCGCGGCGGGCGAGTTTGGGGAAGGCCGCGGCGGCGATCATGGCGGCATTGTCGGTGGAGAGGCCGGGCTCGGGGAAGAAAACGGGGCAGGGGAATTGCGCGTGCTGCGCGGCGCGGCGCAGGCCGGAGTTGCAGGCGACGCCTCCGGAGACGATAACGCTGGCGGCATCGATTTCTGTGGCGCTGCGGATCGCGCGGCGTAGCAGCTCTTCGATGACGGTGTGTTGGAAGGATGCGATCACGTCGAGTGTCGCGCGGGGCGTGACGTGCAGCCATTGTTCGAGCGAGGGGCGGTGCTGGGCGGCCAGCAGATCGCGCCGCGCGGCCACTTCATCTTCCATGTCATGGGCCTCGAACCAACGGAGCACTGCGGTCTTGAGGCCGCTGAAGCTGAAGTCGAGGGTGTTACCTTTCATGTGGGCCAGCGTGAAGTGCACGGCTTTCGGATTGCCCTGCGGAGCGAGCATGTCGATCACGGGACCGCCCGGATAGCCGAAGCCCAGGAGCTTGGCCACCTTGTCGAAGGCTTCGCCGGCGGCATCGTCGCGAGTCTTGCCGAGCAGGCGATATTCGAAGCCTGCGCGGACCTCAAAGAGATGCGTGTGGCCGCCGCTCACCACCAGCGCTAGCGCGGGAAACTCGATAGGATTTTGGCTGGCGACCGCGTGAATGTGGCCCTCGATGTGATTCACCGCGATCAGAGGAAGACGCCAGGCCATGGCGAGAGCCTTCGCGTAGGTGATGCCGACGAGCAGGGAGCCGACTAGCCCGGGGCCTTCCGTTACCGCAATCGCGGCGAGTTGTTGGGGGTTGGTTTCGGACTCTTCCAGCGCAAAGCGAACAGCGGGCACGATGGCGCGAAGGTGTTCGCGCGAGGCTAGCTCGGGGACTACTCCGCCATAAGGGGCGTGAGTGGCCATCTGGCTCGAAATCACGGAGGAGAGAATGCGCGCACCGTCCTCGACTACCGCCGCGGCGGTTTCGTCACAAGAGGATTCGATACCGAGGATGCGCACGTTCCTTTAGTCTAAGGGTCGGGGGAACGCGGGTGCTGCTTTCGGAATTCGACTACCAACTGCCGCATGATTTGATCGCGCAGGAGGCGCTGGCCGATCGCGCGGGGGCGCGCATGCTAGTGGTGGACCGGTCCACGGGTGCATGGGAAGATCGCATGTTTCGGGACTTCCCGTCGTACCTGCGCACGGGCGATTGCCTGGTGATGAACGATTCACGGGTGATCCCATCGCGGCTGTTGGGGCGGCGCGAGCATGGGACTGGACAGGTGGAGGTATTTCTCACGCGGCCCGTGTCGTCGGATGGGTTGACGTGGGAAGCGCTGGTGCATCCGGGGCCCAAGATGCGGAGCGGCGAGCGGATTGTCATCTCGCCGGAGCTGAGCGTCGAAATCGTCGGGCGCGGGGAATTTGGCGAGCGCACGGTGCGGCTACATCCTCAGGGCGATTTGTTTCAGGTGTTGGATCGCGTGGGGCATGTTCCGTTGCCGCCGTACATTCGGCGGCCCGATACGCCGGCGGATCGCGAGCGGTATCAAACGGTGTTCGCCCAGGAACGCGGCTCTGTCGCGGCGCCTACCGCGGGATTGCATTTCACGCCGGAGATTCTTGAAGCGTGCCGCCAAGCCGGAACCGAGATCGCGCGCGTGACGCTGCACGTCGGGCTGGGAACGTTTCAGCCGCTGCGCAGCGAAGTGCTGGAGGGAGTCCATCTCCATGCGGAGCGCTTCCGCGTACCGCAGGAATCGGTGCGAGCGATGGATGCGGCTCGCCGCGTCGTTGCGATCGGCACAACCAGCGTGCGTGCGATGGAAAGCGACCCGGGAAAAAGCGAAACGAGCATCTTCATCTACCCGGGATTCCGCTTCCGCCGCACCGGCGCGATGCTCACCAATTTCCACTTGCCAAAGTCCAGTTTGCTGGTGTTGGTGTGTGCGTTTGCCGGGAAGGATCTGATGCTGGCGGCCTATCGTCACGCGGTGGAGCAGCGTTATCGCTTCTTTTCTTATGGTGATTGCATGCTGATCTTGTGATTGTTGTAGCCTAATTTAGGGAGGAACTATGAGCATGCGAATCACACCGATGTGGACGACGCTGGCAGTGGTCTTGACGCTGGGTCTGGTCAGCGCGGCGGCGCAAGACAAGGGCAAGGCCAAAGGCAAAGGGCCGAACATTCCGCCGCCCATCAAGCTCACCATAGCCGGATTCAGCGACGGCCAGGAAATCCCGCAGAAATACACTTGTGCGGTGCCGGGTGCGGTATCGCCCGCGATGTCGTGGAGCGATGTTCCGGCGGGCACGGCTACGTTCGCGATGATCTTCCATGATCCCGATCCGGTGCTCGCGAAAGGCACCAGCGACGTGTTGCATTGGGCGATTTTCAATATTCCGGGCACCGCGCGCTCGCTTCCGGAAGGCGTCGCCACAAAGCCCGAGCTCGAAGACGGCACGCGGCAACCCAACAACCTGGGAGGCAATCCCGGATACATGGGTCCGTGCCCGCCGCCTCCGGCTCCGCATCACTATACCTTCGAGTTCTTCGCGCTGGATAGCAAGCTGGATTTGCCGGCGAACTCTTCGCGCGACGATTTGCTGAAGGCCATGAACGGGCACGTGCTGGCGAAGGCTGTGTACATCGGCATGTTCCATCGGTAGGAGACAGCCATGTTCCCCGACGACAAAGACGATCGTGAACTCTCGCGGCGGGATCTGATCGCAAGCGCGGCTTTCGTGCCGCTGGTGGCTTTGACGGGGACGAGTCAGGCTGCCGCGCAGACGGCGGCGACAGCGGCTCCGTCGGCGCTGAATCCGGCGCAGATGAAAATCCTGGAAGCATTCGTCGAGCGCCTGATTCCCAAAGACGAGCTGGGCCCGAGCGCGGCGGAAGCCGGCGCGCAAATCTACATCGATCGTGTATTGGCTGGGCCCAACGCCGGCGAGAAGGCGAGCTTTGTGGAAGGCCTCGCTGCGATGGATGGGTTCGCCAAGAGCTCGCAGGGCGCGGCTTTCGTGGAGCTCGCGCCCGAAAAGCGTGACGCCGTGATCACCGCTTTTGAAAACGGAACCGCCGGGGACTTCGCCAACGCGCGACAGTTTTTCGGGCGCGCGCGGCGGCTGACGCTCGAAGGCATGTTCGGCGATCCCTACTACGGTGGCAACAAGAACTTCGCGGGATGGGACCTGATCCGCTATCCCGGCCCGCGCCTGGCCACGAGCCCCGACGATCAAAAGATGAACGTGGAACCCAAGCCCTACCGCGTTTCGGCGTGGGGAACGAAATATGGTCACTAGACGCCATGGCCATTAACCTCAAGCCCGTCGATGTGGCGGTGGTGGGCTTGGGCGCGGCGGGCGGAGTGGCGGTGCTGCCGCTGGCTCGCGCGGGGCTGAAGGTCGCGGGCATCGAGGCGGGGGGCTGGCTCCAACCGCACAAGGATTATCACGCCGACGAAATCTACAACAACGTGCGCTCGCTGGTCACTTCGGTGCCGAAGGCCAAGCGTGAGGTTCCGACGTTCCGCGCCAAGCCGAATCAGCCGGCGCGCCAGGGCGCGAATCATCCCATGATGAACGCGGTCGGCGGCACGTCGATTCACTATCACGCGCAGAGCTGGCGCTTCAGTCCGTGGGATTTTCAAGCCAAGTCGGCGTCGATCAAACGTTATGGTCCTAACTCGATTCCCAAGGGCTCGACGCTCGAAGACTGGCCGTTGAGTTACGACGAATTGGAACCGTATTACGACACCGTCGAATACGAGGTCGGCGTGTCGGGCAAGGCGGGGAACATTCAGGGCAAGCTCGATCCGCTGGGTAATCCCTTTGAAGGAGCGCGCCGGCGCGAGTTTCCGATGCCGCCGCTGCGGACCACCGACTTCATCGAGATGATGACGGCGGCAGCGAAACGCGCGGGCTTTCATCCGTTCCATCAGCCCGCGGCGATCAATTCGAAAGAATACAAGGGCCGGCCCTCGTGCGCGTACCACGGCTATTGCGACCGCGGCGGGTGCCACATTAGCGCTAAGAATTCGACGGCTGTGACCACGATTCCGGAGGCGCTCAAGACCCGGAACCTCACGATTTTCGATCGCGCGCAGGTGACGCGTGTGTTGGCCGACAACAACGGAAAAGTCACCGGCGTCAACTATATTCGCGACGGCAAGGAATACTTTCAACCCGCCAAAGTGGTGCTGCTTTCGTCCTACACTTACGAAAACGTCCGGCTATTGCTGCTGTCGAAGTCTAAGGCGTATCCCAACGGGCTCGCCAACAATCACGGGCAGGTGGGAAAACACCACTTCGCGCACTGGGACGCGCAGGGCGGCACGGGAGTCACCGCGCTGTTTCCCAAAGATCTGAACCTGTGGTACGGCGCGATCGCACAGGGCGTTACCGTCGACGATTGGGCCGACGACAATTTCGATCACAGCGGGCTGGGCTTCATCGGCGGATGCAGCATTCAGGTGAACACTGAGAAACATCCGATTGGAGCCGCCGCCGGCAGCACCTGGGGGCGCGCGCCGCAGTGGGGCTCGAAGTGGAAGGCGTTCATTCATGAGAGCGCGGGACGCTCGCTGGGTTCCTACATTCAGACCAACACGTTTCCTTACGAAAACACGTGGCTGGATCTTGACCCCGAGGTAAAAGACCCGCTCGGCGACAACGTGCTGCGCGTCACCAGTGGCCCCAAGGAGAACGAGCGCCTGGCCGCGCTGTACTGCCAGAACAAGATGGAGCAATGGTTTCGCGAAGCCGGCGCGATCGATGTCGTTAAGGGCAATCCCAACGGTCCGGGGTTGAGCACCCACGCCCTCGGCGGCACGCGCATGGGCAACGACCCGGCCACGAACGTGGTCGACAAGTGGGGCTTCTCCGACGAGGCGCCGAATCTGGGTTTGCTGGGCGGATCGGTCGCGTGCACGCACGGCGCGCGCAATCCCACGCTGACGCTGCAAGCGCTGGCGTGGCGGACGGCCGACCACCTGGCGAAAAACTGGAAATCGATTGCCGGTTAAAGCCACGCCCGGTTCCAGCCGATTTACACCCGATGGGGAAGATGAAGCACTGAAGCGTCGGAGTGGTGAAACCATGGGGGCGGCTTCCAACCTTGTCCAACGGCTCGTAAATTCCATCGCCGACCGCGGCCGCACGTTTCTGAACAGCCTCTCGCGTACCCCGATCGAGAAGCTGTGCCAGGATCTGGTGTCGGAACGCGGCCAAGCCTCCGGCACCGCCATTGCCCTGGAGATCAGCAACCGCTATCGCGCGTTCGGTTCGGCCGAGCAGCTGCGATTCTTCGAAGGACTCCTGGGCGAGAACTGGCTGGCCGACCCCGAGGCGATTCTACGGTTGGCGCACCAGTATCACGCCCGGCCCGACGCCGCCGCGCTGGCCAAGTTGGTTCCAGTGGTGGAGCCCCGGCGCGTGGAGCTGTTCCGGCGCATCAATACTGGGCTGCACGGCACCGCAGCGCTGGTCAACCTTCGCCGGGATTTGCTGGCGCTGTTGCCGGAACACCCGCGCCTGGAACCGATCAACGGCGACTTGGTGCACCTGTTCTCTTCCTGGTTCAATCGCGGCTTCCTCGAACTGCGCCGCATCGACTGGCGGACGCCTGCCCTGGTTCTCGAAAAGCTGATGGCGCATGAGGCCGTGCACGAGATTCACGGCTGGCCGGACTTGCGGCGGCGCCTGGAGCGGGACCGCCGGTGCTTCGCGTTCTTCCACGCCGCACTGCCGGACCAGCCGCTGATTTTCGTGGAAGTCGCCTTGACCCGTGGAATCGCGCGTGCGATTCAACCTCTGATCGATGTGACCACTCAGCCGGGAGACCCGGGCGAAGCCGACACCGCCGTTTTCTACTCCATCAGCAATTGCCTGGATGGATTGCGCAACATTTCCTTCGGCGCGTTCCTGATCAAGCAGGTGGTGCAAGAACTCCAGAACGAGGATCTGCGCCTGAAGAACTTTGTGACCCTCTCGCCGATTCCGCAGTTCCGCGAGTGGCTGGAGTCGCAAAGATCTTCGTTGCGAAGCCCACTGGAACTGCGCGGCGGCTTCACCCGCGCCGCGCTTAGCGATGGCCGCGCGACCAAATCGTTGCGTCCGGAGTTGCTGCGTATGTGCGCCCGTTACCTGACCACACGGCGTCCGGACGGGCGAGCCTACGATCCCGTAGCGGCCCTGCATATGAGCAACGGAGCTTCCATCGAGCACATCAACTGGCTGGGCGATCTGTCGGAACGCGGCATCCGCCAGTCCCTGGGTTTGATGGTGAACTATGCCTATCAACCGGCCCGCATCGAGCGCAATCACGAGCAGTACGTAAAACAAGGCCGGTTCGCGATGTCGGATGAAGTGCGCTCTCTCTTGGAGGAACCAAAAGGCCCGCGGCCCGCGCCGGCGGAATCGGGTCGCACTGGCGCGTAAAATAGAAAGAGCCCCCCCAAACGGGACGGCTCCCAAATGGTTCCGAGCGAATTCCAAATCCGCGATGTCCGCATCCAGCCCGCCACAGTGCTGGCGCCCATGGCCGGCGTCACCGACACGGTGTTCCGCCGGCTGATCCGCTCGCAGGGCGGCTGCGGTCTGATCATGACCGAGTTCACCAGCTCGCACGGCATCGTGGCGACGTCCAAGGCCAGCAAGCCCACGCGCACGTTCCGTTATCTGTATTTCGATCCGGACGAGCATCCCATCTCGGCGCAACTGTTCGGCGCCGATCCGAAGGTGATGGCCGACGCCGCGCGCTACTGCGAGAATCTGGGCTTTGACGTTGTCGACATCAACTTCGGATGCCCAGTGAAGAAGGTGGTGCGCTGCAACGGCGGCTCCGGGCTGTTGCGCGATCTGCCGCTGGTGGAGAGCATCCTGCGCGAGGTGCGCGCGGCCATCTCGATTCCGTTGACCATGAAGTTCCGGGCCGGATGGAACGATCGCGAGCTGGTCACGATCCGGATGGCACAGTTGGCCGAAGACTGCGGGTTGAGCGCGATCGCTCTGCATCCGCGCACCCGCGAGCAAGGTTATAGCGGCCAGGCCGATTGGTCCCGCATCGCCGAAGTGAAGGCCGCGGTGAAGATCCCGGTGATCGGCAACGGCGACATCACGACGCCTGAAGACGCGGTGCGGATGGTGCGCGAAACCGGATGCGACGCCGTGATGATCGGGCGCGCGGCGTCGTCGAATCCGTGGATCTTCCGGCAAATTGCGGAATATGCCGCGACGGGGCGGTATGACACGCCTCCGGAAATGGCGCGCTACGAGATCATGCGGCGGTATTATTCGATGCTGCGGGATCACGCGGCTACTGACGCCGTGGGCAAGATGAAGCAGTTCGCCACCTATTTCACTCACGGCGTGCGGAACGGATCGCTCCTGCGCGCGAAGATTTACGCTCGCACCGGCATGAGCGAGATTCTCGACGAAGTAGATGCGTTCTTCGAGCGGGAACTGGCGCTGGCTCCCGCGGTGAGCTAGACCCGAAGAGCAAATCGCGCAACCAAATTTGAAACGCGTACAACTGATCACTGACGGCGCTTGTCTGGGCAATCCCGGCCCGGGCGGATGGGCTTGTATTTTGCGCTTCGGCCAATTGAGCAAGGAGCTGTCCGGGTCCGAACGGCACACCACCAACAACCGCATGGAGCTGACAGCGGCCATCGAAGGGTTGCGTGCACTGCGCGAGCCGTGCGAAGTCGAGGTGGTTACCGATTCCGAGTATTTGAAGAACGGCATCACCCAATGGATTCACGGCTGGAAGCGCAACGGCTGGAAAACCAGCTTCAAGAAGCCTGTAGTTAATCAGGATCTGTGGCAGGAACTCGACCAGTTGTGTGAAGGCCACACCGTGAGCTGGACCTGGACCAAGGGCCACTCCAATCATGCCGACAACAATCGGTGCGACGAGCTGGCGACGCAGGCGGCGCGCATGCAGAGTTAAGCCCTGCGGGTTACAGTAGAGACAGGATGTCTAAAACATTTCTTGCTGTTTGTGTAGTAGTAGGACTCGCCGCCGGAATCGCCGGAGCCCAGCCCGTCGGTGGCGGGATCAAGCTGGGGGTTCCGTTTACCGATGCGTTCCAATCCATCTCCACGCAAAGCTTTCAGGCCTCGCCGCAGCGCTTCGTGGTGGGGCCGTATGTGGAAGTCCGGCTGCCCGCGCAGCTTTCGGTGGAGGTGGACGCGCTGCACCAGGCTCTGGATTTTTCCCTGGCAGGCGTTTCGTTGAATTCCGGTTCGTGGGAGTTTCCCGTGGTGGTCAAGCACAGGATGCTGGCCGGGCCGTTCAAGCCGTACTTTGAGGCGGGGCTGGCCTTTAGCCGTCTCTCGGATGTGAGCGGGCTGGTGGTGAATCACACGCAGAATTTCGGCATCGTGGGGGGCGGCGGCGTGGAGATCCATCTGCTCAACCTGAAGCTCTCGCCCGAGATCCGCTACGACGGTTGGTTTTTCCGCAACTTCGATACTTCGGCGCCGGGCGCTGCAACGTCTGGCGTATTTCCGGCCGTTTTGCAATCGCATCGCAACCAGTTAGCGTTTCTGGTGGGCTTCGGGTTTTAGTGTGGGGCGGGCTTTTAGCCTGCGGACCCGCTTTCGAGCGGGTCCTTTAAGATTGTCCAGATTTGTCGCTGACGGTCCCTTTAAAATTGGACCCACTTCTCGCGCAGGGTCCAGCCGGCGAGAAGGCCGGCTGCGGGCAGAATTGCCCGCCCCATAGTCGGCGCGGCTAAGATGTTACTTCGGAGGAACAATATGACCCCCCAACGTTGGAGCGCCCTCGGCGTCGCTTGTCTCGGGCTGTTATGCGAGAGCTGCAGTATGACCAAACCTGACGCCGAAAAAGCGAACGCCTTCGACAGACTCACCGGGAATTTCGTGTACGCCAACCTGGCGCTATCGCCGGTATCCGCGACGCAGGCGGGCTATCACACGGATACCGGCGTCGCGCTCGACGAGGCCCTGGACGATTTCAGCCCGGCCGGTATCGCGATACAACGGGCGGTGCTTACAAGATTTCAGACCCGTATCGACGCGCTGGATCTCAAGTCTCTCGACAAGGAGCAGGCGGCCGACCTCGATGTGATCAAGAGCAACATCGGCCTCAGCCTGCTGGAGCTCGATTCCATTCAGAGCTACAAACACAACCCGACCGTCTACGTCGAACTGGCCGGAAATGCGCTGTTCGCGCCCTATCAGCTCAACTACGCCCCAGTCGAAAAGCGCTTCGAGCACATCACCAAGCGGCTGGAAAAGATGCCGGCGTTGTTCGAGCAAGCCAAAGCCAATCTTGTCGACGCGCCCGAAGTCTGGAACCGCGTGGCGCAGGAAGAGAACGCCGGCAATATCGACCTGATCGACAAGGATCTGCGCGCGGCCGTGCCGGCGCCGCAGAAGGCGGCCTACGAAGCCGCTGCTACCAAAGCGATAGCCGCGCTGCGGGACTTCAACGCGTTCCTTAAGAACAAGCTTTCCAAGAAGACCAGCGACTGGCGTTTAGGCAAGGACAAGTACGCGCGCAAGTTCGAGTTCACGCTGGCGGTCGGCAAACCGCCCGAGCAACTGCTGGCGGAAGCCGAAGCGGAGTTGAAGAACACGCGGGAGGAGATGGCCAAGCTGGCCGCGCCGAAAACGGTGAAACAGGCGTTGGACGAAATCGCCAAGCAGCACGCGACGCCGGACACCTACATGGCCGAGGCCAAGAAGTCGCTGGAGCAAGCCACCGCCTTCGTGCGCGACAAGGGTCTGCTGACGCTGCCCACGCAGGGCAACTTGCAGGTGATCGAGACGCCAGAATTCATGCGCGGAATCTATGCTGTCGGCGGGTTCAACCCCGCGCCCGCGCTCGAACCGCAACTGGGCGCGTATTACTGGGTCACGCCGATTCCCAAGAATTGGAGTAAAGACCGCGTCGAATCCAAGCTGCGCGAATACAATAATTTCGGCCTGCAACACCTGACCATCCACGAGGCTATGCCGGGGCACTACGTTCAGTTCGAATACGCCAACCAGGTGCAGCCGCAATCGCGCCGGGCGTTGCGAAGTATTTTCGGCAACGGACCTTACGTGGAAGGTTGGGCGTTCTACACGCAGCAGATGATGGTCGACGAAGGCTACATGGCCGACCAGCCCGGCATCAAGCTGACGCTGTACAAGCAGATCCTCCGGGGGATCGCCAACACGATCCTGGACATCCGTCTGCAAACTATGGGCATGACCGATCAGCAGGCGCTGGACCTGATGATCAACGACACGTATCAGGAAAAGGAAGAGGCGACCGCCAAGCTGCAGCGCGCCCAACTATCGTCCTGCCAGCTGCCGACGTACTTCGCCGGCTGGAAAGGGTGGCTGGATGCGCGCGAACGGTTCAAACAAAAAGAGGGCGCTGCGTTTTCGCTCAAGGAGTTCCACGAGCGGGCGCTGAAGGAAAGCGCCGTGCCTCTGCCGGTGCTGAACCGTCTGCTGGATTAAACACTACGCCTTCGCCGGAGCCTTCGATAAGATCCACGCGTGGATGGTGTCGAACACCTGCTTGCGATTGGTCTCGAGCATCATGAAGTGGCCGTTCCCCAGGATGCCTTTATCCTTCAGCGCGAGGCTTTCGGCGTTGCACCCCGCCTGCTTCAAAAAGTCGACAACGGGTACCGGATTGCGTCCGGAGCGCTCGGCGGTCACGTAGGCGATCGGAATGCCTTGCAGGTTTTTGAGCTTCCGCGCAGGCTCGGCTTGGAGCTTGTAGGCGGGCTGGCCGTTGGCTGCCGCAATTTCGCGCGTCTTGAAATCGCTGGGATCGGACACCGGCGGATCGAACGCCAGCGGGACGTCGGTCAAGCCCCACGGAGTCCCCGGAGTGAACGGCGCGCCGGCGCCTTCCACGTTGACGATGGCCTTCACCATGGTGGGCCGCTCATTGGCCACCAGCCACGAAAATGGGCCGCCCGCCGAATGCACGCTGACGATCGCGGGTCCGATCCTATCTAGCGCTTCCGCGCCGCGGCTGGCCCAGTATTTGTGCATCGCAACGTTGTCCTGGGGCGCGGAGTTTTGCCCCGCCTGGAACTGGTCGATCACCGGATCGCCCACATCGCCTGTGCCGATCCAGCGGCGATTGGGATCTTGTGCAGCGCGTTTGAAGTCGTTGGTAACGGTCGAATAGGTGAGCACCGGCGTGATGGGGCCCAGTGCATCCGGATGATACGGCGGACGCCCGTGGCCGGGCCGGTCCAGGATGTACGTGCGGAAGCCGGCTTGTACGTAGTAATGCGCCCAGCCAGCGTGGCCGTCCCCGACGCCCATGTAGTGCGTGCCTTGCCCTCCTCCGCCGTGCACCAGCAACACCGCGTAGCGATGTTTTACTTGTTGCGGGATCAGATACTGCACGTAGGTTTGGCCTACGAGGATCGTACCGTAGTCCATCTTTTTCCGTTCCAGGCCAACCCAGAAGTAGCCTTGATCGGCAAGTTTCATTGCCGTCGAGTCATCCTTGGCCTGTGGGGCAGCGCCGTGCGCTGCCGCTGCCTTGGCCCCGTTCCCGTTGACGTTCTTGCCGATCCAATCCAGAATGGGCTGCAACACTTCTCGATTATTCTTCTCGCCCATCATCAAGTGGCCGTTGCCATGGATGCCGTGATCGGCCAGGCGCAGCTCATCGGCCGCGCATCCGGCCTGCTTCAGGTACGCAAGCGCTCCCGGCGCGCCGGGCGAGGCGAAGGAACCCTCGGCGGTGACCAGGCATATGGGAATGTTCTGCCAGTTTTTCAACTTCCGCGCGGGTTCTTCCTGAATCAGAAACGGCCGCACCCCCAGCTTGGCGTCGGCCTCGCTGGCATCCACGCTCTTGGTTTTGATCTGCGACGGATCGGACACCGGCGGATCGTATTCGACTGGAATCGACGACAGTCCCCAGCGGTTGCCCTGCGCAAAGGGATTGCCCGCGCCTTCAATCACAACGATGCCTTTGACCAGTTTCGGCCGGGCCTCGGCCACGAGGTAGCCGAAAGGTCCGCCCGCCGAGTGGGTCATGATGATGGCCGGTCCGATCTTGTCTAACAATTCGGCGCCGCGCTGCCGCCAGACCAGATGTTGTGGGTCGGTGCCCGTGCCCGGTCCGTTTCCGTAAGAGCCGCCCTGCGAAGCGACCAGTTGCGCCAGCTCGGGAGCGTCCACCGCACCGGTGCCGGGCCACTGGTTATGCAGCTTCGCCAGTGCGGCCGCCGGACCCTGCGCGTTTTTCGCGCGCTGCGGCGTGAACTGGCCGGAGATCGATTCAAGCGTCTGCGCGCGTCCGAACAGTCCATGCAGTTCCGGATGATACGGCGAGCGGCCATGGCCCGGGCGATCGACCACGTAGACGCGGTAGCCTTCCTGCAGCAGATAGGTGGACCATCCGCGACGGCCGTCGGGCGTGCCCATCCAATCCAAGCCTTGCCCGCCGCCTCCGTGCACCAGCACGATCGGATAGGGATGCCGCACCTTGGCCGGGACCTGATACTCGACGTACATCTGCTTGCCGTTCACCACGGGACCCTTGCCCAGGTCGATGCGTTCGACGCCGACCCAGAAGAAGCTCCACTCGGCGATGTCGAGCGGAGCCTGCGCGGCGGTTTTGGTGGAGATGTCGGCGGCCAGGGTCGAAGCGGGCGTCAGCGCCAGCGCTCCAGCCGCGGCTCCGGCGGTGAGGGCGAATTCGCGGCGGCTAATTCGGCTGTTTGTCTTTTTGGATGGCATGAGAGGCTCCGCTCGATAGGGATACCACGTTGCGCCCGAAAAGTCCATAATGGATGAACGTCCGATGGAGCTCTACCTTTTGCGTCACGCCATCGCGGAGGACCGCTCGGCTACGGGGCGCGACGCCGACCGGAAACTTACGGCGGAGGGTTTGGACAAGCTGCGCCATGTCGCCAGGCTGGCCGCGGCAGCGGGCGTGAAGCCTTCGTTGATCCTTTCGAGTCCCTACGTGCGCGCGGTTGAAACCGCTGCCGCGACCGGTCGTGTCCTGGAGTACAAAGAGGAGATTCTCAAGACCGACCGGCTCACACCGGGCGCGTCTCCGAGCGATGCGTGGGCGGAACTGCGCGCACACCGCGGCGAGGAATCCATTTTGCTGGTGGGGCATGAACCGCTGTTTTCGGCGCTGGCATCGTGGATGCTCGGGTCAGCGCGCGTGGTGGTCGATTTCCGCAAGTCCGCGCTTGTGCGCATCGATTTTCAAACTCTTGGCGCCGAGCCGCGCGGGGTGCTGCGTTGGATGATCACGCCCAAGCTGGCCGAGGCCGCACGCGAAGATGACTGATCCGCAAGGCGGGTGGCGGCGATGGGCTGCGCCCGCGCTGCTGGTCCTGATTGTCATCCTGTTTTACTGGAAGCTCACCCTGACCGATCAGTATTCCTGGATGGAGTCGCCGGATCTGGCGTATCAGGTGCTGCCGTGGTTTCAGTTTCAAGCCGTGGAGTGGCACCACTCCCGCATTCCGCTGTGGGACCCCAATGGGTTCGCGGGCCAGACTTTGATCGGGCAGGCGCAACCCGGCGCGGCGTACCCGCTGAACTGGCTGCTGTTTCTGATGCCCTTCCGCGCGGGTGTGATTCGAGAGGGCGCGCTGGACTGGTATTTCGTCCTGATTCGCGCCCTAGCCGCGGTGAACTGTTACGCGCTGTGCCGAGGTTTGGGGCGGACGCGCACGGCGTCGATCATGGGAGGATGCGTGTTCGCGCTTGGTGGATACATCGCCGACATGACTTGGCCGCAGAAGGTAAACGGCGTGGTGTGGGCTCCTTTGGTGCTGTTGTTCTTGTTCCGCGCAGTCCGTGGCGAACGGGCGTGGTCGAGTGCCGCACTCTCTGGATTCTTTCTCGGCATGACGTGGCTGGGCGGGCATCACGAGGCGCCTTTGTTCCTGACGCTAGCTGTCGTCGCACTGTGGGCTTGGTCCAAGCGCGTGCGTTTAGCGGCTGCATCGCTGCTGGTGGCGGGGCTGGCGAGCGGCTTACAAACGCTGCCGATGCTCGAGTACGGTGCGCGTGCCGTGCGATGGGTGGGAGCGCCGAACGATCCCGTTACCGCCGCGCAAACGGTTCCCTACACGGTTCACGCGCAGTACGCGCTGAAGCCCATCGCGCTGTTGGGGGCGATCCTGCCGCAATTGGACGACGATCCGAGCAATCCGTTCGTAGGTGTGGTGGCTCTGAGCCTGGCGGCGTTGGGCGCGATTTTGGCGTGGCGTGAGAGGCAAGTGCGATGGCTGGTCACGCTGGCAGTGGGCGGGATTCTCTTCGCCTTGGGCGGAAACAGCGTGCTCCACGGGGTGCTGTACAGCGTCGTGCCGCTGCTGGACAAAGCGCGCTCCCCCAGTGCAGCGACGTTACTCTTCGCGCTAGGGCTCGCGCCCCTGGCGGCTTTCGGATTAGACGCGTTGCCGGACGTGTCGAGCCAGGCGTGGTCGCGGCGCGTGGGGCGCGTGATGGGATGGACCGGAGCGCTGCTCGCGGCGGTCACTCTGGGGTTCTTCTTGGCGAGGGTGGAGCCGGCCATTTCCGACGGGAGGTTGATGATCACAGCTCTGTGCGCGCTGCTGGGCTCGGCTGTGCTGGCAGCTTGGCGCAGCGGCGTCATTTCCCGGCGCGCGGGGGCCGCTTCGGTACTGGCGTTGATCTTGTTCGAACTGGCCGACGTTTCCACGTACGGGCTGCCGCACAAAAGCCTGACCGCTCGCAATGTTTTTCTGAAGCGGCTTACGGAACACACCGACATTGCGATGTACCTGCGCGGAGTCGGCGCTGACGCGCGGATCGAATACGACGACCAGGTGGTTCCCGAAAATTTCGGAGACTGGTTTGGTCTGGACACCTTCACCGCCTACGACGCCAGCGTGCCCGCCAACATCTGGCGTCTGAATCTGTTCAGCCCGCGGGGCCGGGATTTTTTCGGCATCCGGTATTCGCTGGGAAAAACGGCCGCGCGGGAAGGGGAGCGTGAAGTGTTTCAGGGCGCGAGCGGCGTGAAGGTGTTCGAGAATCCGTCGGCCTACCCGCGGGTGTGGGCGGTCCACGAGTCCATCGCTCTGCCCGCGGGCATGGCGCCGCGCGACGCGCTGAACTCTCCGCAATTCGATCCGCGGCGCACAGTGTTCGTGGAAACCAGTCCGGCGCCGAAATTGGAGACGTGCGATCCCAGCGGAGACGCGGTGCGGATGACGCTCCACCGCGCGAACGATGTGCGGATCACGGCGCATCTGAACTGCCGCGCGATGGTGATCCTGACTGACGCCTGGTTTCCGGGATGGCGCGCCAGCGTGGATGGCCGCGGCGCGGCGGTCGACGAAGTAGACGGCGCGGTGCGCGGCGTGGCGGTGGAGGCGGGAGATCACGTGATCGAGATGCGCTACCGGCCGTGGAGCGTGATGCTGGGCGGGGCGATGACGCTGTTCGCGGCAGCGCTGGTGGTGTGGGTGCGCAAGCGCGACCAGTGAACGTGCGTTGCTATCCTGTGAGTTGGCTACCATAAAACCGTTTCAACCCTACCGCTATACTGCCAAGGCCGGCGATCCCGCGGACTTGCTCACGCAGCCCTACGACAAGATCAGCCCGGCGACGCAGGCCAAATACCTGGCTGCGAGTCCTTACAACCTGGTGCGAGTGATTCTGGGGGAGCACTTCGCCTCCGATAACGACGCGCACAATGTCTACACGCGCTCGGCCCGGTACTTCCAACAGTGGATTCAAAAAGGAATCCTGGCGCAGGACCACGTGCCGGGCTTCTATGCGTATTTCCAGGATTTCGAGGTTCCCGATACACGCCAGCGGGCCACGCGCACGGGCTTCATCGGGCTCGGCCAGGTCGAGGACTACTCGGCTGGAATCGTGCACCGGCATGAGCAGACGCTCTCCGGTCCGAAGAAGGACCGGCGTGCCGTGCTGGATCATACGCGCGCGCACTTCGGGCAGATCTTCATGCTGTACCCGGACAAAGAAGGCGTGGTGGACCCGCTGCTGGAGCAAGCCGCGCGGGGCGCTCCGCTCGTTGACGTATTGGACGATAACGAAGCGCGGCACCGCTTGTGGGCCATGACTGACCCGGCGGTGGTGGCGCGCATTCAGGAAGCGATGGCGCCCCAAAAGCTGCTGATCGCCGACGGGCACCACCGCTACGAAACCGCACTGGCGTATCGCAACGATCATCCCGGTGACGACGCGGCGCGCTGGGTGATGATGACGTTCATCAACATGTACTCGCCGGGGCTGAAGATTTTGGCGACGCACCGGGTGTTGCGCCGGCTCGATAGTCTGGAAGGCGCGGCGGCTTTGAACAGGCCCAATGCGGCGTGGAAGGTGACGCGCTTCGATTCGCCCGAGGCGTTGAAGCGTGAAATGGCGCCGCGGGAGCCGGGGGCGAGCGCGCCATCGCACCAGTCGGCGCCCCAGTCAGGGATGGTTCGAATCGGCATGATCACCGCGGAGGAGGCGCACCTGCTCCAGCGCGCCCGCAAGGACGGCGAACTGGACGTCCCCGTGCTGCACACCGAAATCCTGGGTGGCATGCTCGGCATCACCGAAGAAGCCGTGCGCGAAGAATCCTACATCACCTATGTGCGCGGCATGGACGCGGCCGTGGCCGAGGTGCGCGAGAAGGGTGCGCAGGTAGCGTTTCTGCTCGACCCCACGCCCATCGAAGACATGGCCCGCATAGCGTTCGGCGGCGGCGTGATGCCGCAGAAGTCGACGGACTTTTATCCCAAGCTGCTCACCGGCATCACGATTTACAAGCTGTAGCTCCGACGTCTACGTCGGAGACTCCGGCCGGAGGCCGGAGCTACTCACCCCAACCGCGTGACGATGGACCGCAGCAGCGCGACCAGCGTGTCCCGCACGCGCGCGCCGGTCTCCAGCACTTCTTTGTGATCCAGCTTGTGCGGCAGAACTCCCGCAGCCATGTTGGTGACGCACGAAATCGCGAGCACTTTCATCCCCATATGATTCGCCGCGATGGTTTCGGGCACGGTGGACATGCCCACCAGGTCCGCGCCGATCGTCCGCAGATAGCGGATCTCGGCGGGCGTTTCGTAGCTGGGTCCGGGCACCGCCGCGTACGCGCCTTCGGCCAGCGCCAGGCCCAGCGACTCGCCGGCTAACCGGGCGATGTCGCGATATTCCTCCGAATAGGCTTCGCTCATGTCGGGAAAGCGCGGGCCGAGCGCATCGTCATTAGGCCCGGTGAGCGGGTTGGCGCCGAGCAGATTGATGTGATCGGAGATCAGCACCAAATCGCCGGGTTTGTATTCGAGGTTGATGCCGCCGGCGGCGTTGGTCAGAATAACGCTAGACACGCCGCGGCGCTTCAGTTCGCGAATACCAAACGTGACCTGTTGCGCGGTGTAGCCTTCATAGAGATGCGCACGCCCGGCCAACACCACCACGGACGCCTCGCCAATGCGCCCTTCGACCAGCTTGCCTGCGTGGCCCACGGCGGTCGAGGCAGGCCAGCCCGGAATCTGCGCATACGCAGTTTCGACGGGGTTTTCCAGCGTATCGGCGAAAGCCCCGAGGCCGCTGCCTAACACCACTCCGATGCGGCCCGCCATACTAGAGCAACATTCCCGCGATGCAGGCCGACATGAAGTTGGCGAGCGTACCGGTGAGCATCGCCTTAACGCCCAAACGCGCCAAGTCCGATTTGCGGCTGGGAGCGAGCGCGCCGATGCCGCCCACCTGAATGGCGATCGAACTGAGGTTGGCGAAGCCGCACAGCGCGTAGGTGGTGATCGTGAACGACCGTGGGTCGAGCGTCTTGCCGACCGTGCCCAAATCGACGAAGGCCACGAATTCGTTGAGGATCATACGGGTGCCCAACAGATTGCCGACCGTGGCGCAGTCGTTATATTTGACGCCCAGCAACCACGCCACCGGCGCAAAGATATGTCCCAAAATCGCCTGCATAGTGCCGGGAATCCAGTAGAACAGGCGCGTAGAGTGCAGCGATCCCAAAACTCCGTTGAGCAGCGCGATCAATCCGATGAACGCCAGCAGCATCGCGCCGATGTTCAACGCCAGTTGCAGCCCGTCGCCCGCGCCGCGCGCGGCTGCATCGATAATGTTGACGCCGGGGCGCTCCACTTCGATCTTGACGCTGCCCGAGGTCGCGGGTTGGTCCACCTCCGGCATCAGGATTTTCGCCAGCATCAGCGTAGCGGGCGCAGTCATGATCACTGCGGTCAGCAGATGCCGGATTTCGACGTGGGCGATCAGAACGTAGGCCGCCATCACCGCTCCGGACACGTGCGCCATGCCGCTAGTCATGACGGTGAATAACTCGCTTTGAGTGAGGCCGGGAATGAAGGGGCGGATGGTGAGCGGAGCCTCGGTCTGCCCCATGAAGATGCTGGCCGCGACGTTCATCGATTCAGCGCCGCTGGTGCCCATGACGCGCTGCATCACCACCGCCATGGCTCGCACCACGATTTGCATGACGCCGAGATAGTAGAGAATCGCAAACAGCGAAGCGATGAAAATCACGATGGGCAGCACCTGAAACGCGAAGATGGTGCCGAACATGTCGCTGGGCGCGCCCAGCTTATCGCCGAAGACGAACTTGCTGCCTTCACCGGCGTAATCGAGCAAGTGATTCACCACGCCGCTAAGGGCTTTGAACCCCTCTGCCAGCGGCGTCTTCAAGACCAGGAAGGCGAAGCCGAATTGGAGGCTGAGCCCCCAGTAGAGCACCCGCGGCTTAATCGCGCCGCGGTTGTTAGAAAAGGCGTAGGCGCCCAATACGATCAGGACCAGACCGATGAGCCCCGTGAAACGCTCCATAGAGCGGCCAGTGTACCAGAGTGGATGTGGAGCGCGCACTCGTGCGAGCCACGTCGCGACTCATCGCGACGCACGGCAGAGTGTTGCAAAACTGGCCAAGCGTCGGCATAAGTGCCGACGCGGCACGCACAAGTGCGCGCTCTACCCCACCACTTCCAAAATCAAAGCCCGCTCATCCGGCACCGTGGACGAAATTCGGAAAGCGTCCTCGACCAACTGTGCAGCTTCCTCCACGCGCTCCTCGCTAGTGTAGTAAAGTCGGCACAGCACTCCACCCGCATCCACCTTCTGGCCGACCTTCACCTCCAGAATCACGCCCACCGCCGGATCGATCGAATCCTCCTTGGTGTTCCGCCCTGCCCCGATCATGCTGGAGGCCAGCCCAATGTACTCAGCCTCGATCAAGCTAACGAAACCCGCCCGCGGCGAAGTGATCTCACGCGCCCCCGTTGCGTTAGGAAGCAGTTCGAAGCGGTCCAGCACCGCCGGATTCCCGCCCTGCGCCCCGATCACATCCTTCAGCTTGCGGTAGCCCGATCCGTCCAGCAGTTTCTTCTGCGCCAGTTCGCGCGCCTCGTCCAGCGTCGCCGTGACTTTGCCCAGGTGAATCATCCGCGAGGCCAGTTCGAGCGAGAGCTGCGTCAGATCCGACGGTCCCGCGTTCTGCAAGGTCTGCGAAACCTCCATCACTTCGAGCGCGTTGCCGATAGCGTACCCCAGCGGCTGATTCATGTCGGTGATCAGCGCCTGCACGCGCTTGTCCAGGCGGCGGCCGATATCCCGCATCAACTGCGCCAGCCGCCGCGCATCCACCTGCTTCTTCATGAACGCCCCGGAGCCGACCTTCACATCCAGCACCAGCGCGTCCAGGCCCACGCACATCTTCTTCGCCATGATCGAGGACGCGATCAAGGGGATCGATTCAACCGTCGCCGACGCATCGCGTAGCGCGTACAGCTTCCCGTCGGCGGGCGCGATCTGCGGCGTCTGGCCGATGAACGCCAGCCGGTGCGCGATGAGCTGCTCGCGGAACTCGTCGATAGTAAGGTTAGTACGGAACCCCGGGATGGACTCGAGCTTGTCCAGCGTCCCTCCCGTATGCCCCAGCGCCCGTCCCGAGATCATGGGCACGGTCACGCCCGCGGCCGCCGCCAAAGGCGCTGCGATCAGGCTGGTTTTATCCCCCACGCCGCCGGTCGAGTGTTTGTCGACTTTGACGCCGGGAACAGTGGAAAGGTCGACGCGTTCGCCGGAATTGGTCATGCGCTCGGTGAGCGCTCCCACTTCCCGGTCGCTCATGCCGGTGAAAAATACGGCCATGAGAAACGCCGACATCTGGTAATCCGGAATCGATCCACTCGTATAACCGTCAACGAGATATGCGATTTCTTCCGCGGACAGTTCTTCGCCGTCCCGCTTTCTGTGGATAAGGTCTACAGTTCGCATTAAGACCTGAGAGTAACATCTTAGATGATTGGAAGTAAAGGAGTAGTTAGCCGCCTTCCGAAAAAAGTCCGGCGCGGTACAATCGTTCGGACCTCATGCCGCGAGGCGAAGGTACCGAACTCGGGCCCTACAAAATCCTGTCGATCATCGGCAAGGGCGGGATGGGCGGCGAGGTAAGATAGGGTCAGCGTGCTGACCAAGTACATCCAGGCCGCCATGCGGCGTGCCAAGTACGAGATCCTGGAGGAGGATGGCTCGTTCTACGGGCACGCGCCCGACCTGCCGGGCGCCTGGGCCAGCTCCGGCACCCTTGAGGAATGCCGCGAGGAACTTCAAGAGGTGGTGGAGGAATGGATCATGCTCGGCATCGCCCATCATGACCCGCTCCCTGTGATCGAGGGCATCGATCTGAACGCGACCGCGGGCGTTCGTTGATGCCTCCTTTCGGTCCCATCAAACGTGCCGACTTGATTTACTACCTCCGGAAGGCCGGATTCGAAGAGCCGGAGTCGGGCGCAAAGCATCAGTATATGAAACGAGGTCCCGTCAAAGTCAGGCTCCCCAATCCCCTCCAGGGTGACACCAGTAAGCCGCTACTCGCCCGCATCCTTCGCGATGCGCTGATCTCTCGTGAAGAATGGGAAAAACTCTGACCGCCGTGGCGTATGGAATTGGCCCCCAGCGCTCGACTGAGCCCTCAACGAAACCCACCGGACACGCAACTGGAGCGCGGAAGTAAGCGATTAGCTGTTGCGGTACAATCTTCTTCCCTCATGCCGTTAGGCGAAGGTACCGAACTCGGGCTTACTCCAAGCCGCGCCTGTGGTCCGACAAGCAGCTTCTGGGCGGGAACCGCCCGTATTTCGACCTCGCTCCGGACGGCAAGCGCTTCGCCGTGTTCCCGCGGCCGGAGGAGGCGGAGAGCCAACAAGGCAACGTCAACGTGACGTTCCTACTCAACTTCTCGGACGAGGTGCGCCGGCGGATTCCGGTCAGGTAGCTCCGCACAATGCGAACCCAAGCCGCCGCATAACTATGTTTGGAACCTTTGCGCGATCTGCGCGCGCCCAGGGAGTGCCCGATGAATCCCATGGAAACTGTGCTCGAATTCATGAATCGCATCAACCAGCGGGATGCCGGTAAACTGGCCGAGCTGATGACGGAAGATCACGTGTTCATCGACTCGTTGGGCCAAAGCGTCGTGGGCCGGGAAGAGGTGCGTGCCGCGTTTGCCGGATACTTCGGGCTGTGTCCGGACTACTGGGTCACGCAAGAGCGAATGCTCGCGGACGGGAACGTAGTGGCAGTGTTCGGCGCGGCCGGCGGCACCATCGCTCTCAATAGCGTTTCTAGACCATTTTCTGAGATAATATAGACCAGCTCTGGCGATCCGGCTGCAAGCAAGAGATGGCGAAGGCCTATTCTGACGATCTACGACGGAAGTTGTTGGAGGCGCATCAGCAGGGGGAAGAGAGC